>Ga0182024_10005270_pt1 | contig 29094 bp, 25 predicted proteins | sample P32metaG_FD_120480 | JGI IMG/M metagenome (GOLD analysis project Ga0182024, IMG submission 120480) | Permafrost microbial communities from Stordalen Mire, Sweden - P3-2 metaG (Illumina Assembly) | ecosystem: Environmental > Terrestrial > Soil > Wetlands > Permafrost | place: Sweden: Stordalen...
CTAGTATCGCGACTGTGTGATTTTGCAATTCAACCTCAAACTCCGGATGCCCCAGGTCTGGTGTTTGAGACCTGGGAAACCATTGATCTCTACCGCGGTACCACCGGCAAAACCAGCGCGCTGGGATGCGCATTGTCGTGAAGGATGGTGTTTGTAGCTTTCACCATCGCGGCGTCCGTGCTCGCATCCTTGCCTGTGTTCAGGTTGCGGTCGAAGCGGGGAAAGTTGCTGCTGCTCACTTCGAGGCGAATCCTGTGGCCCTTCAAAAACACGTTGCTGGTTGACCACATATCGATCTTGTACTCGTAGACCTGCCCCGGCGTGATGGGCGTCGCAGCTGCAGTTGACTCGCGGTAGCGGGCGCGAAGTATTCCTTCCGTAAGGTTTTGCGCCATGCCGTTGGGCCAGACATCGATCAGCTTGGCAGTAAAATCCGTATCCACGGCGGAAGATTTGGCAAACAGATCGAGCGTCACCGGGCCGGTAACTTCCAGGTCCTCGGCCAGCGGCGGCGTGGAGTAGACGAGCACGTCAGCGCGGGCCTCGACTTCCTTCTGGTCGCGCGGTCCGGGGGCCAGATGCTCTGAGTCGCAGCACAACGGGCCGCCCACCGTGGGAACAGGGTTCGCCGGGTCGTAGACATACGCGTCCGCAGCGCTGGCCGGGGCCACGGCTTCGATCGTGAGCGAGCCGTCGCCTGACGCGCTGTTGGCGTGGCCGCCTGCCTGCAGCAGGTAGCGCGTAGACTTCGCGCGCTCCAGCGGCCAGCTCTCCTCATTGCGCCACTCGTTCTTGCCCATCACAAAGATCTTCACCGGCTTATTGCCGGCAAACTGATTCTGCTTGCCCAGGAACAGGTAGTCGTACCAGTCGAGCGTGACGTCGTTCTCGTCGAACTCCGCGGCCGCGGGGCCGAAGTCTACATCGCCAATCTTGCGGCCGCCGCCCGCGTGGCCCCCGATGGTCACCAGAAGATGCTGTCCGTTGCGTGCTGCCTCAGTTCCGCCGTGTGCTTTGACCCCGAGATAGTTGCGCAGCGATCCGCCCTGAAAAATGTCGTACCACGCAGCGATGGTCAGCGAAGGAACCTGAATGTTCTGGAAGTTCTCCTCGATCGACCACTGCTTCCAATAGCTGTCGTAGCTGGGGTGGGCCAGCCAATCGAGGAAGTAGGGCGCGAGGGCGCCGGTCAGGGCCGCGGCGTTTTGCGGTGGAGGAATGTTGAAGACCGGATACTGGTTAAGGGGCAGAACGGTGCTGCCCACGCGGGCATTTGTGTTCTCGCGGATAACGCGATCCAGCGTGTCCTGCGCCAGCCCCGAGGTCCATGATTCGTTGAACCACTGCTCAAAGGCGCCGCCCTGATAGGTCCAGTTTTCGTGATAGTTGCTGGCCGTGACAACAGGGCAAATGCCGGCCAGATGCGGCGGATGGGCAATGGCTGCCAGCATCTGGGTTGCGCCCACGTATGACCCCGAGAACATGCCTACCTTGCCATTGGAGTGAGGCAGCGCCGCGGCCCATTCCACAGTGTCGTAACCGTCTTCGGACTCGTATTTGAAGGGGTACCAATCGCCCTCCGATGAATAGCGGCCGCGCACATCCTGGACGACAACTATGTAGCCGCGAGCCGCGCCTTTCTGGCCAAAGTTGGCGGAGTTGCTTTTGTTATAGGGTGTCCGCGTGAGCAGGACGGGATGTTGCCCTTCAGCGGCAGGGCGGTAGATGTCCGCGCGCAGCGTGACGCCGTCGCGGGTCTTCATGGCCACACCGTGCTCGACGACGACTTGCGGCGTGGACTGGGCGAGAGACGCACCGATGTCCAAAAGCGCAACAGCGATGACAATGAGACAAAGAGTCTTTTTGAGCAAGAGATTCCCCCGGCGGCAATGGCCGAAACCATTCTAACGGTCTTTTTGCATAATGCGCGTGGGCAGAAAATTTGCCTACACGCCGCCCTTGCCCAGCAAGATTCCGATCCCGTAGGTGACCGCGCCTTCCACCGCGCCGACCACGGTCATTTCAAAGCCGGAGGCCCACCAGGAGCGGACGGTGATGAGGCTCTTGGCGGCACCCACGGCGAAGTGGGCCACCAGGGAGATGATGGCGGCGGCGAAAACGGCTTCAAGCCCATGCATAAAGAAGAAGGGAATGACCGGAATGCTGGCGCCGATCGCTGTCGAGAGCGCGCCCGAACTGGCCGAGACCAGCGGATTGGAAAGAGCTTCCTCTGAAGAGCCAAGTCGCTCGCTGGCCAGGGCGCGCAGCAATTGCTCGGGGTCGCTGGCGATGTGGTTGACCATGTGCTGCGCGTCTTCCTCGGGCAGGCCTTTGACCTGGTAGTAGAGCGAAAGCAATTCGCGCGCCTCGGGCCCGTTCATCTGGATGGCTTCGCGCTCGCGGGCCACCTCGGCCTGATAGATTTCGCGCTCGCTCTTGGCGGCCAGATACGCGCCCGAGCCCATGCTGAGGGCCGAGGCTATCATTCCTGAGAGCCCGGCGAGCAGAACGTATTTGCTGTCGCCGGCAGTGGCGCCGGAGACGCCGGAGACGATGCCGAAGATGGCGCCAAGTCCGTCGTTGACACCGTAGATGGCGTCGCCGATCCATGCGCCGGGCTGCTTGCGGCCCTGATTGCGCTTGGCCAGCATCTCTTCCAGAACCGCCTTGGGATCGATTTTGGGAGCGCTGGTGGAAGGTGCGTAATGTCCACGCAGCAACGAGCCCAGCTCGCGGTAATGGTCTTTCTCATCTTCAATCACGTGATCGAGGATGGCGATGGAGCCCTCGTCGCCAAGAGCTTTAAGCTGCTCGCCGTAAGTCGCAATGTGACGGCTCTCTTCGATTTCCAGGCGCCTCAGGGCCATGCGGACGCCGCCGGCGCGATTGGCCAGCGAGTCGGCCTCGCCGCCCGGCTTGCCTTTATAAACCGGCTCCGGGCCCCCCAGTTCGATAATGCGGCCATGCCACAAAGCGGCATGCTCCCACTCAGCGCTGGCAAGGTGGCGCAAAACCTGCGCGCGGACCGGGTCAGTGTCGCGCTCGGCCAGCGCCAGGTAGGTATAGTAGGCCTCCACTTCGGCATGCCAGTTTTCTTGCAGAGCGGCCAGAACCTTTTTGAGCCTGGCGCCGCTCAACGTTGCAGTGGCCACGGGTGTCTCCTCGCTTTCTAATGAGAATAACGGAATGCGGGCCGCAGGCGATAGCCTTCATATTTGATTGCGCGGCAGGTCAGGCCTGCCCAGCCACTTCCCCGCCATGGGGCTTTGCGTATAGTGTTGAGTGCAGCCGATGGCCGGGATTCTGGAGCAACGGCAAACCAACTGGCGGCGAATCCGCTCGGCCGTCTTGGCGGTGCCGTGGGCCCAGGATGCAGCCGGCAGCCCTGACCGGGCGAAACTTCTTTTGAGGAAACGGGGATCAACCTTTGATGACAACAAAAACCAGACAATCGTCGGCGCTCACCTCGCCCGGGTATCTCGTCCCGTTCATCACAGTAACGGCGCTGTTCTTTATCTTCGGATTTATCACCAACCTGAACATGGCTTTGGTACCGCATCTGCGGTCCATCTTCGATCTGCCTTACGCATGGGCCATGCTGGCTGAGTCAGCCTTCTTCCTGGCCTACTTTGTGTTTGCCTGGCCGACTTCGAAGCTCATCGAGGCCATTGGCTACAAGCGGACAATGGTTGTAAGCCTGTTTATCCAGGTGGTGGGCTGCCTGTTGTTTGTTCCCGCCGCAAAGTCGGTCAGCTTTCCGCTGTTCCTCTCCGCCGTTTTTGTAGTGGGAGCGGGTGTCACCGCATTGCAGACCTCGGTTAACCCGTACGCCTCGATTCTTGGACCAGAGGAGACCGCCTCAATCCGGCTGACCCTGGCGCAGGCTTTGAACTCCACCGGCGGAACCTTGGCGCCCCTGGTTGCCGGAGCGTTCATCCTCACCGACCCGGAAAAACTGTCCAGCAAAGCAAGCATCGCCGATACGGTTCGCGGACCTTATATAGCGATTGCCGCCGGCCTGTTGATCCTGGGGCTTGCCGTCGCATTTGCCCACCTGCCGGCGATCACTGAGACCCAGCAATTTCGCCCCGGCAAAGAGGGCGACCCGATCTTGAGCCGCAGCATCTGGTCCTACAGGCACACCGTTCTGGCGGCACTGGGCATCTTCTTCTATGTGGGCGTGGAAGTGGGGCTGGCTTCCATTGCGGTCAACTACTTCAAGACACAGGGAATGAGTACCGCATCGACGGCATCCTACCTGGTTTCGCTCTACTGGTTCGGAGCGCTCGTTGGCCGCCTCCTTGGCGCGGGAATCATGACCAGGGTCAAGGCCGGCAACCTGTTGGGGATCTTCGGTTTTACCGCCGCGGTGCTGATCGCCATTTCCATGTTCACCAGTGGACAAGTTGCCATCGGTACCCTGGTCCTTTGCGGCTTCTTCAATTCCGTCATGTTCCCCAGTATCTTTACGCTGGGCATCGCCGGACTTGGACCGATGACCAGCAAGGGTTCGGGGCTGATCATGACCGCGGTTGTGGGCGGTGCCGTCATTCCCTACCTTTTGGGCGCTCTGGCAGATAGGGTCGGAATTCAGCACTCATTTGTGCTGCCGGTAATTTGCTATCTCTATATCGCGTACTACGGGATCTGGGGATCAAAGCCGGTGCGCACGATAACGGCGTAACCCGGCATCTTTTGTTTAAAGAAGGCCCGTCGGCGCAAGCTGAAGGGCCTTCGTACGTTTGGCAGGCGAGCAGTTCCCCGGCCGTCGGGGAACTGCCAGTAATTACACGCATCTTCATCGAGAATCGCGATAAGATTGGTCTCACTTTGAATTGATCTTTCCCATGAGTGCTCAAAAAAAGCCGCGTTTGCGTGGCCCAATTCTTACTGCCATCGTGGCAATCGCAGTCTTGCTGCTGTTGCTGCGGCTCTTTGTCTTTACACGTGGACACGGGCAGCGCAGGTTTCGTAGCTCGGGGAACGATTCGACCACGGCAGCCACGGTTCAACCAGCAAGCGACGCGACGAGCACAGGCTGGCCTGGGACTGCCGGAGCCGCAGCTGCCGAAGCTGGCTGGGACTCCACCGACCGCTTCGGCGACGGGACGCCGGACTTTCTGCGGCTGACGGACCCGGCGGATCAGGCTGCGTTTCGCCAGTGGTTCACTGCGATTGCGGATTACCAGGCCGTTCGGCCGCGGGCGGAGGTTCCGGCGGAGATCACCGATTGTGCGAGTTTGCTGCGCTACGCGTACAGAGAAGCGTTGAAGCGTCACAAAGACTCCTGGTTTGCCACTACTGGTGTTGAGGTTGCGGCTCTGCCGGGGGAAATTCGGGCTTGGCACTACCCCGAGACGCCTCTGGGCGTCGGCCTGTTCCGTGTTCGGCCGGGGAGCTTTGAGCCTGCAGACGCGACCAATGGAGCCTTCGCGCAGTTTGCCGATGCCAGGACTCTGGTGGAAAGGAATGCTTACTTCGTAAGTCGCGACGCGCGCCAGGCTGACCTGGGAGATCTTTTGTTTTACAGGCAGTTTGGGCAGTCTTCTCCGTGGCACTCGATGATTGTTACGCGAATTGGCGGACAGGCGGCAGTCGTTTATGACACGGGCACGGACCACGGAAGACCGGATGAGTTGCGCCGCGTGACATTGGCTGAGCTGCTTGATCATCCCCAGCCGCAATGGAGGCCGACGGCGGCCAATCCGAATTTTCTGGGCGTATATCGATGGAATATTCTGCGAGGAACTCTATGAGGTTTGGTAAACAGCTGCTATCCGCTTCGCTGGCGCTTCTCGCGTCCGTCGCTCTCGTCCAATCGGCGGCGGCCAAAGACGCGCCGCGATCGTTTTCGCTGTCGACCACACGGACATTCGCGCCCGGCGAGAGCGTGAAAGTGCAGCTGCTGGCCCACAATGTGCCGTCGCTGGAGTTTCGCGTTTACAAAGTGAATGATGCGGAAAAGTTCTATTCCGGCCTCAAGGACCTGCACAGCTTTGGAGTGCAAAGCCAGTCGCCGAGCGAGAAGATTGACGAGCGCACGTGGATCGAGCGGCTGCATGACTTCAAGGCCCACCTGTGGTGGCTGGTGCGGCGATTCTTTCGCGGACAATTTACGGACGGCGCCCGAGACAGCTTTCGCGAACAGCAGGCCAGCCTGGGCAAGCGCAGCCGTGTGGTGGGAGCGACGGAATTTGCGCAGATTCCGCTGCTGAATGAAAGCCAATTGGTCGCCCGATGGAAACTCGAGACGCCGCCTGCGCTGGTGAGCGAAACGCAGCAACTGCCCATCGATAATCTTGCCGCAGGCTTGTATTTGATCGAGGCTACCGACGGAACATACAAGGCCTACACAGTGGCCATTGTTACTACCATTGCCGTGGTCGAGCGGGCCACGAACGGACAGGTGAGCCTGTACGTAGCAGATCGCAAGACAGGTGCGCCGGTTGAAAAAGCTGAAGTCGTGCTCTGGGCGAACGGCAAGCAGCAATCGCAGGCGCAGACCGGAAGCGACGGGCTGGCTTCGCTCGAAATGAATGGGCCGGGCATGAATGGCGAGGGCGGAAAGAAGCCCTCCGCTGCCGGTGGCCCGGAGCCTGAGAACGTCTGGATTCTGGCGCGGCACGGCAGTGACGCCGCGCTCGTGACGCCGTGGAGCTACAACTTTGCGACCAGCCAGATCAGCGACCTGAAGGGGTACATCTACACCGACCGCCCTGTCTATCGCCCTGGGCACACAGTCCACATCAAAGCCGTGCTGCGCAAGGAGAAGGACGATGCGCTCGAACTGCCCGAAGACAAGACGTTGAAGCTCAAGGTGACCGACGCGGATAGCAAGGTGGTGTTGCAGCAGGATGCAGTCGTTTCTGCGCACGGAACGGTGACAGCGGACCTGAATCTGGCAACGGATGCGGGGCTGGGATACTACACCATCGCCTTCGACAAGGTTGAGAGTAGCGGCAGCTTCTACGTTGAGGAATACAAGAAGCCGGAGTACCAGGTAACGGTGAAGCCGGCCGCGCCGCGCGTGCTGCAGGGCAATTCAATTCAAGCCACCATTGAGGCTCGATATTTTTTTGGTGAGCCGGTGGCGAACGCCAAAGTCAAGTACGTGGTGCATACCTCGACGCATTACTGGTGGGATCAGGACGAAGCCGAGGGAGACGAGGTGGAGGGTCCGGACGCGGAATCCGGGGAAGAAGCTGACGACACCTACGGAGCGACAGAACAACAGGAACACGATGGAGTGCTTGATGCGAACGGCCGCCTGACTGATTCAATTCCTGTTTCAATCGACGCCAAACACGAGGATCAGGACTATCGCATTGAAGCGCGCGTGACCGATGCCGGCGAGCGCGAAGTGAGCGGACACTCGACCGTGCTGGCCACGTACGGGTCCTTCCGCGTAAGTGTAGAACCAACTAGTTATGTACTCAAGACAGGCGACCCGGTCAAGGTGAAGGTGACGGCGCAGGATTACGATGGCAAGCCGGTTCAGGCTCCGGTACACCTCGCAGTCAAGTTGCAGAAATGGGATTCGGTGACGCACGAGCGAGCAGACACACCGGTCACCAGCCGCGATGCGCAGACGGCCGCGGATGGCACTGCGCTGGTGAAATTGCCGATGAATAGCTCTGAGAGCGGGGACTATGAAATAACGGCCAGCGCGCAAACGCCGGAGAAGCGGACTGTGGTGGGGAAAACCTGGGTGTGGATCTGGAACGGCGGCGGAGAGTTCTACAACCAGAACACGCAGGCGCAAATCATCGCTGATAAAAAGTCCTACCAGGTGGGCGATACAGCGCATCTGCTGCTGGTGACGGGCCTGAAAGAATCGTGGGCCGTGGTAACGGCCGAGGGTGACAGCGTGCAATTGCGGCAGTTGCTGCATTGCACGGGTGAGAGCTTTGCCTTCGATGTGCCGATCACAAAACTGGCGCAGCCAAATCTCGTAATGAGCGCTGCCATTGTCCACGACAACCAGTTGATTACGGCTCAAAAGAGCCTGAAAGTGCCCGCCGTGGAGCGGACGCTCACCATCACCGCAACGCCCAGCAAGGCGAAGTTCATCCCCGGCGAAAAGGGCAGCTTCGACGTGCTGGCGGTCGATTCTCACAACAAACCCGTAGAAGCGGACCTGAGCTTTGGCGAGGTGGACGAGGCGCTCTATTCGGTGCGCCCGGACGAGAGCGGGGACATAGTGGCCGCCTTTTATCCCCGGCGCAACGTTCCGCTCGATCCGCAATCCTCGTTCGAGTTTTATTTCTCCGGCGAGGCCGGACTGAAGAGCCCTCTGCTGGCGCAGTTGGCAAATGGGATGTACCATCCGCGGCTGGCGCAGGTGAAGCCGGGCTCCGATCTTGTGGTGCCCAAGGTGCGCAAGGCGTTTCCCGATACGGCCTATTGGAATCCGAATGTCCATACCGGCCCTGACGGCCACGCGCGTGTCGAGTTCAACTTCACCGATGCGCTCACCACCTGGCGCACCACAATCCGCGCAATGACCGACGACGGCAAGGCCGGCGGGGCAGTGACGCGGGTGCTGGTGCGCAAAAACCTGATTGTGCGCCTGGCCGCTCCACGATTCTTCCGCCAGGGCGACGAGGTTACGCTGCGCGTGATTGCGCACAACTACCTTGAAACAGCCAAGGACGTGACCTTTGCCTTGAATGTGCAGGGGCTGGAAGTTCTCGGCGGCCAGCAACAGACGGTCAACATCCCGGCCAAGGGCGAGAGCTTTGCGGAGTGGCGCGTGAAGGCGCACACAACCGGTGATGCCGTGCTCACTGCGAAAGCACTGACCAATGAGGAGAGTGACGCGCTGGAGATGACGCTGCCGGTGCTGGCATACGGCGTGAAGCAGCGGACCGCGGGCACCGGGGTAGTTTTCTCAGGAACCGGCCAGGGGCAATGGACAACCAGCTATCCGCCTGCTTCAGACGCTGGGACGCGCGAACTGACCATCACCATCGCGCCAAGCGTGGCGGGAACGGTATTCGATGCGCTCGATTACCTGACCAGTTATCCGTGGGGATGCACGGAGCAGACCATGTCCAGCTTCCTGCCGGACGTGATCGTGGCCCAGGCAGTCGCCAAGCTGCATCTGAAGTCGCCCGTCGATCAGGCGACGTTGAACAACATGGTGCGCGCGGGGCTTGACCGCCTGTATAGCTTCCAGCACGACGATGGAGGCTGGGGCTGGTGGCCGGACGACCCGAGCCGCGTCTTCATGACGGCCTATGCAGTCAGCGGGCTGGGCCGGGCAAAAGACGCAGGTTACAAGGTGGATGAGGATCGGCTGAACCGGGGACGCGCGTGGCTGCAAAATACATTAGCTGCCCATCCGGATATGGTTGCCGACTTGCGGGCTTACTCAGCGTTCGCGTTGGCGACAACAGGCGGCACACCGAAGGAGGCGCTCGATAAGGCCTGGGCAAGCCGCGACAAGCTCAGCGACGAAGGACTGGCGCTCACCGGGTTGGCGCTCGATGCAGCAGGGGATGGCCGCGCCAAAGATGCGGCGGCGGCGCTGGAGAAGAAAGCCAAAACAACCGGCGAAGAAGCTTTTTGGACAGGGAACTACGATGGCCTGCTGGAGTATTGGGATGACACCTCAGCCGAAACAACAGCGCTGGCGCTTAAACTCCTTGTCCGGCAGTCGAGCGGCAGCGCCCTCCTGCCCAAAGCGGCCGTATGGCTGGCCGGGCATCGCAGCGGCGACTACTGGGATTCGACCAAGCAGACGGCCATTGTGATCGAGGGGCTCACCGATTATCTGGCGCTGAGCGGGGAACTGAACAACAGTTCCGACGTGGAGGTGCTGGTGAACGACATCAGCGTGGGCAAGCGGCACTTTGCCCCGGCGGACGGATTTGCCCTGCCATGGAAAATCAAGGTCCCGGCGGCGCAACAGGGAAACGATGTCCGTGTGACAATCAGCAAGAGCGGCAATGGCATCACCTATTGGTCGGCGCAAAGCGCATGGTATTCGGCCGACCGCAAGCTCGAACAGCAAGGGAAACTGGCGCTGAACATTACGCGTGACTATTACGTTCTCGAAAAGAATCAGCCCAGTCCGACAGACCCCATTACGTACGACCTGACGCCGCTCGAGGGGCCCGTGCATGTGGGCGATATTCTCGCCGTCAAGCTGGCGCTCAATGGGTCGGAATGGAAATACCTTCTTGCCGAAGACCCAATTCCCTCGGGCACTGAGTTCCTGGAGCGTACCGATCTCTACAATGTGAACAACAAGCCGGACTGGTGGGCGGACTGGTTTACGCGCAAGGAATTCCACGATGACCGGGCGGCATTCTTCAATACAGAGTTCAATGGCCGGTGTGAATATGTCTATCTGCTGAAGGTGGTCAACCCCGGCAAGTTTGTCATCAGCCCGGCCCAGGCGGGTCCAATGTATCAGCCGCAACTGCAGACGACCAGCGACCCCGCAACCCTGGAGGTACAGCCATGAGCGATGGAATGATCAGGAGTCTGAGTGGACGGCTGCGCCGGGCGCGTCTGTGGATTCTTTTGCAGTTCGTGCTGACGCTGGTGTTGATTCTCGCTGGCCTCGCGTGGACGCGCCTGCCGGATAAACGCATCTGGCAAGTAGCGCTGAGCCTGTTCGTCCCGGTGTTGCTGATCATTTGCGCGCTGGAGTTGCAGGCCGCAACCGTGCGCAAGCTGGCGGATGACGACGGCAAGCGGGTAAAGCTGGTGTGGGGCGCGGCGGCCCTCCTGGTCTGGGTCGCCGTGGGCGCGGCAACGTGGGCGCTATTGGATTGGTGCGACGACCAGATTCCGCTTTGGGCAGGGTATCTGAATTCGAGATTTGGAGCCCACGCGCGCGCCTCTGCATTCACCTTCGAGCACATTCAACGCTTGCTCACGGAGCTGGAGTGGGTGGTGCGCTGGGTCGTCCTTCCTGCCAAGCTGATCCCCTATGCCGCGGCCTCCGCGCAATGGGGCTCGCAGATCCCATGGCGGCGAATCCTCAGGTTCCTGTGGAACTGGCGCTGGTGGCTGGGTGTGGTGCTGGCTGCTCTGCTTGGCGTGTGGGTGCCGGGCAAGTTCTTCGACAAGGCGCCTGCAGGAACAGTCTCCGCGCAGGTTTGGAGCGTGGTGTTGAAGCTGGTTGCGACGTATCTGCTGGCAGTGGGAGGCTGGGTGCTGCTGCTTGCGTGGTGGGCCGCGCTGTTTGCTCCGCGAAAAAGGCCGCCTGCCGAAGAGACGCTTGTGGCGGTGCCAGTGGTGCCAGGGCCGCCGGTGCGTGAGCGCAGCGCGAAGGCCGATGTTCCTCCGCCGGACGACGACATCCCCGAGTAGACTCCAGGTGCACCCGGACCAAACAGCACGTGGGTTTACTCCTTCCCCTGCCCCAGCCGCCAAGCCTTGATGAACTTCCAGTGGATATAAACAGAATGGTTGATATGCAGGATCAATCCTTCGCGGCCGTCAAGAAAACCGAGACGAAAAAAGTAGTTATAGATAAAAGTTGCAGCGGGATTCGCTACGGCGTTCCAGAGAAAAGCCGGCAACGACTTGCTGATGCGCCCCTTCTTCGCGAGCAACGGAGCGATGTCGGAGCTATAGCGGTCCATGTGTTCGAGATAGATCCCGAGTGTTGGATAGGCGTAATGGAGCAAGTCTCCCTTTAGCTTGCCCGCCTGATGTTCGCTCTTGCCGCCCGTGAATTGCGGGGTTGAATGGGGTCCCACGCCTTCGCTGAGCCGGGCAGACCCTGTCTTGAAGAGCCTCAGCTTATGGTCTGGATAAAAGCCGCCGTGCCGAATCCAGCGGCCGAAGTAAAGGTTGAGGCGTGGAATCCAGTAGGCGTTGTATTCAGGCTCGCGGCCATTCGCGCACGCGAGCAGTTGGCGAATCTCTTCCTGAAGCGCCGTGGTGAGCACTTCATCCGCATCGAGCAGCAGAGTCCAGTCCGAGGTGCACAGGTCGAGCGCGACATTTTTCTGTTCGCCGTGCCCGCCGAATGCGTGGCAGGTGGTCTTCGCGCCGACGGATTGTGCGATTTCAATAGTGCGGTCTTTTGAACCGGAATCGACCACAATAATTTCGTCGGCCCAGCGCGCACTCTCCAGCGTCCGGGGCAGATTCGCCTCCTCGTTCATTGCAATCATCGCTACAGAAAGGGTCTGACGCATCGACCCAAGGATAAGACATTTCGCGGAGGGGTGCTTTGGCTTCGAAAGGGGAAACGAGAAGCAACCGCAGGTCCTTCGACTCGCTGCGCTCCCTCAGGATGACAGGTTTGTGGGGCCGATGCAGTGATCTTGGACGACTTTCAGTTGATAGAGGTAAGAACGCCGGTGGGCAAGCCGGAGCGGAGCCAACTGAGCACCTGCGCGCGGCCATAGCGGTCAAGCAGTTGCTTTGCGTACCACGCGGCAGCCCAATGAGCAGCCTCGGATTGAGCCTCGCTTCCCGCGTGCGCCAGGCCGCGTTCGGTCTCGTCGAGCTTTAGGGTCGGCGGCGGGCCACTTGGCTTAGATCCGCTATTGCCGTTGCCCGGCGCATCGGACCAGGCTTCGACAAGGCCTTCGCGGAGCCATAGCGGCGTGCCGCCTGCAGCCTGCGGCTCGACCAGCGCGTGCAGGAATTCGTGGCGCAGGATCGGAACAAGCAGCTTGCGCGCGGCGAGCGTCGAAAGCGGCTGCGTAGCGATCAAGCTTCCCTCGGTGAATGCCGCGACCCAACCGGGCGCCAAGGTAGCATCTCGAAAAGCGGGCGTCGAGCGAAAGGCGCGGACGGTGATAAAAGCGGTTGGCTGCAGGCCGGAGCGAGTTTCAGCCTCGCTGAGAGCCTGGTCCATCTGCGGCAGGTAGGCAGCGTCGGCGGGAGCGAGGGTTTGAAGCACGAATCCTTGGCTGCGGAAGGGTTGCCAGGGCTGCCCGGTAGCTTCGTCGGAGGATATGGCCCCGGGAAAGTACTGGGCGAGAATCTCGCTTGAGTCGCGGCCCAGCGCGGACATGGCGGCAGCGCCCGCCTGGCAAAGTCCCACACCGTGGCCCACGCCGCGACCATGGAAGAGAAACTGGTCGCCTTCTGCAGAAACTTCATACCAGTTGCTCAGGATTCGATTCCAGCCCAGCGCGCGCCCCACGGCCAGGCGGAAATCTTCAGCGGAAACCTCACTCGCGCCAATCATCAACGTAACGGCGCGGCCCGAATCGCCGCGGCGCGCCACTGTTAGCGTCTTCCATCCGGGACGAACAAGCCCGGCAGCCGCAAGGGCCGCGGTCAGATCGGAGAGTGAAATCTTGGCGGACCACTCGCGCGCCCCATTGGCCGTGCAGTAGGGGTCCGTTCGCGGGGCCAGCCAGGGCATCGGACTGTGCGAAGCTTTCTGCGCTGTTGAGGGCCAGACCTCGGACGGCGAAGCGGTGCGGCCGCCGCAGTTTTGATGGAACCAGGCTTCTGCGCGCCGCGAATGGTACCAAAGGGTTTCTCCGGCAGTGGCGAGCGTTGCGTCGTGTGCGGCCGCTTGACGACCTGACCCGCTGCCCCAGTGGAGCAGTTGGCAGTGCGTTGAGTCGCACAGGTCGTAATCCCCGTGCCCATGATGCTGATGAAGAGCAAAGGAGCGGACCACGATGGCAAGCGCCTCCAAAGACTCCAGGCTGTCCGCAGCCCCGCCTTCGCTCCCCACGACGCGTTCCACGTAGCTCTCGACAGGAAGAGTAATGGCGATTATCAGTTCACCGTTGCGGGCCGAGATGCGAACCGAATTATGCAGGGTGAGAGATTCCCCGTGCGCGGTAAGGGTGAAGGAACCGGTGAGCCCGATGGACTCCGCATCCCGCCCAGTTTCGAGCGCAAGTCTGTTGGCTGTGGCGCGGATTTGTGTCTGCTTATCGAGCGGGGCTATTGTGCAACGATCCGGTGCGACGCAGGCGCGCATTGTTGCGACCCCATCATGCGCGGGCGCGACGCTGACTCCCTTGTCATGCCAAAGAGTCCACAGGCCGACGCGCAGCATCGACGGGCCGGCAGGTGCGGGGACGGCAGCGGTAGATTGGGCTAGCCCGGCTGTCGTAAGAATTGCCATCAAAAGCGCGGACAGTAAATTCCTCATTGCCGCGCCTGCCTGAGCGGGGAGTGGGCCAGCAGGTCTGCGGCAACCTGGGCGGCATTGGCTCCGTGCCCCGCGGGCAGATAAGCCGCCACTACGGTGCTTGGCTGGCTGGCTGGAACAAGGCCGACAAACCAGCCGTGCGAAGGCGTTCCGGGTCCAAGGTTAGCGGTACCTGTTTTGCCCGCCACTGGCACGCCTCCCAATGACGCAGCACCGGCAATGCCGAAGCTAGCTGAGTCGGCAAGGCCGGCCTGGACGACCTGTGCGGCTGCGGTATTGGAGTCGAGTTGCAACGCAAGCCAGCGGTACGCCGAAGCCAGTTCAAGAGGGGTCACGCGGATGCCGTCGATCCCCAGCAGGGCCATGCGGTTTTCGTCGGGAGTGCGCGGCTCGCGAAATTCGGCGACCGCTTCCGCAGACGCCAGCCCTGTCTGGCCCAGCAAGCCGGTAGGTGCGAGCAAGCCGCGAAGTTCGCCATGGGCAAGTGTACCGCCGACAGCCGCGAAGTAGCTGTTGCACGACCACGCAAGTGCCTGCCTGGCATCCATGGGGTCGGCCGCTGGGTGTGAGCAATTGAGTGAGCGCCCTGCGATGCGCAGCTTGCGGCTACAACCGATTCGCCGCGCGGGGTCCCAACGGCCGGAAGCAATCAGGCCATAGAGCGCAAGCGGCTTCAGCGTGGATCCTGGAGCGGCGAGCGTTCGGGCGGCTTCAGGCAAGTGGTTGGCGGCGAGCAGGCGGCCAGTTGCAATATCGAGAACGACGATCCGCGCTTCGGGAGCCATCTGTGCCGCGTGGGCAACCGCCGAGGGCCAGGTCGGCGTGGATTGCGGCTGGCACCAGCCGGCTCCTGCAAGCATGACCGCAACCGCTATGAAGTTCGGAGCGCGCACACCACGAGTATCCATCATCCCAGCGCAGATCCATGTTGGTGAGTGGAATAGTGGGTCGCACCCAGTCGTGTCTGCATCGAAAATGAATAGCTAAACAAGGGAGCTGCAATGAAAGTACTGATCTTTGGCGCCACCGGAATGCTGGGGCAAGGCGTGCTGCGCGAATGCCTGCTGGATCCAGAGGTTGAAGCGGTGGTCACCATAGGGCGCACGGCAACAGGAGCGCGGAACTCGAAGCTGCTAGAGATCGCGCATAAAGACATGGAAAGCTATGCGGGCATTGAGCAGGCGCTGGCAGGCTTCGATGCCTGCTTCTTCTGCCTCGGCGTCTCTTCGAGCGGCATGAAGGAAGCGGATTACACGCGACTGACTTATGGCTTCACGCTGGCCGCGGCGGAGACGTTGAGCCGTGTGAATCCGGGAATGACGTTCATCTACGTGTCGGGCTCGGGGACAGACAGTTCCGAGAAAGGCCGAGCGCTCTGGGCGCGCGTCAAGGGGCGAACGGAGAATGCACTGTTGCGTCTGCCCCTCAGCGCGTACATGTTCCGACCGGGGTTCATCCAGCCGCTGGACGGGATCAAGTCCAAGACGCCGTCATACCGCATCTTCTACAACGTCCTCGGTCCCCTGATGCCGCTCTTGCGCTGGGCGCTGCCAAGTCAAATCCTGACCACGCGCGAGATCGCTCAGGCGATGCTTGCTGTGGCGAAGCGTGGGTATGAGAAGCGAGTCCTGGAGACCAAAGACATTCGCACTGTGGCAGGCGCCTGAGCACACCCCAACGTTGCATGAACCTGCTGCGTCAGACGCCCATTCCAGTGCCGGCCTGAGAGCGAGCCCTGCCACGGGCATGGTAGAGTGGGAAATCCACGGAGGACATTGGAAATGTCGGCTGGGGTGCAAATCCCGGGGAATGGCGAAACTATCGACCTGCAGCAGCAGGTGGCGCGGTTGCAGGCCCTGCTCGAGGCTTCGCGCCAGGTTCACTCGACGATCCGCGAAGAAGAGGTGCTGGAGCAGGTGCTGCGCATCGTAGTGCGGGAGCTGGAGATGGCCGGCGCGGCATTTGCGGATACGAGGCTGGTCTATGGCCAAAGGCCGACCGATGCCACAGAGGGCCTGCTCCGTTATCGCCTTGAAGACCGCGACGGCGTGCGCATGACCGATTTGCTGGTTGCGCCTCCGAATGGGCGGGAGCTGACGCTCTATGAGGCGGACTTTCTTGAGGGCCTGTCGCTTCAGGCGGCTGTGGCGCTTGAGAATGCGCGGAATCACAAACGGAACGTCGCTTTTGCCCGCGTCCAGCAGGATCTGGATGCAGCCCGGCTGATTCAGCGGTCGCTGCTACCCCTGACGCAGACTGCGATTCCGGGCTACTCGGTGAGCTTCCGGTCGTCAACATGCTACGAAGTGGGTGGAGATTACCTTGACATTGTGGAACAGCCGGACAGCAGCGTGCTGATGGCGGTTGCCGACGTGGCGGGCAAGGGACTGGCTTCGGCAATTGTTTCCACGAGCTTTCGCTCGGCCTTCCGCGCCATGGCGGTGAGTGGGATGCCGCTGGACGAGCTGGCCACCAAGATCAATCAGCAGCACTGGGCCGAAGGCGAGGAATCGCGCCGGCGATACGTCACGGCGATTTTCCTGAGGCTGCTGCCGAATGCGGGTCAGGTAGAAGTGCTGAACGCGGGTCACAACCCTGGATTTCTTGTTGAGCCCGGCGGAACCACACACCAGTTCAATGCCGCTGGCACTCCGCTGGGACTGCTGCCAGGAATGCGCTATGCAAGTGAGAGGCACTCATTCGCGCCGGGGTCACGCCTGCTTTTCTATACCGACGGTCTGACCGAGGTATTTAGGGGGGATGAGGAGTTTGGGCCCGACCGACTTCTGGATGAATTTTCCAAGTGCCCCTCGCAGAAAGCCGATGGTATTCTCGATGCATTGTGGACGACCCTGGAGGAATTCTCTGAAGGCGGTCCGCAAGCGGATGATATGACAGCACTGGCGCTGTGCCGGTGTAGGAGCAACCCGGAGATGCCGGCATGAGCGAAAGAAAAACCACGAACGTCGAGGTCCGGCTGCCGTCACGGATGGGATTCGAAAAGGTGGCCATGAGTACGGCTGCTTCGGTGGCCAAACTGATGGGCTTCCGCGATGACCGGATCGAGGATCTGAAAACGGCCGTGGCCGAAGCCTGCATCAACGCCATCGAGCATGGCAACCGGCTAAATGAGAAACTGTCAGTAGGCGTGGTGCTGTCAGCAGGCGTGGACTCGCTCGAAGTCAAGGTTATCGACGACGGCACAGGCATGAAAAAGCAGCCGGCCAGACCGGATATCGACCGCAAGATGCATGGCGAGGAAGATCCGCGCGGGATGGGCATGTTTCTTATCCAGGCGCTGGTCGACGAGGCGGAGTGGGTCTCCGGCTCCGACGGTAGAAGCAGTTACGTCCGGCTGGTAATTCGGCTCGATAAAGACCAGGCATAGCCAAATAAGATAGGGAGATCATCGATCGTGCAGACCGAAACCAAGTCCCATGTTGGCCAGCTCACTTCACCCGCCGGACAAGCGGTAACCGTCCTCCGCTTTGAGGGAGACATAGCCAGCACCTCAAAAGACGCGGTTCTGGGCGCCTACCAGGCGCTGCCCAAGAGCACCGTCAAGTTGATATTGCTGGACTTTACCAAGGTGGATTACATCAATTCGAGCGGCATCGCGCTGGTGATTCAACTGCTGATTGAGGCCTCGAACTCTGGTCAGAAGGTTGGCGCCTTTGGGCTTTCGGCGCACTTTGTCAAGGTCTTTACCATGGTGGGCATCACCAAGTATGCCGGTCTTTACCCCGGCCAGGCGGAGGCGCTGGCGGCGCTGTAGCCGCTCCAATTCGGAAGCTCATTACTAAATAGAACCTGGGAGACCACGACCCTCATCCACATGAACGGTTTTAATCGCCGCGGGAATTCGCACCCACCCCGCCGCGCTATATGATCTCCCCTATGAACCTTGACGCGATTCAGGCGGCAATCAGTGAGGCCGGGTTCGACGGCTGGCTCTTTTACGACCACCATCACCGCGACCCCATTGCCGCGCACATCCTCGGTCTCGACGAAAAGGCGCACATCACCCGCCGCTGGTACTACTATGTGCCGGCTTTGGGTGAGCCGCGCAAGCTGGTGCATCGCATTGAGCAGGCACGTCTGGATTCGCTGCCCGGCGTCAAGGGCCGGTATTCAAGCTGGCAGGAACTGGCGTCGGGCCTTGCGGCCATGCTCTTCGATGCGCGCCGCATAGCCATGCAGTACTCCCCCAACAACGCAATCATGTATGTCTCCATGGTGGACGCCGGGACTGTCGAGTTTTTGCGCGGGCTGGGCAAGCAGATCGTAAGTTCGGCCGACCTGGTCAGCCAGTTTGAAGCGGTTCTGAATTCGGAGCAAGTAGCCAGCCACGTGGCGGCCCAAGTGGCCATCGATGCCATTCTGGATGAGGCCTGGCGGGAGATGAGCAGCCGGTTACGGCCTCACGCGGGCGGCGCGGGAACGCTGACCGAATTTGACATGGTGCAGTGGCTCAGCGAGGCTATGCGACGCGAAGGCCTGGTGTGGGAAAACGGCCCCAACGTGAGCGCTAATGCCAACTGTTCCGACTCGCACTATGAGCCGACGGCGGAGAACACGGCACCAATTCGCGAAGACGATTTCGTGCTCATCGACATCTGGGGACGCCTCGACAAACCGGGCAGCGTCTTCTACGACATTACATGGACCGGAGTTGTGGGCCGCGAGCCGACGGAGCGCGAGCAACTGGTTTTTGAGACGGTGCGGAGCGCGCGCGACGCGGCCATCGCCACGGTGGAGCAGTCCTTTGCCGAGGGGCGGCCGATCCGCGGGTACGAAGGCGACGATGCGGCGCGAGCGGTAATTCAGGCGGCTGGTTTTGGCGAGTTCTTCACGCATCGCACCGGGCACAATATCGCGCATGAGATTCACGGTCCCGGCGCGCACCTCGACAATTTGGAAAACCACGACGAGCGGCTCATCCTGCCCAACACCTGCTTCTCAGTGGAGCCGGGAATCTATCTGCCGGAGTTCGGCGTACGCAGCGAGATCGACATGCTGACCGCTCCGGGCAAGGCATGGGTCACGGGCCGCATCCAGCGCGAATTGGTGAGAATCTAAAAACAGGGGTCAGGGGTCAGGGGTCAGGGTTCAGGGGTCAGGGGTCAGGGTTCAGTAAAAGCCCGTTGGCACAATTGGCGCTCTGGCCTTAAGCTGGCTCGTCGCTCTTCCTGAACCCTGAACCGTGACTTCTGCCCCGGTGCGATATATTCAAGAAGGCATGGCAACTACCCAGGACAAGAAGAATGATGCGGGAAGCGGGTTTGTGTACCTGCCCTTGATTGCGGGTTGGCTGGTCCCCGGCGCGGGACATTTTCTGCTGCGCAAGTGGGGTCGCGGCGCTCTGTTGTCGGTTTCGATTCTGGGCATGTTCCTGATCGGCATTGCCATGCAGGGCAAGCTCTACGCAGGCGCGCACGACATTCTGGACATGCTGGGCCTCGCCGGCGACCTGGGCAACGGATTGCTCTATTTTGTGAGCCGCGCCGCTGGCTGGGGCGCCGACCAGGTGACAGTCACGACAGGAGATTATGGCACACGGTTCATCGTGGTCGCGGGCCTTTTGAATATCATCGCCGCCGTCGATGCGCACAACCTGCGCACGGGGAGGAAAGCCTAGTGTTCCGGCCCTCTCATTTTGCGGCGGTGGTGCTCTTCGCACTGTTCGCGTCCGTGGTTTTTGGCGTTACGCAGCGCGAGACGCCTCGCCGCATGGTTCGCTACGGGCTCTACTGCTTTGTGCTGTTTGTCGGTTCGGCAATCGTGCTCAGCTGGCTCATGTTCCTCATCGCGCGATAAGCTTTCTTCCGCAGCCCCCGGCTTCTTTAGCCGATGTGCTCCCGCTGCCAGACCGCGGCATCGAAAACATGTGCGCTTGTATAGCCTTCGGAAAGGTACAAGTCGATGGCCGCCGTGTTGGATTCGGTGACGGTGAGAGAAATCTCCGTAGCCCCATGGCGCATGAAGTGAAAGGCTGCCACGGAGAGCAGCATGCGGGCCAGTCCGAGGCGGCGGTAGCTGGGATGGACGCAGAGCTGCGTGATGTGTCCGCTCTGGGGACTGACACGCGAGCCCAGCACCAGCGCCACCAGTTCGCGGCTGGAGCGGTTAAACACCACATGCGACACCTGCGGGGAAAAAGTTCCGCAGCCGGAGTAGCGGACGATGTTGTGCAGAAACCGCTGAGACCCGTGGACGGAGCGGTACTGGTCGTTGATCACGCTGTCCGGATGAAGGCGATAGGCCTCGGCAATCAGCAGGCCTGCGGGAGTCAAATCCTCATCGCGCCATGGGCGCATTTCCAGGCCCCGCGGCAACTCCACGTGGGGCTGGTTCCAAAGATTCTGAAGCTGCTGCACCATGAAGAGCCGGCGGAAGATCTGGAACCCTGCCTCGCTGAAGATGCTGGAGTGCATGCCCGAAGGGTGCAGCAGAAGCTGCGATTCGACGCGCTCGACATGCGGGGTGTTCAGCAGCGTCTCGAACAGATGCTTCAGCAGGGTCTGCTCAATCTCGTGGGCTGAGGCTGGCGCCTGCGCAGCAGCGGACAGATCAAAGCCGATATCGGCCTCAGGGCTGCCAGGTTGGGAGCTGAGGGCAAAAACGTCCCCGATCACGGCCTTGGTCTCTTCATAGACGCAAAACGCGTATCCAGTCACCTGGCCAGCCTCCAGAGCCGCGTAGCCGGGAAGCATGTGGCTGTCGAGATATTGCATAAGCAACTTTGAAGAGGTTCGATAATCCCAGTGGAGACGCTGCTTCCATAGCTCGCCTTCGGCGTCGAGCACAGGGCGGAGCATCGGCGCCGCAAAGTGCCGTAGGTCGAGGATTTCAATGGAAACACTGGTTGCCATTCAGCTCCCTGTGCATCTCCCTGACTGTTTGACGACCCGGCCCTCAAGTCAGAGAGCGGTCATAGCGCTCATCAGTAAGGCTCCGGAAGGCTCCGGGAAAGAGGTGCGCGTATCGCTCCTTCCTGTCATTTGGCCGCCATCGTTGCCAAAGTCTAACTTGAAAGACAGATTATCAGCTATTGGCAATTCTCCCTGTTACTAAGTGGGATTACTATCAATGTGCACATGGAGTTTTCTTTCAAGCCGCTCGCGACGACCGGTCATTGGGGGCCGCGTAGCGCGCTGATTGTCCATTGCCGGCTTCAGCCCGCGGCAACCGTGCAGCCGCTTACCGGCTCCCCACCATATAAACCACAAGTCCCTGCTCTGGCCATGTGAAGAGCTGTTCATAGTGCCGGCCCTCAAGGTATTCATCCAACTCTGCGTGGGTGTGCAGGTCAGCGCCGTTGCGGCCCGTAACCCGCACTACCAGCAAATGTTGGCTGTCAGGCACGCCATCCTGCTCGTAATTGATAACTTCGCGGTTGCGATAGAACGAGAGCCCATACTCCATGTCGCGGCGCACGCGGAACACGGCTACGGTCTCATCGGCCGGGGCCAGCGAGGCCAGACGGTCAGCCAGGGGGCGTGCGGAGTAAGCGCGGTCCAGCACATTGATCACACGCTTGGTCGCGCCGACGGCGGGAATGCCAAAAAACGGCCCCGCGCCATAGAGAAACAAAACCAGAACAACTAGCACCGCTGTCGTAACCAGGCGCAGCCTGGCCACACCGTAGCCATGGACCACGATGACGATCAGCAGGGCAGCGCCGACGGCCGCCAGACCTGCAATGGCGAGCGCGTTCACAGGGGGAATTGTGGCGCCGTGCGCCACAAACCATGCCAGCAGCAGCGCGAACATGGTCATAATGCCGCACAATGCCGCGTGACCGGCCAGCACCCAACGGTTGAGTCCCATCTGGCGGCGGCGAAAGAGATAGTCTCCGGTGAGAATGGCGAGCGGAGGAATGGATGGCAGAACATAGCCCGGCAGCTTGGATTTGGAAAATGAGAAAAAGACAATGGGGAAGAGCGCCCAAAGCACCAGGAACTCCGGGAAGGCGTCGCCGGGGCGGTTGGGGACGCGCCTGCGCGGGTTGAGGCGGCGCAGGCGCCACTCGGCCACGGACGTCAGGATTCCGTCGACCAGCGCGCGGACAGCGATCACCGTCCATGGCATCATGGCCAGCACCACCACCACCAGGTAGTACCAGAACGGCTGCACATGCTGATAGCGGTCGGTTGCAAAGCGCTCAAGGTTGTGTTCCAGGAAGAACTCCCGGAAGAAGGTGGGGTTCTGGTACTGCACAGCAATGAACCACGGCAGCACCATCGCGAAGTAGAGCAGCACGCCGGGCCACCAGAATGAGCGGGCCAGAATTCGCCATTCGCGGCGCAGAAAGGCAAATGCGGCAATGATGACGGCGGCCAGAAATGGAGCCACCGGCCCCTTCGCAAGCGTGGCCACTCCGGTAAAGAAGTAAATGTCGAAGAGCCAGAACTTCGAGCCGGTCTCATACCAGGCATACCAGCCGAGCAAACCAATGGCCAGGGGAGCGGCCATCTGCATGTCGGTTGAGGCGCCTCGCGCAAACCCGATAATGCCGGCGCAGGCCACGGTGATGATGGCGGCGTCCAGGTGCCCGCCGGGCCGGAAGCGCCTCATGTGCAGGTAGATCAGCCCGACCATGATGAATGCGAAGCTCGTCGAAGGCAGGCGTGCGCTCCAATCGTGAACGCCAAAGTCCTGAAACGTGAACATTGCCCGCCAGTAGTAAAGGGCCGGTTTTTCCAGCCAGGGATGGCCGTAGAGGTATGGCGTGACGCAGGCGCTGAGGCGGTCGCCGATGGTATGCGCGGAGTCGAACCGGTCCAGCATTTCGTGGGCGATTTGCGCATAGCGTGGTTCATCGGCGCCCACCAGCCCTAATCCGTCGCCTCCCAGTATCGGCGTGAGCCCATAAGCCAGAAAGAAAATTGCAGATGCAAGGAAGACCGATGCCTCGGCAACGGTCGCCCACCGGGGTAGCCGCTTACGCCAGCGCTGGGTCTGTTCCTCGCCAGATGGTTTCAGTGCAGTCTCCACGTCGAGTGGTTCTCCAGTTCCAGCGCTTCCTGAGCGGTCGTGCGTCGGGGGACCCTCATCAACCGGCTGTTCCGCCATCGTTCAGGCTGGGGGAAGCCTGCTTGCCGGTCGCGGCCCGCGCCCAAAAGAAACACACCCAGCGAGCACGGAGGTCTTGCTCGGTTTCAACAGGGTCAAGGCTAACAGATTCGCGCCGAATCTCAAGCGCTCGGTTCCGCCTCCACCGGCTTCACCTCGGCCGCAAGCTTATTCCGCTTCCGCGATCTGTCCATCAGCTCTTCAATCCGCGCCTGGAACCGCCCCGAACGATCCGCCAGAAATGCCAGGTCCGGCACGTTCCGCACACCCATCCGCTCCTTCAACTCATAGCGAATGTAGCCCTTGGCCGCTTCCAGGCCGGCAATCGTGTCTTTTTCCGTCTGCACAATGTCTTTCACGTGGCTGTCGACGGCCACATAAACCCGCGCCGATTTTCCTCCCGGATTGAGCGAGACCTCGCTGACATAGCAGTTGCCGATGCGCGGGTCAGAGAGTTCGCCCTCGATCATGGTTCCAATCTCCAGCCGCAGCGTCTCCGCTACCCTGTCCTGATGATGCTTCCGCGCCCTGTTCTCCGCCATGACTCCCTGCTCCTGCTTGACGTAAACGGTTCCCGCTTGAAGTAAACGGTTCCTGCTTGAAGTAAACGGTTAAGGATAGCAGAGGCGAGCCGGAAACATCAGAAGCCGGCGGCGGGACTCCAGCGTGAAGCCGTAGGCCCCGCGATTGTTTCCGGACCGGCTGTTTGCCCCAAGCCGGCTTTATCAGCAGCAATAAATGTTCTATTGAAAAAGTTGTCGCCAAAGACTTCCCGCTCCCGCTACACTCCTAGCGAATCTGAATCGTCGCAATTGGAGGCACGAAACTCATGCCCGCATCCCATCGCCATTCATCACGCATCGTTCGCCAATCGCTTTTATCGCCTGCCGTCCAGGGTGTCTCTCTCTTGATGCTAGCGGCTGCGCTCACAACCACGCTTGCAGCCCAGTCCGTGCCGCCCGCACTCGCGTCTCCACCTGCCGGACCGCCCCACACAGGCTCAAACGGCGAGAAGCTCATAGGCATGCCGAAGTTCCATGATCCCGCGCCGTATGACATTGACGAGCACACCGGCTACAAGCAGATCTTTGACGGCAAGAGCTTCGACGGATGGGATGCCGACCCCACCATCTGGCGTGTTGAAAACGGCCTCATGGTGGGCGAAACCGTCGAAGGCAAGCCCAAGGGCAACAACTACGTCGTCTATCGCGGCGACACCACTCGCGACTTCGACCTGAAGCTGCAAATGAAGATCGAAAAAGGCGGTGGAGGCGGCATTCAATACCGCAGCGTTACGGGCGTGCCCTGGACGCGCCAGCAACCCACCGGCCAGCCGCCCTATGACCTCAAGTACATGATGACCGGCCCGCAGGCGGACTTCTGGTACCCGGTCAATAGCCATGCCGCTTCCTACTCCGGTCAGTGGTATTCCGAGAACACCATGCAGGGCATCCTCGCGTATCGCGGCCAGGTCACGCAGGCGCTGCCCGGCCAGACCAATCGCCTGGTCGCCAACATCGGCGACATCAAGGCCCTGGGTGGCTACGTGAATACCGGCGAATGGAATGACTACGAAGTCATCGCGCGCGGCGGCGTCATGATACACATCATGAACGGCCAGCTCATGGCCGTCTTCATCGATGACAACAAAGACTCAGTCAACAACCAGCCCGGCCTCATCGGCTTCGAAATTGAAAGCCAGCCGTGCAAGATTTCCGTGCGCGATATCTGGCTGCGCAAGTTCGACTGATACTGTGCCCGAATGACTCTGTAACTTGCGCCAAAAAACATGGGTGCCCCAGGTCTCGATTCTGAGACCTGGGAAGGTATGGGGTGAACCCCTATACAGTCGCGGCAGCGGATTGGCATCTCCCCACCGATCAGCTTTCCAAATACTCCCAAAATGAATCGGCAAGCTCCGCCCCGTGATCGTTGAGAATGCGCCGCGCCGCCCGCTCAACCTCTTCGACCAGTCCATGCAGATAATCCCGCGAACGCGATACAGCCACCACCCCAATCGTTGCCGATTGCCACGTAGCAGCCTCATCCATTTCAGCCACGGAGACATTGAACCCCTGCCGCAACTGGTCTTTCAGCGAGCGCACCACCTGACGCCGGTCCTTGAGAGACTGGGCGTGCTCGATGCGGATTTCAAGCGTCAGTTGGGCAACAGGCATGGCGGCACAGGGTTTATACCGACAGTGTAAGCCGCAATCCGAGTGCGCAGAGCAACTTTTCACTGTCGGCGCCTTCGTTTCACATTTTCCTCTGGGCTGATACACGGCGGACTGGCGCGCGTTTCCGTGTTGCTTCGGAGCCGGTTTTCACGTACCTTGAGGGCATGGAAGTGCATTTCCCGCCCGACGTTGAAACGCGGCTCCAACAAGTGGCTGTTGCCAACGGCAAGGATGCCGAGCAACTGGTGAAGGATACTGTTGCCCGGATGCTCGAAAATCAGGCCCGCTTCATCGCCGGAGTGCAAAGAGGTATTGAGCAAGCCGACCGCGGCGAGTTTGTAGAGCACCAGGACGTGGTTAACCGTATTGACAGGCTGTTTCATTCGTGAGACAGATTCGGTGGACAACCGAAGCGGCTGATGAACTTGAAACCGCCGTCAAACACATCCTGCAAGACAATCCTGCCGCTGCCCGGAATGTCGCTCAGGCGGTTATCGACCGCATTGAACAACTGGCAGCCTTCCCCGGCCTTGGCCGACCCGGAGAGGTGAAGGGAACCCGCGAGCTTGTCAGCCCGCCTTATGTCGTTGTGTACCGTTCCACTGAAGAGATCGTCGAAATTCTGCACATCTGGCACGGGGCGCAAGACTGGCGCTGATGTGTCACAAAGGGTAGGCTCGCTAGAATGAAAAAGCTCGCTGCGGTGTTGTTGCTGATGATGGGCGGAACTGCTTGGGGCCAAAGCGATCTTCCCTTGACGTACAAGGGGACTTGCACCGGGAACCAGACTGACATTCATGATTTGTCAGCTATTCAGGACACGCCAGCAATCAAATGTGACGCTCTCACCGTCATGCAAAAGGGCAGCGAGACCATGGCGTCATTTTCAAATGGCGATCCCACAAAGCCCGTTCTCGCGTTCACCGGAGAGTTATTTACCGTGCGTGCAAGTCAGCTTAGTGTCGATCCTTACCAAGGACCGATAGGTTTAGCTTTCCCTATCGATCACGTTCTATGGGGAGACGGAACCCCGGCGGCGGCGATTCACCCGGCAGAGAACGTGGAAAAAATGGGAGGCAGAGGGTGCTATTTCCACTTCATAGCCCAAGGGTGGAAACAACTAGCCATGGTGGAATGTGAGCTGGCTGTGGACACTCCGAACCATAGACCTCGGCGCATACAGGTGACGTTTAGAATCGCTCGACAGTTCACGGTCGATGGAAAGCAAATTTCGGTTGAATATGGCGCTCGGGGGGCCAACAGCTTTTACGTCGTGTTCAACGGCATGAAAATTGATGGAACTTGCGGAGTTGGACTTTACCAGATAGGCGGAGTCCTGAAGCATACAGAGCCCGGTACCCCTATCGCGCGTTTGTTTAAAGCGGTGTGCTATAAAGATGTCGCCGATTCTCAGTGACATTCGGACTTTGCGGAGAAATCGGAAACTTCGGATCAGATGTCCATTTCCGTCTCGAAACGGTTAAGATTTTAGCCCCACGGGTGACGAAATATTTGGGACGAAAACGCGGCTGCCAAGCAGCTCTGCTAGCTCTTGCCGCGAGCTTTATCGAGAGCTGCCTTAGAAATGTTTAGCGGTGGACGTTTCTTCATTTCCTCTAAAACGCTGTCGTATATTTTTATTGCCGCCCGAATCTCCTCTGTTGTCGTACTGGGGAAATTGGCATTCTTTGCGATCAATGCGGCCGCAAGCTGGTTGGCCACTACTTGCTTGGCTGCATCTAGGATCTCTGACATTTGAAGCTCTCCTCGTCTGCCTAATTACAGAATCAAGGTAGCACACTCAAACAAGCGAATTCATAACCTGCAATTGTGACTCCGTTTCCGCGTCTCGAAAAGGGTAAGTTTTGCGACGCTTCGCGGACCCGCTGAAAACACGGGCCTGCGTGTCTCAAAAGTCAGCCGCAGAATGGAACCACGAAATACGTCCATAGCCTAAAGGATTATCTACGCTATATTGACAGGCGCACGGAAGCGCCGATTTCGAGCAACAATTTACTCCGTTTCCCCCGCGTCCCGCCGTACCAGACGGTCATAGATCCAAAGCAGCCCGGCCGTCGCCACACCCACTCCAGAAACCGCCCACCAGATGAGTGCCGGCTGATGCAGAACTTCCCCGAAGTGATGAATCAGGAACCCGCCAAACCAACCGCCCACGAGCGACCCAATCCCAATGGGCAGGAAGGCAAAGCCCATATAGGTCCCCTGCTGCCCTGAGGGCGCGAGCCGCGAGATGTATTCGTAGTAGCGCGGCTGCTGCGTGATCTCGCCAATCGCCACTACGATCAGCGTTGCCACTGCCATGGTCACGCTGGGATGCAAAATCAGCAGCAGCCAGGCCAAGCCCGAGATCAGGGTGCCCAGCGTGATGCCGCGAAACGCCGGCATTTTCTGCGTGAGAATACTGACCACCATCTGCAGTGCGATAACCGTCAGTGCGTCCCAGGAGAGCAGCATTTCAGTATTGCTGCTTGCGTTCACATACTCATGAATATAAGTGGGAAGAATGATGAATTCCTGCCAGAAAGCGATGTAGTAGCCCGAGAAAATTATCAGAAACAGCATGAAGCGCCAGTTCGACGCGACGGTTAGAAAGTTCCTGGCAACCTGGCCGAGGCTTTCCGCCTGCGCCTCGCCCGAGCGGCGTGGTTCCTTGAACAGCAGCAACACGGCAAAGAACATGGCAAAGACGCTCAATGCCGCCATGCCGAAGACCTTCTCCACGCTGAGATGCTTGTGCACCCATCCCGCAAGCAAAGGCCCCAGAGCCCCGCCAATGTTCACCAGGGTGTAGTAGATGGAATACCCAATAGATCGCACGCTTTCCTTGGAAGCGCGGGCCGTAGTCCCAACGACGGAGGGCTTCACGAGCGCGATTCCAAGCGCCGGAAGCATCAGGATCAGCGTCACCAGCACGACCAGAGGCATGGCATTGCGAGCCGGAGCGAGCCACGGCGAACCGATCGAGCCCAGCAGGAAGTATGAGACGGCCAAAATAAGGTAGGCCAGCGACAGCGCCCGGCGAAAGCCCATCCGGTCCGCGAGAGCCCCGCCAAACGCCGCCAGAAACCACACCAACCCGCCAAACAATCCCGCCAAGCTGCTGGCCCGCTCGACGCCGAAGTTCAGGCTCTCATGCAGATACCGGGGCAGCGAGGCAAACGCCGCGTAGTACGACAGCCGCTCGAAGAGCTCGCTGATGTTGGCAACCCAGAACGGTCGCTCAAACCCGGTGCGAATTTCGTGGAAACGTTCGGAGAAGGTCAAAGGGTCTCCTGAGTTTTTGTGTCGCTGACATCCGTGTTTTGCGTCCGCATCCACTCCGCGATGCGCCGCTTGTCAGCTCGTCTGCCGTATCGCCCGCGCACAGGTCGGGAGTTACAACTCCCGTGGCGGGCAATGCCGAGTTCCCAAACTGACCCACCCGTGCCGTCTGGTGACAGCCAGAACAACAACATAGAGCCGGAACATGCGTGGGTTTCCTCGCATGCGTAAAGTTGGTTCCCACGAGTGTACCGGATCGGGATTCGGGCACGGTAGGTGCCTCGATTTGCGGCCCTTGGCGTCGGCTGCGTTGACCCTGCGCGCCGGGTATTGGTACACTGGTATTGCGGGGTGGAGCAGCCCGGTAGCTCGTTGGGCTCATAACCCAAAGGTCGCTGGTTCAAATCCAGCCCCCGCAACCAATCAAATCAGTGGTTTAGAGAGAATTCAAAAATCGGATTCACTCCC
>Ga0182024_10005271_pt1 | contig 29093 bp, 28 predicted proteins | sample P32metaG_FD_120480 | JGI IMG/M metagenome (GOLD analysis project Ga0182024, IMG submission 120480) | Permafrost microbial communities from Stordalen Mire, Sweden - P3-2 metaG (Illumina Assembly) | ecosystem: Environmental > Terrestrial > Soil > Wetlands > Permafrost | place: Sweden: Stordalen...
TAGAACCTGAATCTAGCGCGTCTGCCAATTCCGCCATGGCCGCAGAATAGAATAGTATAGGGTGAACTTGCTTTTTCTGGAACCACTTGTTACAATGGGCTTTTGAGGTCAATATGAGCGAAAATCTAAAAAAAATTACTGAAGACACTTTTGACGAAGAGATAAAAAAAGGCATTGTTCTGGTCGACTTTTATGCCGACTGGTGCGGTCCTTGCCGGATGATCGCTCCCCACCTTGAAGCGCTTTCGAAAGAACTCCAAGGGCAGGCCTCCATTGTCAAACTGGATGTCGATCATGCTCAAAGGATTGCTTCGACATATCAAGTCACATCCATTCCCACGCTCATCTTATTCCGTGAAGGGAAAGAGACGGGCCGCATCGTCGGCGTGCGCGATGCTAAAGCGCTGAAAGAATTTATTTTGTCTGCCAAGAAATAAAATTAATCGAGTTGGGACGCGGAAGACGCTTCCGCAGATGTTCTGGGAGCAACAGCAGTGGCGCTTGTTTTCATTACAGGCTCAGAATCTCTTTCAAGAAGGCGTTGGTCTGTTCGTTTTACAGGCATGAGCTGATCTTTTGCAAGCTTTACACATTTAAATAATATCGTCGCTTCGTCTTGTTTTTTCTCGGAATTTCTTTTATCGGGATGCACTATTAAAGCACATTTTCTATAACCTATTGGGATCTCGTCGTCGGAATGTCCCTTAGCTAGCCCTAAGAGTTTTCGAGACGATGCGCCTTCAAGAATTTTTCCGTGAATCTCTTGATACTCTGGAGGGTCTTCCGGATCAGTTTGCGGCCGGATTTTTTGGAAGTCTTCTTTTAAAAAATCTTGCCACCGGTTGTCTTCATAGTAGAGAGGAGCAATAGGGAGAACAACCCAGTGCTTCAGCCGGGGCAATACATAGTATCTAAATTCTTCTGCGAGATAAAGCCCATTGAGGATGGCAATGGGAGGTCCTAAATATAGAGAAATGCATATCTTAAGTGTTCGAGAAATAAGATAACCGCACTTCAGGCTTAGAGGAAGATCGAAAAAAGGGGGATGCTGCCAGGCAGTTTTAATCTGTTTTTTGAAACGCAGCTGAGTAGGGCATATCAATCCGCAGAAAAATGCAGTGGCTACAAGCCATGTATGGAAATAAATTCTCGTGGTGAGCAGGAAGAAGTTAAAGCTATGGTTAAAGATGAGATTAGCGGTGGCTTTAACTTTGATGAGAAAGGGAGAAGAGGGATTAATGACGATCTTTGTTTTCCATAAGACATCAGTGAGGCAGGAAAAAAACAAGTTCGTTTTTATAAAATCTGTTAGAGGGGTTTTGTGGGGCTTGGAAAGCGCAGCAAACCCTTCCCTCCGCAGCTCATAATTTTTGGTTTCTTCATTTCCGAATAGAACCTTTTCGATTATGAGCGCAAAGTTCTGCAGAATGTAATCTATACAAATGTTTGGAAGTTTTTTGTCTAGCTGCTCGGGATAATCATTTAAAAACTGTCTCAACCGAGACTTAAACGTATCAGCCCAGAAAACAAACTCATCTCCTTTCTGAATCATATAGTAAGCAAGAGGAATCACATAAGCGAGCCTGAAGATAAGATCATTAAAGCGGTCGAGCACAGCTATAGGATCCCATTGAGAGGCTCCCTTGAGAATCCGCTTCGCATCATCGGGAACCAACCTTAAATGGGTGCTTATGATCATTATGCCCCACAAAATTGAGAGGATAAAAATAGGAGAGACGGTAAGAGAAATTTTTAATGCTTTAGCTTCAGCTGATTCATCATCTATGCTTTCGATCTCTTGCTGCTTTCTTATCCGATTTTGAGCCAGAATGATGACGCTGACTACTGCAAGCGACGCGTAAAGTTTTAAAGTTCCATACTGATAACCTGCGGCTACACAAGCAATAATGCCTAAAGCATAACTCGAATAGCGCAAGGGCTTGTTCCTACAATAGTAAGAACAAGCCTGAGAATTCAGCTGTATTAATCTCTGATTGACAATTGCAAGGCCCATTGCCCAAAAATCATAAAGGAATGGGTTGAAAAAAAAGAAGCAGTTAGTTTTCTGTCCAGCCTAAGACGTCGCGAATGATCGACCACCGTCGTTGTTTGGGGACGGCATTTTCTGTTTTACCCAGGACCCATAGATCGTATTGATGCTGGGTGAAATGTTCATTCTTCTTGAGCAAGAGCCATTGATTGAGGTAGCAGAGCATCCGGTCGGACCCCAGCGCTACGGCATACCCCAGGCTGTCTTGAGAAATCTCAGGCTTAGGGCTAACGACGGTAAAGTTCGGGTAATTTAAACTCCAGGCAATCGATTGAGGCTCTCCTCTAAGTAAGACGTCGTTGGGATAATTTTCGACGTAGTCTTCATAATGATCGATCACGACGATTTGATCGGCAGGAACGATAGAGCGGGCCAGGGCCTCATAAGAGGTGCCTTTGCGGACGACAAGTTTCACTTGGGGATGTTTGATAATATCGCTCAGCGAAGTATAGACATGGCTGAACTTCTTCCGCGTGATAAACACGACGCGCGACTCGAGGTAAGGATGGGAAAAGCATATTTTCTTCAGCCGGTGCTCAGTGATGGAAACTCCTGTCATCGCAATATCGTAGAGTCCGGAATTGAGCTCTTCTGCAAGATGGCTGAAATGGACGGGAACTAGTTCCAGGTCGCACTGAAGGTCCTGCGCCAAGGTGTAAGCAAAGGACATATCGTAGCCGATCATTTTTCCATTAGTGCCTTTGAAACTGAAGGGGATCATTTCAGGGTTGTAGCCGACGCGAAGGATTTTAGATTGCATGACCCTATCGAAGGTATCGCCTGTTCGAAGAGGTGGAAGGACATCTTGATTGGTGTAAACTTTGACTTTGACGGGGATATCGATCTGAAGGTCGCAGATGCTCTTGGTAGGATTTGAGATGGACGGCAGTAAGATCCAAGATTTAAAAGCGAAGAAGAAAACCACGACAGGAATCAATGTCGTCGCTGTTTTCCGGATGATAGTGCCCCACTCCCAGCGGATGAGGCCATGACAGGCCAAAGCAATTAATAATCCAAGGCTGGAGATCTCCATCACGGAGACCAGCGATTGGAATCCTGCTGTGAAGGGAAGTGTGGTGAGATAGGTGTCGATGGCATTCAAGGGCAGGCCCAGAGAGTCTAGGAGGAAATTAAGGGAATTGATCCAAGATCCCAGACCGACGGCCCCCAAGCTGGTTAAAAACGTTGTAATGAAGAGCTGGACTTGTGACATGAAAGAAAGCGGCATGTGATAAAAAATGGAAATGAAGAAGACGAAGACGGTGATGAAAAGAGAGCCTAGGGGAAGGTTGAAAATAATCGAGACAATACCCTGAACCTGATCTTGGAAGATAGCATCTTTTTTAAAGAGTTTTTCCGATTCCCGTTTGATGAGCTCAATGATAAAAGGTAGCGTCACGATCACGACGTTAGTAGTGAATGCGAGTACCAGGATAGGAGTGAGGTCTTTGATCCACTTCGTAGCGGGAATGGATGTGAGCATAGCAACAATCCGGGGAATAATCCAAAAGACCAATAGGCAAATGCAAAGAATATAGAGGATCAGATAGGTGCTGATTTGTTTGACGGTCGCAATTTGGATCGTGCCCACACGGTCTGCAATGATCAAAAAAGTGCCCAGTGGTGTGATGCGGCTGACCCAGCCGGTTATTCGTGTCAAGGCCTCCACTAAAGCATCCAATACTGAGAGGATGGATTGTTTTTCTCGAAGATGCATGAGGGCAATCCCAAGCAGCACTCCAAACATCACGACCGCAGGGACAACGTTATTGGAAAGGGCATAGAAAATATTGTCAGGGATCAACAGCTCGGCAAAATTAATAGTGCTGGGTGCCAAGCTGCTGTAGGAAGCATGAACCATTCCATGAGATCGGGGAAATAAGAAAACCGTCATATAGATCATGCAGATATTGATGACCCAAACGCCTCCAATAAAAAGAAGCCCCTTTTGCAAGATCTGCTTGGCAGATGCAGTGGCAAGCCGTCCTATCCCGTGGATGACAGCGCAAATCAGATACGGAATGGTCGTGATCCTCAAGATCATGATGTAGGCCGTTTCCCAGGGAGCAAAAACATGGCAAAGATCTCCTAGAAGAAGACCGGCAAAAATTCCCAGCAGAGTAGCGGTAATCATTTGGAAGGTAAGAGAACTGCGAAACAAAGCAAGCACGGGAGAAACCTATTTATTAATTTTATCTAAGGCCCATTTTACCATCGACTCTTCTGCAGAAATCGATCTGCAAGAGTGTCTTCAAAAATTTATACCTATGAGCCTATCCGCAAAGTCCTCCGAAAAATCTAGGGGTCTTTTTGAGATCTTTCCTAACGTTGGCCTCAGCCATAATGCTAGAATATTGTCTTCGGCCAACGTTAGGAAATCTCTTCAAAAATCCCTCCTAGCTTTTTTCAGAGTACTTTGCGGATAGGCTCATGTAAACCACTCATTAGGATAGGCTCAAGAAATCACTTTTTCATTTTTCCTTGACGTGCTCATTAAATTTGCAATTATTTTCATAATTATCAAGATCCCATTGTTTGCAATAACAGGATTTTCCATTAGGATCATTTTCAATATAAACGGGGTTATCAGATGCAGTTTTCTTTCTAAACCCGCATTTTTGCGAACACCAACATTGACAATCTGGATCATTTAGACAGGCATCTTTTGTCCGACAGTGGGATTTTTCCCCTCCACCACAACCGTAGAGTAAAGCAACCATCGGCAAAATAAATATAATTTTTTTTCCAAACATCTTTACCTCCATGATTTATTAGATAGCCGATCAAAAATTAAAAAACAAATTATTATATTTATCATAATTTCAGCAGACATCTAATGGAAATGTAATTGCCTCCATGCCTCATAAAGGCCAATAGCAACGGAATTGGACAAATTTAGGCAGCGGGCTCCTTCCTTCATGGGGATTTTGCAAAAGTTAGCGGCCCATTTTTGATGAAAATGAGGAGGAAGACCTGTGGTCTCAGACCCGAAAATCAGATGGTCCTCCTGATCAAACTCAATCGTTGTATGATATTTTGTCGCTTTGGAGGAAAAAAAGTAAAAAGGAACTTGCAAAGAGTCGAGATAACTTTCTAGATCGTCAAGAAAAGAGACATTAACGCCTTCCCAATAGTCCAGGCCGGCCCGCTTGAGCCAACGGTCGGTTGTTTTAAAACCTAGAGGGCGAACCAAGATGAGGTCTGCGCCGGAGACAGCACAGGTGCGGACAATATTGCCCGCATTTTGAGGGATTTGAGGTTGGAATAAGACTATTTTCAACGCACAGCTTTGTGGTCTTCGAACGGATGGGCAATTTCCGGATTTCCCTTGCCATGAGGGGTTAGGGTAGAAAGCGAATCGATCGGCTGCTGAGCAGGGGCATTTGCTTTCACGACTTCAATTTCGAATGTGAGCAAACTGTTAGTATGTCGATTATAATCTTTAGTTTTGAATGCTAAATCCGGATGGATAAAAATGGTTCTTTTCTCACCTTCTTTCATTCCGATCAGGGCTTTTCTAAAGCCGGGGATAAGTTCTTCTTCATCTAAGTTAATGCGATTTTCTTCTTTTGACACATCGTCGCCAGTTTCACCAAGGAATTTTGCAACATAACGGACTAGAGGAGTGCTTTTTTCTTCAACGACTGGACCGGACCCTTCTTTTTCAACTTTGTATTGAAGCTTGTTGGCCTCAAGTTCTTTGACTCCGGAAGCAGATTTATTTTTGGCTAAAAACTCTTCGGTCTGTTTGAGATTGGTGGAGGCAATTTCTTTGAAAATGGCCCCTTGTGCATGGGCAACAATCTCAACGCATTCCATTTCCGATTTCAACTTTTTGTGTCCTTGAAGAGCCTCTTTAAAACCTTGAACAATTTTATCGGTATCGAAATTGATACCCATAGATTGGATGCTTTTTGCCATGAGGACGCCGATCGCTTCAGAAGCTTCTGAGACTTTTTGAGCAATATCTGAGTCAGGAAGATCAGCTGCAGGTGTTTCAGTTGTTACGACATCTTCCTTAGCAATAGGTGTTTCAACTTTAGCGGGAACTTCTACTTTAGCAGCAGGAGGTACGGCTGGTTCTTCTGCAAAAGTAAAAGGGGAGATTAAGCATAATATCGAAACAATAGTTCTATTCATGGGTATACCTCTTATAAAACACCAAATTATCCTCTCTATAGATTATATCCAAGTGATTTCTACGGGCTCAGTCTGAATTTTAAGCTCATTTAACTGTTTCTTGGTGGCAGGAGACGGAGTTTGCATCATCAAGTCGCTGCCTTTCTGTGTTTTAGGGAAAGCAATGACGTCGCGGATATTATCGGTGCCTGTTAGCAGCATGACAATTCTATCAAGGCCAAAGGCAAGTCCCAGGTGGGGAGGCGTGCCATATTTAAGAGCTTCGACGAAAAATCCAAATTTTTCTTCGATCTCTTGAGTCCCTAAATTTAAAAGTTTAAATATTTTTTCTTGCAGGTCGCCATTATGGATCCGTTGTGATCCACCGCCGAGCTCATAGCCGTTGAGGACCAGGTCGTATGCGAGTGCTCGTACTTTCAAAGGATCGGTATCGAGCAGCTGCAGATCATCGGGATTGGGAGAGGTGAACGGGTGGTGCTCGCTTTCCATGCGGTTCTCTTCAGGGTTCCAGCGGAGCAAAGGAAAATCGACGACCCAGAGAAAGTTGAGCTGGCCTGCAGGAATGAGATTTCTCTCTTTGGCGATATGCCGTCGGAGATGATCCAATCCTTGGTTGACAGATTCTTCGGTTCCTGCCGCAATGAATAGCAGGTCTCCTTTCTCCAGTTCGGTTCGAGAAAAAATCTCCTGCATGAGCTCTTCTGTGAAAAATTTAGCGATGCTGGAAGAGATGCCTTCGTCTTGCCGCTTGATCCAAGCGAGGCCGCCAAGGCCAAATTGCTTGACGAACAGTGTATAATTATCGATCTCCCGCCGTGAAAGGGCCGCACCTCCTTTAACGAGGATCGCTTTGGAGCAGCCGCCGACAGCTAGAGGCTCGAGAAAAATTTTCGATGTCGATTGTTTCACAATATCATCGAGACGTACAAAAGACATGTCAAAACGGAGGTCGGGCCTGTCTGTTCCGTAATATTCCAAGCAATCTTTGTGGCTCATGTAAGGAAAGGGGGTCGGCAGATCGATGCCGCGGCATTCTTTAAAGAGCTTGACCATGAGTCCTTCCATGAGACGCTGGAGGTCTTCAGGAATTCCAAAGCTCATCTCGAGATCGATCTGGGTAAACTCGGGCTGCCTGTCGGCCCTGAGATTTTCATCGCGGAAGCATTGGGCGATTTGAAAATACCTGTCCATGCAAGAGACCATGAGCAGCTGTTTGAAAATTTGCGGCGACTGAGGAAGTCCATAGAAATTTCCCGTATGGATACGGGAGGGAACTAAATAATCGCGGGCGCCTGTCTCAGGGATCGATTTCACCAAGATCGGCGTGGTGATCTCTAAAAAGCCGTGCTCATGGAGATAGTTCCTCGTATGATGCATAGCTAAATGGCGTGTGGCGAGGTTTCTGGCAATTTCACCTCTGCGGATATCGAGATACCGGTATTTTAGACGGAGCTCTTCGTTCACATCGATCAGATCATCGCTGATGGAAAAAGGTGGAGTCTTTGCAGGCGAGAGAATCTCCATCTCGTCAACTTGGATCTCGATCTCTCCTGTCGCAAGCCTTTCGTTGGGTGTTCCGCGAGGAGAAACAACGCCTCGGACAGAAATCACCCATTCGGCGCGGAGCTTAGAAGCAATCGTGTGGAGGTCTTGATTTTTATTCGGGTCAAAGATGAGCTGGGTCAGCCCAAAACGGTCGCGCAGATCGATGAAAATGAGCCCTCCCAAATCACGGCGGCGGTGGACCCATCCGGAAAGGGTCACCCGTTTTCCGACAAATGACATGTCTAAATCTCCACAGGTGTGGGAACGGCGGTAATCGAACTTCATAGAGCTGCCTTCAAGAAACTTTCCAGTTTGGAAAGAGATATTTTTTGTGCTGTTCTCGTTGCCATCTCTTTGATCTCGACTTCTCCAGTTTCCATTTCGCGGTCTCCGACGATCGCAACGTAGCGGGCATTTTCAGCGTTGGCTAGCTGAAGGCCATGTTGTATTTTTTTACCAGAAAGGTCGATCTCTACAGCAATGCCGTGATGACGTAGGCGGCAGAGGAGCGCAAAGCAAGTGTCCGAGGCGGTCTCGCCCATCGGAATTAAGAAAAGGAGCGGACTGGGCGGAGGAGGGAAGGCTACATGCTCAGCGACCATCGTTTGTAGCAGCCTTTCGATGCCCGTTGCAAAACCAACAGAGGGGAGGTCGGGACCTCCGAGTGCCTTCATGAGGCCGTCATACCGGCCTCCGGCCCCGAGTGTATTGTGGGCCCCCAACGATTCAGAGATAACTTCGAAGACCGTTTTATTATAATAGTCGAGCCCTCGCACCAGCTTGTGATTGACGACATAAGGGATTTTCTCGAGCTCTAAGAGGCCCTTGACTTTTTCCAAATGCTGCCGAGCTTCTTCGGAGAGAAACTCTAAGATCGAAGGAGCTTTCGATAGCAATGCCTGGTCGCCTTCATCTTTGGAGTCCAAGATTCGTAAGATATTTTTCGTGAATCGGACTTGGCTGTCGGCAGAGAGTTTTTCAAAGTGCGGTTGGAGATATTTTTTTAGGGCCTCGCGATAGGGAGCTCTGGAGTCTTCATCTCCGACGGAGTTGATCATGACCGTCAGCTCTTTGAGGCCGAGCCGGCGGTAAGTTTCGCAGAGCAAGTCGATCAGTTCGACATCTTGTTCGGGTTTGCCGATCCCGATTGCTTCTGCTCCAAATTGATGGTGCTGGCGGTATCTTCCTGATTGAGGCCGTTCATAGCGGAACATGGGGCCGATATAGAAGAATTTATGGAGGCCGGGGATTTGATCGAGGTGTTTTTCAACAAAGGCCCGCATCACAGAGGCCGTCCCTTCAGGACGCAGCGACATCGACCTCTCTCCTTTATCGAGGAATGTGTACATCTCTTTGGTCACGATGTCGGAGCTTTCTCCTACACCGCGGACAAAAAGCTCGGTCCTTTCAAATAGAGGGGTCCTGATTTCTTTAAAACCGTAATCGGCTGCGCATTTGCGCATGATCGACTCGACATACTGCCAATGGTCGGAGGCGCGCCATGCATCTTCTGATTTAGGCTCTTTGGGTAAAACATCAAAGACACCTTTAGGGATTGTATATTCCATATGAAAATAGATCGATTCTACCCTTGGAAAGGTAAAGCAGCAATAGTTATTTCTTGTAAAACATGCCCAATCGGGTATGCAAGATATCCCTTCAATACTAAAAAACAGCTTTTCTTGGCTTTTTTCCCATATTTTTGCGTCACCCCGTAGGGCATAAGTAGGTCAAGAAGCGACCCAAAAATATGGGAAAAAATCTAACAAAAATCTTATTTTTAATATTAAGGAATAGGTTCTTAGAACTGAACCCCTATTCCTAAATTATAAGCGATTGAATACTTGATTTTGTCTTGATGCCCATTCAAATTCTGCAAAAGGGGGAAACCGATGCCCCATTGCAAAATCCATCGTTTGGATGATAACCAAATGCTAGGTATTACAAAAATAGTGTTTCCACCAGAATTGGGATCGGTTATGCCGTGAATTTTGTTTTTTTCGGCATATGTTCCATCGAATTCGATCATCAAATCAAAGATCCATCCTATGGGGCTTAACTGCTTGATATACCGTGCAAAGCCCCATTGATAGACATAGGAATTGCCGAATTTTGTGCCATGATGGGTTGTCGTTAAGTTGATGCCTGGAGAAACAAAGGCATACCAGTTATACGACAAGTAAGCATAGGTAGTTCCTATAAAATAACTGAATGATCCAGTTCCAGTCGGGGGAACTTTCGAACTCGAACCTGTGGGAAATCGCACATTAGCAACTACGGTCCCTACTAAATTATAATCCGTTTGGTTCTTAATATAGTAACCGTATTCGAGCTGAAGGAAAGTGTCCTCGATCCCTGAAGAATGGGATGTGCCCGATCGACTTCTAGGAGTAAAGGGAACGACGAAAAAGACTGAAAGATCATCTCGGATCCCATAGATAACATTCGGTGCAATCACATCAGTATAGCTGTCATGCCCTCGAATGAACGTTCCCGACAATTGGGGAAGAAGTGCCTTTTCGCCGATGAGAAGTTGACCAAAACTGATCAAGGGGGCAATTTGCGTCATGATGGGAACAGAAAAATTTCCTATAGAAAGAGGCTCGATCTTCTCTTTTGCACTTCCAAAAAAGATGCCAGGCAAGCACAACAATGCTTTGAAAAAAATTCTCTTTTGCATACAGACACGATTTACCACAAAGCTTGTTTTTCTTTCCTCAGAGAAAGAGTTAATGGGAGTTTGGGAAAGATATTTCGTATTTAGAAACATATACCCAAGGAATCTGAAAAGATGGGCATTGTGTGCTCCAAGGAGCAGAAAGCGGAACCTCAAACCATTGTCAACAATGTGAGCATAGGCAAAAAATCAAAAGACATCTTTGCTATTGTGCTAAGTGCGGCCTAACTTCACCGAGAGGTTGTGGGCTCTGTGAATATGTTCCCTTTAGGGAATTGGGAGTGTCACTCACTTACAGATGCAAGTTGGAAGCAGTTTCACCAATACTTGGCCTACAAAGCGGAAGAAGCTGGTAGGAAACTAGGATTGGTGAACCCCGCCTATACAACACAGACATGCCATCAGTGCAAGAACATTGATGCTAAAAAGCTCTCAGAAAGAGAGCATCGATGTTCAAAATGTGGGTATAAGGCAACAAGGGATTTCAATGCAGTGCAAAATATTTTGGCCCTCGGATTAGATGGCCTGGGAGCAATCCCTAGAAGCCCTCCCCTTTAGGGGAGGGAGTAGTCACTTCTTCATGAGATTTGAGAGGATGAGGTCGATGGCGGAAATCCAGTGGGAGAGCTGGCTCTCTTTTTTGTGGGTGAGGTGATCTTCATAAAGCCGGTGGAGTTGTTCCATGAAAGGAAAGGGCAGCCACTCTTTGCCGGCAAACTCGGTCATGTAATAACCCAAGGAATGTTCTTGCCCTGTAGGATAATTTTCAAACGTTGCAATTAAAGTTTTTAATTGAGTCAGGACATCGCTTTTTTTCCGTTCTAAGAACTCGACTAAGTTCACACTATCAAACAGTTGATGCCAGGCTTGGGAAAGATGTTGGGCGTAGTTGGGATCGCGGCTGGCGTCTTCTATTGTGAGTTGGACAAGGGCTTTTTTGAATGCCGACAGCTCAAGCTCCAATTCGTTGGCAAGGGCGCTTTTCTGGCCGGCTAGCGGTCGGGAGGCCAAGAACAAGGCTGTTTTGCGGACATAAGCACAGAGACAGGCCATGAGCAAGGCGCGGGGATTCTTTTTAGCAAGTTCTTCTAAGTTTTCCTTGTCGGCCTTTAACTTTTCTGTCCGCTGCACGGTCAACCAATCTTTTGAAGGTTGATTGCCGGGATTAATGATATTGCTCATGCCTCTTGTATATTAAAATTAATCATTATATGTATTGCAAAAAGATTTCTCTAATTGGGGAAAAATCAATTGACATTAGGTTGTTAGGACACGTATCATTTTTCCTTAACTAAGGTTTGGTCAACACGTGAAATGGTTACAAATTTTTAAACCCGCCCCTGTGATTGATGAGATCCAAGATCAAGAGGTCGTTAAGTCCGATTATAAGTACTGGCGGTGGCGGATTTTCATCGGGATGTATGTAGGGTATGTGTTTTACTACTTCTCCCGCAAAAGTTTCACGTGCGTCATGCCTCTTCTCATTCAAGATCTTGGGATGTCCAAGAGCGATTTAGGGATTTTAGGCAGTCTTTTTGCGCTCATTTACGGATGCAGCAAATTTTTGAGCGGTGTTATTTCAGACAGGTCTAATCCTCGTATTTTTATGTCTATTGGACTGATGCTGACAGGGGTTCTCAACATGCTGTTCGGGGCGACTTCCTCTTTTTGGCTGTTCGCTGTCTTTTGGGGGTTGAATGGGCTGTTCCAAGGATGGGGTTGGCCTCCAGTAGCAAAGCTTCTGACCCACTGGTATTCCCAAAAAGAACGCGGCACTTGGTGGGGGACATGGAACTCTTCCCATAATGTGGGCGGGGCCGTCATCCCTTTGCTCGTCGGCGTTGTAGCTCAAGCTTTTGGGTGGCGTTTTGGGATGTACGTTCCCGGCCTTCTATGTATCGGAGTAGGGCTTTTTGTCCTTTTCTGCCTCCGCGACACTCCGGCCTCGTTAGGGCTTCCTCCTATAGAAAAATTTAGAAACGACCATCCTGCCTCCAAACCTCTGGCAGAGGACATTACGTTAAAAGAATTACTTTTTAAGTACGTTATTAATAACGGCTATATTTGGCTTTTAGGAATCGCTTATTTCTTCGTCTATGTCATTCGAGGAGCTTTCAATGACTGGACGCCGCTCTTTCTCATGGAAACCCGAGGATATAAACTGGTGGCAGCCAATGCCTCCATCGTCTGGTTTGAATTGGGCGGGCTTGTGGGGAATATAGCAGCCGGGTGGGCTTCCGATAAAATCTTCAAAGGCCGCCGCGGACCGATCAATGTCATTTTCTCCCTTGCGGTCATCGGTGCGATCGTTGCTCTATGGGCAATGCCTCCAGGATTCATTATTGTGGACTATGCCTTGATTTTCATGATCGGGTTTCTGATTTTTGGACCTCAGATGCTCATCGGGGTCGCCGCTGCCGAGCTTTCTCATAAAAAAGCCGCGGGAGCTGCAACCGGGTTCATTGGACTCATTGCCTATTGCGGGATGGCTACAGCGGGTTATCCATTGATGAAGATCATGGAATCAACAGACTGGGGCGGCTTTTTTGTCACCTTAGCGATTTGCGGGGTCGTCAGCGTCTTGCTACTCATCCCTATGTGGGCCATCAAGTCCAATCCCAAGTTCATCATGGAGGAGAAACCAACCCCAGCCGTTCCTGAAGAGGCGACGGAAGCTTAAATTTCTAGCCTTTTAAACTATCAGGAAATAAACTCTTCCGCAGAAAGTTTAACCTCGGAGAGTAAAATGATCGGATTGAAAGATGCCTGCGTTTTTTTTAATACTAAAATTGAAAATGCCGGAACTTTGAGTTGGATCGGAGATCTCGGGCTTGCTCCTATGCGGTATCTCTGCGGAGGGAAAACGATTCATCTGGAAACTGCAGGACAAACGGTCACGATCCATTCAGTGGCTTCTTTTCACCACCGGGGGGACTGGAATACTTCTAAGAAGTTATATCAGTTAAAATCTTCCTCAACGCATATGATCAAAGCCGTTCTTTCGGTGATTACTGTAGTGCCAGGGCTTCTCTTAGCTGTTGTCAAATTGATAGATTATATGGTTGCAGAGACCCGAAAGAACCATCGCTTAGTGAAAGAACATCTCACCCCAATGAATCGGGAAATTGGAACATTTGATCAGCCGATCACAACTTACGAAGCGCTATCCGAGGCCTTGGCCAAAGCATGGGATGACGATGCTATGCACCGTCCAACAAATGCCCTCATTATTCATGCGGATGGGAATGTTGAACTTAATACCGACCCTGGCATTCTTCGATTCAATCCAATGAAGCTCATTTTAGAAGGGGCTAAAATTGTCCATAAATCTTGCCCGGTTGAACGGTTGGATGATGAATTGGTTCGTGCTCGTAAATGGGAATTTGCCAATGGTGGATGGAGAATTGCTACTAGGGAAAATCCCGATGTTCCAGGAACGACTATGATGGAGACTAATACGATAGAGCAAGCCTTAGAAGCCCCTCTGCGAAGAAGAGGATGGCTCACCTGTAAGTGTTTCCATCGGGTCTTTGTCATACCGCGGTCAGGACAAGAGGTGGCGACTGAAGCCTAAGAAAGTGTCTGCAAAGTCCGATCGGACTTTGCAGACACTCTCTAAGCTTCACTTTCTTTTTAAACAGCTATGAAGTAAATTCCTCCGCAAAATTTCAAGTGAGAGGATAAAATGGTCGGAATGAGAGATGTCTGCATTTTTTTTAATACACGCGTTGAAAATGCTGGAACCTTAAGTCAAATTGGAGATCTCGGGCTTGCTCCTATGCGGTATCTCTGCGGAGGGAAAACGATTCATTTGGAAACCGCAGGGCAAACAGTCACGATCCATTCAGTGGCTTCTTTTCACAAGGATGGAAATAGTCATACCTCTATATCTACATATAATTTAAAATCTTCTCCTACTCATATGCTTAAAGCTATAGCTTCGGTTCTCGTTGTAGTGCCGGGGCTTTTCTTAGCCGTTGTCAAACTGGTCGATTATGCGGCAAGTGCTGAAGCCCGGAAGAACCATCGCTTAGTGAGAGAACATCTCACCCCCATCAACAGGGAAATCGGAACACCTCATATTCCAATCAGGACTTATGAACAGCTAAGCGCGGCCTTGGCCAAAGCATGGCAAGAAGATTCTATGAACCGTCCAACAAATGCCCTCATTATTCATGCGTTTGGGAATGTTGAACTTAATACTGACCCTGGCATTCTTCGGTTCAATCCGATGAAGCTCATTTTAGAAGGTGCTCAAATCGTCCATAAACCTTGCTCGTCTCCCTGGGGATGTTTAGATGAAAGGATGCTTGCTGCACGTATATGGGAAACCGGCAGCGGGTGGAGAATTGCTACTAATGCAAACCCCCATACTTCAGTGGTGGCAATTAGGGAGACTTTTACGATAGCCCAAGCCCTAGAAGTGCCGCTGCTAAGAAGGGGACGGCTCACCTGTAAGTGTTTCCATCAGGTCTTTGTCATACCGCGGCCGATTGCAGAAGCTAGAACTTAATTCCCCTTCAGTTTACAGGGGCATTTTTTCTTCTTTTTAGTTTCCTTGTCTTTCTTGACGTATTCCTTTTTAACGGTGGGTACTTCAGCTTCAATGTAAATTGGAGAGAAAAAAACGGCCATTACAGCGCCTGTCAACATGACAAATCCCATATTTTTTAGCATTATAGGTCTCCTTTTTTTAGTGATTGAAAGAGGGCTGCGCAGGCGCAACCTCTTTTATCAACACCCCACTAGACCTTAAACTAAGACAAAGCTACACTTTGGTCAAGTATGTATATTCCCCTTCATGTCCATTCCCAGTTCTCTATCTTGAATTCGACAGCGTCGATTGAAGACCTGGTAGAAAAGGCGAAAACCGCCCGCCTTCCGGCGTTAGCCCTTACGGATGAAGGGAATATGTACGGGGCGGTTGAATTTTACAAGGCGTGCCGTGAGGCAAAAATCAAGCCGATCATCGGCTGCGAGTTTCATCTTGCCCCCTATTCCCGCTTTGACAAAAAAAGAATCCCCGGAACCCCGGCGGGTTTTCCTCTAGAGCTCCTCGCGAAAAATAAACAAGGCTACAAAAATCTCTGCAAGCTCAGCTCTGCGGCCCATATTGAGGGGTTTTATTACACCCCGCGTATCGATAAAGCGCTTCTGGCCCAGCACGCCGAGGGGCTCATTTGCCTCTCAGGGTCTCTTCAGGGCCTCATTCCCTATCTGATCATGCAAGGGAAAGAAAAAGAGCTTCTCCAGGAAGTCGAATGGTTTCAGCAGCTTTTCAAGGACGATTTCTATTTCGAACTGCAGCGCAGCCCGATGTCGGAAGACGACATCGGCTATGACGGCATGGACAAAGAAGGGTGGCTCCTTCAAAACTACCGCGATTATGTCCGGAATCAAGAAATCGTGATCCAGAAGCTTGTAGAGCTGGGAAAACAATACGGCATCCGGTGCGTGGCGACCAATCCTGTCCACTACCTGGAAAGGAGCGACTGGAAGGCCCATGAGATCTTGATGAACATCCAATCGGGAGAACCCTGCGAGATCTGGGAAAGAGATTCTCAAGGGAACCCTAAGAACCGTGTCCTGAACCCTAAGAGACAGGTCTATTTTACCCATGAGCTCTATCTCAAAACATCCGAGCAGATGGCTGAGCTCTTTGCCGATCTTCCCGATGCGGTCGCAGCAACGAAAGACATCGCCGAAAAAATCAATCTCGAGCTCGACTTCAAAGCCCGGTTTTATCCTGTCTTCACTCCGCCGGAGGGCTTTACCAAAGAAGATTACTTGAGAGCGCTCTGCAAAGAGGGCATTCCTCATCGATATACGCCTGAGAGGCTCGCTAAGGTCCAGGAAAAATATCCAGGCAAGGATCCGATGCAAGTCATCAAGGACCGGCTGTCCTATGAGCTGGACATCATCATCTCCAAGGGCATGGGCGATTATATTTTGATCGTGCATGATTTCATCTCCTGGGCGAAAAATCGGGGAATCCCCGTCGGCCCCGGACGGGGGTCTGGAGCTGGATCGATCATCCTGTTCTTGATCGGCATCACCGACATCGAACCGCTCCGCTTCAATTTGTTCTTCGAGAGGTTTATCAATCCCGAGAGGCTCTCTTATCCCGATATCGACGTCGACATCTGCATGGACCGGCGAGACGAAGTCATCGAGTATACCGTGCAAAAATATGGAAAGGACAAAGTCGCCCAGATCATCACCTTCGGGACGATGAAGGCCAAGATGGCGATCAAAGACGTCGGCCGTGTTCTCAGCATGCCGCTGCCTAAGGTCAATGCCATTGCCAAGCTAGTCCCGGAAGATCTCGGCATTACTCTCGATAAAGCCCTAGAAAACCCAGATCTTAAAAAAGCCTACGACACCGACCGTGAAGTGCAAGAACTCATCGATATCGCCCGCCGCCTAGAAGGTTCTGTCCGCAATACCGGCATCCATGCGGCCGGATTGATCATCTCGGGAGATCCGCTAACCGAACATATTCCCGTCTGCTCAGCCAAGGATAGTACAATCTTAGTCACACAGTTTTCCATGAAGCCTGTAGAAGCGGTTGGGATGCTCAAGATCGACTTTCTCGGACTTAAAACGCTCACCTCTATCCAGAAGACCGTCGATGCGATCCGTGCAAGCCATGGCAAAGAAATCGACTGGGTAAACTTGCCCCTCGAAGATAAGACGACATTCAACCTCATGAATCAAGGCAAGCTCAACGGTATCTTCCAGATGGAGTCGACAGGAATGCAAGAGCTTTCCCGCCAGCTCCATATCGATACGTTTGAAGAGATCATAGCGGTTAATGCTCTTTACCGCCCAGGCCCGATGGAAATGATCCCGTCGTTTATTTCCCGTAAACATGGCAAAGAGCCGATTGAGGTTGATCATCCTCTTATGAAAGAGGTCCTCTCAGAGACCTATGGGATTATGGTCTATCAAGAGCAGGTCATGCAGATCGCTAGCCTTCTTGCGAACTATACCCTTGGAGAGGGCGATGTCCTCCGCCGTGCGATGGGTAAAAAAGACCGCGAAGAGATGGCCAACCAACGGGAGAAATTTCGCACGGGAGCTTTGCAGAAAGGGCTCGATCCCGATACTGCGATGAAAATTTTCGATAAGATCGAAAAATTTGCCTCTTACGGCTTCAACAAGTCGCATGCCGCCGCTTACGGCTATCTGGCCTATGTGACAGCCTATCTCAAGTCCAACTATCCCGGCGCATGGATGGCCGCTCTGATGACCTGCGACCGCGATGACGTTGCCAAAGTTGCCAAGCTGATCGGCGAGAGCCAGACGATGAATATTCCGATCCTGCCTCCCGATGTGAATGAATCAGGGCAAGAGTTCGTCGCGACCCCGAAAGGGATCCGCTTTGCCATGGGAGGCATCAAAGGCGTCGGAGAAGGGGTTGTCGAGGCCATTATCCAAGAGCGCGCCAGCAAAGGCCCTTTCCGTTCTCTATTTGACTTCTGCTCCCGCATCGACACCAAAAAGATCGGCAAAAAGACCATTGAGAACCTCATTGAGGCAGGATGTTTTGACTTCACCGGATGTAACCGCCAGACGATGATCATCGCCCTCGAAGAGATGTATCAGACCGCCATGCAAAAACAAAAAGAGATCTCAAAAGGTTTCATCGATCTTTTTGGAGAGAGCGCCGATCCCGTTCCTGTTGCCGTGCAACAGACAGAAACTCTTCTCTCGAAGCAGCACATGCTCCGCCGTGAAAAAGAGCTCCTTGGCTTCTATGTGACAGGCCATCCTCTCGATGAATTTAGAGCGCTGATCCAAAGGCTTTCCTGCGTTCCGTTTGCAGAGGTCAATAAACTCGAACACGATGCCGTTTTGCGCACTGCCTTCATTGTCGATGAAGTCCAGGTGAAAACTTCAGGGAAGACCCAGAAGAAGTTCGCCATCCTAAAGATCAGCGACGGGACCGACCGGTTGGAAGTTCCTGTCTGGTCCGAGCTCTATGAGGAAAAAGGGCATCTTCTCATCGACAATCAGCTTCTCTATGCCATTCTTCAGATTGACAGGCGCGAAGGAGACCCCAAACTTCAATGCCGCTGGTTTGATGACCTGACAAAGGCTGATGAAGAGATGATGAGACAGTGCGAAACAACGTTCGATCAACTGAAAGTCCAGCAAAAGAACATGGCCCGGCGCGATAAAAAAGGGCCACCCAAGCAGGAGAAAAAGGAAATGAAAGGAAAAGTCTTCTTAAAACTGAATGCCGACCAAGTGCGCCACAGCCATGTGCTTCACCTCAAGAAACTTTTCCGTTCCTATCCGGGTAGCATGCCGCTTGTCTTAGAATTTTTATCTTCGAATAAGACCCTCGGCCATATTGTCGTCGATGCCCGCTGGGGAGTTTCTCTCGAAAAAGATCTAGAACAGGAGCTGAGAAAGCTCCCGTTCTTGATCCACATCCAGGTTGCGTAAGCGTCAGTTCGAAGATGCCTCACTTGCGCCTTTTTCTGGTTCTTTTTTGCGAAATAGCCATGTCGCTTTGACTCTATAGACTGTATTGCCTCTTGTTTTCTCTATTTCAAGTTCAAAGTCTTGACTGGGGTTTTTTTCATTTTTGAACACGAATTTTTTGCCTGCCTTAAGAGCTACTTTGCTATTGCGGTTGAAGAGATAATCATCCAGTGTATTTTCAATTTTATCATCCTCTGAAAGTGCAAAGTTCATTCTCGTGTCTCTCATGAGCATCTCCAGGGTGCAGTCCCCTCCAAACACATAACCGGTTTGAGTTTCTTGGAAAAAAGGTCCATCTCCGCCACTAGACCCCATAGCGCGCTTGACGTTATTAGCCAAGTTTCGGCCCATGGTATCGGCTATATCTTCATCGCCTCCTTTGGCGGTTTCCTCATCTTCGAAAGCGACAGCCGTTTTTTTCTGTTTTTCTTGGCCTTTAGTTACTTTCGTTTCGGTCTGTGCAGCAACCGCAGTTGAAGGAGGTGGCGCTGCTATGCGAGACGGAGAGTTTGGAGCCCCCCCCATCGCCCTAGCTGAAGGCGGAGAAGATGTTGATGTACTTGCTGGGGGTTTTGCTGCAGTCGGCTGAGAAGCTGGTGTAGTTGAACCTTCGTTTCCTCTAAAAAAACTAACCATGGCGTTCCAAGCACCTCCTGTGCGAGGAGCAGCAGGCCCTTGATTTGGGCTTGCTACCGGCGGAACTTGACCCCTTCCACGAATTTGAGCTAAAAGATCTGCATTTACGACACGAGAAGTTGGGTCTGGGGTAGATTTAGCTGGAGGCGGAAGCGGAGGCGGAGGAGGAGGCGATCTTACTAAAGGGGGAGCAGAAACAGGCCCTTCTAAAGTTTTTTCGGAATCCTTATTGAGAACAGCAGCATAGGTTCGACGACCATCTACGTTATGTCCAAGATGAGCAGTTGGAGAGGCAGGTGCAGCGTGTTGCTCGGCATCAGGAGAAGCAGCGGGACCAGAAGGCGATGGAGCTGCAACGGGCTTATGGACAATAGCAGCCAAAGCTCGACCAGCATCTACATTATGTCCAGGACGAGCAGTTGGAGGAACAGGTCGTTTCCGCTCAGTAACTTTAGCTGTTTCTGCATCAGACGCTGATTCAGCATGTGGAGCTGCAGCGGAAGTACTAGCACCGGCTGGGGCAGTACGAGCAGCATTTTGCGCAGTAAGATCAGTTGGAGAAGCAGCGTGCGATTCGTCTGCATGCGTAGAAGGCGCTTCCGAAGGTTTGTGTAACCTACTTTGGAGCATATTAGCCATGGCTTGACGAGGATCTACATTATGTCCAGTTGATTTCCCTGTCGCAGGTGGGGGTGCAGCGTGTTGCTCGGCGACAGAAGATGTAGCAGCAGTGCGGGTGTTTGTGTTAGGCTTTGGAAGATAATTTCCGAGGCTTTGATGTTGTCTCACTGCCCAATCTACTTTAATCGCTAGAAGAAAGAGAGTGCCGAGTACAGAAACAATAATTCCAAGACCTTGGGAGACGATGCGCTCAATTCTATAGGATAGAGGAGGTCTGTTAGGGAGGAATTGATAAAATCTATCGAGATATTCCGAGCCAGTCACATATTGGGCTGCTCCGACGGTTTTTTTGCACCCTTTACAAAAAAGATCTGCAACGAGAGTCAGTCCTTCACTCGCACATGCGCCGACGCCTGTGATGGCCGCCACGGTCAAAAGACTTCCCTGCACTACCGTTTGACAGTAGGGGATTCCATTGTTGGGTGTATTGATCTTTACATAGGCTGAGATAACGGTTTGAAGCAGTTTGGTGGGTTCGCATGCAGATAATAATTTAAGTAACTTCATAAGATTGTCTCCTTTTAGACAGACAGTCTATGGATTGATAAAGATATTCTAAAGAGAATTTCTCAATTTCAGGAAGCGGGAGCTGAAAAGCTCCCGGTTTTGAAAAAAATTATTTACGAATCTGGATGGTTGGTTTTAATGCTGAGCCTTCTATTTGAGGAGGGATATTAGGATCAAAACTAGTGATGAGTTTTTTTTCAACAAGTTTGGTGAGGATGATATGAATCCAGCTGTTCTTTCTTGTTTCTTTATCGGCATTAGTTTGCCCTTTAGGAAGTCCGAAGTTAAGAAAATCAAGAATATGTGCCGAGTCTATTGTTGAAATCGTCATTACCTGGTTCTTTTTGAAATTATCATCTATCCTAATAGCGTTTAAAAGCTGCTCGCAAACTTCGCTGAATGTCCAATCTTGTTCTCTACCTGCTGCCGGGAATAGTTGATCTTTTTGATTTAAGGTTTCAATAGAGAAGCCGAGATTCTGGGGGGTAGCATTCGAAATAGTCAGACTCGCCTTAGGGAGGGCTTTCAAAACGGCCGAGGTCGGGTTGTATCCCGCTTTCCGAGAAGCAATGAACACCACTACTATGAAGCCTACAGCAGCACCAAAACATGCTTTTACTTTCCAATCGAGGTTTTTAAAAGAGTTTAAAACTGTGTTTGGAAGTTGTCTAAAGTTAATTCCAGATATAGAAGAAACGATTCTGTTTGTCATAATTATCCCCTTTGTTTTTCGAGGAAATTATAACAAGTTAATCGGATATTTTTACACATTTAAAAAATGTTATTATATAAGATCGCACTTGGCAGCGAGAATGAAGTCATTTTCCGACAGGCCGTTGATTTTGTGGGTCCAAAGTAAAACTTTTACTAATCCCCAGGAAAGGTAAATGTCAGGATGGTGCCCTTCTTGCTCGGCAAGGGCTCCCACTTTATTGGTGAAGGCCAGCGCTTGCTTGAAGTCTTTAAAAGGATATTCTTTCTCAAGATGGTGCTCATTGATGACTTTCCAGCCAGAGCCGAGCTGTTCGCATAAAGATTTTAATTGCTCGCCTTTCAGGGGAGGAGTGGTCTTGGAACAGGGGACACATTTTTTTTGAGATAGATCCATGGCGGTGGATGATAGCAAGAAATAACTATTATTCAAATGACAGACTTAGCTCGATGAACCTCGATGAGCTTTTAGACAATTTTCCAGCTGAAAAGTGCGAAAAGATCATGATGAGATTTATTAGGATAGGTTCATTGACTTTATCCGAAATAGTTGCATAATGGATCAGATATGTACTCAATCAAAAAATTGTCTTTGGCTTTGATGCTGCTCTCAGTTCCGCTGTCGGCCGCCTATACGATCAAAAATGGCAAGGTCATGAATACCGAAGAGGTCGCTACGATGTCGGTGCAAGAGCACTATGGGCTCTTACTGGAAGCCGTCCAAAGCGAAAATTGGGAAGAGGTGGTTCATCAATCGACGATCATGATTCAAAATTTTCCTGACTCGCCCTTCTATCAAGAGGCTTTTTATTTTATCGGGATGGGATTTTTCCACCGGGGAGAGTACGACGTTGCCAACCAATACTTAAGCACCTATCTCAAAAAACAAACAGCCCTGCAGCATTTTAGAGAGGCCATTGAGTTCAAGTTTCAGATCGCTGAGAAGTTCTGCAACGGCTACAAAAAGCATATCGGAGGCTTAGAGCTTTTGCCTAAATGGATGCCTGCAAAAGATGAAGCGGTCGAGATCTATGACGAAGTGATCAACGCACTTCCCAATGATGATTTAGCTGCAAAGGCGTTGTTTGGAAAAGGGAAGCTTGTCTTAGAAGAGGATGAATACACCGCCAGCATAGAGACTTTTCAGACGCTCATCCGCCGTTTTCCCAAACATCCGCTGGCGCCCGACGCTTATGTTGAAATCGCCCGTGTCTATTTGGTCGAATCGAAAGAAAAATATCCCGATGCCGACTTTTTAGATCTAGCAACCCTCAACTTGAAAAAATTCCGTCAAGATTTTCCATCGGATGATCGGTTAGGAATTGCTGAAGAAATTTTGGCCGATATGCAAGAGGTTTATGCAAAAAGCTTCTACGAGATCGCGCAGTTCTACGAACGGACAAAAAAACCTCATGCATCGGTCCTCTACTATTCTAAAATCGTCAAAACTTTCCCGAATACGAAGGCGGCTGAGAATTCCAAAAAACGGCTGCATGCTCTCCGCCCTCCTCCAAAAGCCCAACAGGAAGTCCAACAGGAGCCCCAAGAGAACGTAGAAATTGTGGAAGCCCAAAATGATGATCAAGCAAATGCTACAGCTCCTATTGCAGAACCTGAAGAAAACATCTCCTTTGCTAGCGAGCCTTCTCGCGTTTAGGGCTCGTAAGGCACTAACAGTAACGATTGGGCTAGCGAGAAAGCTCCCGCGGTTCGATCAATCGCAAAGGGGGTTGTTTATAGATAATACTAGCCCCCTTTGCGATCGTCGAACTCCTGGACTCCAGGGGCTTTGGCGCCGCCCAATCGTCATTGTTATTGCCTTACAAGCCCTTAGTTTTACCAGCTGCGGCTATCACACTGCTGCATCGGATGACAAGACGACGATTTCAATCCCCTATGTCGAAGGAGATGCGCAAGGCCAGCTCACTGCAGAAATTATCCGGCAGCTCGCGAATTCCGATAAGTACGATTTTGTTAAGCGGGATGGAGATTTGGTTTTGAAAGTCACGCTTGTGGGAGACAAAAGTGATATTGTCGGATTCCAATACGACCTGACGACTAAAAAAGGAAAAATCGAGCGGAATCTGATGGCGGAGGAAAACCGCCGGACGCTCATAGCGCAAGTCCTTTTAACGCGTGTCGATACGGAAGAAGTCGTGCTGGGCCCTCTCAATATTTCTGCGACGACCGATTACGATTTTATCGATGTCAATTCTTTGAAAGAGGTCTCTTTTATCAATCCGCAAGGAAAACGGGAAAAAACAATAAATCTCTCTTTGGGCCAATTGGACTCTATCGAGGGAGCTCAGGATGCAGCGTTGACGCCCCTCTATCGGCAACTAGCGCAGAGGATTGCTAACGCTTTATTGAAAAATTCTATCGATCTATCCTCAGATTCTTGAGGATATGTTCATGCTTTCGGACGATTGATCGAAGAAATAATCGCTTCGGTGTCGATCACTTCAGTTAGAAAATGCTCTAAAACTTTCAAAATGAACTTCGGCGTGTTGTAAACGCCCGAGGTCGAAAAAACGATCTCTAGATGCGGCTTGGTATTTTGCAGCAGAGCGATAAAGGTGACTGTCAGAGAAGTCTCTTGGAGCATCTTAGGTAAAATCCAAACGACGAACTGCTCATTGAAAAGAGTTACCTTGTCAGGGGTCTCCAAAACATGAAAATAATGCATCAGATCTTCATGTGTTGTCACTTGGTCGAATTTTTCATGTTTAAGCAGTCCCAGCTCATAGAGCATATTCAGATCGACGTTAATGATGCCGTCCGGAGCATGCTTCGGCAGATTCTGAGAAAATTCTAGAAAAGATTCTTCCAATTGTGATGGCGACATCATCGGTGCCCATTTCTCCATTGATGATTTGTTTTCTAAATACCTATCCCTGCATGACATATCAACTAATTTTTTTAAGATATTATAATCAATTATGAATCAAGGGGTTATGGATTCATTTCCGAAGACTGCTTTTCCAATAAGTCCCAGTTAGGGCATAAGTATGACCTAATATGCTAGGGCGAATTTTCATTTTTCTGTCATGCGTGTCGCTGCTGGGGGCAAAACCTCTTAAAGTGGAGATTTCTGCGCCTGCGGCAATCCTCATGAATGCCGAGACGGGGACGATTCTCTATGCCAAAAATATCCATGAGAAACAGTATCCTGCGAGCATTACGAAAATTGGTACAGCCCTCTATGTTTTAGACAAAAAAGGACAGAACTTGAATCAGCTTCTCGAAGCTTCAACTCATGCTCTAAAAACGGTTCCGGCCTACTTAAGGCAAGCTCACGGCTCGAAACACCCTTCTCATACGCTGGAACATGATGGAACAGCCATGGGGCTGAGGCCTGGAGAAAGGCTTCCCTTGCACAGCTATTTGTACGGTCTTCTTTTATCCTCGGGCAATGATGCGGCCAATGTCCTAGCGGAATATACGAGCGGATCGATCGATCAATTTGTCAATGAGCTCAATCAATATCTACAGAGCCATGGTATTCAAGAGACTCATTTTAGCAATCCGCATGGACTTCATCATCATGAACATTGGACGACAGCTTACGATATGGCGTTGATGACTAGGCTGGCATTGAAACACGAAACTTTTCGAGAGATTGTTAAAACTACACGGTATCAATTACCGCAAAGCAATAAACAGCCGATGCGGTATCTTTCCCAGCATAATAGGTTGTTAAAGCCGGGCCCTTACTTCTACCCTAAGGCGATCGGCGTAAAAACAGGCTATGTTGCAAAAGCGGGCCATACCATGGTCGGGGCAGCTGTACATGAAGGCAGAACATTGATCGTTGTACTTTTTAATTGCGCAGAGAGCTCACACCGATTTAGAGATTCGATCAAGCTCTTTGAAGCGGCTTTTAAAGAGAAGCTTTTATCTCGTGTCCTCTTTGCCAAAGAAAGCGACAGTTTTACTCTAGCTGTTCGAGGAGCTAAAGTTCCTTTGGACGCAGTTCTCAAAGAAGATTTAGTGTTGAGCTATTATCCGGCTGAAGAGCCGGCATTTCGGGCAGAGATTGCCTGGAATCCTTCTAAGCTTCCAATCAAATCTCAAGAGATTGTCGGGTCCCTCCGTTTAATTGGAGGAGAAGGGCAAGTCTTGAAAGAGCTTCCGCTGTTTGCAGCTCACGATGTTCATCAAAAATGGTGGTCTGTCATCGGGAGTTTGTTCCAGAATCACAGATCGCTTTTCTTAGCGATGTTCCTGGGCGGGCAAATCGTTCTGTTTCTTTTCTATTTCTTGAGAAAGAATCAAAAAGTCAGCTAGCGAAAGATTTTCAGGACGCACCTGAAGTCCTTTACCGATCTTTTCCAATCCTCTATCTATGCTTGCAAGGTCGTAAATGAGTTTAAGAGACGAGCGGATCATCTTTCTTCGTTGTTGAAAGGCGCGGCGGGTCATGGCGAAGAAAGCTTCTTCGGAAGAGACGGGCGGGTGGTCTTTCAAGTTGAATTTCACAACAGCCGATTTGACGCGAGGAGGGGGATAGAAACACGTCGGCTCGACTGTAAAGCCGTACTCCGGCTGAGAATAAAATTGGACGAACACGGTAATGGAGCTGTAATCTTTAGTGCTGGGATGGGCAAGAAAGCGGGCGGAGACTTCTTTTTGCACCATGACGGTGATCGACTCGAAACATTCTTTTTTGGGAAGAAATTTGGTCAAAATAGGCGTCGTGATCTGGTAAGGGAGGTTGGCGACGAGTTTTGTCTTGGGTTTTAAAAGTTTAGAGAGGTCTTGCTCTAAGATATCGCCTTCGATCACTGTCAAACGGCCATCTTCGGTTTGCAGGCGGGTCAGGGCTTTGGCAAATTTACGGTCTTTTTCGACGGCGAGCACATGAGCGCCTCTGGCGAGTAGTTCTTCTGTCAATACGCCGGGGCCCGGACCGATTTCTAAAACAAAATCGCCTGGCCGAACTCCAGCTAGCGTGGCGATCTTACGGATAATATTGCCATCGATGAGAAAATTTTGAGAGAGGCTTTTTTTGGGTGAAGCATCGATTTCTTCAAGAAATGCACGCAACGCAGAAGGTTTATAAAGTGCCATTAAGGAACGTACTCCAAAGTTTTTGATGCTTCGGCTACGTCAAAGCCTTGGGGTTCAACGATCATAAAAGGGTCCATATTGAATTAATATGAACCCTTTTATGATCGTTGAACCGCAAGAGCTTTCACGTTAGCCCAAGTATTAAAAACTTTGGAGTACGTTCCTTTATCTAGCTACAAAAGGCTCGAAGCGGGGAGGGATATCGAGAGAACTCTCATTAAAGTTAAATCGTTGATGGAGTTTGGCGACGTAAGTTTTACTTTCCTGTTCAGCGGTCTCATTGAGTAAATGTTGTTTCAGGTCGTTGGAAATCGCTGCAAAAGCGGGAGGTTTGCTCGTGGTATGGTCTTTCAGATGGAAGATGCGGACAACGGTCGTTCCATCACGGCTGAGCTGGGCAGTCGGGGCGCTCCATTCGGATGGTTTGAGTCGGGACAGGACATCGCGATGGGCTTCTGAGACGGCTTTGTCTTCGAGAGTAAATTCTTGAGAGACCGATAGTGTTGCAGTCGACTCCGGAGGAAGTTCTGTTTTGAAGAGATCGGCTGCGACAGTCAGGTTTTCTTGAGCTTTTTCTTTGAGGGCGGCAAGCTTCAAGGCTAATTCTTGGCCTGCGGTCTCATCAGCTGCGCGTATTGTGACGAACTGATATTTCCATTCTTCTTTAGCGGGATTTTCTTTCAGATATTTTTGGTATGCATTCTTGACTTCTTGAGAGGTCACTTTCTGTAGGACTTTCGAAGTCACGCGGACCCATTGGATCCTCTGAACGATCATATCCTGCTCGACTATTTCGCGGGCCTCATCATAGGAGATCCCGAGTTGGTCTAAAGATTCCATGACGTTCGGGCCGAAGCGAGTTTGGATTTCTTCACGGACCTCGCCATCGGAGACTTTGACTTCCCGGCTTTCAGCATCGGCCACCATCAGCTCGTGGTCGACCATTTGCTGGAGTGTTTGACGCCATTGAGTGGAATAAAACTGATACCGTGCCGTCTTAGAGTTCATATACTGCGGATAATAACGGCTTAAAAAAATGTCCATCTGTTTCATGACGTCGAGGACAGAGATATTTTTCGCATTGAGTTTGATCAAAATTCGATTGTTGACCACGATCTCATGAACTTGTTCCATTGGGGGCATAGGAGGGCTTTGTGCTCCAAGAGTTCCTAGGACAAGTGCTGAAAAAAGGATGGTTTTAAACATACGATAAGAGACTACCATATTAAAGATTATTGAGGTAGTGCCCTGTCAGCAAAGTTTTGCCAAACTTGGCTTCCAATTTTTAAGCATGTGAGGGGTTGATGTGGTTATAAATTTTTTGAAAAAACTCCTCCAAGTCGATTTCTGAGGAAGAATCGATCGTAAAATGGGCCCTAGAAAAATCGTGGCGCTCAGTGACGCTATTTGGTAAGGCAAATGTCAAGCATCCCGCGCTGACGGCCGCCTGTACGCCCGGACCGCTGTCTTCAAGTGCTACGCAGCGGGAAGGATGAAGTCCCAGCTGCTTGGCTGTATGCAGATAGATGTAAGGCTTAGGTTTATTTGTTCCTTCCGGATCGGAATATTCATCAAGATCGTCTCTGCCGGATATAATCATATCGAAGAGGCCAGTCAGTTCAAAGCGGTTCAAATTTAAGAGGAGTTCTTTTTTGGCAGCTGCGGAAGCGACTCCCATCTTGATTCCGAGCGACTGTTTTTGCCGGGCGAGCTGCCGGACGAACTTAAGTGTCCGCTCAATCGGAGTGACTAGATGAGAATGTAATTCCCGGTAAGCTTTTTTTGCATCTGCTAAAATAGCCTCTGCAGAATCGAATGGAGTTTTTTCATGGAGCTTTTTTGAGATGTGCGCTCCTGAGTGGCCGGCCAGGGTCATATACTCTTCGAATGTCATGCTGCTTCCGCGGGCTTTAAGAGCTACTTGCCAACTTAAAAAGTAGGCATGTTCGCTATCGATCAAAGTACCGTCGCAGTCAAAAATAATTCCTATCGTCATGATTTTACTCTTCTTAAAGCAACGGCAAAAAAGCCGTCCATTCCGTTGGCTAGGGGAAGCGTCTGGAAGGTTTCAACAATTTCTAGCCCAAAGGTCTCTTGGAAATAGGCGGCTTGGCTGCCGTTTTCCTGGGGCAAGATGCTGCATGTCATATAAACAATAGTACCATGAGGATGGAGATAAGTGAGGGCTTCTTGAAATATCTCCCGCTGCTCTAGGATCAAATTTTCTAAACGGGCCGGCTCGAATTTCCATTTTAGATCGGGGTTGCGGCGGAATGTCCCCGTTCCGGTGCAAGGAACGTCGGCCACGACCCAGTCCATTTTGTTTTTTTGAGCGGAGGTGAGAGAAAATTGGACGTTTTGGATGCCGGCGCGGTTCAATCGTTTGCGGGCTTCCTGGAGGGGATACGGCCGAATGTCATGTAGATAAATCTGTCCTGTATTTTCAAGCCGGTGGGCAAAGGCGAGGGTTTTTCCTCCAGAACCAGCGCAAAAATCGAGGACATGTTGTTTCGGTTTGGCTTTGACGAGCTCAGCGGCCAACTGGCTCGCCTCGTCCTGGATTTCAAAAAGGCCGTCCGTATA
>Ga0182024_10005272_pt1 | contig 29090 bp, 26 predicted proteins | sample P32metaG_FD_120480 | JGI IMG/M metagenome (GOLD analysis project Ga0182024, IMG submission 120480) | Permafrost microbial communities from Stordalen Mire, Sweden - P3-2 metaG (Illumina Assembly) | ecosystem: Environmental > Terrestrial > Soil > Wetlands > Permafrost | place: Sweden: Stordalen...
CTTCAGATCGAAGGTCGCGTGCGCGCTATGCCTGTATTCGCCCATCCCTCCATTCTCGTAGAGCCGCGCTGAAGCTCACCGCCTAAAGGCGGTGGGATTAGACCTGGAAGACTGAGCTAAACCGGGAGTCCTCCCTCTGAAGATAATCGTGCCGCAACCCGCGAACCCGGCGCCGCGGCCCACGGTTTCGCGATGCGCGGTTCCCTTGATCGAGATGCAAGCGCCCAAGGCCGGCGATCCCGCAATGCTGTTGGTTCCGCGCATGGATAAGCTGGCGCCGATGCCGCAGGCGAAACTCCCGCCTGCCTGCGAAACGCCCTTGACCCGCTAAAGCAGGCGCGCGCTAAAGCCGGGTATAATCGTAGGGCTCATGCTCGAAGCCTTCGGCGCCTCGGACTCCGGGTGCGTCCGCGCCAACAATGAAGACTGTTATCTGCTAGAGCCTTCGATGGGCCTGTACGTCGTGGCCGACGGCATGGGCGGAGCGCAAGCCGGCGAAACCGCCTCCAAGCTCGCCACCGAAACGCTGTGGGAAGTGGTGCAGCAAAACCCCAGCGCGACCGATGCCGGAATCCTGATAGAAGCCTTTCACGAAGCCAACCGCAAAGTGATGGAAGCGTCCACGGCGGACCCGGCGCTGGAAGGCATGGGCACCACGATGGTGGCGGCTCTGGTCAAGAACGGCGACTTGTGGATCGCCAGCGTCGGCGACAGCCGCGCGTACCTGTTCGACCACGGCGAGCTCCACGCCATCACCCAGGATCAGACCTGGGTGAACGAAGTCGGACGGCGGCTGGGAATCGACGAGGAGATGCTCAAGAACCATCCCATGCGGCACGTGCTGACCATGGCCATCGGGGTCTCCGAACAACTGCGCGTGCTCACGTACATGGTGAAACCCACGCCCGGAATGCAGGTGCTGCTGTGTAGCGACGGATTGCACGGCGTGGCTCTCGAGGAGGAACTGAGGGATGTACTGGGTTCCGATGCCTCGCTCGAGGCCAAGTGCGAGGCGTTGATTGAAGCGGCCAGGGATCGGGGCGGGCCGGACAATATCACGGCGGTGCTGCTGAGGGCTGTGTAGGCTCGCAGCAGCGGGCGAATGGCAGGTCGGAGACCTGCCCCACTCATAAGGTCAAAAGCTTCTCTTGGATTTCGCCGGTGACGTGGGCGCGATGGTCGTCGACGAAGACGTTGACCTCGCTGCGGATGCCGAACTTCGGAAGGTAAATGCCGGGCTCGATGGAGAAGCAGGTCCAGGGGATCACCTTGCGCTCATCGTGGGTTTCCAGGTTGTCCATGTTGGCGCCGGTGCCGTGCACCTCCGCGCCGATGGAGTGGCCGGTGCGATGAAAGAAATACTCGCCGAAGCCGGCTTCGCGGATGTGCGAGCGCGCGGCGTCGTCCACTTCGAAACCGCGCAAGGGGCGGTTGCGCTCGACCGCGTGGATCACGCAGCGGATGGCTTTATCGCGGGCGTCGCGCACGATGGTGAACACATTTTCGATCTCCGATGGCGGAGTGACGCCGCAATAGCCGGTCCACGTAATGTCGTAATAGACGCCGTCTTCCTCGGCGAGTTTGGCCCACATGTCCATGAGCACCAGGTCGCCGGAGCGGATCTCCGAGCAGGCATCCTGCTTGGGCTCGTAATGCGGATTGGATGCGTTGGCGTTCACCGCGACGTCGGGGCCGTGATCGGTGAGCAATCCCTCTTCGCGGAAGCGGGCCAGGATGAACTGCTGCATCTCCCATTCCGTGACACGATCGCCGGCGCGGACCTTTTCCGAGACGCGAGAGAAGGCTTCGGCGCGGATGCGATCCACCCGGCGACCAGCTTCGAGATGCGCTTCGAGCTGGCGTGCGCTCCAGCGCGATTCGAAGAGTTGAATGAGATTGGCCGCAGTCACGACGTTGACGCCCAGCCCGCGCACCAGCTCCACTGTGCCGGCATCCACCATGGCGACGTAAGGCACGGCGCAATCGGGCGAATACTGCATGGCGATGCGGTGAGCGCCTTGCGGCATTCCTTGAAGCAGCCGCCGGAGACTGTCCACGAGCTCTTTCCAGCCGGCGTAAAGCGCGTGCTTACCGGGCAGCGCCGCGAGGGTTTGCGCTTCGATTTTGTGAACCAGGCCGCGAGGCTCGCCGCGAGCGGGGATGAAATAAAACCAGCGGCGCGTGACCATGGAGCCGGGCGTGAACTGGAGCACACGGTAGGCGATGGGGTCGCGATGGTGATGGTCGAAGAACAGCCAGCCGTCCAGGCCTTCCTCGCGGATCGCGGCTTGAATTTCTTCGAGCCTCATACGGTTAATCTTTCCCCGGCATTGCTCGATGCTCCTTGCTTTCTCCACGTGACCTTGGTCTTGAAATTCGCCAAGCCCGCGACATCGCGCGAATCGACCACGGAAAACGAAATCGCGTCGTCGAGCCAATCCTGGCTGTAGCCTTCGGCGTACTGCGTGGCCACGGTGAGTGTGTAATCCTGGCGCGTCAGCAGGCAATCGAAGGTGAACTCGACTTCGAACGTTTCTCCGGCCGCGACCGCGCCGAGATCGACGCCCTCGATGCGCGTGTTGGTGCCGAACACGTCGATGCCGAGCCGGTTGCGGATCAGGAGGCCGACCACGGGATTGTCGAGATCCTTCACGGCCCGGGCGCGGACGTGGATGGTGACCGGCGATCCCGGCTCGAGGCTGCGCGTGGATACGCCGCGGGCATCGCGCAGATCGGCTTCGAGAACTTGGCTGGCTCCGTCGCCATGGCGGAAGGTGCCGCCGGGAGTGGATTCGAGTTTCTCCCCAAACGCCTGGCGTTCCAGCACCAGGCCGACATAGCGGTTCACCACTTCGCTGGGCGCACCGTAGGCGGCCACGCGTCCGTCGAGCATCAGCGCGGCGCGGTCGGAGAGGCGCTTGACCAGGCCGAGGTCGTGAGAGACGAAGAGGACCGTGACGTTGCGGGCCTTGAGCTGCTCGAATTTCTTGATGCAGCGGTTGGCGAAGATGGCGTCGCCGACGGCCAGGGCTTCGTCGACGATCAGAATTTCTGGATCCACGTGAATGGCGGTGGAGAAGGCGAGGCGCACGTACATGCCGCTGGAATATTCCTTGACCGGGCGATCCATGAACGCGCCGATCTCGGCGAATTTCGCGATGGCGGGGAAGACGCGCTCCATTTCGCGGCGCGGAATGCCCAGGATCTCGCCGTTGAGGAAGACGTTTTCGCGGCCGCTGAATTCGGGATTGAAACCGGCGCCGAGCTCGAGCAGGGCGGCGATGCGGCCTCGAGCGATGACGCGGCCGCGCGTGGGTGCCAGGATGCCGCTGACGATCTGGAGCAGCGTGCTCTTGCCGGAACCGTTGGGGCCGATGACGCCGAGGACTTCCCCAGGCTCGACCGTGAGGTTGACGTCGCGAAGAGCCCAGAATTCGGAGGGAGGATGATGCTTGACGAAAGGGAGCAGCTCGGTGATGCGGTCGACGGGCCGGCGGTACAAACGGTACATCTTGGAAACGTTTTGGATGTGCAGCAATGATTAATTTTAGCAGTGGGGAGTAGAGACACTTCGGCTGAGGCTGATGTTGAAATCGGCAGGTCGAAGACCTGCCCCACTAGAAATCGGCAGGCCGGAGACCTGCCCCACTGGGATGTCGCGGCGGCCGGGGCTCTCGGACTTATCGCCGTGCGTTACCGGCCGCCAATGATTTGAACCGCTTCTCGCGGGGGCCCGCAACTGCTGGATGGCAGCTCCATATTTCCCGCTTCGAATACCAACTCGCTGATGTCCGCCAACATGGCTACCCGTTGACGGAATTACAAAGATCGATCTCTGAATTCTTCCGCCCGCGCATCTACACGCCTGCGAAAGTTCAGCATCACCTCACCTGCGACTCTTCGGGGCCCCGAAGTAAAACCTGTCACGTGTCCAGTTTAGCGCGGCGGTTCTAGCGAATTCCTGTAAGTTATTGAAGGGACTGATGAAATAGCTTGTGACTGAATTTGCCGGCGAAAAACCCTTGCCTACTACACACAGTTGTAGTAGTGTAGCTTTTAGGACAAACCAGTGGACAAAACCAGAAAGCTGACCAAGCTCGAAATGCAGATTATGGAGGCGCTGTGGGACAAGGGCTTGGCGTCGATTCGAGAGATTCAAGAGACATTTCCCGAGGCTGACAGGCCGGCCTACACGACCATCCAGACCACGGTGTACCGGCTGGAGTTCAAGAAAGCGGTGCGGCGCGCTAAGAGGGACGGCGCCGCTCATATTTTCGAGCCGGCGGTTTCGCGCGGATCGGCCGAGCGGCGATTGATCGACGATCTGCTGGGAATGTTCGGAGGGCGGGCGCAGCCGATCATGGCGCACCTGATCGACTCGGGCGATCTGACGCTGGAGGATTTGGAGAAAGCGACAAAGACGCTGCGCAAGTTGGGGAGAAAGTGACGGGGAGGAAGCATGGAAGCGATTCTTAATCATTTGTGGCAATCGACGGTGTTTGCGGGGCTCGCGTGGTTGCTGACGCTGGCGCTCAAGAGGAATCGGGCGGAGACGCGGTACTGGGTGTGGTTCGCGGCGTCGATGAAGTTTCTCGTGCCGTTAGCGGTGTTGGTGGCCTTGGGGAGCCAGGTGAGCTGGCGGGTGGCTACGCCACCGTCGGCGCCAACCGTCGTTGAGCAGATAGCGCAGCCGTTCGGCGACACGTCGCCCTTGGGTGCTGTGAGAGTAAGCGCACCGGCGGGGACGAATCCGATTCCAGAGTTGCTGGGGCTGGTGTGGGCGGCGGGATTCGTTGCCATCGGGATTAAATGGGGCCACAGATGGACACAGATGAACGCCGATGCCCGGAAGGCACGCGCGATTGAGATGGGGCTAGCGGTTCCTGTAAGGACAAGCGCGGCGCTGCGGGAACCCGGAGTCTTCGGGGTCTTGCGGCCCATTTTGCTACTGCCCGAGGGAATTACGGATCGTCTGACGGAGGCGCAGTTGGACGCGATCCTCGCGCATGAGCTGTGCCATGTTCGCCGTCGCGACAATCTGGCGACGGCGATGCACATGGTTGTCGAGGCGGTGTTCTGGTTTCATCCGCTGGTGTGGTGGACCGGAGCGCGGCTGATGGAGGAGCGGGAGCGGGCTTGCGACGAAGAGGTACTGCGCACGGGCAACGATGCGCAGACGTATGCGGAAGGCATTCTCAAAGTGTGCGAGCTGTATCTGGAGTCGCCCCTGGAGTGCGTGGCCGGAGTGAGTGGAGCGAATCTCAACAAACGAATTGAGGACATTATGGCGAATCGAATTGCGCGCGGATTGAGCGCGGGCACGAAAATGCTGTTGGCTTGCGCGGGAATGCTGGTGGTGGCGGGGCCGATAGCTATCGGGATCGTGAACGCGCCGCCGATTCGGGCGCAGGCGCTGGCGGGGCACTTCGAGTTCGAAGTGGCGTCGGTGAAGCCGCACAGGCCTGGTGACGATCAGTTCGTCGCCCCGGAATTTCTCCCGGGGGGTAGATTTGTCTCAAGGACGCCGCTTTTCATCGTGGTTGCCGCTGCGTACGATCTCCTCCCCAACCGTGGTTCCCGGCTCACAGGAGCTCCAGACTGGCTCCGCCGGCGCGACAGCGTTTTCGATATCGAGGCGACAGGGATGATCCCAACCGGGTTATCGGATCAGGCGCGCAATGAAAGGATGAGGATGATGCTTCAGGATCTACTGGCCGACCGGTTCAAACTGAAGCTTCACCGAGAGACGAAGGAAATGCCGGTGTACTCGTTGGTGGTGGCGAAGGGCGGCCCGAAGCTTCAAAAGGCGGACATCGAAGAAAAGGATTGCCCAGAGGGGACCTTTTTATCTGACCCCGGGGAGCCCAACGCCGCCTGCCACGGCTTTATGGGGGGCCAAGTACGGAAGATTCATGCGCGGGCCGTGGATATGGCAGACCTCGTGAGCTACGTGGAGAACTGGACCGATCGGCCGCTGTTGGATAAGACCGGGATCAAGGGGCTCTATCACATCGAGACGACGGGCTGGCAGCCGATGCAGGTGGCTCCGTTCCCGTCGGGACAGAAGCAGGACGGAGTGGACATTGCCGACCTGCCGACGATCTTCGAGGTGTTCGAGCAACTGGGGTTGAAGATGGAATCGACCAAGGACAAGGTGGACGTGTACGTGATCGACCACATCGAGAAACCGACGGCGAATTGATAGGGAAGATTAAACGGACGCGGGTGTCTCGAAGCGGCGGCTCTTTTCGTTATACGCGGTCACGGCGCCGGAGCCGATGTGATAGACCCAGCCGTGCAGCGCCAGGCCGCCTTGTTCCAGCCGAGCCGCAACCGCGGGGTGGGAGCGCAGGTTCTTCAACTGCGCGGCCACATTCTCTTCGGTCAGAGCGAGAAGAAATTCGGGGCTTGGGTTGGGCTCGCGGTGTTCCACGTTGGCGTAGCGCAGCCAGGCGGTGACGTTGGGATAGGCTGTCAGCGCCTCGGGATGGAGCGCGCCTTTCATGACGCCGCAATCGGTGTGGCCGCAGACGATCACCTCGGGCACGCGCAGCACGCCCACCGCATATTCGATGGTAGCCGAGACGCCGCCGATGGCGTCGGGGTAAGGCGGCACGATGTTGCCGATCACGCGGCAGATGAACAACTCGCCCGGCTTGGTCTGGGTGAGCAGGCAAGGGTCGATGCGGGAATCGGCGCAGGTGATGAACAGCGCTTCGGGGCGCTGGCCCAGCGCGAGCTGCTCAAAAAGATCCTGATGCTGCGGGTAGACGTCCTTCTGGAATCGTGAGACGCCTCCCAGGAATTTTTCGACGGGCACTTTATTAAGGTACGCTAAAGCGCTCCCGCTGGTGAACGAAGTGCCACACTGTTTGGTGGCTATGGACACATTCCCCGAGTTCATGAGACACCCGGCGAACATGATCGACAAAGGCAGGCGACACCGGGAGTCGAAGGGCGGGCCGACCGCGTCAGGTGATATCGAGGCGTGCGATCTATTCTTTTGACGCCGTTCTGCCGAGGTTCTCACTGAGAAACAGCGGCCGAGAGGAATCTCGCTCCAGCGCCCGGACTTTTCGAGCCGGCTGTAAGTCTCGGGGGTCTGTATGTCGCGCTCGACATCATCGAACCGATTTCGGCGGAAGGCGATTTGCTCCCTGATTGTGGCCGTGGGTCCTTTGCTCGGCTCGGCGAAACTGGAGGTTCGAGAGGGCTGTCCCATTGTGGATGGAGTATACGTGAATGGTCACGGGCCCTACCGGTTCCTGCTGGACACCGGGACGCAGTTGAACCATCTTGATCCGAAGCTGGCAAAATCGATCGGACTCAGGGCGAGCCTTCGGGTGGAAGTAATTTCAGCGTTCGCGGTCGCCCAGGCGCCGGCGGCCGAGGGGATCGAGATTGCCCTGGAGTCCGTGAAGGCCGGCGCACAGAGGCTCGTGTTTTCGGACTTGGAGACGGTTCACCGGCTCGGGTACGACATAAAGGGTGTGCTGGGGCAGGACTTTCTGTCGCGCTTCGATTATCTGCTGGATTTGCGAGCCAAGCGGCTCGAATTCAGCAAGCAGGATCGCACCGGGACCCGCGCGGAGTTTCAGACGATACACGGCCAGCAGGCCGTCTCCACCAGCCTGGGATGGCTCCTCCTCGATTCTGGAACGGCTTGGGTTGTTCTGTTCGGCGAGGCGGGTCCCAGGACGAATGACATTCTGACGCTGGCAGGGTCTTCGAAGGCGGGCACGGTGCCTCGCAAGCCGCTGATCATCGAGGGCCGAACCATCCGCTACGACGAATTGGTGGCAGTACCGGGAGGTAACCAGGCGGGCGTGGCGGGCCTGCTGCCGGTCAGTTTGTTCAAGAGCGTCTACGTCTGCAATTCGGAGGGCTACGTCGTCCTGGATTGAAGCGTGCAGTAATCTTAAGAGGTAGAAAGAGGTTCGAATGGATTTGCACGACCAACCGTCGACGAAAGCGGTCCCGCAAGCACCCGTTGCGGACTTGAAAGCTTCCGAACAGCGTCTCTATGATCGGATGGATCTCATGGAGCAGCGCATCGCGGACAGGCTTGCGGAAGCCCTCCGTGGAAGGGAGACCAGGCTGATCCAAGCTTTTGACGCGTTCGCCCAAGTCAACAACAGGCGCCTCAAGCAGGCAGAATGGATTAGACTTCCTCCTCTAGGTTGAGCGCGATACGAGGTTGACAACGAAGCCGGCGAGACTAGGCCACCTAGGGCCGCACTGCGTAGAGAGACACCGAACCCGAGCCACCCTCCGCGACGTATTTCCCGTTCGGCGAGAGTGAGAGCACAAAATTGGTCTTCCTCGTTTGTGCGCTCTTAAAATCCCTGCCCCTCAGTTCCTCTTGCTGACGCGCTCCCCAGGATGCAACTTCTTTCCCGGTTCGAGCGTTCCAAATCAGTTCGCGTTTCGGCACCCAGTAGCTGGATATATCAAGGATCTGCCAGAAGCTTCCCTCGCGGGAGATGTATCTATAATCTGTCATCGCCAAGAGATTGCCACCCGCGCTGAACAGCGGCCCCCACATATTGAGGGCTACGCCTTGATTCTCCACAGTCTTTGCACCTGTTTGGGTGTCCCAGCAGGCCACATAGGGGAGAGGTGGCCTCCCCTCGCGATGATTTGCGCCACACAGTAGGCGGCCGTGATCGGAGAAAAGGAAGTCGCCGGGGAAAGCCCCTATCAAGCGCTGCGTGACGGAGTGTGTCCGGGAGGTCACCAATTCGATGGTGGATTGGTCCGGTGCCGCTGTGAAGCTCATGATCGCCAGTAAGTCTTGCTCCGGAGATGTGTCGTCCAGGCTGGCCAGTTGGTTGGTCTTCCAACTGTCGGCCAGGGAGCAGTCGGGATTGAGAATCCGTATCTCCGTTAGGGTGTCCTTGGGGCTGGGTCGTCTGACGGAGATCGCCATGCGATCCTCACTCAAGAATCCGCCGAATGTGGAATCCTCCGGAAACACGCACGGGGCTTTGCCGTCAAGCCGGAGCATGAGTGGTTTTGGGGGTATCGCCGCCACTAGAATTGTGGCGGAGGGCGACCAGACGATACTTCGGCTGAAGGGCAGGGGCGACCCTGGGGTGTCCAGTTCAAAATCGTGAAGCACTGTTTGAGGACGATCGACCGCCACCACAACTATGTGTCGAGGGCTTGGGTCAAAATTCCAATTCGATCCGAAGCCAATGGCCACCTTGGTTTCGTCGGGCGAGAAGCGGATCCCCCAAACTTGCTCCGCTCGGCGATTCGTGAGCTTCGACAGGTCCAGATCCCACAGCTTGCGCCGGCCTTCCGCGCCCCAGAGGAGCGCGGCGGTGAATCCCGTGAGAACCGCTGCCTGAGTCAACTTCATCTCAGTGTCCTAACGACGGATGGGTTGAGGCGACGCGCGGATGGCGCGCTCGAAGGCCCAGCCGCGGATGTGATTGATCTGCTCCTTCATGGTGCGCGAGAGCGGGACCTGCTTGACCGCGATATCGATCAAATCCTGGCCAGTGATGTCGCGATCCGCCAGACGGGCGCGGGTAATCGCGGAGATGACGCACTGCTCGATCTCGGCTCCGGTCCAGCCCACGGTGAACTTGGTCAATTGTTCCAGGTTGAATAGCGCAGGGTCGACGCCCCGGCGCGCGAGGTGAATGCGGAAGATCTCGATCATCTCGTCTTCGTGAGGCAGATCGACGAAAAATACTTCGTCGAAGCGGCCCTTGCGGATCATTTCAGCGGGTAAGAGATCGATGCGATTCGCCGTCGCCGCAACAAAAAGTCCGCGCGTTTTCTCCTGCATCCAGGTGAGGAAGAAGGCAAAGATGCGGCCCTGCTCGCCGCCGGCTTCGGTGGAGGTGATGCCCATCTCGATCTCGTCGAACCACAGAACGGCGGGCGCCATGTCCTCCATCATCTTGCAGGCGGCGACGAACACGCCCTCGGGCTTGCCGTGGCGTCCGGAGAAGATCTCGATCATGTCGATGCGATACAGCGGAAGCTGGAAATGCGAAGCGATGGCCTTGACGCACAGGCTCTTGCCGCAACCGGGGATGCCCATCAGGAGCAAGCCCTTGGGCACGATCTCGGCGCTCAAACTGTCGCGCTGCTCAAACAGCTTGCGGCGTTCCAACAGCCAGGTCTTCAAGCCCTCCAAGCCGCCGACTTCGCCCAACTCGGTCGCGGTGGCAATAAATTCGATCACGCCGGTGCGGTTGACCAGGAGCTTCTTCTCTTCGAGCAGGGCCGGAATGGACTCGGGCCCAAGACGGGGAGTCACGGCCAGGGCGCGGCGCAGAGCATAGCGGGCTTCGTCGAGCGTAAGCCCTTGCAGGGCATTCGCGACCAGGCGCAGAACGGCTTCGCTGGGCTTTGGAGGAACCGGCCCGCGCAACGGAGCCTGACTCGGCAGCGCAGTCGCGGATTCCCGATCGTTCGGAAGGCCGAGTTGGCCCTGTGCGGGCCCTCCGGTTTCGCCGCGCAGAAACTCCATCAGCTCGATGAGATCGGGTGGACGAAGATCGAGAAAGACGACGCTGCGATCGACTTCCTCGGGGATGAAGCGGACGGGGGAGCTGATGACCACAAACTTGCGTCGATCGAGGCAGGTCTGGTAGACATCGCGGAGACGCCGGCGGATTTCCGGAGACTCGCGCAGGGGCTCGTGGAAGTCTTGAAGGTGGAAGATCGCCGCGCCTGCATGCGCCACGATGAAATCGAGAACGCCGCGGGGAGTTTCGGCGGACGGAGCGGTCTCGCCGGCATTGCCTTCAACGCCGCGCAGGCCCTCGGTCAGGCTCCAGGTAAAGATGGGCATGCCGCCCAGGCTGGCGGCCACTTCGCGCAAGATGAGGACCACGCGATGCTCCTCCGCGGAGCGGATATAGGTGAGGGGACGCCCGGAGAGGAAAACTTCGCGAACCGTCTTGGCGGCTCGGCTCATTGCGGCCTTGGGCGGCGCAACTGCGCCAGGGGCCGCGGGCTGAGGGGAAGGTTTCACGGAGACTCTTCCATTATGACGAGCCGAGCGGGTGTTTTGGCCGAGAATCCTTAACAGCCTGTGGTAGCACATTCCACCGAAAGTGCTCGCTGGCAGGTGGGACATGCTTTAGCTTGTCCTCTTCAGAGGGTGGGCATCCCGGTCATGTACCGGGTTTTCAACGTCTATAAGGGGATAGAACGCTAATGTCCCTTCCCGGCGGGCGCCCCGAACATTTGTTAGGGGCGGCATCGCTTGAAGCGCCCCTTGAGCCTGCGGTCACGCCATCACTTTGCGCATACCAGCGCGGCACGCTTCACGTGCAATCTCCGGCAGTGCGAGGTCCAAGCCCCGATGAACGCTTCAAGCTCCGCCGCCCCCTTCGTTGTCAGGCTCCATCGTCACCTCCTGGAGAAGCTAGCCGCCGCCGATTGGGCGGGTCATGTTCGCTTGATTTCCGATTCAGATTATGCACCGGCGGAATGCGCGTGTCAATCGCTAAAACCGGGCGCTAAAACCGGGCGCTAAAACCGGGCGCTAAAACCGGGCGCTAAAACCGGGCGCTAAAACCGGGCGCTAAAACCGGGCGGCGCGTTAACCGGGATAGGCGCCCGTGATATAGCTCTGCAACTGCTGAATGGTCTGCTCGTGGGACAGGATGATCCAATTCACCAGATCGCCGATCGAAATCATCCCCACCACACCTTCCCCTTCGAGCACGGGCAAGTGGCGCACGTGGTGAGCGGTCATCGTGCGCATGCATTCATCGATGGATTGTTCGGGCCGGACGAAGAGCACCGGCGTGGTCATGATCTCGCGCACGCGAGTTTCCTGAGAATGCTTGCCCTTGAGAATGACTTTGCGGGCGTAGTCGCGCTCGGAGACAATACCCTCCAGTTTCCCTGCTTGCAGAACGATTAACGCGCCGATGTGCCTTTCCGCCATCTGCTCGATGGCTTCATACACAGTGGAGTCGGGTGAAATTGACCAGACGGCCGGATTCTTTCGCCGAAGCAGGGACGACACCGGCTCATTCAGATCGATCTTGGGTTTGTCGGAAGCTATGACGGGTTGCATGGCAGCCCTCCTGCCCACATAGTGAACCGGAAGGAGGCGGCCGTCAAGGCCGGTGCGGCCCCGGTGGACCTCCCCGAATGGGCCCAACCTGTGCGCGGCGGTGGAATCTAGGCGCGGCGGCGCCGGCGGATGAAGCCGAGCGCGACCAATCCAGCGCCGGTCAGGATCAACGAGGCCGGCTCTGGGGTGGCGGAGGTATTCGTCCCGCTAAGATCCAGCACCAGTTGGTTGCCGGAGTTGAACGTCAGGGCATCGAAATTCGCCGTAACCTGCTGGCCTGAGAAGGCCAGATCGCCCGCGACAAAGCCCGACAGCGTCGAGCTGCCGTCGATGGTCGCGCCGGTGAAGGTGACATTCGGCACATCGAAAACGATGCCGTTGAACGTATAGCCCGAACTGAATGAAGTGGTTCCACCCGCGGACAAGATCGTGATCGTATTGTCGGTATACGTTACGGAAAACGTCCCGGACGTGCTAATGCCCGGGTAGCTTGCGATGGTTCCCGGCGCGAGCGTATAGACGGGTCCTGCGTAGATTCCAACCCCGGTCGCGTCAAAATACGATTCGACCGTTTCGCCGGTGAGAAGGGTCGAAGCCGATGCCACCGAGGCGAGGGCAAGGGCCGATAGGATCCCAAAAACGATTCGATTCTTTTTCATAGATTCCTCCGTTTCGCGAATGCCTTCGATTGGGCATGCCTTACAAATCTAACATATTTGCCCGTGCCCTTGGCGGGGCAACAGGAGCCGACGGGCTACTTCTTCGCGGCGGCCTCGATGGCTTCCAGTTCCTTGCCGGCCTCGGCTAATTTGCCTTGGGCGGAGAGCTGCTTGTAGCGCTCGAAGTGTGCGCGGATCTCGTTCAGCCGGACCTCCGCGGAACCTGCGGCGGCGGAGCTCGCGGCCGGCTGCGCCGGGACGGCAGCATTGGCTTGCGGCGCAACGTTCGTTTCCGTGGCCGACTGTCGAACCGCAGCGGGCACGGGAAGCCCGGCCTGAATCGCCGCCAAGCTCGCCAGAGCCTTCTCGTAGGTGTCCTCGTAGACCAGCGTGTTGCCCGTGGCCAGCGCCACCTTCTGCAACTGCGGCATGCGCGCCTGCACCGCCTGGATGAAGATCGGCGCGACGTACAGGAACGTATGATCGATGGGTACGACCAGGATGGGAGGACGCAGGACCGTCGAGCCTTGCGTATTCCACAGCGAGATGTCCTTGGAGATCACCTGATCCTGATTCACCAGCGCGTCGATTTGCAAAGGCCCCGAAATGATTTCCTGCTTGGGGAGCTCCAGGAACACAACTTCGCCCAGATGATCGCCGTCGCAGCGCGCCACCATCAGGGCGATCAGGTTCTGTTTCCCGCGCGGCGTATAGGAGATGGTCAGGACAAACTCCGGAGCCGCTTCCCCGGGCAGGGTCATCACCATGTAGACCGGCGTAACGCTCTGCGTGCCGCCTCCCGCTCCCTGGGTTTGCGCGGAAGTGGCCAGGTCCCACAATTCCGCGCGATTGTAGAACGACTCGGGATCGCGCATGTGGTAGGTGCGGTACACTTCGGCCTGAATGCGGAACAATCCCTCCGGCGAGCGGGTGTGCGCGCGCAGGTCCGCGGGCATCGCCGACGCGGGCAGAAAAAGATTCGGGAACAGACGCTGGTAGGCCTGAATCAGAGGATCTTCGGGATCGAACACGTACAGGCGCACGCTGCCGTCGTAGGCGTCCACGGTGGCTTTGACCGAATTGCGGATGTAGTTGAACGGCTCCTCATCGGCCGGCTGAACCTCGCGCGAGTAGGGATGCGCGTCGCTGGTCATGTAGCCGTCGACGATCCACTCCAGGCGCCCGCTGTCGGCGATCACCATGTACGGGTCCGGGTCCCAGCGCACGAACTCGGCCAGAGTGCCCAGCCGGTCCAGCACCTTGCGATGAATCATCATGCGGCTTTCGGGCGTGATGGCGTCGGAGAGGAAAATATTCCAATCGCCTTCGGCGATCGCGGCGACGGTGCGCAACGCCAGTGAGGCGATGGAGAAGCCGCCCTGGCCGTCGTAGTGAATCTTGACGTCGGGCGTGGCGGGGTAGTTGAATTCGAGCTGCTTGGTGGGCGCGAACACCGGCTCATGCGCGGATTCGCCGAAGTAAATCTCGGGGCGGCTGAGCTTGAGAGTGGGCGTCTCCACCTGCACCGGCGCGTTGCGGATGAGGAGCTCGGGAAGTCCCGTGGGGGTGATGCGGCTGGCTTCGGCCAGCACCAGTCCGTAGCCGTGCGTGTAGGTGGTGCTGGTGTTGATCCAGCTATTCTGGGCCTCGCCCAGCTGGTTCAAATCCAACTCGCGCGGAGCGAGCAGTGTCTGGCGCAGCTTGCCGTCGATGGTGTAGCGATCCACGTCGGTATCGGCGTAGGCGTAGGGACGCAGAGGCTGGCTCTGGCTGAGAGTATCGTGGAAGGCGCGCCAGTCCCACAGCCGCACGTTGTCGAGCATGGCCTGGTTGCGCGTGAAGTCGATGCGGCCTTCCTTGTGCGCGTCGAATTGGGTTTCACGAACCTTCTGGGCCAGGCCGAACGCCGAGCGCGTGGCTTCGATGTGGCGCTGCAGATACGGCTTTTCCAGCAACAGCTCATTGGGTTTCACGTACAGGCTGCTCACCAGCGGAGGAATGCCGATGTCGAACACCAGGACGATGGCGCAAGCCAGAGCCCAGCGCCGCATGCGCGCCAGCACCAGCACGGCCGCCAGAATCGCCGCCGCGGCTTTGGCGTACTGCAAGGGCAGCCCGATGTTCTGCTGGATGTAGTCGATGCCCACCAGCAGATTGCCGTGATCGGAATACAGCAGCTCATATCGGTCCAGCCAGAAATTCACCGCCAGGGCGATCAGAAATCCGGCCATCAGCGCCTGGAGCATTCCGGTTTCCAGGCGTCCCAGCTCCTTCAGGCTATCCAGGTCGATGCGCCCGGAGTTGGCGATTCCGGGGAACTCGCGGCGGATCTGCCAGCCTCGCGCCGTGAGATAGTAGGCCAGCGCGCCGGCGATCGCCAGGGCTTCCAGAAACCCGACCAGCCCGGTGTAAAAAGGGAGCTCGAAGAAGTAGAAACCCAGCGGGCGGCCGAATACGGGATCGGTCCAAGTGGAGGCGAGGCCGCTGCCCGCAACGTAGCGGGCCACCACCCAGCCATTCATCGAAGCGGCTGCGATCACCATCGCCACCAGCGCCAGCGCGACAGTGGCCAGGCGCGAGTACAGCCGATTCTCGCGCAAGCCGGCGCCCGCGTACTTCATGCCGCGGGCGTGCCCGATCCACAGCACCAGGAAGGCGATCAGCCACTCGGCTACATTGGTCGCGTAGAGGTAGGCCGAGGCGCGCAGCCAAGTCGAGACTTGGTTCATCTCGCCCCACCACAAGTAATCGACGATGAGGGAGCAGATGGAGCGCCCAAACACCAGCAGCAGGATTACCGCTGCCGCGAGCGCGATCCAGCGGCCGCGTCCGCCGCGGCGGTGTTCCGGGAAAGGTAGCATCTAGATCATGCTACCAGTGTTGCGCGCCAATTACCGCGTGCTACGCGCGCGGTTCAGAAACGCCGACGCGCGCGGTTCAGAACCGCCGACGCGCGCGGTTCAGAACCGTGACCGTGAGGGAGCGGTCGTCGGGATTTAAAGCAGACGGAACGTGACTTCGATTTGCGCCTGGACGGGCACCGGCTTGCCGTCCTTCATGCCGGGCTTGAAGGTCCACTTCGATACGGCTTCGACGGCTTTTTCATCCAAGCCCAAGCCCAGCGGCCGAATCACGTGGATGTTGATCGGCTTGCCGTGTTCATCCACAACCAGGGAAAGCATCACGGCGCCTTGCCACTTGGCCTTGCGGGCTTCCTCGGAGTATTGCGGTTCGGGATGGTCGATCGGGACCGGGTTGGTGACACCGCCGCCAGGGCGATACGCTCCGCCGCCGCTTCCTCCGCCCGATCCGGGCCCGACTCCATTGCCATTGCCGCTTCCGATTCCGCCGCCCTTGCCGCTACCGAAGCCGCCGCCGGATCCGGTGCCGGCCATGAGATTCTGTCCCGTCTGGGCGCCGATGTCCTGGGGATCGATGCTGGGAGTATAATCCAGCAGCGAAGACGGAAGCTCAAGCTTGGTTTGAACCGGAGTCGTCGGCGGTTGGACAAATTTGCGAGGCTTGGGCAGATCGGCTTTCTTCACGATCGGCTGCCGCGCGCCTCCGCCGCCGCCGCCCTTGCTCTCCAGCGGCTTCACCGGCTGGGGAGGAAGAATCAGCACGCTCATCTCTTTGATCGCCTTCTGCACCGGCTTGAGCGAACCGATGTACAGCAGCAGCGCGATAATGGCTGCGTGGACCAGCAACGACACCATTCCCGCGCGGGTCTCGTTTCCGCCGTACAGCCCGCTGAGGCCCTTCAGCTCGGAGGGGTCCACCGGCTTCGATGTAAGTACGAGAGGCGGCAGCGGGGGAGGAGGATGAATGATGTTCTGGAAGGTCTTGACGATGCTTTTGTAGAAAGGCTCATCCAGATCCTGCGGCGCCAGCAGACGCTGCAAATGGATGTCGGGATCTTCTTCCGGTACGTGGAATTTCGGGTCCAACTTTATTGGGTCTGGCTTTACTTCGTCTGGCATGCTTCTACCCCCGCCTAGTTCCGGCAATCCTTGAGTGGTTCCAATGCCTCAATGCAACTGACGTTGTCCGGTAGGTGTTCGGTTACCATATCCGGGATACTTCCATCGTGTTTACATTTTATCACAGAGATAGGAAAGTGGAGCTCTCGTCCCACAGGTCTTCCAGGACGTCGTTCAGCTCATGGCCGGAATCGAACAAACGCAAGGTGACGTTGGGATGGCGCGCCGCGTAGCTTGTGGAAATCGAGGCCTCGACCACCGGATCCCGGCTTCCGTGGAGCACGAGGGCGGGTTGGGTGAACTCCGGCTCGTCTTCATAGTTGCGGGAATCCTCCATGAGCTGGTAGCCCAGCGGGATCTCCCGCTGGAGGCCGTAGTGGAACACCGGGACAGTGCCATCCCGTTGCCAGCGCGTCAGTTCCTGGGGAGAATGGCGCTCGCGCCAACTGCTCGGGAACCGCAACGCTGGAGCCATCAAAACCAACTTCCCGATATTGGTGTGATGGGCCGCATAGAGCGCCGCCAGATATCCTCCCAAACTGGAACCAATCAGGACGGTGGGTTGATCGGTGTGCCGGCCGGCGACAGTTGCGTCGATGATCCGAAGCTGGCCGGTGACGGTCAGGTGGGTGAAATCGCCTCCGTCCAGACGCGGAATCTCCAGCTCTAACCCCTTTTCTGCAAATCGTTTCCGGAAAAACTGCGCTTTGTTGGACTGGGGGCTGGAGGCGAAACCGTGGAGATACACATAGCGGGTTCCCGTCATTTCCCGGCGCCGAACTGGATCTCGAAGTCCGCGCCGAACTTGTGGAAATCGCTATAAAGAAAAGAGTTCTGGACCATCAGTTGGCCGCCGCGCAGCTCCTTGTGGTCCACCGTGGAAGGCGCCAGCGTTCCGAAAGCCGTGGGCGAGTAATCCACCGACGCCTCCTCGCGAACGGCTTTGACTCCCTGGCCTTCGCCGACCCCCACGGTGATCCTGACGGGGAGAAAATTGTCCGCGCGAACCCAGATCTCGCCTTGCACCTTCATTCGGTGGGGCTTGCCGCCGGAGCTGGTCTCGAAAACCGTCAGCAGCTCCGGTCCGTCGATCTGGGTGTAGCGGAACACCAGAGCCCTGGAGGCTCCCAGCAACTGGGGACCCTTTAGAGCGAACTCGAAGTGCTCGATCTCGCGGGGAGTGAACAGCATCAGAAGCGGTCCGAAGTCCATCACCGCGCCCACCAGGCCGTACTTTTCGAACTCCTTGAGAAGCTCCTTTTCCCGCTGATCGTCCTTGAGCGCGATGATTCTGGCCAACGAATCCTCTGCCTTTTTGGCGTCTGAGACGGGACGGCCATCGACCGAGACGACCCGGCGCAGCTCGTGCAAGGTTTCGGTGTCGCCCGCGAAAGCCGCAAAGCCGTATTCGGAGAGGACCTGGCGGTCCTGCCACACCGTCGGCGGAGGCGTTTGCGCGTCCTTGCCGACGCGCGGGCGGAAGCGGGGCTGCGGCTTGTGAGCCTTCTGCTCCAGCGTTTCATGGCCCAGCAGCGAGGGCGCGATGCGGCGGAATGCGTCGGCTTCTTCGGAAAGCCGGGCTATCATCTGCTGGGTGGGATCGGCTGCGCATAGATTCAGCGCCAGCAGGAGAAACGCGAGCGCTCTGCCTGTGACCGCTCCCTCACGGTCGCGGTTCAGAATCGGTATCCGCGTTTCTGAACCGCGCGCGTCAGCAAGCGGTATCGGCGACACCACGCAAGCCATGACTTGAGCATACCCGCATCTGCTAGCATGAGACTTTCACCCCCATTTATGCTTCGCAGTTTTCGCGGGGTTTGGCCCCGTGTCGCCCGCTCCGCCTATGTCGATCCTGGCGCGGCCGTTATTGGCGACGTAACCATCGGCGAGCGCTCCAGCGTGTGGCCGTCGGCGTCGGTGCGCGGGGATATCGCGGTGATCGAGATCGGGGAGGAGACCAACATTCAGGACGGCACCGTGGTGCATACCGACGCGAACTATCCGGCCGTCATCGGCAATCGCGTGACCGTGGGGCACATGGCGGTGCTGCACGGCTGCACGGTGGAGGATGAAGTCCTGATCGGCATCGGAGCCATCGTGCTGAACGGCGCTCGCATCGGCAAGGGTGCGGTGGTGGCGTCGGGAGCCCTGGTTCCGGAAGGGGCGGAGATCCCCGCCGGGATGCTGGCCATGGGAGTGCCCGCCAAGCCCAAGCGTCCGGTGACCGGAGAGGAGCAGGAGCGGTTCCGCCAGGGCGTCCACAATTACATCGCGCGGGCGCAAGAGTATCTGGAAGAACAGCGATGACTCTCAAGGCGGTCAAAGGCATGCGGGACATCCTGCCGCCCTCGAGCGCGGTCTGGAATCGCGTTGAAGGCGTAGCGCGCGAGGTCTTCCGCACCTGCAATTACCACGAGATCCGCACGCCGATTCTGGAAGAGACGGGGCTTTTTACTCGTGGTGTGGGAACCGAAACCGACATCGTGGGCAAGGAGATGTACACCTTCGAGGACCGCGACGGAAGCTCGCTCACGCTTCGCCCCGAGGCCACGGCTTCCGTAATGCGGGCGTATATCGAACATCGGCTGGACCAGATCCCAGGCGTCACGAAGCTGTACTACATGGGCCCCATGTTCCGCCGTGAGCGTCCGCAGAAGGGCCGCTACAGGCAGTTCTACCAGATTGGCGCGGAGGCCATCGGCTCGGAGTCGTCGCTGGTGGATGGCGAGGTGATCGAGATGGGCGTGGAACTGCTGCGCCGCTCGGGCCTGGAAGGATTCCACGTGTTGTTGAATTCAGTGGGCGATCACAAGTGCCGCCCCGCGTTTGTGGAACTCCTGAAGGAAAAGCTCGCTGAAGTCGCGCCGCGAATGTGTACGGATTGCCAGCGGAGAGCGGTCTCGAATCCTCTGCGAGTGCTGGATTGCAAGGTGCCTGAGGACCAGCCCATCATCGAAACGCTGCCGTCCATCCTGGAGCACCTGTGCGCGGACTGCTCGGTGCACTTCGCTTCGGTGCGCAGCTATTTGGATCATCGCGGGATCGCATATGAAGTCCGGCCGCGGCTGGTGCGCGGGCTGGATTATTACATGCGAACTACCTTCGAGATCACGCACTCCGGGCTGGGCTCGCAGAACACGGTGCTGGCCGGGGGGCGCTACGACGGCCTCGCCGAAAGCCTCGGGTCGCGAATTCCCGCGCCGGGAGTGGGATTTTCGCTGGGCTTGGACCGGCTGGCGATCACGGTGGAAGCGGTGGGCGCGGCGGCCGGCCATCTTTTGAGAGAAGACCCTCTCGTGGTGGTCGCGTTCATGGAAGGGGAAGCGACGCGCAATGCGGCGGCCTCGGCCGCGGCCGAGCTGCGCGCTCACGGAATTCGCGTGGAGCTGAGCGAAGGCAAGCTCAAACGGGTGTTCGAAATTGCCAACAAGCTGGAGGCTCGGGCGGCGGTGATCTGCGGCGAGACGGAACTAGCCGCGGGGACACTATCGATCAAAGACCTGGGAAACCGGGAGCAATGGGATTTCTCTCGCGAGGAACTTTTGGAACAAGTGAACAAATGTCTGAGCAAGTACAGTTAGATTTTCTTGGCGAGCTGCGCCGCACGCACAACTGCGGCGAGCTGCGCGCCTCCGACGCCGGTAAACGCGCCGTGCTGATGGGCTGGGTACACCGGCGCCGCGATCATGGCGGAGTGCTCTTCGTCAACCTGAGGGATCGCGAAGGCGTCACGCAAATCGTCTTCCGCGACGACGGCGACCGGGCCGTGCACAACAAGGCCGATCAACTCTCGTCGGAGTATGTGATCGCCGTCGAAGGGCCGGTGACGTTGCGCACCAAGGAGACCATCAATCCGAGTCTCGAAACCGGCGAAGTGGAAGTGGTGGCCGAGAAGCTGTGGATTCTGAACGAATCGCGCACGCCTCCGTTCCCCATGGAAGAGGCCGTGGACGTGAAGGAAGACGCGCGGCTCAAGTATCGCTACGTGGACTTGCGCCGGCCGCACATGCAGCGCAATATCATCCTGCGCTCGAAGATCGCCTTCGCGGTGCGCGAGGTGCTGACGGGCATGGGATTCCTGGAGATCGAGACGCCGTTCATGACGCGCTCGACTCCGGAGGGCGCGCGCGATTACCTGGTGCCCAGCCGCGTCAATCCCGGCCACTTTTACGCCTTGCCGCAATCGCCGCAAATCTTCAAGCAGCTTCTGATGATCGCGGGATTCGAGAAGTATTTCCAGATCGTGCGCTGCTTCCGCGACGAGGACTTGCGCGCGGACCGCCAGCCGGAATTCACGCAGATCGATCTGGAGATGTCGTTCCCGCAGCAGGAGCGCATCTACGAGGTCATCGAGCCTTTGATCGGTGCGGCGTGCAAGGTGGCGGGATTCACCGTGCCCGCGACTTTCCCGCGGCTGACTTACGCGCAGGCCATGCGCAGCTATGGCAGCGACAAGCCGGACCTGCGCATTCCTCCGTTCCATTGCGTCGAAGATTTGTTTGCGGGCCAGAACCTCACTCATAACCTAACAGCGGAGGGTCTGCCGCTGGTCGCGATTGTCATCCCGAAGACTGGTACGGTGTCCCGTAAGGAGCGCGACGAGCTGAAAGCCGTCGGGCAGGAGCGCGGGCTGCGCGTCTATGACGACGCCAAGCGGCTGGAGCGCGATTTCCCCGAGGCCATGGTGCAGGTCCGCGCGAGAACTGGCGCGGGCGAAGAGGATCTGCTGCTGTTGGCCGGCTGGGCCGGAGAACCGAAGGGGCAGCGCCCCGAGGAGAGCGTGCTGATGGCCTGCGGGCACCTGCGCCTGCACGCCGCGCAGAAATATAACGACCGGCACAAGCTGCTCGACTGGCAGAATTTTCAGTTCCTGTGGGTGGTCGATTTTCCGATGTTCGAATGGGACGCGGAGGAGAACCGCTGGAACGCGGCGCATCATCCTTTCACTTCGGTTCACGACGAGGATCTGGAAAAGCTCAGCTCCGATCCGGCTCGCTGCCGTGCCAAATCCTACGACCTGGTGTTGAACGGCACGGAGCTGGGCTCAGGCTCGATTCGTATCCATCGCCGCGACGTGCAATCGAAAGTTTTCTCGGCGCTGAGCTTCAGCGAAGAAGAGGCGCGCAAACGCTTCGGCTTTTTGCTGGAGGCTTTGGAGTACGGCGCGCCTCCGCACGGAGGCATCGCGCTGGGTCTGGACCGGCTGGTGATGATTCTTTGCGGCGAGTCCTCCATCCGCGAGGTCATTCCGTTCCCCAAGACCGCCAAGGGCACCGACCTGATGTGCGAGGCTCCGGCGGAGGTGCCGGAGCGGCAGTTGCGGGAATTGGGAATCAGCATCCGGAAGCCGTAAGAGTCGATACGCGGAGTGTGGCCGCATCCAGCAGTCCTTCTGCGACAGACTCACGTGAAATGCGGGGGGCTTCATTTTGGGTTAGATGGTGTATTCGCCCTATATCGTGAGCCTGGAAGCCTTCGCGCCGCCGGGACAGTCGAGCGAAACCAAGGGGATCATGGCGGTGCGGACCAAGGCGGAATGGTGGAGCACTAATCATGACCTCCATTCGACGGTGGCGGAGGGTCCGCTGGAGGCGGGCGTGCATTTCGCCGTGACGTTCAAGATGGACGTGACTCTCAAGCCGCAAGCGTGGCCCTTTACGCTCGAAGAGATCGCGGTTTATAAAGTGGCCGACGGGAAGATTGTTGTCGAGGAGTTTTTCTACAGCGTGTAGCGGATCAACCGCGATCCTCCGGAAGGGCGAGTTCGTCCACCAGGTCGCGGCCGGCGGCCATGTCGGCTATCCAATCGATTCTGAGCAGGCTGATCACGCGGTTGCGCACCCACATCGACCATTTCGATTGGGGCGCGAAAAAGCCGGCGAAGCGCAGCGCCATGGCCTGTTTTTTGGCGACGAAGGGCTCGAACGTTTCCTGATAGCGCGCGAAGGCTCGCGTGTAATCGCCGTGGGCGCGATGGAGTTCGGCGGCCAGAAGATACGCGGCCGTCATCGCCAGCGCGGAGCCTTGGCCGGCCAGCAGCGATACGCACGACGCGGCGTCGCCCAACAGCGTCAAGCGGCCTTTCGACCACGATCCGCCCATGCGGATCTGGCTGACGCGATCGAAATACAGGTCGGGCGCGGCGTCCAGCGCCTGGAGAATTTGCGGACACTCCCAACCGCTGGTTCCGAAGCGTTTTCGCAGCAACGCTTTCTGCGCGGCGATGTCGCGATCGCCGTTGGCGACTGGATCGGCGAAAATAAACAGAAACATGGTGCGATCGCCGCGCATGGCGAAGCGCGCCGTCTGCTGGCCGACCTCGGTGTACATTACATAGGTCAATTCGTCTCTGGGACGATAGCCCGCGGTTTCAAACGCCGCGACCTTGCAGCCCAGATATTTTTCAAAGCGCGCTTCCTCGCCGAAAACCAGCTCGCGGACACGGGAATGCTGGCCGTCGGCTCCGATCACCAGGTCGAAATCGCGCGCGGCTCCGCTTTCAAACGTCACGCGTACACGCGCGTCATTCTGATCGATTTCACGCACGCTGTCGCCGAAGATGGTTTCGATTTTATTTTCGACGGCACGAAAAATCGACGCGGCCAGATCGCCTCGCGCAAGGCTGGTATAGCGCCCATGCGTCATCCGCGAAAACGCGGCGGCGGGAAAACCAGCGATGCGTTTCCCGTCACGGTTCACTACGATGACGTCCTTGACTATGTATCCTTCGGCGCGGAGTTCGGGAAGCAGGCCCATGCGATCCGCGATTTCGAAGCCGGCTCCCCAGAAATCGACTACATAACCGCCGGTGCGCAGGCGCGGCGCTCTTTCGACCAGCGTGGGGGTGAATCCGTAACGCGCCAGCCACCAGGCGAGCGTGGGTCCCGCGACGCCCGCGCCCGAAATCAGGATGCGCATCTCAATCTAATTCATGTCCATCTCGGATAATGATTGCACCTTTGACGACCGGTCGCATCCGCCCGGCTGTTGTGTCGCAAAATGTCGCAAAGGACCCTTTGTGAAACACGTCGGGCGGCGTCCTCGAAAGCCGCATCGTCGTCTTGTTGAACATTGAGCCTTTAAGACCCCAGCCTCGGTCTCAGCATAACGCCGCCAGGGCGGATGCTTCGTAACGCCTCAAAACTCGTTTGTGAAACATCAAGCATTGGTGGCGGCCGGGTCGCCCGTTGAGGCGAGGCTCAAGCCTGGAACCCGTTCGAAGTGACGCCGGTTTCGTGTCAGGAGCGTGCCGCCGTTGCTGGTCACGATGCCAGCGATCAGACTGTCGGCCATCCCAATGGGATAGCCCGCTCGTTCGAGGGATCTGCGAATCTCGCTGGCAGCGTCGGCGGCAGTGTCGTCCAGCCCCAGGGACGGCACCGCCTTGAGCAGTTGAACCAGGCGGGCAAGTTGCTTCGGGTTCTTGGCGCCCGAGAGGAGCTCAAACCGGCTGATGACTGTAGTCCTGAGTGCGCCACGGTCAAGCAACCGCTCCACCGCGTCGGCTTCGCCTTTACCCGCGAGGTAATCGATGAGGACGTCCGTATCGGCGATGGTCATCGCCAGTTTGCCCGTAGTTTCCGGGTTTGAGTCAACAGCTCGGCAGCTTCCGTCTCGCTCATCGCTCCCTTCAGCCGAAGAGCGCTTCGTATCGCATCGGCGCGGCCCTCCTGAGTTTCGAGGTAGAGTTCCAATGCCTCGGCTACGACGGCCGAGAAGCCCTTCTCGCCTCTGTGGGCGGCCAGTTCGAGGATGCGCGCACGATGCTCCGGCTTCATCTCAATGGTCGTTCGCATTGCTCCTATTATCACATGCATGCACATGCACATCATAAGAAGGACGCCGGTGCGCGGGGCAGGGGTTCCGTTATCGAACAGGATGAGCATCGATCGCTTGCTCAGGCTGCGGAGCGACAGGAGGCGCGTCAAGACTCCGTGCCGCGAATTCGATCACCGCTACAACCTGTTCATGCGACAAATGAAACCAGTCCATAATCTCGCTGATCGAGGCTCCCACTTCCAGATTGTCGAAGACAACGGAGACCGGCGTCCGCGTGTCGCGGAATACCCATGCGCCGCTACGCTTGCCGGGGACGCTCTCAACGACGGGGCACTGTGACCAGTCGAGAGTTGCGGATGCCATGACTCGTATTCTGATACTTGTAATACCATGCCTGGAGATCGAGAGTCAGAACGACCGTGGCTTTCCGCGCTGGAACGGCTCGCTCCGCTCATCGCACTCACGGCGGTCGTCGCGGCCTCAGCGCGGATCGTTTCCACTTACCAGGTTTTAAGCCACACCACCGACGAACCGGGGCATCTCGCGTGTGGCCTGCATTACCTTGAGGGTTCGGTTTGTCCCTACGAGTATGCGCCGCTGGCGCGAGCGGCGATCGCGGTGGGTCCCTACTTGGCCGGCGCCCGGTCGCTGGGGATGGCGGACGTTCCGCGGGAAGGGTTGGCGATTCTAGCCGTCCATTCCACGCGGTTCCTCGCGCTGGCGCGCGGTGGAGTCTTACCATTCTTCTGGCTGGCCTGCGGCGCCCTGTATTGGTGGGGCCGCCGCTATTTCGGAAAGGCTGCGGCAGCCATGAGCGTGCTGTTTTTCAGCCTGCTGCCACCGGTCCTGGCGCACGCCGGACTGGCGACCGCGGACATGGCGGAGACCGGCTGTCTGACCGCTGCGTTTCTAGCATGGCTGATGTGGGCCGAGCAGCCAACGTGGCGGCGTAGCGTCATCTGTGGGGTGCTCACCGGGCTTGCGGTTCTGGCGAAGTTCTCCACCTGCGGCTTTCTACCCGTCATCCTGGGAACATCCTTGGCCTGGTATGTCCTGGTGGAAAAACCGCCGCCTGGCTCTCTGCCGGCCGCCTTTCGCGAGCGCTTGACGCCCCTCTGCGTCATCGCATTGGCCGCATTAATGACCTGGTGGGCCGGATATCAGTTTTCAATGGGCCGGATGCACGGCGTCCCGATTCCGGCTCCGCAGTTTATCGCGGCTTTGCGGTACATTGTCGATTTCAACGCCGGAGGCCAGCCAGCCTACCTGCTGGGAGAAATCAGCGACACCGGCTGGTGGTATTACTATCCGGTGGCGCTGGCTTTCAAGACGCCGATCCCATTCCTGCTCCTGGTCGGCTGCGGACTTCTGGCCTGCGCGAGAGGCTGGCGAAGAACGGAGTTTGTATCGCCGTTGATCTTCGTGGCCGGAATTCTGCTGGTTGGATGTGTTAGTCAGATCAATATCGGAGTGAGACATGTTCTGCCCGTGTATTGCGGTCTGGCGCTTCTGGCCGGCAACGGCGTCATCCTGCTGGCGGGCGGCAAAAAACACCCGGCCTGGGGAATTTCGGCGGCCGCCGCCCTGCTGGGCTGGCTGATTTGGACCGGGGCGGCGCAGCATCCGGATTATCTTGCGTATTTTAATGAGATGGCCGGCCAGGAACCGGAGAAAGTCCTGGTGGACTCCGACCTTGACTGGGGGCAGGATTTCAAGCGCTTGGCGCGCCGTCTCCAGGATCTGGGCGCCACCGAGGTCCACTTCAGCACAATGGTCCCGGTCAACCTGGAGGGCTTCCCTCCCTTATTAAGCCCGATCGATCCTGTAATGCCCGCCCCGGGCTGGACGGCTGTGAGTCCCACGTGGTGGAAGCTAAGGCAATTCGAATTTGGGTTGAGCCCGCTGCGCCAGGACGGCCCTTTTTGGATGGATCACACCAAGCCCACTGAGCGCGTAGGGTCGATCCTGCTGTTCCACTTCCCCAACTGACAACACCAGCCGGTCCGTGAGCCGCGGTTGAAAATTCCCGCCGGGACTTTGGAACGTTTCCGCGGCTTGCCAAGAGGGATCTACCAGCGTGAACCGCGGCCACGGCCTCCGCCACCGCCGCCACCGCGATTACCGTAGCCGCCACCGCCTTGCGGCTTGGGACGGGCTTCGTTGACGTTCAGGGCGCGGCCGTTCATATCCGCACCGTTCAGTTGCGCAATCGCGGTCTCAGCCGCGCTACGATCCGTCATCTCGACAAAAGCAAAGCCGCGAGGCTGCCCGGTGTCGCGATCCGTTACGATGTTGACGCGCTCCACGCTGCCGTATTGCGCGAAGGCAGCCTGCAACTCGTCCTGTGTGGTCTGAAAGCTGAGGTTGCCCACAAAGATGTTGGTCATGAGAAATGCTCCTCTAATAGTTGTAGTTGAAGTCGTCTTTGTCAGACTGCGCAGGGGAACCGTGACCAGGAAGGAGGCGGCACAGAGGCGGCCGGAAAGCACTCGCGAATAAGTCGGATGCGGGCAAAGACCTTAATACTATACCAGCATTTTGAGGATTCCGCGCAAGAGATTCAGGCCGCCATCATGGCTGTGACGCTACTCCTTGGACACCGCGAGGGCAAGGACGCTTCGGGCCGCCTCGGAGTCCGGATCGAGGCGCAAGGCCTGCTCGGCGTCTTCGCGGGCTTCTTTCCACCTCCCCAGCGCCGCGTCGGCGGAACCAATGTTGGCGAGGGCTTCGGCGGAATCCGGCGTCAATGCCAGGGCTTCCCGCGCCGCGCGGATGGAGTCCTCATAGCGGCGCATGGTGGCGAGAAGCAGCGAAAGATCCAGGTCGCTGCGCGCGTTGATGGATCGAACGGCGCGTTCATCTTTTCCCCCGGGCGGAGCAGGCGTTTCCAATTGAGGAGGGACGACCCACAAGACAGCGCACGCCGCCAGCGCTCCGCCCACGATTCGCCACCCCTGCGCGAGCGGCGGGAACGGAAGCATCCTCTTCCAGCCCGCGGCGATTCCGATGCTCCTCCAGGACGCGCCCAAGGCCACCAGCACGGAAAGCCAGCAGATCACTTGGGCATAGTCGAAGTAGCCGGCATAGTCTCCGACGCTGATGCTATCGGCCAGGTACCACGGAAAACCTTGCGCCCAGAAGTTGTAAACCAAAAAAAGAAAAACACCGCTGGCCGCATAGAAGAACGCGGCGGGCGCCCAACCCAGTCCGGCCACCCACGGCGCCAGCCAAGCCAGATATTGCACGCCGAATCCGTTCGAAACGGAAAGGAATAACAAGAAGACCAGTCCCGCCTGGGGAAAAAGCCGGGGGCTTGGGGCCGCCAGGTTCATGCGCCACGACACGATCAAGACCAGCCCGAGCGCGAGATAGGTTCCGAAATTCTCGAAAGCCAGGTTGAGCACCTCCGCCCACGGAGCGCTATCCGGCAGTTGGAGCGCCAGGTAGGAAAGTCCCCAATGCCCGTAGAGGCTCCGGTATCCGAAAACCTGTTCGATGACCGCCGTTGGATCCTGAAACAGCAAAGGCGACCAGCAGGCCAGCAGCACCGCGCCCGCCGCCCCGCAAAACTTTATCTTCCGTCCCCAGCCCGTGAGATTTAGAAGGATGATCGGCACGACGATCACCGGAAACACCTTGATGCAAAACGCCAGGCCCAGGGCGGCTCCCGCGGACCAGGCGCTCGCGCCGCGTTCGATCAGATAGATCGAGAGCAGCACGAAAAAGATCACTACCGAGTCCGTATTCCCGTGAAATCCCGAGATCAGGATCAGCGTGGGAGCGCCGGCCAGAAGAACCAGCGGCCAGAAGACGGAGGGCTGGTGCACGCGCCCGCCCGCAAGCCTCCAGACGATCCAAAGATTGCCCGTGTCGGCCAGAATGCCGGGGAGACGAAGCCAAAACGAAAACGGCAGACCTGTTGAGCTCGCCAGCCAGCTCAAGAAATGCAGCGCGTGAATCATCGACGGCGGGTGATTGAATTGCGGGTCCACGCGATACAGCACGACGCCTAGATACCGGGACCAGACCGAGAAATGATCATAGCCGTAAACGTCGTTGGTGCCGTAGGTCTTCAAGGCCAGCAGGATCTTGAGGAGCAGGGCGAGCGAGGCTACACCGGCGAGGGCCGTACGCGCTCGGCTGGGCATGCGCGTTGGTTCCGGAGCGGCTGGATCGGGAAGCAACGGTTCAATGGGAAGGTCCATCGATTAAGAGCGCTTTCATCGGGGATGGTCCCGCTCACCAAATTATGCCATTGGCGCGGTTCAGCTTTCGAGTCGCGACTGTGTTATAGTGTGCCTGAAACGAGCTTGGAAGAGCCAAGCGGACAGCACGGGCGGGAGTAATTCAGTGGTAGAATGCCAGCTTCCCAAGCTGGACGTCGCGGGTTCGAGTCCCGTCTCCCGCTCCATATTTTCAATCACTTAAGAGGATTTCGCGCACCCTCCAAACCCTCCGTTTAGCTGTAAGAACCTGATTTTTAGGTATTTGCGGCCGATTCTGCCTACTTAGCACGGGCCAGGCGTGGCCTACGCCCTCCGATGCTATTAAAAGGTTGCGGCTAGAGCTTTGCAACCTATTGATTCTGGGAGGATCAAGCTATGACGTCCAGCTTGACCA
>Ga0182024_10005273_pt1 | contig 29086 bp, 25 predicted proteins | sample P32metaG_FD_120480 | JGI IMG/M metagenome (GOLD analysis project Ga0182024, IMG submission 120480) | Permafrost microbial communities from Stordalen Mire, Sweden - P3-2 metaG (Illumina Assembly) | ecosystem: Environmental > Terrestrial > Soil > Wetlands > Permafrost | place: Sweden: Stordalen...
AGCCGGGAAACGCGCAGCAGGGCGTCGGAGAGCGCGGCCAGGTCGGCGGCCGGGGCGCCGCGGTGGCCGGACAGCAGCGGGGCGGCCCGGATCGACCTGATCATCGCGTCCGCGTCGGCGCCGGTCAGCGGCGCCAGCCGGGCGCTGTGGTCGCCGAGCACCTCTGTGGCGACCCCGCCGAGCCCGAACACCACGAGCGGGCCGAACACTGGCTCCTGGACAACGCCCATGATTACCTCGACCCCTCCGGTGATCATCGGCTGGACCAGCACCCCGGTGAGCCGGCCGGCGAACTTCCCCGCCAGGTCCTCGAATGCGCGGCGCACGTCATCGGGGCTGCGCAGGTCCAGCCGGACGGCGCCGGCGTCGCTCTTGTGCAGCAGGCCAGGCACCTCGGCCTTGATCGCCACCGGGCAGCCAAGCTCGGCCGCGGCCCGGGCCGCCGCGCCGGAATCGCGGGCGATCCTGGTCTCGACCAGCGGTATGCCGTAGCACCGCAGCAGTTCGCTTGCCTCGGTTGGCGGCAGCCAGCCGCCGCCAGGGAGCCGGTCGAGGAACGCGGCAATCATGGCCCGCGCATCGGCCGCGCGGATCCGGTCGAGCTCCGGCACCGCCCCGGCTGGCGTGGCGAGCCACGCCCCGTACGCCGCTGCCCGGCCGAGAGCCCGGGCGGCACTCTCCGGATAGGCGTAGGCAGGCACGGCCGCGCCGCCGCCGGTGTCACCGGGCAGCAGCAGGACCGCCTCGGGCTGGCCGAGGAGCACCGCGGCAAGCGGCACTGGCAGGCGGGCGCTGCGGACGGCCGGGACCAGGTCGGCAACGGCCGTCGGCACGATCAGCGCCAGCACCGCCTCGACTCCCTCGTCGGCAGCCGCCGACTCCAGGCAGCGGCGGAATGCTTCCGCGGAGACGCTGGCGCCGGTGTCCACCGGCCCGGCCACGGCGGCCCCTGGCGGCAGGATCTCCCGCAGGCCGAGCTGGGCACCGGCGGTCATGGTGTGCACGGTCAGGCCTGTTTCGGTGCACGCGTCGGCCGCTAGCACGCCAGCCCCGCCGGCGTTCGAGATGATGGCCACCCGCCCGCCCGCGGGCGCCGGCTGGGCGGCGAGCAGCGCGGCCACGTCGAGCAGCTCGCCAAGGCTGGCCGTGGCGATGATGCCGGCCTGCTCGAACAGCGCCTGCCGGGTGATCAGCGGAGCCGCGATGGCGGCGGTGTGCGAGGCGGCGGCTCGCTGGCCCGGGGCGGACCTGCCCGCGTGCACGGTGAGCACCGGCATTTTCTTGCCGACCCGGCTGGCGGTGCGGGCGAACTTGCGGGGGTTCCCGAACGACTCCAGGTACAGCACCGCCAGCCCGGTCACGCCGTCTTGTTCCCACCAGCACAGCAGGTCGTTGCCGGACACATCGAGCTTGTCGCCCAGCGATGTGAACGATGAGATTCCGATGCCGAGCCGCGACAGCTGCTCTAGCAGCGCGATGCCGATCCCGCCGGACTGCACGGCCATCCCGGCGCGTCCGGGCGCTGGATGCCGGGCGCCGAACGTCGCGTCCAGGCCAAGGCCAGGGACAGCGACGCCGAAGCAGTTCGGGCCCGCCAGCCGCATGCCATGGTGCCGGCAGATCGCCAGGATGCCGGCCTCCTGTGCGCTGTCGAGCCTGGCCGTGATCACGACCAGGGCCTTGATCCCTCGCTCACCGCATTCCTGCGCCGCGCCGGCGACGGCGGACGGCGGCACCGCGATCACGGCGAGATCCACCGGTTCCGGCAGCGCCGCCACCGAATGTACGCATCGCATCCCGTCGATCTCGTCGGCGTTCGGGTTCACCGCGTAGGCCGGCCCGGCGAAGCCGGCGTCGCGGATGTTGCGCAGGATCGTCCGGCCGACCGATCCCTCCTTCCGGCTAACCCCCACGACAGCGACAGATGCAGGGCTGAGCAGTGGTGCCAGGCTGGCAACGTCGGCATGCCCTTCGCGGCCGGCCACCGTCTCGAGGTACAAGCTGGCCTGGCTCAGCGCGGCCTGCCGGGGAATCGGGATGGTCAGCTCCACCACGCCATCCGCCCAGTGCCGCAGCACGCCCAGCCCGGCGTCGGCGAACACGCGCAGCATCGCCGAGTTCTCTGCCAGCGTCTGAGCGGTGAAGGCACGCAGGTGCCGCATCCGGGCAAGCGACACCAGGTGCTCAAGCAGCAGCGTCGCGACGCCCCGCCCGTGCATGCCATCAGCGACAGCGAAGGCCACCTCCGCCTCGCCCGGGGTGCTAGTCGGCTCGTAACTCGCCGCGCCCACGACCTTGCCGTCAAGGCAGGCCAGCAGTGCGGCGTGGCCGGGGCCGGCCGGACGGCACAGTCGCCGGGCCTCTTGCTCGGCCGCGTTCTTGCTCAGGCTGAAGAACCGCAGGTAGCGGTTTTCCTGAGACATTGCCTCGTGCATGCTGCGGACCGCGTCAAGGTCATCCGGGGTCGCGGCGCGGATCTCGGCGGTGGCCCCGTCGGCCAGCAGCGCGAAGACGCCGGCCGCCGCGGGCGGCGTGCCCTGCTCGGCGCCCGCGAGGGGCGCGTCCTGGCGGAAGCTGGCTGGTGGCGCGTCCTGGCGGAAGCTGGCTGGTGGCGCGTCCTGGCGGAAGCTGGCTGGTGGCGCGTCCTGGCGGAAGCTGGCTGGTGGCGCGTCCTGGCGGAAGTTGGCTGGTGGCGCGTCCTGGCCGCGGGCGGGCGGTGTGCTCATACTGGTGCCCCGGCGGACTCAGCCGCGTCGGCGGCCGGGTCGGGATGCCGGATCCGTGCGTACGGCCCTGGGGATACCAGCGCAATGTGGCCGCTGCTCAGCCACTTGATGACGTACGGCGGCGATCCGTCCGCGTTCTGCAGTCCGATGACCAGGCCGATCCGGTCGATATCGCCATCCGGGATCAGCTGGTCCCCAACCTGAGCCCTCATTGCCCGCCTCCTCAACCGCAGCATGCCCGTACTCCGTTGCCGGCCGGGCTGCCGGACCGTTCAGTCTGGTCGATGCAAGTGTGCGACTGCCACGCCGCCGCGGCTCAGAGGCGAAGGTCCCCGACGTCCGGCCGGTCGTCCCGCCTATGGCGCCAGCCTGCGGCAATGGGGCATGGCACAGACCAGCCTGAAACCAGCTATCTCCGCACCTGCATGCTCAGGTCAGTAGCTCCCCGGCTTGGCGGCGGGCGGTGGCCGCGGCGGTATGCGAATGGCCAAGCTGCAGCAGCATCTGCGGGATGCCGGGCAGCGCAAGGCGGGTCTGGATCTCGGCGCGGACCGCTGGTGACTCCAGCGGCTGGGTGTGCATGCTTGCGAACACCCAGCAGGCCGCCGCGCGCAGCAGCAGCCGGTGCAGGGCTTGGCCGGCGTGCAGCCAGTCAGCCGCGCTGTCGGTGGCGGTGATCAGGATCGCGGTCGTCGTTGGCGGCGCTCCGCCGCTGTCGAGGAGGCCGACGTCGCGGTCGAGGTCGAAGTCACGCTGGGCAAGCCGCCCGGCCAGGGGCCCGCGCCGCCGGGGGAAAGCATGTGCCGGGACGCCGTCACGAGCCAGGCTGTCGGCCGGGCGCGTCCAGCGCCGCACTTCGGCCCGGACCGCCGCATTCTCGCGTTGCTCCTGGTCGGCTGCGGCCACCAGCACAGCAAGCTGCTGATAGCTGGCGGGCCGGTCAATGAGGACCAGCGTGGCATCTTCGGCCATCGCATCATGTTGCAGGGCGGCCAGCAGGCCTGCCGGGATCGGTTCGAGACTGAACGCGCCGCGGTGGGTATGCCGGTGGGGCATCGCCTTCAGCAACTGCCGTTCATCGCCGGTCATCGGCGCCGGAGCGCCGAGGCGCACCCGGGCGAGCAGGCTGGGATTGGCCGGGTCCGGTAGCAACCGGACCGCCGGCTGGTATCGGAGTTCGCGGATGGCCAGCCGCAGTCCGAACAGCGCTGCGCCGCAGCTGACGAGTATTTCCCGCCCAGCCGGGTCGATGCGGGGTAGATCTCGCCCGTGATCGGCACGCAGCTCCAGCCATTGCGGGCCGGCCTCGAACCGCCACGGCTGGGTGTTGTGCACGGACGGCGCCCGGGCCGCCTTGGCGACCAGGGAGCTGACCAGACCCTGCGGGATGGGCATTTCCTGGCTGTCGGGTTCATCTCGAACGATCTCAGTCATGTCCCTCACCTGCCGGTGCGCTAGGTGCAAGCGTGCCTCCCCGCTGAGGTGGCCGGCAGGGCCATTCGGCCCCAATCGCCCGGGTCCAAGGACCTCAGCGGGCGGCTCGTTACCTTCGTTCCGCTCCCGTGGGACCTTGCTCAGCACCGATGAGGACATCCGGGCTGCCGAACGGGAGCAATGGGACGACGGCACGAATTACCTCGCGGTCGCGCCCGGTGTCGTGATGGGCTATGAGCGCAACGTCCCGACCAACACCATGCTGCGCAGCCACGGAATCGAGGTCGTTACCATCGCGGGCAGCGAACTCGGCCGGGCGGCCCGCGCTGCATGACCTGCCCGATCGAGCGCGACGCCGCCTAACGGACCCGGCCACCAAAGGCGGGCAAGGAGCATCTCATGGATCTGCAAGGGCGAAACCTGCTCAAGGAAACTGACCTCACGGCGCAGGAGTTCCTCCACCTGGTCGACCTGGGCGGGCAACTTCGCACGGCGAAGCACCTGGGCCAGCGGTCGGCCCGGCTGGCCGGCCGCAACATCGCGCTGATCTTCGAGAAGGCATCCACCAGGACCCGGTCGGCCTTCGAGGTCGCGGCGCATGACGAGGGTGGGCATGTCACCTACCTCGGGCCGGAGGACTCCCATCTCGGCCACAAGGAGTCGATCAAGGACGCGGCGCGGGTCCTCGGCCGGATGTTCGACGGGATCGAGTTCCGCGGCTTCGCCCAGGAATCGGCGGAGACCCTCGGCGCGTTCGCCGGCGTGCCGGTGTGGAACGGGCTCACTGACCAGTGGCATCCGACCCAGATGCTGGCCGACGTGCTCACCATGCGCGAGTATGCGGGCAAGCCGCTGGACCGGGTGTCCTATTGCTATCTGGGCGACGGCCGGAACAATACGGCGAACTCGCTGCTGGTGACCGGCGCGCTGCTCGGCCTGGACGTGCGGATCTGCGCGCCGGACGAGCTGTGGCCCGCATCGGAGACCCGCGACATCGCCCGGTCGCTCGCGGTCCGGTCCGGCGCCAGCCTGACCGTGACCGCGGACACCGCCGAAGCGGTGCGGGGAGCCGACTTCCTGTACACCGACGTCTGGCTGTCGATGGGGGAGCCGGAGGAGAACTGGGACAAGCGGATCGACCTGCTGCTTCCCTACCAGGTGAACGCGGCGATGATGGCGGCCACCGGGAACCCGGGGGTGAGGTTCCTGCATTGCCTGCCCGCGCTGCACAACCGGGACACTGAGATCGGGCAGCGGATTCTCGGCCCTCGCGGGCTGGCCGGGCTCGAGGTCACCGACGATGTGTTCGAGTCACCGGCCAGCGTCGTCTTCGACCAGGCAGAGAACAGGCTGCACACGATCAAGGCGCTGATGGTGGCCACCATCGGGCAGCTTGCATGAGGGTCGTTGTCGCGCTGGGCGGCAACGCGCTGCTGCAGCGCGGCGAGCCGGCCGACTCCGACGTCCAGCAGGCGCACATCGCGGACGCGGTGCGGGCGCTCGCGCCGCTGGCCAGCGAGCATGACCTCATCATCACGCACGGCAACGGCCCGCAGGTCGGCCTGCTGGCGATGGAGAGCGCCCGGGACACGGCATTGACCCGGCCTTATCCGTTTGATGTCCTGGGGGCGCAGACGCAGGGAATGATCGGCTACTGGCTGGTGCAGGCCCTGCAGAACGCGCTGCCTGGCCGGCTCGCCGGCTGCCTGGTCTGCCGGACCCTGGTCAGCGCGGACGACCCGGCGTTCGCCAGTCCCGTCAAGTTCGTCGGCCCCATCTACGTCGAGGCCAGGGCCCGCCAGATGTCGGCCGAGTACGGCTGGCAGGTCCGGCGCGACGGGTCCGCCTGGCGCCGGGTGGTGCCCTCGCCTGAGCCCGTCGAGCTGCTGGACCTGCCGCTGATCAGCGAGCTGGTGCGGGCCGGCGCAATCGTGGTCTGCATCGGCGGCGGCGGCGTTCCCGTCACCCGGGATGCCGCCGGGTTCCTGCGGGGCGCCGAGGCCGTCGTTGACAAGGACCTGACCGCGGCGCTGCTGGCCCGCTCGCTGGATGCGGATGCCCTGCTCTTGCTCACCGACGTGGACTGCGTTCAAGACAGATTTGGAACGCAGCAAGCCACGCCCATCCGCCTGGCTACCCCTGATGAGATGCGGGCACTGCAGTTCCCCGCCGGATCGATGGGCCCGAAGGTCGAGGCCGCCTGCCGTTTCGTCGAGGCCGGCGGCGCCATGGCGGCGATCGGCCGGCTTGACGACGCCGAGGCGCTGCTGCACCGCAAGGCCGGCACGATCGTCGCTGCCTAGCCGGCCGCCGGCCGGCCGCGTGCCGGGCGATGAGCTGCTACGGCCAGTCCGGGGGCTGAGTGCTGATGTCGAGCAACCGGGACCGGGTCGCCTGCAGCCGGTGGACGACGATGGCGAGGAACCGGCGGGTCAGCTCGTAGCCGAAGCTCGGGTCGTCGGCGCACATCTCGCGGACCTTGGCTCCGTCAATCTCGAAGGCCTGGGTGGGCTGCATCGCCACCGCACCCAGCCGCCACTGATACGGGGGATACAGCCAGGACCAGCCGATGACGTCGCCCATGCCGAGTGCCTCGATGACCACTCGGCCGCGCCCCGGGACCTGCATATCCAGCGCGACGCGCCCGGCCTGGATGAGCCAGAACCGGTCTGCGGTGCCACCCTCCTCGAACAGCTTGTGCCGGGCCGGCAGCCTGACGTGGCTGGCGACACCGGCCAGCGCAGCGATGTCGTCATCCGCCATACCGCGGGTGAACTGGTGGCCGGCCAGTGTCGGCCCGGATGCGCTGTTCATGTCCGCTCCCGTCGGTTCATGTCCGCTCCCGTCCGTGGACTTGCGCCGCACCGCACTGAGTCGCGGCGCCGGTCCGGTGCCTCAGCTGATGTGCCCTGCCTGATCGGCGCACATGCCTAAGCTTCGCCCCGGGCATGCCGCGGTGTCAGGAGGCGGACGGCCCGGCGGCCAGGGACCTTCGGGCCCCTGTGCCCCGCAGGGATCTGCGGGGCACAGGGGCCCACTAGGTCAGCCGCCGCCGGTCACTTCGCTGAATCGCTGGGGTCGTGGCCGGGCACGCGGCTCTCGGAACCGGCACCGGAACCGGCACCGGAACCGGAACCGGAACCCGGGACTGAGCGGTACCAGGACCGCCAGATCAGCCGGTGCACCGGGATCAGCCTGGGGATGTCGCGCAGGCCGGGGATGAACGGGACGCAGAGCAGCAGCACCGTCCCCAGGCCGGTCATGTAGATGGCGATCATGTCGATGTTGGCCGAGTTGGTCCATCCCGGCACCTGGTACCAGAGCGTGTACAGCCACAGCCACGGCTGGCCCGGGTAGCTGCCGGTCTCGTTCATCACGCCCCACTGGCTGCCGGTCAGGCCCATCGCCATGGCCTTGTTCCCGAAGTACTGCCCGTCCTCGATGAACAGCAGCGGCTTGGTGAAGTTGGTGCCGTAGAACGGCTGCTGGGAGAGCAGGTCGGTGTCCAGCGCGCCGCTGCGGGCGAGGGTGAGCTCGTTGGCCAGCAATGCCGGGACGGGTCCGTCGCTGGCCGCGGGCACGACCGGGGCCTCGTTCACGAACTTAACCTTCTGCACCGCGGTGGCGTAGGCATTGGCCCACTTCAGCTGCTGGGCGGGCGGGGCGGAGCGGTAGGTGGCGAGCGGGGCGGCGATGGCCGGGTCGGTCGGCGCGAGCGCCGACTGCGGCCCGATGACGAAGTCCTGCGCTGCGTTCACCGGCTGGGTGATGCCGGTGATCTTGGCCGGGGCGAACAGCAGCGACTGGGTGCTGCCGTTCTGGTTGTTGTAGGGCGGGCCGTATGTGGCGGTCTCGCTGGTTCCGTTGAGCTCGGTGGCGGCGGTGGCCAGGAAGTCAGCCGGGGCGAGCCTCGCCCAGGTGGCGATCGTCACCTGCGGCACGTTCGGCGAGGACAGCAGGCCGGCCAGGCCGAGGGTCAGCGCCAGCACGATCACCGAGGCGATGGCGCCCTCCTTCAGGATGTCGTAGCGCCGGTTAGGGCCGCGCCACGGGGCGGCATCGGCCGCGGCGATCGCTCGGCGGCGCGACCGCCCCTGCCCCTTGACCTCGGCGTCGTGCACCTCGATCGGGTGTGACACGCCGCGCACCCGGACCAGCAGCACATGCCCGCCGACGATGGCGATCAGCGCGATCGGGATGAGCACCACGTGGAACAGCAGCATCTGGCCGAAGTTCATCACGTTGAAGAACGCGCCGACCCCCACCGAGTTGAACGCGTCCTTGCCGCTGGTGGAGATCCACTGGGAGTCGAAGTTCTGCTGCGACACGTAACCGGTGAAGCACTCGATGACCGAGGCCACGAACGCGACCACGCCGGTAATCCAGGTCAGCGTCCGGCGGCCGCGCCAGGCGGCCATCCAGAACTTGGCCCACAGGTGGATGACGATCATGGCCATGAACAGCTCGACGCTCCACAGGTGCAGGCTGTTGAAGAAGTGCCCGATCGGGTTGTAGCGCCACCAGTCAGGGCCGCCGAGGGCGATGGCGAACCCGGACACGATCGCCACGCCGAGCGCGGCCAGGGACCCGACGCCGAACACGTACGCCCAGGACGCCACGTAGGCGGGCTGCCGGTCCGGCAGCAGCTTGCCCGGCGGCAGCGCTTTGAGCGCACTGCGACGCACCCGGGCGGTCCACATGCGGGCGTCCTCATCGTCCGGTGAGCCCGGCGCGGCTGCGGCCGCATCGCCGTCCGTAGCCTCGTCGGCAACTGCCGCGGCCTCTTCGCGGTGTCCCTTGGGGAACGGGAGCAGCAGCGCGGCGCCAAAGATAACGACCATCACCGCGATCAGGACGAGGTTCGCCACCGACACGTAAAAGATCGACCAGTGGAGGAAGTTGCCCGGCGCATTCAGGTTGATGGCCAGCGGACCGGCGTGCGGCAGGAGGAGGGGTTTCATGTCACTCTCCAACATCTATAGAGCCAGAAAGCTAAGCAGCTAAGCCGCGTGGCGGCGAACGCCAGCGAATGGCCGGGCCAATGTTGCCTCGTTACTACCGCCACGTTACTGCTGTCACAGCGCCAGCGGGAGGCCCTCCCGGAGGAGGGCCTCCCGCCCTGTGATCGTGGGACCTTGGTCCCGTTATGCCGTCGTGACCGGGACCCTTGCGGTCAGGTTGGGGAAGACCTCAGCTTCCGGCGAGACGCGGCGCAGGTGGGCGAATCCTGCGATCGAGAGGATCAGCAGCATCGCCGCTCCGACGAAGGCCACGATCGAGGCCAGCAGCGCGATCTGGCCCATCTTCCAGAAGGCGTACGCGTTCAGCAGGCTGCCGCGCAGCATCGTGCCCTTGAACATGGCATCGACCTGGCCCGCGAGCGCCACGTTCTTGGGCTGCGCCAGGGCCTTGGCCGACAGCTGGGCGTAGGTCTGGCCGCCGCCGATCGCCTTAAGGTGGTTGGCGATGAAATGGTCTGCATAGACTTCGGCCTGGGCGCCATTGGTCATCAGCTGCCCGGCGTACTGGTGCATTGCGGCGAACTCCGGAGCCTTAATGGCCGGGCTCCCGTTAGCCGGGAAGACGATCTTCTGGGCGGCGAGCTGGCTGTGCACCTCGCTGTTCACGAATGAGTGGCCCCACATCAGCAGGCCGCCTGCCGCCAGCAGGACGACCGCCAGCACCAGTCCAATCGTGGTCGCCAGGGCGTCAAAGGTCTTTCTGCGCATGTGAATTCCTCCTTGAATTGAGCCGAGGCGGTTGGCTCCGGCCCGGTGTCTCATTAGCTACCCCTAATTCTTTTGCCGGACGGGCGGGCGGCGGCAGGGTCGTCCGCCCTGGTGACAAGGGACCTTGGTCGTGCGTTTCCTGGCCGTTAGGCCAGACGCACCTGCTCAGTGCGCTCCCGGCCGGGGAAGCGGCGCGGCGTCCGCCATCGCCCGGCTTCCCGGCGCGCGCTATCGTGAGATCATCTGGCCCCGGGAAGCTGAGCTGCAGGAGCCGCCAATGGAGTCAGCAGGACCGCAGTCGCCCCTGCCGGAGCCGCCCCCGCCCCCGCCGCAGTTGCGGCTCGATGACCTGCTTGCCGAGCTGCAGGTCCGGCTGCATGCTGTACGGGCTACCCGGGACCGGGCGGAATCGCTGCTTGAGGCGGTCGTCGCGGTGGGCAGCAACCTGGACCTGGAAACCGTGCTGCGGCGTATCGTCGAGGCCGCGACCGGGCTGGTGCGCGCGCGTTACGGGGCGCTGGGGGTGTTCGGCGAGCCCGGCAGCCTGGTTGAGTTCATCCCGGTTGGCCTGGATGAGGCGCAGATCGAGCGCATTCATCATTGGCCCGAGGGCCGTGGCCTGCTCGGGGAACTGATCACCCACCCCCGGCCGCTGCGGCTGGCGGACATTGCCGCTGACCCGCGGTCATCGGGGTTTCCGGAAGGCCATCCGCCGATGCGTTCGTTCCTCGGCGTGCCGGTGCGGATCCGTGACGAGGTGTTCGGGAACCTGTATCTCACGGAGAAGGAGAACGGCGGGCAGTTCGACGAGGAGGACGAGGCGGTCACCGTGGCGCTGGCGGCCGGGGCGGGCGTGGCGATCGAGAATGCCCGGCTGTATGAGGAGGCCCGCAGGCGGCAGCGGTGGCTGCAGGCAAGCGCCGAGGTCTCCCGGATGCTGCTGTCCGGGGCGGATCCGGGCAAGGTGCTCGATCTGGTGACGCGGCAGGTGCTGGTGATGTCGGGCGCCGACCTGGCGGTGCTCGCGCTGCCCGATGATGAGCGGCATGAGCTGGTGATCAGGCATTCCGCCGGCGAGGACGCGGCGAAGGCGCACGGGCTGGCGCTTCCCGGAGTGTCGCTGTCCGCCGAGGTGCTGGCGACCGGCGAGCCGGTGACGCTGGAGGACTTCAGCCAGGACGACCGGGTTGCGCAGGTGGCCAGGGAGCGGATGTCGCTCGGGCCCGCGGTGGTATTCCCGCTCGGCGGGCCAGGCAATACCCGCGGCGTGCTCACCGTCGGCCGCCGCCCGGGGGCGATGCCGCTGGCGCCGGCGGCGACGGAGATGGTCGGCTCGTTCGCCGCCCAGGCGGCCGTCGCGCTTGAGCTCGCCGAGGCCCGTCGCTACGCCGAGCAGGTCACGATGCTGCACGACCGGGAGCGCATCGCCCGTGACCTGCACGACCTGGTCATTCAGCGGCTGTACGCGACCGGGATGTCGCTGCAGGGCGCCCTGCCGCTGATCACCCGGCCCGAGGTGACAGAGCGGGTTAGCCGCGCAGTGGATGCCCTGGACGACACGATCGGGGAGATCAGGTCGGCCATCTTCGCCTTGCAGGCCCGCCACGACATCACGCGGCCGGGCCTGCGCGGCCAGCTCCGTGGCATCGCCGATGAGATGACCGGGCCGCTCGGCTTCGCCCCGTCCCTCAGCCTGTCCGGCGGCCTTGACGAGGAGGTGCCCGCCGGGATCGCGGCGCAGGCGCTGCACGCAGTGCGCGAGGCACTGTCGAATGCGGCCAGGCACGCGGGCGCCAGCCGCGTCGACGTCACCGTCGATACCGGCAGCGACCTGGTCGTCGTCGTCCGCGACAACGGCTCGGGAATGAAGGACAGCACCCGGCGCAGCGGGCTGGCCAACCTCGCCGAGCGAGCCAGGCAACTGGGCGGGACGCTGCATGTGGGGCCGGCCACCGACGGCGGGACCGAGCTGCGCTGGCGGGTTCCGCTGCCCTGAGCTGGCGCCGCGGCGGGTCACTGAACCCTGGGCAACGCGCCGGCAGGAGCCGCCAGCACCGGCGGGATGGCTGATTCGCCCGGGCATTTTCAGCTGGCCGGAGTGCCCCGTTCTGCCTGGTCGGGACCGTCAAAGACGCGGGCTGCGTACGCGGCCGCCTGGGTACGGCGTTCCATCCCGAGCTTGGCGAACAGCCCGGAGACGTAGTTCTTGATCGTCTTCTCGGCGAGGAACATCTTCGCCCCGATCTGCCGGTTGGTCAGGCCCTCCCCGATTAGCTCGAGTATCCGCCGTTCCTGCCCGGTCAGGCCGGACAGCGGGTCGGAGCGGGCCGCATGGTCGCGCATCCGCCGCATCACCCGGCTGGCCGCCTCCGGGTCGAGCAGCGACTGGCCGGAGGCTACGGCCCGCACGGCACCAACCAGGTCGGTTCCCCTGATCTGCTTCAGCACGTAGCCCGATGCCCCGGCCATGATCGCGTCGAAGAGCGCCTCGTCGTCGCCGAAGGAGGTGAGCATCAGGCAGGCGACCTCGGGCATGGCGGAGCGGATGTCACGGCAGACGCTCACCCCGTCGCCGTCGGGCAGCCGCACGTCGAGCACCGCCACGTCCGGGTGCAAAGCCGGGATGCGGGCCAGCGCCGACGCTGCCGTGCCCGCCTCGCCGACAACGACGATGTCCGGCTCGGCCTCCAGCAGCTCGCGGACCCCGCGGCGGACGATCTCATGATCATCTAGGAGGAACACGCCTATCTTCCGGGCCGTGTGATCCATCTGCGGCTGATACCTCCGTTCGCGTCCGCGGTTGTCCTGGGGTTACGCCAGTCACCCTAGGCCCAGGTCCTCCAGCAGGCCAGGGACGATGGTCCCGTCAGCGCCACCCGAACGTCCCAGGACAGCGGGCAGCGCCTGCCGAACTCAGCGCCGGATGGGGTCGGCGGACTCGGCCTGCCGGTCGAGGATCGCCGTCACCTCGCGCCGGGGCGTGCTGGCCCCGGGTGGCCCGTAGCCGAACCGGATGATGATCTGTGGGCACTCCGGCCAGGGCCACCAGTTATCCGCCAGCTGCTCGATGTCGCGCTGCTCGATCGGCTGGTAGAGGAACGAAGTCGCGACGCCGTTCCTGGTGGCCGTCAGCAGCACGCGCTGCAGTGCCTGCCCGGCCCGCAGCCAGTCAGCGGGCTCGTCCCGCGCCGTGGAGAGCACCGCGAGCTGCGGCTGCGTCTCGAAGCTGGCGGCCGGGCGCACGACGGCCGGCGACGCATAGCTGAGGTCGCGGACCGGTGCGGGCTCGCGATCAGGACGGCTGCCGAGGGCATGAGCCGGAACGCCGTCGTCACCGGCGGTGCTGATCCAGTGCCCGAGCTCGACGCGGTGATCGAAATTAGCCACCAGCCTCCGGTCGGCCGCCGCGGCTAGCTCAAGTACCACGGCAGCGTCCCTGGCGCTCAGCATGCGGAGCAGCGCGAACTCGAAGCCGGCTTCCTGCTCGAGCCCGATCTGCACCGCTTCGGGGATCGGATGGCTGGAAAACGGCGCGCGGCAGGTATGCCGTAGCTGGATTACTTCGAAAAGCTCGCGCTCCTGTGGTGTCGGCGGACGGCCGTCGGCCAGGTGCACGGCAGCCAGCAGCGTCGGCTCGCGGTCCGGGTCAGGAAGCGGCCAGACCAGCGGTTTGGCGCCTGTCATTCTGATCGCGAGCCTGAGGTTGAACAGTGCTGCGCCGCAGCTCAGATGCAGGGCCCGGCCCAGCGGATCGGCTACCCAGAGCATCCGGTCCGGGTCGCCGTGCATCTCGATGACGTCGCCCGTGGCCCGGAATCGCCACGGCTGCGTGTTGTGGATGGATGGCGCCGCTCCGGCCGTGCCTATGAGCCGCCGGACCATGCCGTCGTCCGCAAGTGACCTGTACATCCGCGCACCTCCTGCGGTGCTCTCCGGCTGCCTCATCCGGTTCACCGTCAGCATCGCCGTCCGCGACGCCAGCGGATACGGGCGTTGGGCATCCGCGGGCGGGCCTTTAGGCCCTATCCAGGCAGGCACGTGAGACGCTCGCATAGACGGCTACATGGCAGAGCGATCGGAGCACGGACATGACCGGATACGCGGATGCCTTCCGCCGGAGCCTGGCTGACCCGGACGGGTTCTGGGGCGATGCCGCGGCGGCGATCGACTGGTACGAGCAGCCGGCCGCGGCACTCGACGCGTCCGGCGCGCCGTTTTACCGCTGGTTTCCAGGGGGCGTGCTGAACACCTGCTTCAACGCGGTGGACCGGCATGTCAGCGCCGGGCGCGGCGATCAGGCGGCGATCATCTACGACAGCCCGGTGACGGCTAGCTGCCGCCGGATCACCTTTTCCGAGCTGCAGTCGGAGGTCGCCGCGCTGGCGGGGGCGCTGCGCGGGCTCGGTGTCGGCAAGGGCGACCGGGTAATCATTTACATGCCGATGATTCCCGAGGCGGTGATGGCGATGCTTGCCTGCGCCAGGATCGGCGCCGTGCACTCGGTGGTGTTCGGCGGCTTCGCTGCGCACGAGCTCGCGGTGCGGATCGAGGATGCGGCGCCGCGCGTGGTCATGTCGGCGTCCTGCGGCATCGAGATCAGCCGGATCGTCGAGTACAAGCCGCTGCTCGACCGCGCGATCGAGATGTCCGGTCACAAGCCAGGCCATTGCCTCATCCTGCAGCGCCCGCAGGCGGCCGCGGCGATGACCGATGGCAGGGACATCGACTGGGTGCAGGCGGTGGCGGACGCCGAGCCTGCCGGGTGCGTGCCGGTAGCCGCCGCCGACCCGCTCTACATCCTCTACACCTCGGGCACCACGGGAAAGCCCAAGGGAGTGGTCAGGGACAACGGCGGCCATGCGGTGGCGCTCCGCTGGAGCATGGCTAACATCTACGACATCCAGCCGGGCGACACCTACTGGGCGGCCTCCGATATCGGCTGGGTCGTCGGGCACTCCTACATCGTCTACGCACCGCTGCTGACGGGTTGCAGCACGGTGCTTTATGAGGGCAAGCCGGTCGGCACGCCCGACGCCGGCGCCTTCTGGCGGGTGATCGCCGAGCATCGCGTCAAGGCGCTGTTCACCGCGCCGACCGCGCTGCGGGCGATCAAGAAGGAGGATCCGGGCGGGGAGCTGACCCGCGAGCACGACCTGTCCCGGCTGAAATACCTGTTCCTGGCCGGCGAGCGGCTCGACCCGGAGACATACCGGTGGGCGGGCGGCCTGCTCGGCATCCCGGTCATCGACCACTGGTGGCAGACCGAGACCGGCTGGCCGATCGCCGCCGACCTGATGGGGCTCGATCCCATGCCGACCAAAGCCGGATCCCCGACGGTGCCCGTGCCCGGCTTCGATGTCCGCATCGTCGACCCGGCTGGTGCCGCGGTCCCGGCGGGAACGACAGGGGAGATCGCCGTCAGGCTGCCGCTGCCGCCTGGCTGCCTGGTCACCCTGTGGGGCGATGACCAGCGGTTCATTGACTCGTACCTGTCCGCCTACCCGGGCTATTACCGCACCAGCGACGGCGGCTACCTGGACTCCGACGGCTACCTGTACGTGATGGGCCGGACGGACGACGTGATCAACGTGGCCGGCCACCGGCTGTCCACGGGCGAGCTTGAGGAGGTGCTCGCCAGCCATCCCGACGTCGCCGAGTGCGCGGTGATCGGGGTGCACGACTCGCTCAAGGGGCAGATCCCGCGCGGGTTCGTGGTGCTCAAGGCCGGCGCGAGCATCGAAGCCGGGGAGCTGCGGTCCCAGCTGGTCGAGCTCGTCCGGGATCAGGTCGGCCCGGTGGCATCGTTCAGGCACGTCGATGTCGTCGCCGGGCTGCCCAAGACCAGGTCAGGCAAGATCCTGCGGAAGACCATGCGCGGCATCGCCGACGGGGTAGACGAGCCTGTCCCGTCCACCATCGAGGATCCGGCCATCCTGGACGCACTCCGTCCCGTGCTGCGCGGCGACGGCTGAGCCGGGCCCAGTGCCGTCTGGCTAGTGCCGCGGAGGCTAGTGTCCCGGCATCAGGCCGTGCTCGGGGAAGACGGCCGTCCTTGTCGCCATGATGGCCTGGTCGACGGGCTCCGCCGGGTCGTAGCCGGACTCGAAGCTGGCGTATTGCGCCGTAGCCCCCTCGGTCATCAGCTCGGGCGCCTGGCGGCCGGTACGGCCGGCGGCGTACTCGCGCCAGGCTGCCGGTATGCGCGCCGCCGGGTCGATCGGCCGTCCGGCCGCCTCGGCGAGCAGGTGCGTCCAGGTCCTCGGCACCACGTGCAGCAGCTCGTAACCACCGCCGCCGGTGAGCAGCCAGCGGCCGCCGGTCACCTGGTGGGCCAGCTCGTGGATCGCCGCGTGCACAGCGCGCTGGGCGTCGATGGACAGCTCCAGGTTGGCCAGCGGGTCGAGCCAGTGGGTATCACAGCCATGCTGGCTGACTAGGATTTCCGGCCGGAATGCCCGCAGCAGCGGCGGCACCACGGCGTGGAAGGCGCGCAGCCAGCCTGCATCCCTGGTGCCGGTCGGCAATGCCACGTTGACGGCGGAACCCGGCGCCCCGGCGCCGCCCGTCTCGGACGGCCGGCCGGTGCCGGGAAACAGCGTCGCCGGGCTCTCGTGCAGGCTGATCGTCAGCACCCGCGGATCGTTGTAGAAGGCGGCCTGCACCCCATCGCCCGGCTCGGTGATGCGGATACCGCCGTAGCGGGCGGCGTCGAGTCGATGAGCCGCGGCCAGTACTGGCTGCCGGGCATGCGGTGGGGCCAGCGGATGCGCGATGGCGAGGTCATCGACGCCATGGTCGGCGCGCTGACCGACCCGTTCGACGGCTGCCATATGGGCACGACAGCGGAGAACGTGGTGGCCGAGTTCGGGGTCTCGCGCGAAGACCAGGACGCGCTGGCGGTCGAGAGCCACCGCCGGGCGGCGGCGGCCGCGGCGGCCGGCTACTTCGCCGAGCAGATCACGCCGGTCCAGGCGCCCGCCAGGAAGGGAACCGTCCAGGTGGTGGCCGACGAGCACATCCGGCCGGACGCTACCGTGGACGGAATGGCCCGGCTGCGACCGGCGTTCGCCGATGACGGCACGGTGACAGCGGGGAACGCCGCGGGCGTCAACGACGCTGCAGCAGCCGTCATGCTCGCCAGCGGCAGCTATGCCAGCAGTCACGGCCTGGCGCCGCTCGGCCGGCTTGTGGCGTACAGTCACGCCGGCGTCGAGCCGAGGATCATGGGTATCGGCCCGGTACCGGCCGTCAGGCTGGTCCTGGACCGGGCTGGCCTGAAGGTCGATGACATCGACGTGTTCGACGTAAATGAGGCGTTCGCCGCCCAGGCTCTCGCTGTCGTCCGCGAGCTCGGCCTGCCGCCGGACAGGACCAACCCGAACGGCAGCGGCATCTCGCTGGGTCACCCGATCGGGGCCACTGGCGCCATCCTCGTCGTTAAGGCACTGTACGAGCTACGGCGGACAGCCGGCCGATTCGCCCTCATCACCATGTGCATCGGCGGCGGCAAGGCATCGCGGCGATCTTCGAGCGGCCCTGAGCGGCGGGTGCGCGACGTGCGCGACAGCAGGCGGGCTAGCGATCAGCGGGAGGCAGCCACATGACCAGGCACGAGACGGCGTGGCAGGCGGCTGAGGCCGCCGCGGCAGCACTCGCCCCTGAGGCCGGCCTGTTCGCCTCGCCGGACGCAGCGGGCCTCGGCGAGTCCACGCTCGCGGTACTTGCGCGGGCGGCCGGGCAGCCCGGTGAACTGGCGGCGGCCGGCCTGCGGTTCTGGGCGAGCGTCGCGCGGATCGGGCCTGCCGCCGCGGCACGGTGGATCGGCCTGGACGCGCCGCCGCCTGTCGCCATAGCGGACGACAGGCGGTTCGCCGACCGGACCTGGCACGACAATCCCGCGTTCTTCGCCGTCCGGCAGGCCTATCTGGCCAGCAGGCAGCTGGCCGATGACTTGCTCGCGGCCGGCGCCGGGGACGCCGTGGCCGATGCGAAGGCGAAGCTCGCTACCGGGTTCCTGCTTGACGCGCTCGCGCCGACGAATTTCCTGCTCACCAATCCGGCAGCGATCAAGCGCGCGCTGGAGACCGGCGGGTCGAGCGTCGTGGCCGGCGCCGGCAACTTCGTCAGCGACCTGCTGACCAACGGCGGGCACCCCCGCCAGGTCGACATGAAGCCGTTCCGGCTCGGCGAGAATCTCGCTGCCACGCCCGGCAAGGTCGTGTTCAGGAATGAGCTTATGGAACTCATTCAGTACGCGCCGCAGACAGCCAGGGTCCGCGCCATCCCCATGCTGGCCAGCCCGCCGTGGATCAACAAGTACTACATCATGGACCTCGCGCCGGGGCGCAGCTTCCTGGAGTGGGCGGTCCAGCACGAGCGCACGGTGTTCGCGATCTCGTACCGGAACCCGGACGCCTCCATGCGCGGCGTGACCCTGGACGACTACCTCATCCACGGCCCGCGGGAGGCGCTGGATGTCATCGCGGAATCACCGGCGCCCCCAAGATCGACATCATCGGGCTGTGCCTGGGTGGTGCCCTGACCGGCATGCTGGCTGCCTATCTCATCGGGAAGGGTGACGACAGGATCGGCTCGATCACGCTGCTGAACACCCTGCTTGACTACAGCGAACCGGGCGTGCTCGGTGCCTTCACCGACGAGAAGACCGTGGCGGGCCTGGAGCGCCAGATGGCGGAAAAGGGCTTCCTCGAGGGCAGTCAGATGTCCGGCACCTTCGACCTGCTGCGGGCCAACGACCTTATCTTCAGCTACGTGGTATCGAACTGGCTGATGGGCCAGTCTCCGCCGGCCTTCGACATCCTCGCGTGGAACGGCGACAGCACCCGCCTGCCTGCCGCCATGCACTCGTTCTACCTGCGCTGCCTTTACCTCCGCAACGAGCTGGCCAGGGGCGATATGGAGTTGGCGGGCCAGCACCTGTCGCTGTCCCGCGTGACGAGCGATGCCTACGTAGTGGGCGCCGTCAACGACCACATCGTGCCCTGGCACGCGTCATATAAGACCGGCGGGCTACTCGGCGGGAACGTCAGGTACGTGCTGTCCAATGGCGGTCACATGGCCGGCATCGTCAACCCGCCAGGCCCGAAGACCTGGTATGAGGCAGGCGACCGCGCACCCGCGGACGCCGAGGAGTGGCGCGCCGCGGCGGCGAAGCATAACGGCTCGTGGTGGGAGGACTGGATTGCCTGGGCGAAGCCGCGGGCTGGCAATCGCGTCAAGCCGCCCGCCATGGGCAGCGGCCGGTACCCCGCGATCGGCGACGCTCCCGGCGAGTACGTCCTGGGCTGACTTCCGCCCAGCCCTCCTCGCTTGACAAACCAATCATTTGCATAATATAGTTAGCAACGAAACACAGCGCCCTGAAGAGAAGCAGAATCCCGAGGAGGAGCCATGAAAGAGACCCGTACCGTGGGCAAGGAAGTGCAGGACGAGATCCTGAAGACTGTCCGGATGAGCCAGGCAGCGGTGGTCGAGGCGCTCAGGGCGTGGGCCGACGCAGTCCAGTCGATCACGCCGGACATGCCGGACGTGAACGTGCCGTTCGCCGACAAGCTGCCCAGGCCGCAGGAACTCGTCGCGAGCGCCTACGACTTCGCCGAGCAGCTGCTCGCCAGCCAGCGGAAATTCGCTGAGGATGTCCTGCACGCGACCGCGCCGATGCTGGCATCCAAGGATGGCGCCGCAGCCAGGAAGAACGGCTCCGCTGCGAAGTAACCCGCAACCCCCTGCACGCGCGGCGAACCCGGTGTGGTTCGCCGCGCGATCTTGATGTTGGGGCGCAAGGACCGCCGCGATCGCCGCGGCAGGTCCTTACGGCAGGTCCTGATTGTGTGCTGAGCTTGCCGTTTAACCTGCGGTCTTTCGTCTGTGCTCGGCCGTGGCTGGTATTGTCTGGCAGCTGCCCGGTCAGAGGCCAGGAACGCGGCGGCGTCGGCGACCTGGGGCAGGTGAGCCTGCACTTTCCCCGACAGCAGGTCTGGGCTATCAGGCGGGGGCGTCCCGTTGGCTGGCTGACGACCCGGGGGAGCCTTCATCGGTATCCGGCGTGCCGGGCAGGCAATCCTCGCCCGGCGCTGCCTCATCCAGCACCTCTGAGACGGGACGGCGCGGGGCGCCCGGGACGGCCGGCCCGTAGCCGATCCGAAGGATCATCTGAGGCTGCTCGCTGCCGGATCGAGGGTCGCGGACCAGCCACGCGTCGGGGGTCTCCAGCGGCAGGGTGTGCGGGCTCGCGGATATGCCGCGGCTGGTGCCGGTAAGTAGCACCCGCTGCAGGGACTGCCCGGCGCGAAGCCAGTCAGCCTTCTCGCCGGAGCGCATGGAGAGGACGGCCAGCTGCGGGGCCTGCTCGAACAAGGCGTAGCTGCGGGGCCTGGGCTGCGCTGGCGTGAAGTCGCGCACCGGCGCCCGGCCGTCGACGGGGCGGGGGCCGAGCGCGCTGTCGGGTATGCCCTCGCGGTCGCGTGCACCGCCCGCCCACTGGGCCAGCTCCTCGCGGTAGGCAGGGTCGGCGAGCTGGTCGCGTTCGGCGTCCCTGGCCAGGCGCAGCACGCGGACCGTCTCATCGCGGTCAAGGACGTGCAGGATCGCGCCTTCGAGCCTGGCTGCCTCTTTGAGCTCGGCCAGCACGCCCGGTGGCACCGGCCGGCTGCTGAACGGGTTGCGGTTGGTGTGCCGACGGGCGATGGCCGCGTGCAGCTCACGCTCCGCCGGCTGCGCACGGCACGGCCCGGCCAGGCGCACCGTGGCCAGCAGCAGCGGCTGGCCCGGATCGGGGAGCAGCGTGACTATTGGCTGACGGCCCGCAACCGCCGCTGCCAGGCGCAGGTTGAACAGCGCGGCCCCGCAGGCGATGTGGACGGCGCGGCCGCCCGGATCGCCGTATCGCAGCGTCCGCGCCGGGTCGGCGCGCAGCTCGATGGTCTGACAGTCGCGCTGGACCCGGAAACGCCAGGGCTGGGTGTTGTGCATAGATGGCGCTGCCACAGCCGCGGCCAGAAGCGCGGCGATCATCTGCTCGGACAGATCGCCGAGCCGGGCCGATCGCGAGGAATCGCGTGCGTCTGCCTGCGCCATAGGTCAAGCATCGCGGCATTTGCCGTGCAGCTGGCAGGGGCATAGGTCCCGCTCCGACGGGACGGATGTCCCTGCGGCCGGGCGAGACTGGTTCCTGCGCCGGCCGGGCTGCCATAAGTGCCACCCGGCGTCCGCTGCGAGGGGGTGTGCGGTACGTGGTGCTGCGCTGTGGGTTGGTGTCAGCTCTGGCATGCAGCGTCGACTTCGCCGTAACGCTTGCAAAGGCCTTCAGCGCGCGACCACGCTCAGCCGGGCGCAGCGCCACCGTGCCTCGTCCGCGGCCAGCGCAGCGCGGCGACCGATGCCCTGGAGCCGCTGACCCCGACCACAATTTCCGGCTGGCTGGTCTCGTGCATTGACGGCCTCCTCCGCGCAGAGATGGCAGCTCTGCCAGTCTGCGTGGCCAAGCGTCACGGAGCTAGGGCAAAAGGTCACCCTTTGGCCTGTGTTCACTATCCAGATAGGCCGCGAAACGGGGACTTATGTCCTTGCCGTGACAGTTCAAACGCCCCTTATCCACCCAGCAAGCACGAGGCAACCTGGTCGCGACAGCAATGGGACCAGGAGGCGAGACGCATGACGGACACGGCCAGGGACGTGAGTACGCGTCACCCGGTCGTCCTCAGCGTCCAGGAAGGCAGCAGAGATGTCAGAACGTGATGGCAGAGTTCCCCGTATCGTGGCCGGGGTCGACGGTTCCCCTGCTTCTCTGGCAGCCCTCCAGTGGGCCGTCCGGCAGGCCGGGCTCACTGGCGGGACCGTCGAAGCCGTGATCGCATGGCAGTATCCGGCCGCGGCGACCGGTTATGCGTGGGCCCCGATTGCCGTCGTTGAGCCCGCCGGCTACGAGGAGCAGGCGCAGAAGGTCGTGGCCGATGCGGTCAGCGGTGTGGACACCGCAGGCTGCGACGTGCACATCAGCACCCGGATCCAGGAGGGTTACGCGGCGCAGGTCCTGATTGACGCGGCGGCGGACGCGGACCTGCTGGTCGTCGGCAGTCGTGGGCACGGCGGTTTTGCCGGGGCGCTGCTTGGCTCGGTCAGCCTGCACTGCGTGCATCACGCTGCGTGCCCGGTGGTGGTGATCCGCCGCGGCAAGAAAGAGTGACCGGCCGCCAGTCCCGGAGTCCCGGGCAGGCGCCAGCACCGCTCCGGTGATCACGCCGCGGCCGCTGTGCCAAGCGCCGCGCGGACCTGCCGGGCGATCTCCAGGTCCTCCCGCGCGGTAATGACGAGGGTGCGCACGCATGCCGACGAGGCGGATACGTCCGTGTCACCGGCTGGGCCGCCGTTGCGATCGGGGTCGATAGCGACGCCGAGGAAGACGAGGCTGCCCGCAGCCTCGGCCTTGGGCCGCCGCCTGGTGCTCGCCGATGCCGCCGGTGAAGGCCAGCACGTCCAGCCCGTTCATGGCGGCGGCCATGGCGGCGATCTCGCGCCGCAGCTGCGGCTTGCACCTCTTGTTCCGGGTCCGCGCTCGGCTGCGGGTGTCCGCCGGCGCGGGCGTGGTCGGCGAAACTACCGCACGCCAGCCACCCTAGGACCGGGCCAGCGGGCAGGCCAGGGACGATGGTCCCGTCAGTCCGGCCAGACGTCCCAGGCCGCCTGCGCGGGCCATGGCCCGCGGGCGCTCCAGGCCGGTGCCCTCGCCTCAGGGGTGTGCTAGCAGGCCGTGGTCGGGGAAAACGGCCATCCGGGTGGCCATGATGGCCCTGTCGACGGGCTCAGCCGGGTCATACCCGGACCCGAAGTTGGCGTATTCCGGCTGGATACCTTCGGTCATGAACTCGGGTGCCTGACGGCCGGTGCGGCGGGCCGCGAACTCGCGCCAGGCGGCCGGGATGCGCGCCCCGGGATCGATCGGCCGGCCGGCTGCCTCCGCGAGCAGGTGCGTCCAGGTCCTGGGCACGACCTGGAGCAACTCATAGCCACCTCCGCCGGTGAGGAGCCAGCGGCCGTTTGCGACCTCGTGCGCGAGCTCGTGTATCGCGGCGTGCGCGGCCCGCTGGGCGTCGATGGACAGCCGCAGGTCGGCCAGCGGGTCAAGCCGGTGGGTGTCGCAGCCGTGCTGGCTGACCAGGATCGCTGGCCGGAAAGCCTGTAGCAGCGGGGGCACCACGGCATGGAAGGCGCGCAGCCAGCCGGTGTCCCCGGTCCCGCCGGGCAGCGCCACATTGACCGCCGATCCCGCCGCGCCTGGCCCGCCGGTCTCGGCTGGCCAGCCGGTGCCGGGGAAGAGCGTCGCCGGGCTTTCGTGCAGGCTGATCGTCAGCACCCGCGGATCGTCGTAGAAGGCGGCCTGCACGCCGTCACCGTGATGCACGTCGATATCGACGTAGGCGATCCGCTCGGCCCCGGCCCCGAGCAGCCACGAGATCGCGATCGCCGGGTCGTTATAGACGCAGAAACCGCTCGCATTCCCGCGCATCGCATGGTGCAGGCCGCCCGCGATGTTCGCGCCATGCTCCGCCGTGCCGGTCCAGACCGCCCGGGCCGCTGCCAGCGTGGCGCCCGCCACGAGCGCCGATGCCTCGTGCATGCCGGCGAACACCGGATCATCCGGGGTGCCGAGACCGAAACTCAGCAGCGAATAGTCCGGCCGGGCACGGTCCGGCCGGGAATGGCCTGGCCGGGCGTGGTCCGGCCGGGCGTGGTCCGGCCGGGCGTGGTCGAACCGGGCGCTGCCCGCCCGCCGGACTGCCGCGATGTAGCGCGGGTCATGCACGAGCTCAAGCTCCGCGTCGGCAGCAGGCACCGGGCGCTCGACCGCCACTCCCGCCTCGTCGAACAGGCCGAAAGCACGGGCCAGCTCGATCGTCAGCTCGACCCGGACCGGCGCCAGCGGATGGCCGACCCCGAAGTCATAGGCGGTCAGGGCTTCGTCCCAGGCAACATGCAGCGTGCAGGCCATGGGACTTATCCTCCCAGTCGTCCTGTCCAGTCGCCCTGCCGAGTCGCCCTGCCGAGTCGCCCTGCCGAGTCGCCCTGCCCAGTCGCCCTGCAGAGCCGCACTGCCCGGGAGATCTACCCGGTGAGCGCAGACTCGCGGGTGGCCCGGGCGCTGTCCGGTTGCCGTCCGGCGTCCTGGCCGGCGGCTGCGCTGACGACCACCACCGGACAACGGGCACTGCTCAGGCACGCCCTGAGCACGGGGCCCACGGAGAGTCCGTGGGCATCCTGCGGACGTGCCGCTCCCAGCACGAGCAGGGCAGCGATGGCGGACCGGTCGATGAGCACGCGCTCGGGGACGCCCTCGGCCAGTTCCGCGTCGACGCTGTCCGGCGGCACCGGGCCGAAGGCGGCCCGCATGGCCGCTGCGAGATCGCTGTGCAATGCCGCCCGCACGTCGGCGGGGGCGTGCTTCTCGCCGACCTCCGCGTAATGCGCCGGGCGCAGCCGGTGATCCCATGCGCAGACCACGCTCAGCCGGGAGCGGCGGCGCAGTGCCTCGTCCGCCGCCCAGCGCAGCGCGGCCACCGATGCCCGGGAGCCGCTCACCCCGACCACGATCTCCGGCTGCGTGGTCTCGTTCATGGACGGCTCCTCCGCAGTGATTTCAGTACTGGCTATTTCGGCACCGACGTCGGTCTCTCTTGGCTGGCCGGGCGAAAGTAGGGCATAACGGCGCCCTGCTGCACAGGCCTGCCGGCCGTCATCCTGCCCGGGTTCAGGGTGCCGACACCCGGCCAGCTCAACTGTCGGCGCTTTTGCCGTGCCTTTGCCAGCGCCTTTCCCGATCCGGCGGCAGCCCGGGTCTTGATGTACTTGCTCAGTTTCCTCGCGTATGGTGTCTAAGGCCGCGGGCGAGCGCACGGGACGCATCTCAGCGACCGCTCGAGCCGCGCCAGTGGGGGCCGGCAGGCGCTTGTCCCATTTCCCGGGGAGCTGACGCCATCGCAGGACCCGGTCGGTGTGCTGCCAGTTCCGACGCCGTCGCCGACGCCGCCCCAGAACGGGCGGCAGCCGTCGTCGCCGTCTCAGTCGCACAAGCCCAAGCCGTCCCCGTCTCCGACACCGACAATCACGCCGCCAACAGCGCCGACGCCGACGATAAGGCGATAGCCGGTCGACGAAGGCCGATGGGTGAGTGGTTAAGAAATAGCCGGTGTGCGCCGGATAAATCGCAACCGCTGATTGGGCGACGTTAACAGCGTGGCTAGCGAGGCTAATGGGGATCGTATGGAGCCAGCTACGGCCAGTCAGAGACGAAGGCTGCTGGCCGGGTGAGGTCGCGCGGCCGGCAGATCCGTGCGCTGGCATTTGCCTGAGTCCCGGAAGGCCTTGACGCGGGAACACGGTAGGCCCGATGCTCGTGCGAACGTTCGCCTTGGGGGGAAACATGTCAGCTCACCCACGTACCGGAGCCGGTGACCGATCCCGCTGGCAAGTAGCCCTGACGTTTCTCGGCGCCGCGCTGGTGCTTGCCGGGGGAGTGCTGGAATTCGACATTCTCCATCACAGCTCGGCGACCGTGGTTCGCAGGCTTACGGGCAAGACGGCAGGGACTGTCACGACCGTCAGCGCAGCGGCTCCCGCCACCTCATTAGTGGCAACCTGCCTGGGCGCCGGGATCGTGCTGCTGCTGGTAGGTGCCTTCTTCAGCCGCATCACGAAAATCTCGATCGACAACGTCGGCGAGATCGACCTCGCAACGGTCAGCAAACTCGCCGACAAGTCGGCGCAGGCCGCCGACAGCGTGCCCAAGGCAGCGCAGATCTTTAAACGGGCGGCTACGGCCGTCGTTGCCGAGCGCAGCAGCGGCGTGTCAAGGTCGAGCGCGGTTCTGGCGGGGAGTGGTTCGCCTCTCGACGACGCCACGCTGCAGGCGATGGTCGATGAAGCCGCTAAGAACGTATAGCCGTCCGGGCGCCGACAGGTGGCTGGAGGCCAGGTCAGAAGCGGTGGAGCGGTGGGGCGCCAGGGGCTCGAACCCTGAACCAATGGATTAAAAGTCCACTGCTCTACCATTGAGCTAACGCCCCGCGGAGCCAGCCGGAGCCGGAGCCACGGCACGAATCGTACCGACTCCCGTGGCGGATGTCGTTGTGCCATGGTGCTTCTGGGTCCTCGCCGGTGACGGTCCTCTCGTCACCAGTCACTCGCTCCGGTAACATCGCGCCCCGTGCAGAGCGCCTTCTTCGAGCCAGCCGGGAACGGCGCCTTCGTGGCCACGCCCGCGACAGCGGGACCATGGAGCCCGGACGCCCAGCACGGCGGCCCGCCGTCCGCCCTGGCAGCGCGGGCACTCGAGCGTCATGAGCCTGCCGAGGACCAGCGGCTTGGCCGGGTGACGGTCGACATCCTCCGGCCGGTGCCTGTCGCGAAGCTCACCGCGCGTACCCGCATGGTCCGGCCGGGGCGGCGGGTGGCGCTGCTCGAAACCATCCTGGAGGCGGACGGCCAGGAAGTCCTGCACGCCAGGGGATGGCGGATCGCGATCCCGGACGGCCAGGTCCCCGTCATCCCCGCCGATGGCGATGCCGTACCGCCGCTGCCTGGGCCGGACACGAACGGCCAGCAACTCGCGGCGAGACTGCCGAACGCCCACACGGCGGGCTACCTCTCTGCCATCGAGTGGCGCTTCCTGGACGGCGGCTTCGAGCAGCCTGCGCCGGGCCGGGCGTGGACCCGGCCCAGGATCCCGCTGGTAGCCGGCGAGGACGCATCGCCGATGTGCCGGATCTTGCTGGTGGCGGACTCCGGCAGCGGCGTCAGCGCAGTGCTCGACCCGGCCCGGTTCACCTTCATCAACGTGGACCTCACGGTCGTGCTGCACCGCGATCCAGTGGGCGAGTGGCTGCTGCTGGAGGCGGCAACCACGACGGGCACGCGCGGTACCGGCCTGGCGGAGACTGCCCTGTCCGACCAATCCGGCCGCTGCGGCACGGCCCTGCAGACCTTGCTGCTCGCACCGCGCTAACGCTGGCCGATCGAGTCGGCCGGCTTAGCCTGGCCGCCTCAGGACGGCCAGTCCGGCGACCGGCCGAGTACGGCAAGCAGCCGGTCCATTTCCGGGGCGTCATCGGGCGCCGGGATGCCCGGCCGGAACGCCGCCCCTGGCGCCAGCCGGGTGTCCCCGTCCGGCACCTGGAGGGCCCCGGCCAGCGCGGCACTCACCAGGTCAGGGCCGAATCCCGGGTCGCGGCCGATGGAGCGCGCGACATCCCAGCCGTGCACGACGTAGTCAAGGAAGTGGAAGCCGATCGCCATCGCCGCCGGGAACCTCAGGCCGTCCCTGATCTCCGGCAGCCACAGCCGTCGCTCCAGCACGCCGTCCTCGGCGAAGGCCGCGGTCACGCCGGCCACCGCGGCGGCATAGGCGGCATGCAGGTCAGGGCCGGGCGGCCGGTCGGCCCAGACGGACAGGTCGGAGGTCTCGCCCCGCGCCGCTGCCGCGAACCCGTAGTGCTGGCCGATCATGTGCGCGAGCAGCTGGCGCAGCGTCCACTCCGCGCACGGCGTCGGCAGGTCGAGCTGATCTCCGCGCACCGCGTCGACGATCTCGATGGTCGCCGCCAGTGTTCGCCGGTTCAGTTCACGGATGTCCATCACCATCTCCGTCCGCTATGAGTACTTACCTGGCAGCTGACCTTCCGATCTGCAAGAGCTGCGGCGTCCAGTATGCCGGCCCGCGCGAGGATTGCCCCATCTGCCTGGATGAGCGCCAGCAGCACCGCTGAGCTCGCCAGGCCTGGAGAGCCTCCGGCTCTGCAACTATGGAGTGAACCAGAGGAGGCTTGCCTGATGCCCGCGTGGATCTGCGTGACCTGCGGTGTCCAGTATCCCGACACTGGCCAGCCTCCCGATGGCTGCGCCATCTGCCTGGACGAGCGCCAGTATGTCGGCTGGGGTGGTCAGCGGTGGACTACCATGCCCGAGATCGCTGGCGACCATGCCGTGGTGCTGCGCGAGGAGGAACCCGGCCTGGTCGGCATCGGAGCCGAACCGGCATTCGCGATCGGGCAGCGGGCTTTGCTCGTGCGCACCCCGCACGGCAACGTGCTGTGGGATTGCGTCTCCCTGCTGGACGACGAGGCTCACTCCCGGATAACTGAGCTTGGCGGTATCGACGCCGTCTGCATGTCGCATCCGCACTTCTATGCCGCGAACGTGGAATTCGCTGACGCCTTCGGCGCGCGTATCTTCATTCCCCGCGCGGACCAGCAGTGGATCCAGCGGCCCTCGCCGCGCATCGAGCTGTTCGATGACGAGGCTGAGCCGGTGCCGGGACTGACGCTCGCGCGGATCGGCGGGCACTTCGACGGCGCGGCCGTGCTCCACTGGCCTGCGGGAGCGCAGGGTCACGGAGCACTGCTAACCGGCGACACCATCACCGTCGTCCAGGACCGCGACTGGGTGAGCTTCATGTGGAGCTATCCCAACCACATCCCGCTGGACGAGGCGACCGTGCTCGACATCGCCCGCCGCGCCGAGCGCTTCGCCTTCGACCGGGTGTACGGCGCCTGGTGGGGAAGGGTCGTCGTACACGATGGCGCAGCCGCGGTACGCCGCTCTGCCGACCGCTACGTGGCGCGCCTCCACGGAGAGCGACCAGACACCGGCATGTGACCCAGCTGGACAGGCCACAACTCAAAGCCGTGGATGCCGATTCGCATCCGTGACTAACGCTAGCCCGCTACGAAGCGCTGCCGCAGTTCGCCGATGCCCTCGACATAGCTGACCACCTCGTCGCCCGGGGCCAGCCAGCGCTGCGGGTCCCGGCCCATCCCGACGCCCGCTGGGGTGCCGGTGAAGATGATGTCGCCGGGCAGCAGTGTGACCACGGCGGACAGCTTCGCGATGAGCTGCGGCACGGAGATGATCAGATAGCTGGTCCTCGCCTTCTGCATCTGGTCGCCGTTCACCGAGCAGCCAAGCTCAAGGTCATCTGGATTCGCGAACTCGTCGACGGTGACCAGCCACGGGCCGGTCGGCCCGAACCCGGGGAAGGACTTGCCCAGGCTGAACTGCGCGGGCGCCCCGGCTAGCTGACTGATCCGCTCGGAAATGTCCTGCCCGACGGTCAGCCCGGCGACATGGCTCCAGGCATCGGCCTCCGGGACGTGCCGCGCGGTGGTGCCGATGACCGCGACTAGCTCG
>Ga0182024_10005274_pt1 | contig 29085 bp, 29 predicted proteins | sample P32metaG_FD_120480 | JGI IMG/M metagenome (GOLD analysis project Ga0182024, IMG submission 120480) | Permafrost microbial communities from Stordalen Mire, Sweden - P3-2 metaG (Illumina Assembly) | ecosystem: Environmental > Terrestrial > Soil > Wetlands > Permafrost | place: Sweden: Stordalen...
ATCAAGGAAGCCATCAAACGCGGCATCGCCGCCAACAAGGACGGCAAGCCCGCGCTCCTCGAATTCATCACTGAGAAGGCGACCGACGTTTCGCGCTTCCCCTGATCGGATTGCGTCTTGCCCTCATCCCGCGCGGGTTGAGGGTGGGCGCGAGTAGAATCTGGCTTGGCCTGAAACCACGGGCCCTCAGGCAGCCCTCCGGCGTCCGGATCGCCGCTGCGCCGGGTCTCGTCGGGTTGACGGCGGGGACCGGCGCTTGGAGCCGTCATGGACATCTACAATATCTGGTGCACCCTGAAGGACGATGTAGGCGACCTTGAGTTTGCCGCCGCCGTCCGCGGGTACCTCGAGCATCTGAAAGGTGGCGGTCTCCTCGTCGGCTACCGCATCACCCGACGCAAGCTCGGTCTTGGTCCGGCGCATCTCCCCGAATGGCATATCACCCTCGAATTCGACAATCTCACCCAGATGGATAACGCCTTTAACCATGTTTCGTCCCGCGCCGATCCGGTCGAAAGTTTCCATCAGGCGGTCAATTCCAAGGTGAAGGACGTATTTTTCGCGCTTTACCGCGACTTTCCCGACCCTGGACGGGTGACGGGACAGGAAAAATTCTAACCAGAGGAGGCGTCAAATGCCGCTGCCGCAGGATATCCGTCCGGTGTTTCAGGACATCCAGGACACGCTGATTCGCTCCGACGCGCCGTGGATCGAGCAGACACCGCTGTCGCGGGTCAAGGTGCTCTGGGTCGGCCGCGAGACCGGAACCTGGGCCTCGCTGCACCATTGGCGGAAGGGTTATGCCGCGCCGCCGCACAAGCATCTCGCCGGCGCGCATGTGTGGATCGTCTCCGGCAAGCTCCAGGTGCGCGACGGCACGCTCAACGCCGGCGACTATATCTACGAGCCGTCGGGCGTGCTGCACGACGCGACGACCGCGCTCGAGGACACGACGTACCTCTTCATCTGCAACGGCGCGGTGCTGTTCTTCGACGAGAATGGCTTCACCCGCTACACCAACTGGGAAGTCATGGAGCGGCTGCGCGCTTCGGCCGAGAAGCTGCCGCGGGCGGCGGAATAGCTATTACCGTTTCCCCCGCGCAAGCGGGGGCCCAGGGACGAGCGACGAGACGGTTGCCCTGGGTTCCCGCTTTCGCGGGAAAGACGAAGAAACTTACCCATGCCGCTCGCGGCTGTCGGCCGGCGCCTCGGCGCGCTCTTCCATTCCGTAATCGCGAATGACCGAGGCGATCCGCAAACGGTAGTCGCGGAATAGCTCGCCACGGCCCTTGCCCTGGGCCATGCGGTGCGCCTCCACCCGGCGCCAGCCGGCGATCGCCGCATCGTCGCGCCAGAATGACAACGACAGGATCTTGCCTTTCTCGCTCAGGCTCTCGAACCGCTCGATCGACATGAACCCATCCATCTGTTCGAGAAGCGGCTTCAGCGCGGCGGCGATGTCGAGATATTCCTGGCGGCCCTCGTCTTTCGGCCAGACTTCGAAGATTACGGCATGCATCGGCAACTCCTGCTGGCGGTGAAGGCCCAGCATAGCCGCTAACGCCTCGCGGAGGTTACGATGCCGGCCGAAGCAAGGACGACACGATGGACCATGCCAATCTTCTCGATCGATTGCACCAGCGCCTGGGGCCGGGCGGCATCCTGACCGACCCGGCCGACACCGACCCCTATTGCGAGGATTGGCGGCGGCTCTACCACGGCCGGACGCCGGCGGTGCTGCGCCCGGCGAACACCGCCGAGGTAGCCGACGCGGTGCGGCTTTGCGGTCAATACGGCGTGCCGATCGTGCCGCAAGGCGGCAACACCTCGATGGTCGGCGGCGCCGCGGTCGCCGAGGACGGATCGCAGATCATCCTGTCGCTGTCCCGAATGAATCGGGTGCGTGGAATCGACCCGGTCGACATGACCATGGAGATCGAGGCTGGCGTTTCGTTGAAGGCCGCGCAACTCGCCGCCGAAGCGGCCGATTGCCTCTTGCCGCTGTCGATCAGCTCGGAGGGCTCGGCACAGATTGGCGGCGTGCTGGCGACCAATGCCGGCGGCAACAACGCGGTGCGCTACGGCAACGCGCGCGACCTCGTGCTCGGGCTCGAGGTTGTGCTGCCCGACGGGCAGGTGTGGAACGGCCTTAGGCGGCTGCACAAGGACAATACCGGCTATTGCCTACGCCAGCTTTTTGTCGGCAGCGAGGGAACGCTTGGCATCATCACTGCCGCCGTCTTGAAGCTCTTTCCGCGGCCGCGCGAGATCGAGGTGGCACTCTGCGCGGTCGCCTCGCCCGAGGCGGCGCTGCGGCTTTTCCAGGCCTGCCAGCAGCATGACGCCGCGGCGATTCAAGCCTTCGAGTATATGTCGGGCGCCGGCATGGCGCTGGTCGAGCGCTTCATCCCCGACGCCAGGCCGCCGCTCAGCGGCTCGGTGGCGCATTACGTGCTGGTAGAGCTGGCGACGCCGCGCCACGGTGCGGGTCTGCGCGATGCGCTCGAGGAGTTGCTCGGCGCGGCGATGGAGAAGGGCATCGTCGTCGACGCTGTGATCGCCGAGAGCGGCGCGCAGCGCGCGGCGATCTGGAAATTGCGCGAGGAGCATTCCGAGGCGCAGAAGCGCGCCGGCGCCTCGGTCAAGAACGACATCAGCGTGCCGGTATCGCGCGTGCCCGAGCTGATCCACCGCGCCGCCGAGGCCTGCGAGCGCCTCGTGCCGGGGATACGCTGCGTGCCGTTCGGCCATCTCGGCGACGGCAATATCCATTTCAACCTGGTGCAGCCCGAGGGCGCTGACGGAGCAGCCTTCCTCGCCCGCGACCAGGAGCTGATGGACGCGGTCAACGAGATCGTCCGCGACCTCGACGGCAGCTTCTCGGCCGAGCACGGCATCGGCCGGCTCAAGCCCTACATGATGCCCGAGTGGCGCGGCGGCGCCGAACTCGATCTGATGCGCCGCATCAAGGCGGCGCTCGACCCCGCGGGCCTGCTCAATCCGGGGAAGATGTTGCCGTAAAAAAAACTACCATCCCGGCGAAGGCCGGGACCCACCGGCGGGCAAGTCTCGAACCGGTTTCAGTTGCTCCGACGGTGATGCAAAGTTCGATGGATCGTGCGAGCGGATAAGTGGGTCCCGGCTTTCGCTTTTCGCCGGGATGGGAAGTTTGGAGGCGGCCGAGATGAGGAAGTTGCGCCACTATGTGCTCACTGTATTAGTGGCGATGTTCGGCGTGGCAACCGCGCGCGCCGCCGACCCGCAATGGCTGACCTTGCCGCCGACCCCGGCTTTGCCGGCCGCGGCGCAAAGCGGCTACGCCCCGGTCGACGGCATCAAAATCTGGTACGCCACGTTCGGCCCAGCGGCTAAAGATCGCGAGCCGGTGATCCTGCTGCATGGCGGGCTCGCCAACGCCAATTACTGGGGCAACCAGGTTCGCGCGCTCAAGTCGCGCTACCGCGTCATCGTCATGGACAGCCGCGGCCACGGCCGCAGCACCCGCGACGACCAGCCCTATGGCTACGATTTGATGGCGTCCGATGTGATCGGGCTGATGGACTTTCTGCATGTCCCGAAAGCGGCGATCGTCGGCTGGAGCGACGGTGCGATCATCGGCCTCGACATCGCGTTGCACCATCCGGAGCGGCTGACCAAGCTGTTTGCCTTCGCCGCCAATTCCGATCCCTCGGGCGTCGCCGACATCGCGCAAAGCCCGGTGTTCAACGCCTTCATCGCCCGCGCGGAAAAGGAATACGAGGCGCTGTCGCCGACGCCGTCCGAGTACAAGGGTTTTCTTGCCCAGACCGAGAAGATGTGGGAGACGCAACCGCATTGGACGGCGGACGATCTCAAGACGATTGCCGTGCCGACCTGGATCGCCGACGCCGACCACGACGAGGCGATCAAGCGCGAGAACACCGAGTTCATGGCCGCCAACATCCCCGGCGCCGGCCTCCTGCTGCAGCCCGAGGTCAGTCATTTCTCGTTCCTGCAGAACCCGGACCAGTTCTCCGCCGATGTGCTGTATTTTCTGCAGCGCGTGAAGGGACGATAGGACGGAGCGCCGAACTGCAAGACGGCGTTGCGTCCTTCGAGGCCTCGCTACGCGAGGCACCTCAGGATGAGGAATGTTTGTGGATGGCAGAAAGAAAAACCCTCATCCTGAGGTGCTCCGCGACGCGGAGCCTCGAAGGACGCTATTCCCCTTTTCCAGTCGACTACAGCGGCCAGGCGCCGCCGGGGAACGTGATGATCGGCACCGCCGTGCCGACCGGCGCGGCGGGGGCGTGCGGCGGGCGGATCACCAGGCAATCGGACGCGGCGAGCGGGCGCATCATCGACGAATCCTGCGCCTCGAACGGCGTCGCTTCGAGCGCGCCGTCGGGGCCGCGGACGAGGCGCGCGCGCAGGTAATCCTGCCGCTGGTCGTTCTGCCGCAAATCGCGCCCGAGCCGCGCGGTCATCGGCGGCTCGGGGTTGTCGGGGAGGCCGGACAGGCGCTCCATCGCCGGCTTCAGGAACAGCAGCGAGCACACCAGCGTCGACACCGGGTTGCCGGGCAGGCCGACCATCGGCGTGCCGCGATAGCTGCCGGACATCAGCGGCTTGCCGGGCCGCATCGCGATCTCCCAGAAATCGATCGCCAGCCCGTCTTCGCTGAGCACCCCGCGCACCAGATCGTGCTCGCCGACCGAGACCCCGCCGGTCGAGACCAGCAGATCGACGCCGCGCGCCCCGGCCGCGAAGCGGCGCAGCGCGTCGGCGTCGTCGGGCGCGTTGCCCAAAGCCACCGGCACGCCGCCGCAGGCTGTCACGAACGCCGCCAAGGCCAACGCGTTCGAGCTGACTATCTGGTGCGGTCCGATCGGCTCGCCCGGCATCACCACCTCGTCGCCGGTCGACAATATGCCGACCATCGGCCGGCGATGGACAAAGAGCCACGGCCGGTTCATCGCCGCGGCGAGGCCGATGTCGCGCGGCGTCAACCGACGCCCGGCACGGAGCAGCACCTCGCCCTTGGCGAAATCGAGCCCGGCGCGGCGCACGTAAGTGCCAATCTTCGCGCCCTCGACGACGCGCACGGTGTCGCCGTCGCGCTCGGTGTCTTCCTGGATCACGATCGTGTCGGCGCCCTCGGGCAGCGGCGCGCCGGTGAAGATGCGCGCCGCTTCGCCCTTGTCGATGATGCCGGAAAACCCGGCGCCGGCCGGGATCTCGGCGACGATGCGCAGATTGGCCGGCACGCTCGCGACATCGGCGGCGCGCACCGCGTAACCATCCATCGCCGACACGGCGAAGGGCGGCTGGGTGCGGCGGGCGGCGAGATCCTCGGCCAGCACGCGGCCGACCGCGTCGGAGATCGAGACTTGTTCGGCGGGCAGGGCTTCCAGCGGCGCCAGCAGCCGCGCCAGGGCTTCTTCGACCGAGATCATCGCTCAACATCCTTCGGCGCAACGAAATCGCCGGACTTGCCGCCGGATTTGCGCAGCAAACGCAGATCGGTGACGGTCATCCCGCGGTCGATCGCCTTGCACATGTCGTAGATCGTCAGCGCCGCGACGCCGGCCGCGGTCAGCGCCTCCATCTCGACCCCGGTGCGGCCGTTGACCCGGCAGGTCGCGGTGATCTCGACCGACGAGCGTTCCGGCGCGCACGACAGCTCGACCTCGACCGAGCTCAACGCCAGCGGATGGCACAGCGGGATGAGGTCGGAGGTCTTCTTCGCCGCCATGATGCCGGCGAGCCGCGCGACCTGGAGCACATCGCCCTTGGCGATCTCGCCGGCCTGGATGCGGGCCAGGGTCTGCGGCTTCATCACGACGCGAGCGCCGGCGACCGCGACCCGGTCGGTCTCAGCCTTGGCCGAGACGTCGACCATGCGCGCGCGGCCCTGGCTGTCGACATGGCTGAGATCGGCGAGGCGCAGCAGCTTGCGCGTCGCGGCGGCGACATCCTTCTCGCGCATCAGCGACTCGCCGACGAGAAAACAGCGCGCGTTGACCGCCGCGAGCCGGTCGAGATCGTCGGGCGTGTTGAGCCCGCTCTCGCCGACCGCGATGCGATCCTTCGGCACCAGCGGCGCCAGGGTCTCGGCGGTCTTGAGATCGACCTTCAAGGTCTTCAGGTCGCGGTTGTTGATGCCGATCAGCCTGGCATCGAGCCGCAGCGCGCGCTCGAGCTCGGCGCGGTCATGCACCTCGACCAGCACATCCATGCCGAGCGCGCCGGCTTCGGCGGCGAGCTCGCGCGCTTCGCCATCCTCGAGGCAGGCCATGATCAACAGGATGCAGTCGGCCCCGAGCGCGCGGCTTTCGATCACCTGATAGCGATCGACGATGAAATCCTTGCGCAGCACCGGCAGCGTCACCGCCTCGCGCGCCGCGACGAGATATTCGTCGCGTCCTTGGAAATAGGGCTCGTCGGTCAGCACCGAGAGACAGGTCGCGCCGCCGACCTGGTAGGCCGCGGCCAGGGCAGGGGAGTCGAAATCGGCGCGGATCAGCCCCTTGCTCGGCGACGCCTTCTTGATCTCGGCGATCAGTCCATAGCCGCCGCCGGTCACCTTCGCCGCGAGCGCGGCGGCGAACCCACGCGGCGCCGGCGCGTTGTCGATCCGCTCCAGCAATATCGGCACCGGCACCGTCCGCTTGCGCTCTTCGACGTGCTCGCGCTTGCGGTCGCAGATTTCGGTCAGGACGTTGTCTTCCCTCGGGCTCACGTGTTGGTCTCCGCGACGAGTCGGTCGAGCACCCGGGCCGCGTTGCCGCTGTCGAGCGTGTCGGCGGCGATCGCCACGCCTTCGCGCAGATCGGCGGCGCGGTCGGCGACGATGAACCCGGCGGCGCTGTTGAGCAGCACGATGTCGCGCAGCTTACCCTTTTCACCGGCCAGCACCGCGCTCATCAGCGCCGCGTTGTGCGCCGGCTCACCGCCCTTGAGGTCGTCGAGCGTGGCGCGCGGCAGCCCGGCATCCTCGGGGACGACCTCGAAGCTCTTGACCCTTCCGTCCTTGAACTCGGCGACATTGGTGACCCCGGCGGTGGTCAGCTCGTCCATGCCCGACCCGTGCACCACCCAGACATGCTCGGCGCCCAGCCGGCCGAGCACCTCGGCCATCGGCACGACCCATTGCGCCGCGAAGACGCCGACGAGCTGCCGCGTCGCCCCCGCCGGGTTCGACAGCGGGCCGAGCAGGTTGAAGATCGTCCGCGTCGCCAACTCGACGCGGGTCGGCGCGACATGGCGCGTCGCGCTGTGATGGCGCGGCGCCATCAGAAAGCCGATGCCGACCTCGTCGAGGCAGCGCTGCACGATCACCATGTCGCAGTCGATGTTGACGCCCAGCGCGGTCAGCACGTCGGCGGAGCCCGATTTCGATGACAGCGCGCGGTTGCCGTGCTTGGCGACCGGCACCCCGGCGCCGGCCAGGACCAGCGCGGTCGCGGTCGACACGTTGAACGAGCCCGACCCGTCGCCGCCGGTGCCGCAAGTGTCGACCGTGCCGGGCGGCGCCTTGATCATCACCGCCTTGGAACGCATGATCCGCGCCGCGCCGGTGATCTCGTCAACGCTCTCGCCGCGCACCCGCATGGCCATCAACAGGCCGCCCATCTGCGACGGCGTCGCGTCGCCCGACATGATGATCTCGAACGCTTCCTCGGCCTCGGCCTCGCTCAGGCGTTCGCCGGCGGCGACACGGGCGAGCAGCGGACGAAGGTCGCTCACCGCAATGGTTCCGGAATGATCATCGCGCTTATATATCAGCCTCTAGGGCCCTATTGCGAGCGGGGGAACAAATGAGCCTCGAAGGCGGCTGCGCCTGCGGCGCGATACGCTACACGCTGACTGCGGCGCCGATGATCGTCCACGCTTGCCACTGCATCGATTGCCAGCGGCTGAGCGGCAGCGCGTTCGCGCTCAATCTGTGGATCGAGCGGAGGTTTGTCGAGCCGAGCGGCGCCGCGCCGGTCGCCTTCGACGTGCCGCCCGGCAGCAGCGGCAAGCGGCACGAGGTTTTTGCCTGCGCCAAATGCGGCACGCAATTGTGGAACAAGTACCACGCGGCGCCCGGCGACACGGTCCTGCTGCGCGCCGGCACGCTCGACGACCCGGCGGCGATCACACCGGACGTGCACATCTTCACGCGCAGCAAGGCGCCGTGGCTGGAGCTGCCGGAGGGCGCGCGCGTGTTCGCGGCGTTCTACAAGATCGACGAGGTGTGGCCGCCGGAAAGCCTGGCGCGCTGGCGGCAACTGTTGGGCTAGTCGCTGCGTTGCGGCTTGCGCGCTTGCCTGCTATAAACTCCACATGATCGCGTTTTCGACCTCAGCGAATTGGTGGTGGCCCGTCTGACCAAGGCGGCCCGTTTTCTCATGTTCCGTATAGGCCGCCTCGGAGAACCGGGCGGCCTTTGTCATGTCAGGACAAAGCTCCGCGCATCTCCCGAGGCGGCTCGTCAAAGGGGATCCCGATGCAGCGCCAAAGCAACTCCAAGACCGGCTACACGACAGCAGGCGGCATAAAGATCGAGCGCGAGGTCGTCGCTCGACCCTACACCGCCGCCGACAACGCGCTCGCCGAGGCGCTCGACCGCAAGCGCGGCGTGCTGTTCTCGTCGAGCTTCGAGTTTCCCGGCCGCTACACGCGGTGGGACATGGGGTTTGTCGACCCGCCACTGATGCTTTCGGCGCGCGACCGTGCCTTTTCCGTCGAGGCGCTCAACGGGCGCGGCGAGGTGGTGGTCGACGCGGTCGCCGAGGCGCTGCGACGCCTCGACGCGGTCGACATCGGCGCGACCAGCGCCAGCCGGATCGACGGCGCGATCCGCGAGGCGACGACGCGCTTTCCAGAGGAGCAGCGCAGCCGCCAGCCAAGCATCTTTTCGGTGCTGCGCGCGTTGATCGACTTGTTCAAAAGCGCCGACGACGAGCATCTCGGGTTCTACGGCGCGTTCGGCTACGACCTCGTCTTTCAGTTCGAGCCGACGAGGTTGCGTCTACCGCGCCCCGCCGACCAGCGCGACCTGGTGCTTTACCTGCCCGACGAAATCCTGATCGTCGATCATATGCGCCAGCAGGCTGCGCATCACCGCTATGAGTTCACGGTCGGCGGGCATTCCACCTCTGGCCTGCCGCGTACCACGGCGGAGGTCGTCTATCGCGCCGATCGCATGCCGGCGGTCCTGCCGCCCGAGAGCGACCATGCGCCGGGCGAATATCCCGCGCTGGTCGAGAAGGCCAAGCTCGCCTTCAAGCGCGGCGATCTGTTCGAAGTGGTGCCCGGTCAGCTGATGACCCGGCCTTGCCCGGACGCGCCGAGCGTCGTTTTCGAGCGGCTGAAACAAGCGAACCCGGCGCCTTATGGTGCGCTTATCAACCTCGGCGGCGGCGAGTTCCTGGTAGCCGCCTCGCCCGAGATGTACGTGCGGGTCGAAGGCAGCCGCATCGAGACGTGCCCGATCAGCGGCACGATCCGCCGCGGCGCCGACCCGATCGAGGACGCCGACCGCATCCTCGAGCTGCTCAACTCCAAGAAGGACGAAAGCGAGTTGACGATGTGCACCGATGTCGACCGCAACGACAAGTCGCGGGTCTGCGTCGCTGGCAGCGTCAAGGTCATCGGCCGCCGCCAGATCGAGATGTATTCGCGGCTGATCCACACGGTCGACCACGTCGAGGGCGTACTGCGCCCCGAATTTGACGCGCTCGACGGGTTTCTCTCGCATGCCTGGGCGGTCACCGTCACCGGCGCGCCGAAGCTGTGGGCGATCCGCTTTATCGAGGAGCAGGAGCGTTCGGCGCGGCGCTGGTACGGCGGCGCGATCGGCCGGCTGACCTTCGACGGCAACATGAACACCGGGCTCACCTTGCGCACCATCCGCATGCGGGACGGGCTTGGCGAGGTGCGCGCCGGCGCGACGCTGCTGTTCGACAGCGACCCGGTCGCCGAGGATGAGGAATGCCGCCTCAAGGCCTCGGCGCTGTTCGCCGCGATCGCCGGCGATCGCGCGCCGGCGCCGGCCGCTGTCGCAGCGACGCCGCAATCGGGCGCGGGCCGCAAGGTGCTGCTGGTCGACCATGAGGATTCGTTCGTCCACACGCTCGCCGGTTATGTCCGGCGGACCGGGGCCGAATGCATCACGCTGCGCCACGATTTCGCCCGCGCCGAGCTCGCCGGCGGCCAGGCGCCCGATCTGGTGCTGCTGTCGCCGGGGCCCGGTCGGCCCGATGATTTCGCCATGCGCGAGACGCTCGACCTGCTCTTGAAGCGCCGCATCCCGGTGTTCGGCGTCTGCCTTGGGTTGCAAGGGATCGTCGAATATTTCGGCGGCGCGCTCGACGTGCTCGATACCCCGATGCACGGCAAGCCGTCGGTGATCCGCGCCACGGGCAACCGGCTCTTCGGCGGGCTGCCGCGCGAGTTCGCGGTCGGCCGCTACCACTCGCTCTACGCCCGGAAGAGCGCTCTACCGGCGGAGCTGTCGATCGCGGCCGAGACCGCGGACGGCGTTATCATGGCGCTCGAGCACAAGACGCTGCCGATCGCCGCGGTGCAGTTCCACCCCGAATCGGTGATGACCTCGCCCGAGGCGATCGGCATGCCGATCATCGCCGCGATGCTGTCGACGCTGTGCGGTGAGACGGTGAAATAAGCAACTTCGTCTCCCCCGCGAAAGCGGGGGCCAGGGGCAATCAGTGCGTCGCTGGCCCTGGATTCCCGCTTTCGCGGGAAAGACGAATTAACTTCAGAACATCCGGTCCAGCACATCGTGGTGGATCGTCACCGGGAAGCGCTTCTTCAGCGAGTCGGTGAGTTCGCCGACCAGGTCGTAGCGCGCCGAATTGCCGAGCTCGGTGGTCAGCGCCTTGACCTGGTCGTCGGGCGTCGCGTCCGGGATTTTGATCTCCTTCAGCTGCGCGACGTAGGCGCCGCCGGCATCGTCGGCGGTGACGGTATCGCCGACCTTGGCGGCGAACAGCTTGACGATCACCGCCGCCGGCACCGGCGTCGCGCCCTCGGGCCGCCGAGCGAGCGGCGGTGAGGTGGCGACGCCGAGCCCCTTGGCGGAAGCGGCCTGAGCGAGGGGCGTGCCGCCCGCGACCGCGGCGGCGAGGTCGCTGGCCTCCTTCTTGACCGCGTCCTGCTTCTGCTCGGCCTGCCAGGCGGCGACGACATGGTCCTTGACGTCGCCCAGCGGCTTGACCTGCGGCGCGACGACCTTGTCGACATGGACGGCGAAGATCGCGCCATCCTCGATCGAGGTCACCCGGCTGGTGTCATTGGCGTTGGTGTCGAAGGCGCTCTTCAGCGCCGCCTTCATGTCCACCGGCAGCACGATCAGCTTGCCATCGAGGTCGCGGCCGCTGATGTCGGTGTTCTCGACCGTCGTCAGCGTGAGCCCGTATTTCTTGGCGACGTCGGCGAGCGCGGCGCCGCCGGCCAGCGCGTCGTCGGCTTCGTTGGCGACCCGGTCAAGGCGGTCGGCCGCCGCCTCCGTGGCGAGCTGCTTGGTCAGCTGGTCCTTCGCTTGATCAAAGATCAGCGTCTGCGGCGGCTCGATCTTGACGACGCGCAGGATGTGCCAGCCCAACTCGGTCTTAATCGGTTCGCTCGGCTTGTCGACCGGCAGGTTGAACGCCGCGTCGGCGAGCGGCTTTGGCAGGTCGTCGGCCTTGACGAGGCCGAGATCGACCGTCGACGGGTCCTGGCTGGCGATCTCGGTGGCCGCCTTTTGAAAGTCCTCGCCACCGGACAAGGCCGCCTCGACCGCCTTCGCCTTTTCCTCGGACGGCGCGAGGATTTGCTGCAGCTGGCGCTGCTCGGGGACCTCGAAATCATCCTTGCGGTCCTGGTAGGCCGTCTTGAGCTGCTCGTCGGAGATCTTGGCGTCGCCGCCGCCCAGATCGGCCGCGGTGAGGCTGGCCAGCGTGAAGCTGCGGTACTCGGCGGCGCGGAACATGTCGGGGTGGGCTTCGTAGAACTTCGTCACCTCGTCATCGCTGGGCATGGGGATGTTGGCCGCGGCGGTGAGCGGCACCGCGACCACATCGGCCACCCGCGTCTCGTTGCGGTAGCGGTAGACCGCGTCGATCACCGGGCGTGGCACGACAACCCCCGCGGTCAGCGCCTGCAGCAGATCGCCGCGCGGGATCTCCTGCCTCAGCCGCGCCACCAGCCCGTCCTCGGTCAGCCGGTTGGCTGCCAGGACCTGATTGAACTGGTCGCGGTTGAACTTGCCGTCGGGGCCGATAAAGGCGGGGTTCGCCATGATCGCGCTGCGGACCACGTCATCCGACAGGTCGAGGTGGAGATGCGCGACCTCCTGGTCGAGGAGGTCGCGGTCGACGATCTGCTCGACGATGGCGTCGAGCACGCCGAGCTGCTTGACCTGAGCGGGATCGAGCGTGCCGCCGAGCTGGGCGCGCAGCCGTTCGAGCGCGGGCTGCAGCGCCGTCTGCACCGCGTCGGCATGGATGTCGCGGGTGCCGACCGTGGCGACCACCGCGTCGGGGGATTTGTCCTGGAAAAAGGGCGAACGCGTGTAGATGCCCCAAAATCCGAAAGAAATGATCAATAGCCCGAACAGCACCTTGACGATGATGCCGCCCGCCCGTGTGCGGATCGCTTGCAACATGTTTGTCGACCGTTTCGATTTGCCCAAGTCGATCTACCCGGACCGCGCGGTCGCAGGTTGACCCGTTCGCGCGCCGGTGTGATCGTGGCCGCCGATGATAAAGACCGCTCCGCGGCGCCGCAACCATGTGGCCGTCGCGGCCCGCTAGGGGACGACATGGTGCAGCCGAGAAAGCTTATCGCCGGCAATTGGAAGATGAATGGGCTGCGGGCCGACGGTGTCGCACTGGCTGTCGAGCTCGCCGCGCGGGCGAAGGGCGGGATGCCGGGCTGCGATCTCCTGGTCTGCCCGCCGGCGACAATCGTCGCCGCGGTCGGCGCCGCGCTCGCCGACAGCGGCATCGCGCTCGGCGGCCAGGATTGCGCGGCGGCGGAGAAAGGCGCCTTCACCGGCGATATCAGCGCCGAGATGCTGCGGGATGCCGGCTGCGCTTACGTCATTCTCGGCCATTCCGAGCGCCGCCACGGCCACGGCGAGAGCGACGCCACGGTGCGCGCCAAGGTCGTCGCGGCATGGCGTGCGGGGCTTACCGCGATCGTCTGCGTCGGCGAGACCCACGCCGAGCGCGAGGCGGGGCGGGAGGCGGCGGTCGTCTTAGGGCAGCTTGCCGGATCGCTACCTGATGTGACGACCGAGGGGGGCGCCGCTTCCGGCAAGCTGCTGATCGCTTATGAGCCGGTCTGGGCGATCGGCACCGGCCTGACCCCGACGCTCGCGGACATCGTCGCGGTGTATAAGACGATCCGCGCCGCGATCCCCCCCGGGATCCATGGCGGCACCCGCATCCTCTACGGCGGCTCGGTCAACCCGAAGAACGCCCGGGAGATTTTGTCGCTCGCCGAGGTCGACGGCGCGCTGGTCGGCGGCGCGAGCCTCAAGGCCGAGGATTTTTGGGCCATCGCCGAGGCCTGCCGGTGAGCGGGAGTGACCTGGCGGATGGCTGGCGGCTGCGAGCCGAGGATAAGCGTCGGAACCAAAGCCAGGACAGGCTGGAGCGCTCGCGCCGCGCCGCGCTGCGGCGCTTGCGGCGCAGGGAGCAGGCTGCGTTGGCGCGGCTGGCGGAAGGGTCGCCGATCGACTCTCGCATCGTCATTTTCGATTCCGCGAGATATGCCGCGCCATTGCACGAGCGGCTCGGTCCCCGGGAACGGGTCCAGATACTGCTATGGGCATCGATGCTGATCGTCTTCGGCCTCGCGCTGGTGTCGTTCTTCTCGGCGCCGCTGATGGATTATAGCCTCGCCGTCTCGGCGCTGCTGGTCGGCACGATGCTTATCCTATCTTACATCGTGTAGCGCCGCCGCGGGCTAGCCATGACGCCGCGAAGGGCTTAAAAGACCCCGCCATGATCGTCCTGTTGTTCGTCATTCACGTCGCCATCGCCTTGGCGATGATCGGCGCCATCCTGCTGCAGAAAAGCGAGGGCGGCGCGCTCGGCATGGGCGGGGGCGGCATGTCGGGTTTCATGACCGGCCGCTCGACCGCGAACCTGCTGACCCGCACGACGGCGTTTCTTGCCATTGCCTTCTTCGCGACGAGCGTGCTGCTCGTCGTGCTGAGCAACCATACGGGAGCGCCGCGCTCGCTGATCGATCAGGGCCCGGCGCCGGCGACGCAGGAAACACCGGCCGCTCCAACGGCGCCGCCCGAGCCCAGCGCGCCGCTCGCGAAGTGAATTTCGACGAATCGGATTAACGCGAGGCAGGGCGGGGCTCTCCCGCGCGCGGGACGCCGCCGGCCGCTCCGGCGAAACCGTCTTGCCGGCGAGCCGATCGAGGCGAGAATTTGGCCGCCGCCGATAACCGTATGATTCAAACCGCGTTTATTTCAGCATGGCTCGGCAGCGCGTTTCCCGAGTGACAGGCGCGCGGCTTCCTATACATTGAAGGTCCATGACGCGGTTCATCTTCATCACCGGCGGCGTGGTCTCCTCACTCGGCAAGGGTATCAGCGCGTCGGCGCTCGGTGCGCTGTTGCAGGCGCGCGGGTTCAAGGTCCGCCTGCGCAAGCTCGATCCCTATCTCAACGTCGATCCGGGCACGATGAGCCCGTACCAGCACGGCGAGGTCTTCGTCACCGACGACGGCGCCGAGACCGATCTCGATCTCGGCCATTACGAGCGCTATGTCGGTGTCGCCGCTCGCAAGAGCGACAGCGTGACGACCGGCCGCATCTATTCGACCGTGATCGGCCGCGAGCGGCGCGGCGAGTATCTCGGCGCCACGGTGCAGGTGATCCCGCACGTCACCGACGCGATCAAGGAGTTCATCGAGGCCGATATCGACGGCGAGGATTTCGTGCTATGCGAGATCGGCGGCACGGTCGGCGACATCGAGAGCCTGCCGTACCTCGAGGCGATCCGCCAATTGGGCAACGAATTGGGCCGCGAGCGGGTCATGTACGTGCACCTGACCCTGGTGCCGTGGATCAATTCGGCCGGCGAGTTGAAGACCAAGCCGACCCAGCATTCGGCCAAGGAACTGCTCGGCGTCGGCATCCAGCCCGACATCCTGCTGTGCCGCTGCGACCGGCCGATCCCCGAGGGCGCGCGCAAGAAGATCGCGCTGTTCTGCAATTTGCGCGAATCGCGGGTGATCCCGGCGCTCGACGTCGACACGATCTACGCGGTGCCCGGCGCCTACCACGCCGAGGGTTTCGACCGCGAGGTGTGCGATCATTTCGGCATCGCCTCGCCGGAGCCGGACCTTACCCGCTGGCACAATATCGTGACCGGCATCCGCAAACCGGAAGGCCAGGTGTCGATCGCGATCGTCGGCAAGTACACGCATCTACCCGACAGCTACAAATCGCTGGCCGAGGCGATGGCGCATGGCGGCATCGCCAACAACGTGCGGGTCAAGATCGACTGGATCGATTCTGAGGTGTTCGAGGCCGAGCACGAAGCCGTCCGACAGCTCGAAGGGGTGCACGGTATCCTCGTGCCGGGCGGGTTCGGCGAGCGCGGCACCGAGGGCAAGATCGAAGCGGCGCGGTTCGCGCGCGAGCGCTCGGTGCCCTATTTCGGCATCTGCTTCGGCATGCAGATGGCGGTGATCGAGGCGGCGCGGCACCTCGCCAAATTGCCCGGCGCCGGCTCGACCGAGTTCGGCCCGTGCGAGCATCCGGTGATCGGTCTGATGACCGAATGGGTGCGCGGCAACGAGATCGAGCAGCGCAACGCCAATGGCGATCTCGGCGGCACGATGCGCCTCGGCGCGTATGAGGCGGTGCTCGATCCCGAAAGCCGGGTCGCCGAGATTTACGGCGTCGACCGCATCAGCGAGCGGCATCGCCACCGCTATGAGGTCAATGTCGCCTACCGCGATACGCTCGAGGCGGCGGGGCTCCGGTTTTCCGGCAATTCGCCGGATGGGCTGCTGCCGGAGATCATCGAAATCCTCGAGCACCCGTGGTTTATCGGCGTGCAGTTTCACCCCGAGCTGAAGTCCCGGCCGTTCGAGCCGCACCCGCTGTTCAAGTCGTTTGTGAAGGCCGCGCTCGACCAGTCGCGGTTGGTGTAGGGCGGGAGAGCGCAGCGTATTCCGCCGTGTTCGGGTTTCGCGATTGGTGGGTTACGCTTCGCTAACCCACCCTACGGGCTCGCAATGACGGATTAAATCGATGACCCACCGCCACGTCACCGTCGGTAACATCACGATCGGCAACGATTTGCCGATGGTTTTCATCCTCGGGCCGAATACGCTCGAATCGCGTGCCCATGCGCTCGAAATGAGCGCGGCGCTGGTCGAGATCGCCAAGAAGCTCGGCATCGCGCTGATCTACAAGACCTCGTTCGACAAGGCGAACCGCACCTCGATCTGGGGCGCGCGCGGCCTGGGGCTGGAGGCGAGCCTGCCGATCCTCGCCGAGATACGTGAGACGACGGGTCTTCCCGTGCTGACCGACATTCACACGCCGGAGCAATGCGCGCTGGTCGGCCAAGTGGTCGACATCCTCCAGATACCGGCCTTTCTCTGCCGCCAGACGGACCTGCTGCTGGCGGCCGGCGCGACCGGCAAAGCGGTCAACATCAAGAAGGGCCAGTTCGTCGCGCCGCAGGATATGCGGAATGCGGCGGGCAAGGTGGCGTCGACCGGCAACGAGCAGATCATGCTGTGCGAACGCGGCTCGAGCTTTGGTTACAACAACCTCGTCGTCGATATGCGCGCGCTGCCGATCATGGCGCGCACCGGCTATCCGGTCGTTATCGACGCGACACATGCGGTCGCCCACCCGGGCGGTCTTGGCGACCGTTCGGGCGGCGAGCGCGAATTCGGTCCCGTCATCGCCCGCGCCGCAGCGGCGATCGGCGTCGCCGCGATGTTCATCGAAACCCACCAGGACCCCGACCGCGCACCCTGCGAGGGCCAGACGATGTTGCCGCTCAAGGCGTTGCCGGCATTGCTCGAAACGCTGGTCGAATTCGACCGGCTGGCGAAGGCGCGGCCGTAAGCGGCTCCTTAAGTCATTCGTCGTCCCGGCGAAAGCCGGGACCCACTTTTCAATAGCTCGTGCAGCGGATAAGTGGATACCGGCTTTCGCCGGTACGACCAGAGAGGCACCCATGACCGCCATCGCCGATATCCATGCCCGCGAAATCCTCGACAGCCGGGGCAATCCGACGGTCGAGGTCGAGGTGACGCTCGATAGCGGCACGATGGGCCGCGCGGCGGTGCCGTCCGGCGCCTCGACCGGGGCGCATGAGGCGGTCGAGAAGCGCGACGGCGGGCCGCGCTATCACGGCCGCGGCGTGCTGCAGGCGGTCGACGCGGTCAACGGCGAGATCTTCGACACGCTGTCGGGGTTCGACGCCGCCGAGCAGCTCAGGATCGACCAGACCCTGATCGAGCTCGACGGCACGCCGAACAAGGCGCGGCTCGGCGCCAATGCGGTCCTGGGGGTGAGCCTTGCCTGCGCCAAGGCTTCGGCTGAGGAGGTCGGCCAGGCGCTCTACCGCTATGTCGGTGGCGCCTATGCGCACATCCTGCCGGCGCCGATGATGAACATCGTTAATGGCGGCGTGCACGCCGACAATCCAATCGACATCCAGGAATTCATGATCATCCCGGTCGGCGCGGAGAGCATGGCCGACGCGATCAGGGCCGGCTCGGAGATCTTCCACGCGCTGCGCCGCAAGCTGCACGATGCAAACCTCAATACCAATGTCGGCGACGAGGGCGGGTTCGCGCCGAACCTCGCCTCGGCCGACGCGGCGCTTGGATTCGTCATGCAGGCGATCGAGGCCGCCGGCTACAAGCCCGGCGACGATGTCGTGCTGGCGCTCGACCCGGCCTCGACCGAATTCTACCGCGGCGGAAAATACGACCTGAAAGGCGAGGGCAAGCAGCTCGATTCGGCCGGCATGGTCGCCTATTACGCCGACCTCGTCGCGCGCTACCCGATCGTCTCGATCGAGGACGGCATGGCCGAAGACGATTGGGACGGCTGGGCGCTCCTGACCCGCGAGCTGGGATCGAAGGTGCAGCTCGTCGGCGACGATCTCTTTGTCACTAACCCAACACGACTTCGTGAAGGAATTGAGAAAAAGGTGGCTAATGCCTTGCTGGTAAAGGTCAACCAGATCGGCACATTGACCGAGACGTTGGAGGCCGTGTCAACCGCGCGTAACGCCGGGTATGGTGCTGTGATGTCGCACCGCTCGGGCGAGACCGAGGACACGACGATCGCCGACCTTGCCGTGGCGACCAATTGCGGGCAGATCAAGACGGGCTCGCTGTCGCGCTCCGACCGGCTCGCCAAGTACAACCAGCTGATCCGCATCGAGGAGAGCATGGGCGGCGCCGGGCGCTACGCCGGCCGCATGGCGTACGACCGGTAATCGCGCGCGTCGGCAAAATCGTCGCCTTCTCGTCGCGTCGTTGACGCGGGCGTTTGCAAGTGATTCTCTTGTGTGATGATCGTCTTACACGAGATGCGGCGGCGCGCCCGCTTTCTCGTCGGCCCATTCCTGGGCTTGGCGTTCACCTCGTATTTTGTCTACCACACAATCGAGGGCGATCGGGGTCTGCGCGCCTGGCGCGAGATCAGCCAGCAGCTCAGCGCCGCCAACGACGCGTTCGCCACGGTCGAAGCCGAGCGCGACGCGCTGGCCCATAAGGTCGCGGGGCTCAACCCCAACCATGTCGATCCTGATCTGCTCGACCAGCAGATCCGCGCGACCCTTGACCTCGTCGCGCCGGACGAGGTCGTCATCATGCAGCCCAATCAGCCGAGCGCGCCGCGCTAACCATTTCGGCGGATAGCACGGACGGTCGTTATCGCCGGCGTTTTTGCCGCCCTGGACTGACGCCCGGCCGGTTGCAAAGCGTAGCGTTTGCCGACATGCTTCGCGCGCAGTCCCGGAGGAAGGCCTTTATGCCATCGAAGCGGTCGGCCAGTTTGGTCAAGCTCGCGGAGCCGCCTGTCGCTGCGGCGACATTGAAGCAATTTTTCCAAGAGATGTTGCTGATCCGCCGCTTCGAGGAGCGGGCGGGCCAGATGTACGGGATGCGGCTGATCGGCGGGTTTTGCCATCTGTACATCGGCCAGGAAGCGGTCGTGACCGGCATGCAGGCGACGCTCAAGGACGGCGACACCACGGTCACCACCTATCGCGATCACGGCCATATGCTGGCCTGCGGCATGGACCCGAAAGGGGTGATGGCCGAGTTGACCGGGCGGCGCGGCGGCTATTCGCACGGCAAGGGCGGCTCGATGCACATGTTCAGCCGCGAAAAAAATTTCTTCGGCGGCCACGGCATCGTCGGCGCCTCGGTGCCGATCGGCACCGGCCTCGCCTTCGCCCATCGCTATCGCGGCGACGGCTTTATCACGGTCTGCTATTTCGGCGACGGCGCGATCAACCAGGGTCAGGTCGCCGAGAGCTTCAACATGGCCTCGCTGTGGAAGCTGCCGATCGTCTACGTGATCGAGAACAACCGCTACGGCATGGGCACCTCGATCAGCCGCGCGTCGGCGCGTACCGATCTGTTCCATCGCGGCATCGCCTACGGCATCCCGGGCGAGCAGGTCGACGGCATGGATGTCGGCGCGGTCTATGAGGCGGCGCAGGCCGCGACCGAGCAGGCCCGCTCCGGCCAGGGGCCGATCATCCTCGAAATGCTGACCTACCGCTATCGCGGCCACTCGATGTCCGACCCGGCGAAGTACCGCACCAAGGAAGAAGTCGACCGGATGCGCTCCGAGCACGATCCGATCGATCATCTGCGCCAGCGGCTGATCCAGGAGGGGATGGCGTCGGAAGGCGAGCTGAAGGAGGTCGAGCGCAAGGTGCGCGAAATCGTCGCCGAGGCCGCGCAGTTCGCCCAGGATTGCCCGGAGCCCGACCCGAGCGAGCTGTGGACGGATGTGCTGGCGGAAGCATGATGGACGCTCTTGATGAGTAGCGACGTCTTGATGCCGGCGCTGTCGCCGACGATGACCGAGGGCAAGATCGCGCGCTGGGTCAAGGCCGAGGGCGACCATGTCCAGCCCGGCGATGTGCTCGCCGAGATCGAGACCGACAAGGCGACGATGGAGGTCGAGGCGGTCGACGAGGGCATCCTCGCCAAAATTGTGATCCCCGAAGGCACCGAGCACGTCGCGGTCAACACCCCGATCGCCGTCATCACGGCCAATGGCGAGGATATTAGCGCGCCCGCGGCCAAGGCGCCGGCTCGTCCAGCCGCCGACCCAGTCCCGCCGCCAATAGTGGCGCGCGAGCAGCCGCCGCCGCCGCCGCCATCTCCCGCGCAGCCGTCCGCCGACGAGCCCGAGTACAAGGGCGCCACGACGACGATCACGGTGCGCGAGGCGTTGCGCGACGCGATCGCCGAGGAGATGCGGCGCGACGAGAGCGTGTTCCTGATGGGCGAGGAAGTCGCCGAATATCAGGGCGCCTACAAGGTCAGCCAAGGGCTGTTGCAGGAGTTTGGCCCCCGGCGCGTCATCGATACGCCGATTACCGAGCAGGGCTTCGCCGGGGTCGGGGTCGGCGCGAGCTTCGCGGGCCTGCGGCCGATCGTCGAGTTCATGACCTTCAACTTCGCGATGCAGGCGATCGACCAGATCGTCAATTCAGCCGCCAAGACCCGCTACATGTCGGGCGGCCAGATGGCGTGCCCGATCGTCTTCCGCGGCCCCAACGGCATCGCCTCGCGCGTCGCGGCGCAGCATTCGCAATGCTATGCGAGCTGGTACGCGCACTGCCCGGGGCTCAAGGTCGTCGCGCCCTATACCGGCGCCGACCACAAGGGCCTGTTGAAGTCCGCGATCCGCGATCCGAACCCGGTCGTCTTCCTCGAGCACGAGCTGGTCTACGGCGAGAGCTTCGAGGTGCCGACGGACCCCGAATTCCTCGTGCCGATCGGCAAGGCGCGTATCGCCCGCGAAGGCGATCGGGTCACCATCACCGCGTTCTCGCGCATGGTGAAGCTGGCCTTGCAGGCGGCCGACGAGCTGGCCAAGGACGGCATCTCGGCCGAGGTGATCGATTTGCGCTCGCTGCGCCCCTTCGATGTCGCCACGATTGTCGCCTCGGTCAAGAAGACCAACTGCCTCGTCGCGGTCGAGGAGGGCTGGCCGTTCGCCGGGATCGGCGCCGAGCTTGCCGCAGTGATGATGGAGGAGTGCTTTGACTGGCTCGACGCGCCGGTCAAGCGCGTCGCCGGCAAGGATGTGCCGCTGCCCTACGCCGCCAATCTCGAACGCCTCGCCACCCCGCAGGTCGACGACATCGTCGCCGCGGCGCGCGAAGTGGTGTACCGCTAGCCATGCCGATCCAGATCCTGATGCCGGCGCTGTCGCCGACGATGACCGAGGGCGCGGTCTCGCGCTGGCTCAAGAAGGAAGGCGACGAAATCCATTCCGGCGATGTCATCGCCGAGATCGAGACCGACAAGGCGACGATGGAATATGAGGCGGTCGATGAAGGCCGGCTCGGCAAGATCATCGTCCCCGAGGGTACCCAGGGCGTCCAGGTCAACCAGCCGATCGCGATCTTGCTCGAAGAGGGTGAGGACGCCTCGTCGATCGGCGACACGTCCGCGCCGAAATCGGCCGAGGCCAGGCCCACCGATGCCAAACCGGCGAGCAATGGTGGCGCTCCTGCCCCTCACCTCAGCCCTCTCCCCGCTAGCGGGGAGAGGGAGCGCGACACAATCCCTCGCCCCGCGAGCGGGGAGAGGGTGGCTCCGGACGCAAGTCCGGAGACGGGTGCGGGGCAGCCGCCGCGCACGACCAATGGCGCAGCGCGGATCTTCGCCAGCCCGCTGGCGCGCCGCATGGCCGAGCTCGCCAAGCTCGACCTCGCGACGATCCACGGGTCAGGGCCGCAAGGCCGCATCGTCAAGGCCGATATCGACGCCGCCTTATCGCGCGGCGCGCCGGCGGCTCGCGCGCCGCTCCCGGCGCAGGCACCCGCCGCGCGGCCGCCGCTTCCCCCGCCGGCGCCGTTCGCCCCGGTCACCGGCGACCCGCCGTTCAGCCAAAAGCCGCACAGTCAGATGCGCCGCGTCATCGCCCGGCGCCTGACCGAATCGAAACAGAACGTCCCGCATTTCTACATGACCGTCGATTGCGAGATCGACGAGCTGTTGCGCATCCGCAAGGTGCTCAATGACGGCACGGAAGGGCTAAACCTCTCGGTCAACGATTTCGTCATCCGCGCCGCGGGGCTCGCGCTGCGACAGGTGCCGGCGGCGAATGCGTCGTGGAGCGACGACGCGATCATCCTGTGGGAGCGCGCCGATATCGCGATGGCGGTCGCGCTCGAGGACGGTCTCATCACCCCGATCATCCGTGGCGCCGATCTCAAGGGGCTGCAGCAGATCGCCGCCGAGACCAAGGACCTCGCCCAGCGCGCTCGGGCCGGCAAGCTGAAACTGGAGGAGTTCCAGGGCGGCACCTTCTCAATCTCCAATCTCGGCATGTTCGGCATCCGCGAGTTCGCCGCGGTGATCAACCCACCGCAAGGCTGCATCCTCGCAGTCGGCGAGGGCGCGCCGCGCCCGGTGGTCAAGAACGGCGCGCTCGCGGTCGCGACGGTGATGAGCTGCACGCTGTCGTGCGATCATCGCGCGGTCGACGGCGCGGTCGGCGCGCAATACCTGCGCGCGTTCAAGAAGCTGATCGACGAGCCGTCGCGGATGCTCCTCTAGATGGCCGATAGCTACGACGTCGTGATCCTCGGCGGCGGGCCGGGCGGGTATGTCGCGGCGATCCGCGCGGCGCAGCTCGGGATGAAAACCTGCCTCGTCGAGCGCGAGCATCTCGGCGGCATTTGCCTCAACTGGGGCTGCATTCCCACCAAGGCGCTGCTGCGTACATCGGAACTCTTCCACCTGATGCAGCACCGGATCGGCGATTTCGGCCTGTCGGCGGACAACATCAGCTTCGACCCGAAAAAGGTCGTCGCCCGCTCGCGCGCCGTCGCCAAGCAATTATCGAATGGCGTCGGCTTCCTGATGCGCAAGAACAAGGTCGCGGTCGTGATGGGCGAGGGCAAGCTCGCCGGCAAGGGCAAGGTCGCGGTCACGAATGACGGCAAGCCGGTCGCCGATCTCGATGCCAAGCACATCATCCTCGCCACCGGCGCGCGGGCGCGCGCGCTGCCCGGCCTCGAACCCGACGGCAAGCTGGTGTGGACCTACAAGGAAGCGATGATCCCGGAGGAAATCCCGAAATCGCTGCTGGTCGTCGGTTCCGGCGCGATTGGCATCGAGTTCGCCAGCTTCTACCGCGACATGGGCGCCGAGGTGACGGTCATCGAGGTGCTCGACCGTGTGCTGCCGGTCGAGGACGAGGAAATTTCCGCCTTCGCTCGCAAGGCTTTCGAGAAGCAAGGGATCAAAATTCATACTGGCGCGACGGTGAAATCGCTCAAAAAGGGCAAGGACGAGGTCACCGCCCAGATCGAAGCCGGCGGCAAGGCGTTCGAGCTGACTGCTGACCGGGTCATCCTAGCGGTCGGCATTGTCGGCAATGTTGAGGGAATCGGACTCGAAGGCACCGGCGTCAAGGTCGAGCGCGCCCATGTCGTCGCCGACGAATGGCTGCGCACCGGCGAGGCGGGGGTCTATGCGATTGGCGATCTCGTCGGCGCCCCGTGGCTCGCGCACAAGGCGATGCACGAAGGGGTGATCTGCGTCGAGCATATCGCCGGGTTCGCCGGCGTCCACCCGCTCGACCTTAACAACATTCCCGGCTGCACCTATTGCCGGCCGCAAGTGGCCAGTGTCGGGCTCACCGAAAAGGCGGCGCGCGACCAGGGCTACGAGGTGAAAATCGGCCACTTCCCGTTTATCGCCAACGGCAAGGCGATCGCCCTGGGCGAGCCCGAGGGGATGATCAAGACCGTGTTCGACGGCCGCACTGGCGAGCTGTTGGGCGCGCATATGGTCGGCGCCGAGGTTACCGAGCTGATCCAGGGCTACGCGATCGCCAAGACCCTGGAGACGACGCAAGCCGAGCTGATGCGCACGATCTTTCCGCATCCCACCATCTCGGAAGCGATGCACGAGAGCGTGCTTGACGCTTATGGGCGCGCCCTCCACTTCTAACGGATGGCCAGTCTCCAGCCGAATTCCGCCACGCTGCGTCACCCCGAGAAGGCCGCGCTGCCCGACCATCCGAGCCCGCGCAAGCCGCCCTGGATCAGGGTCAAGGCGCCGGTCTCGCCCGAATACCACGCGACCCGCCGGCTGATCCGCGAGCACGCGCTGCACACGGTCTGCGAGGAGGCTTCCTGCCCCAATATCGGCGAGTGCTGGAAGGAGCGGCATGCGACGGTGATGATCCTTGGCGCGGTGTGCACCCGCGCCTGCACCTTCTGCAATGTCGCGACCGGGCGCCCCGACCTCGTCGACCCGCACGAGCCGGAACGGGTCGGCGCGGCGGTCGGTAAATTGAGGCTACATCACATCGTCGTGACCTCGGTCGATCGAGACGACCTCGACGATGGCGGCGCCCGGCATTTCGCCCGCACCATCGCGGCGATCCGCGCCGCCGCGCCGGAGACGACGATCGAGGTGCTGGTCCCCGATTTCCTGCGCAAGGACAGGGCGATCGAGACCGTCGTCGCGGCACGCCCCGATGTGCTCAACCACAATCTCGAAACCGTGCCGCGGCTTTACGCCGAGGTGCGGCCCGGCGCGCGCTATTTCGCCTCGTTGCGGCTGCTCGACGAGGTCAAACGCATCGACCCGGCGATGTTCACCAAATCGGGGATCATGGTCGGGCTCGGCGAGGACAAGGGCGAGGTTCTGCAGGTGATGGACGATCTGCGCGCCGCGCAAGTGGATTTTCTGACGATCGGCCAATACCTCCAGCCAACCCCGAAGCACCATGCGGTCGAGCGCTTCGTGACCCCGGACGAGTTCAAAACCTATCGCCGGCAGGCCTTGGGAAAGGGGTTTTTGATGGTTTCCGCCTCTCCATTGACCCGTTCCTCGTACCATGCCGGCGACGATTTCGCGCGCTTGAAGGCGGCGCGCGCTGCTGCATTTAGCCCATGAAGCTGGAGTCCTTCTTTCGTCTTTCCCGCGAAAGCGGGAATCCAGGGGCGAGCGACGGAGCGGTTGTCCTGGGCCCCCGCTTGCGCGGGGGAGACGAGTAAAAGCCGCACTGATGCCGACCCACGCCGAACAGCGGGTGCTGCCCTATACGCCCGAGCAGATGTATGCGCTGGTCGCAGACATCGAGCGCTACCCCGAGTTCCTGCCGTGGTGTGTCGCCGCGCGCATCCGTGAGCGCCGCGCGGATTTCATCAACGCCGACCTCGTCATCGGTTTCCGGCTGTTCCGCGAGCGGTTCGCCTCGAACGTAAAGCTCGACCCGCCCGGCCGCATCGACGTGACCTATACCGAGGGGCCGTTCCGCTACCTCAATAATCACTGGATCTTCGAGCGCGTACCGGGCGGCTGCCGCGTCGATTTCTTCGTCGATTTCGAGTTCAAGTCGCGGATGCTACAGAAGGTCATCGAGGTGCTGTTCGGCGAGGCGGTCAAACGGATGGTCGCCGCCTTCGAGGGTCGCGCCCGGCGGCTTTACGGCAAGCCGGCGCCGGACAGGGCGGGGGCGCCGGCCTAAGCCGTGGCGTCGCGCAGCATCTCGAGCGCCCGGACCATCGCGCGGTGACGAACTTCGTCACGATCGCCAGGGAAGACATGGCGCTCGCTACGGCAGCTCTCCCGAGTGGCGACTCCGAGATAGACGAGGCCGACCGGCTTCTCGGCGCTGCCCCCGCCAGGGCCCGCTATACCGATGATCGACACGGCGAGATCGACCCCGGCGCGCGCGACCGCGCCCGCGGCCATCGCCTGCGTGGTCTCGGCGCTGACCGCGCCCATCCCGGCGAGCGTCGCTTCCGGCACGCCGAGCAGTGCCATCTTCGCTTCGTTGGAATAGGCCACGAAGCCATGGTCGACGACATCGGACGAGCCGGCGATCGCGGTCAACGCCGCGGCGACGAGGCCGCCGGTGCAGCTTTCCGCGGTCGCGACGTGCCAGCCTTTGGCCCGGCACAACGCCAGCACCGCTGTCGCAAGCTCGACCGTTTGCGCGTCAAACACCGCTTACACCTCTGCCGATCGCGATCAGGACAAGAGCGTAAAGGGCGGCCGCGATGTCGTCGAGCATGATCCCGAAGCCACCCTTGACGTTGCGGTCGAGCCAATCGACGGGAAACGGTTTCCAGATATCGAACAGACGGAACAGCAGGAACGCCACCACGTAGAACCGCCAGTCGAGCGGCGCCGCGGCCAGCACGAGAAGTTGTGCGGCGATCTCGTCGATCACCACGGCGCCCGGATCACCGATGCCGCTGGCTCGCGCGACGCGTGCCGCCGCCCACCAGCCGAGGGCGAAGATCATCGCGACCGCTACGACGAGGCCTGCACCGCCAAACTCGATCTGGATCAGCCAGCCGCAGGGGAGGGCGGCGAGCGATGCCCAGGTCCCCGGCATTTTCGGCAGCAACCCAAGCCCGAACCCGGTGGCGATCAGCGTCGCGGGATGCGACAGCTTCAGGCCAAGTCTGCTCAGAGCGGCAACCGCACGGTCGCGACGGCCTGCGCGGCGATGCCTTCGCCGCGGCCGGTGAAGCCGAGCTTCTCGGTCGTCGTCGCCTTGACGCTGACACGGTCCGGCGCGATCCCGAGGATCGAAGCGACGCGCTCGACCATCGCCGCGCGGTGCGGCGAAATCTTTGGCCGTTCGCAGATGATCGTCACGTCGAGCGCGGCGATGCTGCCGCCGCGGGCGCGCACCAAACCGGCGGCGTGGGCGAGGAACCGGTCGGAGCTCGCGCCCTTCCATTGCGGGTCGCTCGGCGGGAAGTGCATGCCGATATCGCCGGCGCCGATCGCGCCGAGGATCGCGTCGGTCAGCGCGTGCAGGCCGACATCGGCGTCTGAATGGCCGACGACCCCGGCGCTGTACGGGATTTTGACGCCGCAGATCATCAGCCCGTCGCCCGGCCCGAACGGGTGCACGTCGAAGCCCTGGCCGACGCGGATGTCACCCTGGCGCGCGGCAATCAGCCGCTCGGCGGCGATGAGGTCGTCGGCGGTTGTGATCTTCAAGTTCCCCTCGCTGCCGGCGACGATCAGCGGCGCGATGCCGGCCGCCTCGGCGACCGCGGCGTCGTCGGTCAGCGCTCGCCCGGCGGCGGCGCGGTGCGCCGCGAGGATCGCGGCGAAATGAAACCCTTGCGGCGTCTGCACCCGCCACAACCCGCCGCGCTCGACGGTTTCGGTGATGAGCCCGTCGGCCACGCGCTTGATCGTGTCGCCCAGCGGCAGGCCGGGGATCGCCGCCGGTGCATGGTCGAGCGCGTCGATGATCCGGTCGATCATCGCCGCGTCGGGAAGCGGCCGCGCGCCGTCATGGATCAGCACGCGCGCCGGCGCGTGCCGCGCCATCGCCTCGAGCCCAAGTCGCACCGAATCCTGCCGTTCGGCGCCACCAGGCACCGGCGGCAACAAGTCGAGCCCGGCAAGCGCCGCGTCATAAACGTCACGATCCTCGGGCCGGATCGTCACCTGAATTCCGGCGATCCTCGGATTTGCCGCGAACGCGGTCACCGCATGGCGCAGCACGCTGGTTCCGGCGAGCGGCAGGTATTGCTTGGGCAGCGTCCCGCCGAACCGGGCGCCGCGCCCGGCCGCGAGAACGAGAGCATAGATCGAGCCCATCGGTTAAACTAACCAGGATGGCGGCTCGCCGCCAGCGTTCGGCGCGATACCGTATTGCGCTTATGTTGCAGCGCAAAAAGTTTTGCCGTAAGCTGTTGCCTAATATATAGGCATGTCCGACAATTGGTCATTCGATGAGCATTTTGATTGGTTCTCTCACACTCGACGACCCGGTGATCCTCGCGCCGATGTCGGGCGTCACCGACCTGCCGTTCCGCCGCGTCGTCAAGGAGCGGGGGGCGGCGCTTGTCGTTTCGGAGATGATCGCCAGCCAGGCGGCGATCCGCGAGACCCGGCAATCGCGGACCATGGCGGCGACCTGCCCCGAAGAGCAGCCGATGGCGGTGCAACTCGCCGGCTGCGAGCCAGCGGTGATGGCCGAGGCGGCCAAGCTCAATGCCGATCGCGGCGCGGCGATCATCGACATCAATTTCGGCTGCCCGGTGAAGAAGGTGGTCAACGGCCATGCCGGCTCGGCGCTGATGCGCGATGAGCTGCACGCGGCGCGCATCCTCGAGGCGACGGTCAAGGCCGTCAATCTGCCGGTGACCCTGAAGATGCGCACCGGCTGGGACGACCGCAACCGCAACGCGCCTCGCCTCGCGCGGATCGCAGAATCCTGCGGCATCCGCATGGTCACGGTGCATGGCCGCACCCGCAATCAGATGTTCAGCGGCAGCGCCGATTGGCGCTTCATTCGCGAGGTCAAGGAAGCGGTCACGATCCCGGTCATCGCCAATGGCGACATCAACAGCCTCGACGATGCCGCGCGCGCGCTCGACGAATCCGGCGCTGACGGGGTGATGATCGGGCGCGGCGCTTATGGCCGCCCGTGGTTCGTCGCCCAGGTCATCGAGTGGCTGCGGAGCCGCCGGCGCATCGCCGACCCGACGCTCGCCAGCCAATACGCGACGCTGCGCGCCCATTACGACGCGATGCTGGTACATTACGGCAGCGATGTCGGGGTCAAGATCGCGCGCAAGCATCTCGGGTGGTATTCGAAAGGGCTGCCGGGCTCCGCCGAGTTCCGCGCCGCGGTCAACCAGAGCGCCGATCCCGCCGCCGTATGCGAGCTGATCCGGAGCTTCTACGAACCGCTTATCGAGCGCGAGGCGGCGTGACGATGGTGGCTTCCTCCAGGCAGGGCGCCAGCTTCGATCCCGCGCTGTTGCTGGCAGCGCTGCCCAACCCGATCATCGCGCTTGACCGCGGCGGTGCGGTGCTCTTTGTGGACCCGGCGGCCGAGCAGTTTCTCGG
>Ga0182024_10005275_pt1 | contig 29083 bp, 21 predicted proteins | sample P32metaG_FD_120480 | JGI IMG/M metagenome (GOLD analysis project Ga0182024, IMG submission 120480) | Permafrost microbial communities from Stordalen Mire, Sweden - P3-2 metaG (Illumina Assembly) | ecosystem: Environmental > Terrestrial > Soil > Wetlands > Permafrost | place: Sweden: Stordalen...
AGAACCTGTTCTTCGCTTTCATCTACAATGTGCTCGGCGTACCAATCGCGGCAGGCGTGCTCTATCTACCCTTCGGATTGTTGCTCAATCCGATGATCGCGAGCGCCGCGATGAGTGCCAGTTCGCTCTCTGTTATTCTGAACTCGCTGCGGCTGCGCAACGCCGAATTGTAATCGCGATCGCTCGACGATTGGTTCGTGCGAGGTTGGCGGCGGTTGAGGTGGAGAAGTTGACGGCGATTTCATCCAAGATGGTTTCCGAAATTTCACCCGATTCAAGTGCGCGTCTCGCTCGCATCCCGGCGACGCTACACCATGTTCACCTGATCGGTGTGGCGGGCTCCGCGATGGCCGCGCTGGCCGCGATGCTCTCGATGCGCGGCTATCGCGTCACCGGATCGGATAACCAGCTCTACGAGCCGACGGCTTCGCTGCTCAAGGGTCTCGCAATCGAAGTCCGCACCGGGTACGACGCGGTGAACCTGACGCCGGCCCCCGACCTCGTAATCGTCGGCAATGTTGTCCCGCGCGCGAATCCCGAGGCCCAGGCTTTGCTGTCGTCATCCATCCCTTACCTCTCGATGCCCGAGGCGCTGTGGCATCTGTTTCTGCGCGATAGCATCGTCCTGATGGTGACCGGTACGCATGGCAAGACCACCTCGACCGCGATGATGGCCCATGTGCTAGCGGCTGCGGGACGCGATCCTTCGATGCTGGTGGGCGGCGTCGCGCGGGACTTCGGCACTAATTACCGTCTGGGCGGCGGCTCCGACTTCGTTATCGAGGGCGACGAGTATGACACTGCGTTCTTCGATAAGGGACCGAAGTTTCTGCACTACCGCGCATGCGGCGCGATCATCACTGCAATCGAATTCGATCATGCGGACATCTATCGCGATCTGGAACATGTGAAATCGTCGTTCCGCGGGCTGGTTGCGCAGATGGATGAAACGCGGGTGCTCGCGGTCTGCGCCGATTTTCCTGCGGCGCTCGAGGTCAGCGCCGATGCGCGTGCGCGGCGCGTGACGTTCGGACTCAAGGCGGGCGAGTTTCGCGCAACCGAAATCGCGATCGGTCCGGCCGGTGCGCGCTTCTCGATCGAACGCAGCGGCCGGCGTATAGCGCGCGATTTGGAATTGCCGATCGGTGGCCGCATGAACGTCGCCAACGCGCTCGGCGTGTGGGTATTGTTGCGCGAGTTCGGCCTCGGCGATGACGACCTCGCGCGCGGGTTGGGGTCGTTCGGCGGCGTGAAACGGCGGCAGGAGATCGTCGGCGAGGCGCGCGGCATTCTCGTCATCGACGACTTTGCGCATCATCCGACCGCGATCGGCGTCACGCTCGAGGCGATTGCCGAGCGCTACGCGGGCCGCCGCATCGTCGCCGCATTCGAGCCGCGCTCGAACACCGCGCGCCGCAGCGTCTTCCAGGATGGATTTGCCGGATGCTTCGATCGCGCCGCGCGCGTCTATCTCGGCGCAGTTTACTTCAAGGAAAACGATCCGATTCCCACCGATGCCCGCCTCGATACTAATGTGCTCGCGCGCGCAATCGGCGCTCGCGGTACCGTCGCCATAGCCTGCGCTTCCACCGATGAGATCCTCGAACGGATAGTGGCGGACGCCCGTCCCGGTGATGTCATCGTGTGCATGTCCAACGGGCCGTTCGATGAGCTTCCGCAGCGCCTGGTAGCCGCGCTCGGCTAGTCCGTTCGACGGACCTCAGCAGCCTCTAGTCACGGGCGCGGTTAGCGTTGGCGCTGCGCATTCCTGATTCGAAAAACTTATCGAATCCTCAGCCAAAGATTTACCGAGGTCCGGTGCTGGCGAGATTTTGCACGGCTACATCGAGATCGGTTTCAGCGATCGGGAACGCATGGGTTATTGATTCGAAAATTTACCGGAAGGTTATTGCGGCTAAATGTTGGCGAGCCAGCCTCAGGGCATTGTCAACATGGTCTTAGCGATTGTCAGATGGACCGGTGAGACCGCGGAGGACGTCATCGAGATCGGTCTCATCGATGGTCGGACGGATAATGTTGGCCGCGCGCAGAGCGAGTTCTGTGGTCGTTTGACAGAGCGCCAGCACTTTCATGCCGGCTCGCCGCGCGGCCTCGACGCCCGCCGCGGTATCCTCGACTGCGAGGCATTCGGCGGCCACGATCGACGGATGCGGCCGCAGGATAAATCCCAGCCGGCCGAGCGCCGTTAGAAAGCCGTCGGGCTCGGGCTTGCCGCGCGCAGTATCCTCCGCCGCGATGATATCGGCGAACAGGCCGCGCAGGTTGGCGCGCCGCAAAATGACTTCGGCCTCCGCGTGCAAAGTGCCCGTGACCAGGATCAGCGGGAAGCGCTCGGCACACTGCCGCACGAAGGCTTCCGCCCCCGGATAGAGCACGTCGCGATTCGCGATCATCGCGCCATAAATGATGGCCTTGCGCTCGATCAGGTTCGCGACGCGGCCTTCATCGGCCTCCTGTCCGTGCTCGTGCAGGAGAGTGGCGAAGCAATCGCGATCGTTGAGGCCGATCAGGCGCGAGAAATATTCCTCGTGTGGAATTTCAATTCCAGCTGGGCGTATTACTTCGGCGAACGCCTCGAAATGCAGCGGTTCGGTGTCTGAGAGGGTGCCGTCGAGGTCAAATGCGATTGCGCGGATACTCATGATAACTTCGCTGTCTGTCCAAATAACTTGGGCTGTCTGTCCAAGCGGTCTGCCTGGTCAGTCTTAAGGTTCTCGCGTTACCGTGGAACAGGCATGGTTCCCGGATTCGTCAGGCTCATGCATAACGCCCAAGCAGTCTCACGCGTAATGCGCCTACTTAAGGTGAGGAATGAGGCTCACGCATAACGCGTCAGAATCGGGATGATCTCGTGCTGCGGCGGAGCCGCGCTGATTTCGGCGCGGCCATCCTCGATCGTCATGTCGAGTTCGCTGCGCACGCCGAACTTTCCAGGCAGATAGATGCCGGGTTCAACCGAGAAGCAGGTGCGCTCGATCAACATTCGATGGTCGCGGGTTTCGAGTGAATCAAGGTTGCATCCAGTGCCATGGACTTCGCGTCCGATCGAATGGCCGGTGCGATGGACGAACTCGTTACCGAAGCCGGCCGCTTCGACAATCGCGCGCGCTGCCCGATCGGCCTCTTCGCCGCTGACCGGGCGGCGCTCGCCGACCCGGCTCTGAATCAATGCGACCGCCGCATCGCGCGCGCTGGCGACGATGCGAAAAACGCTTGCTTGCATTTCGGGTACGTTCTCACCGACGAAGCCCATCCAGGTTAGGTCGCCATAGATCGAATCGGGGTCGCGCTCTTTGGCGAATAGATCGATCAGCACTAGATCGCCGCGGCGCATCGGAGTGTCCTTAGCCTCGAGCGGGGTGAAATGCGGATTGGCAGCGTTGGCGTTGATGGCGACAATCGGGGCCTCGTCGGTACGTAGATTGTGCGCCGCAATCCGCTCGAGGACGAAATTCTGGATGGTGAACTCGGTGCATGGCATGCTCGTGCACACACCGGGAGATCTCGGCGAAAGTCTGACTGACGATGTCGCGCAAGGCCACCGCGGCACGCCGATGACCTGCTATCTGCGCGGGCGTCAGCACCGCCTCGAAGCGCTGAATCAGGTCGGCCGCGGTAATTACCTCGACTCCCATCGATCGTACCAGTTCAACCGTGCCCGCATCGACCCGCGAGACGTACGGAATCGCGCATTCAGGCGAATAGTTCATCGCGATTCGCCGGCGCCCCTTGAGCAGACCGGCTAGCGCGGCGATCATCTCGCGCTCGGATCGGTAGACGATTCGCCGGGCGGGTGCGAGCGCGTCCAGCCGATGTGCTTCCACCGCAGAAACAATCGCGCACGGCTCGCCGGCCGCCGGAATGAAGAAGAACCAGCGCCGCGAGGTGATGCCCCTTTCGGGAATTCCCAGGATGCGATACGCCAGCGGATCACTCATGCGAAAATCGCAGAAGAGCCAGCCATCGAGCGAGGCCTCGGCCAATGCAGCCGAGATTTCGACGATTTCCGCGATTCGGGACATTATGACTCCTTTGCGCGCGTGCCGGATTCCGCTTGCAGGATTCCTAGGCCTCAGTCGGTGGCGGCTTGAAGCGCTCACCCCACACGTGGAGGCGTTGGGCGTCGATTCGGACCATCGGGTTTTTATCGAAACCTAGTGTCATCGTCCGATATTGCGGATACTTGTCGCGTAGATTGCGCAGCGCGAGCATGTACTCGTTGGTCTCGTCGACAATGTGGCCCGCGCCGTGCACCAAAACGTAGGCAAGGTAAGACCACTCCTCTTCGTAATGGTCGACGATCAGGGCGATCTGCGGATTTTCCGCGAGATTGCGCATCCGTTTGAGCCCGGTCCCGGTCATGCGCTTGGGCTTTTCGTCGATGATGAAGTAAAAGTGCGCCGCGTCGTCGTACCAGAAGCATAGCGGCACGTTGTGCGGCATGCCGGCGGCGTCGGCGGTCGCCAGACGCGCCACACGCGCGAGCTTGAGGAATTCGCTCACGCGTTTGTCGTTGAGGGGTTTGAGAGAAGTTTGAGGCATCGCGGCACCCTGGCTCGCGGCAACTCGGACGAGCCGACCTGCCTAGAGGATGTCGCGCCGGGGTCGATTACTCAAGTGCATCGCCGGCGGGTCGCGGATGAACGGCTAGCGAACCTGCTAGCGTTCCTCTCCAAAGAGGAAAATCGACAGCGCGAGCAGTGCGAATATCCCATTCGGTGTCCACGCGGCGACCTCGGCAGGAATAATCCCCGACCGCCCGAGCGACGACGTGAGGCCGAACGCCAGCCAGTAGCCAAAGCCGATCCCGATCGCCATCCCGAAGCTGCGCCCGAGGCTTAAGCTACGCGGCATCGGATCGAGGCTGAGCGCCATACCCAGCGCCACCATGATCAGGCACGAGAGCGGCATCGCATACTTGAGGTCGCGGTCGACGATGTAACCACCGGGGTCGAGTCCCTTGTCGCGCAGATCCTCGATGTAGTGATTGAGTTCCCACAGGCTAAATTCCTCGGGATCGAGCAGCACCAGCTTCATGTCGGACGGCTTGATGGATTCGCCGATCAAAAGATGGGTGTCAGGCGTGGCGACCGTAACATCTTTGTCCAGCCGGTATTGCCGCGGCTTGATCGGAATCCACGATTGGCCGTTCCAATGGGCGGTATCGGCGTGCACGATATCGCGTAAGGCGTAGTTGGCGTCCACAATATACATGGTTACGCCGTGCAGGGTTTGCGCCCTGGCGTCGTAGCGGTCGGCCGAAAGGAAGCCATTGCGCACGGTCACCCAGGTCCGCTGTGCGAAGAATACGCCGCGAATCTCGCGCTTCTTCAGTTCGACTTCATACAGGTAACGCGCCTGGCGCATCGAGGGTGGCACCACCGTTTCGCTCAGCGCAAAATTGAACAGCGAGATCCCGACCGCGACCGCCAGCACCGGGACCGCCATTTCGAGCCGGCTGATGCCCAATTGCTGACAGGCGAGCACCTCGCCCGATCGGTTCAAAAGAGCAAAGCCGAGCAGCACGCCGGCGAGGCACGCGACCGGCAGCAGTTGCGAGACGATCAGCGGGACCTTTAGCAGAAAGTATTCGAGTCCGAGCACGCCGAAGCCGCCGTAGTGAACGAGATCGTTGAAGCGGTCAAAGACGTCGCCGATCAGGTAGGCGACGGTGAAGGCGCCCAGGCAGACCAGGAACGGGCCGAAGAATTGCCCGGCGAGAAAGCGGTCCATGGTGGGCGATAAGCGCGGACGTCCGCTCATGCGGCCTCCTTCCAGCGCCCGTAACGCTCGACCCACTCCCACATCACGTCGCCCGGTCCGCGTCCCTGGTCGCCGCGGTCTGCCGCGCTGCGCAGAAACAACCCCACCGCCAGAATGGCGAAGATGATATCCGGTATGCTCATGGCGACGAAAGAATTGATATGTCCGCGCATCGCGAGCGCTTCGCCAGCTCTCATCAGCGAGTAGTAGAGGAAGAAGAGGGCGATCGCGACACCAAAACGTTCCGATTGACCGCCGCGCGCCGGCTTCAGCCCTAGCGGAATACCTAGCAACGCGAAGAGCAGGGTGGTAATCGGCAATGTGAACTTGCTCGCGATTTCGGTTTCGAGGCCAGGATCCGGCTTGCCCGTTGCGCGCGCCTTTGCCGCCTCCGATTGCAGCGCGCTATAGCTCATCTCCTCGGGGTCGCGCCCGGTTATTCCGAGGTCCGCGTTCGGCTGCACGTTGAGATCGTAAATACGAAAGCTGGTGATGTGGGTCTTATCGTTATGGGCCTCCAGGCCAAAAACCGAACCGTCATAAAGCCGCAAAGTAATCGTCTGAAGCGCCCGATCGGGCACGATGACGCCGGTCTTCGCAATGATCGTGTTCTGCTGATCTGGATTGCGCGCATCCGAGATCATCACACCGTGTAGCACTTCGTCTTTGGCCGAAATGTGATCGACGTAAACGACGAGGCCGGGGAAATTGCGATTGAAAACTTTGTCCTTGAGCCCGGCCGACGATCGGGTTTGCGTGAGTTCGAAGAGTTGCTCGCGCAAATGGCTGTTGGCCCACGGCCGCACCGAAAACGCGAGCCAGCTCGAAATCGCCCAGATGACGACGGCGAAGCCCAATACCGGCATAGCCAGCCTATAGAGACTCATGCCGCAGGCGCGGGCCGCGATTAGCTCGCGGTCGCCCGACATGCGTCCAAAGCCCATCAGCACGCCGAGCAGCACCGCCATCGGAAAGGTCAACTCCAGGAAGGCGGGCATGATGTAACCGATCAGGCCTGCAACGTCTTTGAGCGAGACGCCGCGGTTCACTACCATCTCAGTGAGTTTCAGCAGCCGGCCGGTGACCAGCGCAAACGTCAGGAGGGCCACGCCGAGCGCAAACGGCGCGACGACCTCGCTAACGATGTAGCGGTCGATGATTGCAATCCGGGGTATTCGCACTGATCTATTTTTATGGCGCACGCGAGCGCGAAGCATTCAGTTTAGATTGCGCGCCGCCGGAATGAAACTTTGTGCGACTCGATTTACACGGCCGACGAGGCGCGCGGGCACGCGGTCAACGCTGCCCAAGCACCAAGTACGGTAGACCAAGCATGCGGTCCAAGCATGCGGTCAAGGAGGATTGCATCGCTGCCGCCGCTGCGCGCTCATCGCGCACGGGATATGATTTGTCGCGATGAAGAAACCTCCACATCACCCGCATGGGTCGCAGCGTCCGCACGACCCGCCTAATGCGAACGGCCCAAGGGAGCCACTTAATCCCGGCCCGTCCACAGACACTCCGCGTGGTTCCTATAACCGACCATATCGCGATCGCAATCGACACGCGCGCCAAGGCGGCGAGTCGCAGCTGCGGGAGGATCGAGGGTCGCGTGCCGCCGTCGCTACTGATGACCGGCACCGGCGTCCGCCGGACGGTCCCGCTGGACGGGAGCTGATTTTCGGCGTCGAGCCGGTGCGCGAGTTGCTCGCTGCCGCCCCGGGCGCCATTCGGGTGCTCTACGTCAAGGCGGCGGCGCAGGCGCGCTTCGCCGGCGAGATCGACGCAGCCCGCATTCAGGGTGCGAGCGTCATCGCGGCCGAAGATGAAACACTCGCGCGCATGGCCGGATCAGAGGCCCGTCATCAGGGCCTCATCGCGATCATGCGCGAGTATCAGTACGAGCCGTTCGAGGAGGTCGTCGCGGAGGCCTACGATCCGCTGCTGGTGGTCGATGGAGTGACCGATCCGCGCAATCTCGGCGCGATCATGCGATCGGCCGAATGCGCAGGCGTGCATGCGATCGTCATCGCACGCGACCGCACCGTCGGTATCACGCCGATCACCGTCAAGTCATCGGCGGGTGCCTGGGCACATCTGCGGATCGCCCGCTGCGGCAACGTTGCGCAAGCGCTCGAGGCGCTCAAGCAGGCGGGCTATTGGATCGTCGCGCTCGCGCCGTCGGGCGATCTATCCATCTATCAGATCGATACGTCGCGCCGACTCGCGTTCGTGCTGGGATCGGAAGGTAGCGGCGTGCGCGAGATCGTCAAGAAGTCGGCCGATTTCATCGCGAGCATCCCAATGCGTGGGCGTATCGACTCACTCAACGTTTCGGTCGCAGCCGCGGTCGCATTGTTCGAGGTCGCTCGCCGTCGCGATGTCGCACGCTCTCCAACGAGTGGTTGACGATTCGCCGAGGGGTCCATCGCGACACGGAAAAGTAGTTGCGGGGACGGCAGCGCGGGACTATGAATCGCCCATCCTGTGCATTCGGATGAGGCGATCATGGATTACGATGACATCGTGGTGGGTGCGGGCTCTTCCGGGGCCGTGCTGGCCGCGCGGCTGAGCGAAGACCCCGGGCGCAGCGTGCTGTTGCTCGAAGCAGGCCCGGATTACCCCGCCGTCGAACAGAGCCCTGACGATCTCCTGCACACCTGGATCTCGGCCGGTCCGCACGATTGGGGCATGGTTGCCAAGGCCACAGCCGATCGCGAGATCAACTATCCGCGCGGCAAGGTCACCGGCGGCTCCTCGGCGGTCAACGGCCATATCGCCTTGCGGGGCACGCCCGAGGATTTCGACGAGTGGGCCGCGTGGGGCAACTCGGAGTGGAGTTTCGCTAAGGTTCTGCCTTACTATCGGAAGCTCGAAAACGATCGTGATGCGCAAGGCGATTTTCACGGCGTCAACGGTCCCATCTGGATCGAACGCCCGCGGCCCGAGACCTGGCAACCGATTAACTCCGCCTTCTACGACGCGTGCCGCGAACTCGGCTACGCCGAAGTGACCGACCACAACGATCCGCGATCGACCGGCGTAGGGCCGTGGCCGCGCAATCGCCGCGACGGCATTCGCATCTCCACCGCGATTGGCTATCTGAATCCGGCACGTCATCGGCTGAATCTGACGATTCGGCCATTTTGCAATACTCATCGTGTAATCGTCGAAGGCGGACGAGCCATTGGCGTCGAGGTCGAATGCGGTGGCGCGGTTCAAACGATTCGCGGGCGCCGCGTGACGCTCTCGGCCGGCGCGATCAACTCCCCCGCTATTCTGATGCGCTCAGGGATTGGGCCGCGCGCCGAACTCGAGGCTCTCGGAATCAAATCGGTAATTGATTTACCGGGCGTAGGCCGCAACCTTATCGATCATGTGCTGGTGCCGGTCGTTGCCAATCCGACACATGGGATTCCGCACGATTCGCAAGTCACCAACCCGATCGGTATCCGCTACACCGCGAGCGGTTCGAATGAGTTCAACGACATGCAGATGTACATCTTCACCTATTTCGATAGTTCGCTGTGGGTGGGTTCCGTACTCGATCTGCCGGTGCCGAGCGTTTCGGTCACACCTGGCCTGCAGCGGCCGCGCTCGCGTGGCCGCTGCAGTCTGCGCAGTGCCGATCCCAACGTGCCCGCGGTAATCGATCTGAACTACCTCGCCGATCCCGAGGACTTGCGCCGGATGGTCGACGGCGTTCGCATCGCATGGCGCCTAATGAACGGCGCGCGCTTCGCTCCGTACGTCAAGGACTTCGTCACTATTACGCCGGAGATCGTCGAATCTGACAGCGCCACCGCCGAGTTCGTGCGCGACAACTGCGGCACCATTTATCATCCCACCAGCACCGCCATGATGGGCCCGCAATCCGATCCGGCCGCGGTGGTCGATCAATATTTCCGGGCGCGCGGAGTCGAAGGTTTGCGCGTGGTCGATGCCTCGGTGATGCCGAATATCGTGCGCGCCAATACCAACCTAACTTGCATCATGATGGGCGAGCGTGCCGCCGACTGGATTCGCGCCGAGCGCTGACGCACAAGGATGCGTTAGTGGAGGCTTGTGCGAGACCAAACAAGCAACGGCGCGCGGCACGGTACGACACACCGCGGCTGTGCTCCGTTGTAATAGTCGTGTTGTTGTTCCTAGTGCAGTCTGTCGGTATCGCCGCGGCCGAATATAAGAAGGAGGGCCCGCTGGAACTGGCAGCAGGCACGGTTGGCTACGCCGTTGGGCGGTCGATTACGGGTAGGGTTAGTGACGCACTTGGCCGGCCGATTGTCGGCGCGGCGGTGACTCTGCAAGCGGGCGATGGAAGGACGGTCGCGCGTGCTTTCACCGACGGTCAGGGCAGCTATCGACTACCTGAAAGAGGCGCCGCTACCAACGCACTCGCGCCGCCCGGCACTTACGTGCTGATGGTGCGGAATAAGGGCTTCAAGCCGGCGACGATGATTATCGTGCTGCCCGAGAGGGCCGCGAAGCGACAGAATTTCGCGCTGGAGGCAGAGCAGGCGCTGATAGTTCCAGTGAGCGCCAGCCGAATCCGTGGACAGAACGGACTCTCGGAAACCGGGACGAGCCGGTATACGTTGACGGCAAAGGACATCGCGAATCTGCCCGCGGGCGAGGCGACGCCGCTCAACCAGGTGCTGCTACAGATGCCCGGCGTGGCGCTCGATCAGAACCAGGAGATTCATATCCGCGGCGAGCACATGGGTATTCAGTATCAGATGAATGGGATAATGCTGCCGCTCGATATCAACACCGACCCGACCTTCACCCAGCTATTGAATGCATACTTCGTGAAGAGTGTAAGCCTGATGGATGGAATACTGCCGGCGCAATATGGCTATCGCACCTCGGGTGTAGTGGATATTCATACCAAGGACGGCTGCGACGGTGCGCACAATCAGTTCACAATCTCGGGCGGCCAGCGTGACACCGTGTCGCCGAGTTTCGAGGCGGGCGGATGCGAGGGGAATTTCAGCTATTACCTGACCGGCCTTTATTTACAGTCCAACCTGGGACTCAGTTCAGCGGTGCCGGCACCGGATCCGATTCACGATGCGACGAAGCAGGGTCAGGGATTCGCGTATCTGACCTGTGGATTGAATCCGACGACCAAGCTGAGCCTGATCTCGGGGATGACAGTGGCGAGCAATCAATTTCCAAATCAGCCGAATCAACTGCCGGAGTTCCAGCTCGACCATCTCAATCCGATGCTCTATCCATCAAGTGCGATCGATTCCGGCCTGGATCAGCAGGACTACTACGGAGTGATCGCGCTCAACGGCGCACTCGGAACCAATACCGATTACCAACTGGCGTATACGGCGCATTACAATACCGAAACGTTCAATCCCGATCCGGCCAGCGATCTCATTTACCAGGGTATCTCCTCGAAGGTTTTTACCAGCGATCTGTCCAATAGTCTTGAGGGCGATCTGATATATCGGCTGGGCGCGCGGCATACGCTGCGCGGCGGCTTTTACTTTGGCGAGTATGGTGTGGAATCGGATCAGACTTCGCAGGCCCTTCCGATCGTGATGGGAAAGCCGGCGATAGTCCCGGTTTCGGTTACCGCGAACCTAAACAAGATCAATCTGGTGTACGGTCTATATTTTCAGGATACGTGGCGGATCGCCGACAATTTTAGTGTGAACTTCGGCTCGCGCTGGGACCGCGTAACTGGGTTTGCGATCAATAGTCAGTTCAGCCCGACGATCAACTTCGTCTACCAGCCGCGTAGCGGTTGGACCTTGCACGGTGGATTCGCGCGGAACTTTCAAGTGCCCAACTTCCAGAATGTATCAGTGGGAATCTTCAAGCTGCTGGTGGGCACCACCGGAGCAATCGGGACCACTCCGAGCGGCAACGCATCTCCGACCACCGAAACCGATTACACGTGGGACGGCGGCTTCACCCATCAATTTACGCCTCATCTGATATTTGCACAGGACAATTATTTCAGGATCGACCGGCATTACCTGGACGAAGGTCAATTCGGGTTCGTGCCGATTGACGCGCCATTCAACTATGTCCGCGGTTACGGGGGCGGGACGGAAAATTCGCTGACCTACAACGTTGAAAATCTCGCACTGCGGGCAAATATTTTTGTCGCACGAGAAGAGGTCGTTGGAGTTGCCACCGGGCAGTACAATTTCCCCTCGGACGAAGTTGCGTACATAGATCGCCACTACATCGTGCTGGATCATACTCCGTTGGTAGGCGCGTCGGGCGGCGCCGCATACAGGTGGAAGGATTATCAGTTCGCCTTGGACGGGCTCTTCAGCAGCGGACTGCGGGGAGGCTTTGCAAATCTGATTCAGCTACCGCAGGTGTGGCAGTTCGACCTGAGCGCCGCGCGGAATTTTGTCATTCCGCGGCTGGGCAAGTTTACCAACCGCGTCGTTCTACTCAACATTTTCGATCGGACGAACCTGATCCGGCCCGCCAATGGAATCGGGGTGTTTCAAGCGGCGTACGGGCCGAGAATCACGGTGTACGATGCGCTGACGGTGCCGTTGCCCGCATTGTAGAAAGATAACTCCTTAGACCTTTCTCCAAAGAGAACAAAATATGCGAGGTTTGCGAGGAGGCGAAGAATTCGGTTTACCCTCGGCCCCTTCCTTAAAGACTCAGTATGCTGACTCGTATGGGGTTTAGCGCATGATTTCGTTGAGGCCGCCCGGGGTGGTGTATTTCTCGATGTTCTCGTATTGCTTCGGCGCCTCACCGTTAATGAGAACGTTATAGCCGTGACTATCGTTGGGGCCGCTGAAGGTCGCATGGTTGCTCTGGATATTCCAGAAATGGGAATACTGCGCACCGGACGAATTCTGCGGGCCGATTTGCGGGACGTTGATTACGATCGGCTGCAGCAATGCGATCTTCCAGAGCTGCATATTCTTGTCGAAGAGATCTTCCCACAGCGCGCCGTAAAATTGCTTATCGAGGTACATGATACGCTTGCCGTAACAGTAGCCTGAAGCCTTCGCGGGAATCTTCCGTATATCGAGCACATAGGCGTCGCGCAGTTCCCATTTGCCCCATGAGGGCTTGGGCCATCCGAGCGGCATGTCGTAGTCCTCGGGCAGATTGGCGCCGGCGGTGCCGACGTCCATCTGGTCGAGGATACTGCGCTCGCCCAGCAGGTTCGCGTCGAAATCGGGGATATCGCCGTCGAAGCCGAAGAAGCCGTCGTCGGGAGTGGTGTCGGAGCCCGACGAGGAACATCGCGCGGAAGCGGAAAGCTCCTCGGAGCGGCGCAGGGCGGGCTTGAAGACGAAGGTCACTTGGGGTTTGGTGAGGTCGGTGTATGCGATCAGCAGGTTCGCCGAATACTTCGCCTGCTCCGGCTCCTCGGTCATGAACCAGGTGGTGTAGAACTTGCCCTCGCCGCCGGGGATGGTCGCGGGAACGCCGGGATCGGTGTTGTAGGAATGCTGCCGATAGACCCATTCCCCTTTGGTGCAATTGACGCTGCTAAAAGAATCCATGGTGCAATTGAAGCCGAGGTTGTTCATGTCGTTGACAACGAGGTGGGGGAAATAGCGGAACCAGAAATTGGCGAGAATCTTCCATCCCTTGTGTGGATCGGCGGGGTCGGGAAACGGGCTGCCGCCATTGTAGTTGTCGACGGTCAGGCCGCCGTCGGGCAGTTCGACTATTCGGGTCTTGCCGCGAAGTTTCTCGGTTTCGTCGAGATAACCCTTGGGCAGGGGATGAATGACGGTTGGTCCGACGTCCATCTCGACATCGGCGGGCATCTTCCAGAAATACTTCCCTTCGAAGAGATCGATCATGCCGTCGGGCATGAAATCGCGATACTGCGTCCAGTTCTGCATGGTGATTTTGGTGCCGGGAGGGATTTGCGCGTCTGCGGACGGATTGGCGCTCGCGGCATTGCCGGTTGGCGGGGCGGGTGAGGTGTTGTCGGTGGCAAGAGCGCTCGCGCTGAATACGCCGGTGAGCACAGCTATCAGTAACGCGATTGGGAGGAATCCACAGACCCAGACTACTAATTGAACTGGCCGAGTTGAGTGAACCAGCCGAACGAATTGAACAAACCAATGCATGTGCTGCCTCCCAGCTGCGAAGCTCATAGCCATGGAATCCTCACGCGAAATTTGGCTGGAGGACACCAGAAGATCGTGTTAAATGCAAGGGCGAAGCGGGCGGGCGGGTCCGGTGGGTCTATTGGATAGCGCGCCGAAACCTCGCGGAATCCGTCTAGCGTCGCCAAACGAAAACGTGCTCACCGATATACTGCGAGTACCCGCGATTGCGGGCGCCGCGCTATTCGCTTAACCTTTAGAAGCGCGCGCCGCGGGTATGCGCAATGCTTCTGCGACACGCTCTTTTCTTGACTTGCGCCAGGCGGCAGAATAAACAAGACGTTTCGTTTCGTGTTAAAACTCGGCGCCGATGTAGCTCAACGGTAGAGCAACTGACTTGTAATCAGTAGGTTGCGAGTTCGATTCTCGCCATCGGCTTGGCCCGATGGGAGAAGGTGCTTGGAGAGGTTCCCGAGTGGCCAAAGGGATCAGACTGTAAATCTGACGGCTTATGCCTTCGGAGGTTCGAATCCTCCCCTCTCCACCATATTCGACCTTGCTCGGGGAGCGGGAATAGCTCAGTTGGTAGAGCGCGAGCCTTCCAAGCTCGGGGTCGCGGGTTCGAGTCCCGTTTCCCGCTCCAATCTAGCGGTCCGGGGACAAAAAGAGGCGCGTAGAGGCAGAAGAAGCGTAGACGATGCCCATGTAGCTCAGCCGGTAGAGCACTTCCTTGGTAAGGAAGAGGTCACGGGTTCGATTCCCGTCGTGGGCTATCAAGATCGGGACTGGATATTTCGCTGCCAAATGAGGTCAGATCCAGCGTAGAGTATGAATTTGCGTCAAAATTTGAGCAGGTTGAGCGCGGCGGTCGGGACGGACAATTCAGCTAACCGAATGAGACGAGAGTATTACGATGAGAGATTTAATTGGAATGGCATGCGACACTTGCAAACGGCGAAATTACACCACCAGCCGCAACAAGAAGCGCCAGACCGAGAAATTTGCAATCAAGAAGTTTTGTCCGAGCTGCCGGAACCATACGGTGCATAAGGAAACCAAGGTCTGAGTCGGAAGCGGCATCCGTCGCAAAGGGTCTTAAATTAGGAGCAGGGTTAGGACCCCGTGACGAACCGCCCGAGATTGAACAGGCGCGGCATCCGGATCGCGACGGATGCGCGACCCGTAGAGACAGGCGGAGGGTCAGTAGCTCTAATTGGCAGAGCGGCGGACTCCAAATCCGTAGGTTGCAGGTTCGAATCCTGCCTGACCCGCCATAAAACGTCAGCCCCGTTGCATAAGCCGGTATAAATGGATAGTCTAAAAAGTTACCTCACTCAGGGCACGAATTTTGTCAAGGAATCTTGGACCGAACTCGGAAAGGTTCACTTCCCCACGCCCAGGGAAACGCTGCAAGCGACCTTGGTAGTGGTGGCCTTGGTGGTGGTGTTGGCGTTGTGGCTGGGGCTTATAGATATGGGCGCCAAGAGCTTCGTCCGCCAGATAATTAGCTAATTCGGAGAACTTCGGCCTAGAAATTGACCAGTAGGCGAGCCTGCTCACGATTTAAGTGTCGTTCATGGGTCTAAAAGCGTGCGTTCACAATCTGAAGTGTCGTAGATGCCAGACGCAGAAATAATCCAGCCCGTCATCTCGAGCACGGCCAAGCGATGGTATGTCGTGCACACCTATTCGGGCTTTGAGCAGAAGGCCAAGGCGGCACTCGAGGAGCGCGTACGTTCGCTGCGCCAGCACGATGATACGCGGGCGACCGCCGACAAGTTCGGGGATGTGGTCGTTCCGGTCGAACGGGTGCAGGAACTGGGCAAGGGCGGCCAGCGCAAAGTCTCGAACAGCAAATTTTTTCCGGGCTATATCTTCGTGAATATGGAGCTCGACGACGAGACCTGGCACGTAGTCAAGGACACGCCCAAGGTGACCGGTTTCGTGGGGCATTCGACGTCTCCGCCGGAAGTGCCGGCCTCCGAGGTTGAGGCGATCAAGCAGCAGATGGAAGAAGGGGCGCTGCGGCCCAAGCCCAAGGTGCTGTTTGAGGTCGGCGAGGCGGTGAAGGTGGTAGATGGGCCATTTCAGGATTTTAACGGCACAGTTGAAGAGGTCCGGCCCGAAAAGGGCAAGGTCCGCGTACTGATCTCGATTTTCGGCCGCGCGACACCGGTTGAACTCGATTTTGTACAGGTAGAGAAGTCGTAGATCGTCCAGGCCGGGGCCAGCGGGCGGGGCTATAAAGCGGGCGAGTTAGGTCAACCGGCGGTTAGGTCGGGCAGGGGGATCGAGCAGAACGAACGCCTAAGGCAATCGAAAGCGGCCCTGATTTAACCGGCCGAGCCCAACGCCTCATCGGAACGAACCAGTATATCGACTGAGAAAGATTTAGATGGCAAAAAAAGTTACCGGGCAGATCAAGTTGCAGATTCCTGCTGGAGCGGCCAATCCGTCGCCGCCGGTGGGGCCGGCGCTAGGGCAGCGCGGCGTCAATATCATGGAGTTCTGCAAGGCCTTCAACGCGCAGACGCAGAACATGCAGGGACTGGTGGTGCCGGTGATAATCACGGTCTATGCGGACCGCTCATTCACGTTCATCACCAAGAGTCCGCCAGCGCCGGTATTGCTAAAGCGCGCGGCCGGAATCGAGAAAGGTTCGGCGACGCCGCATAAGAATAAGGTGGGCAAGGTCTCGAAGAAGCAAATCGAGGAGATCGCCCAGACCAAGATCAAGGATCTGACGGCTAAGGACCTCGACGCCGCGATGCGTTCGGTGGCGGGCACGGCGCGTTCGATGGGTATCGAAGTAATCGATTAGGATTAAGTTGCATCAGGGAATTTAGGACGAGCCAATGGCAGGCAAGAAATATCGCGAAGCCGCGAAGCATATCGATCAGGATAAGCGCTATGGGCTCGAAGAGGCGCTGACGCTTGTGATCGCCAACAAGATCGCAAAATTCGACGAGACCGTCGAACTCGCGTTGCGGCTCAACGTCGACCCGCGCCAGGCGGATCAGAACGTGCGCGGCACGGTGGTGTTGCCCAATGGCACGGGTCGGGTGGCGCGCGTGCTGGTGCTGGCCAAAGGCGAAAAGGAACGCGAAGCGCGCGAGGCGGGCGCCGATTTTGTCGGCGGCGAGGATATTATCAAGCGAATCCAGGAAGAGAACTGGCTCGATTTCGATCGCGTGATCGCGACTCCGGATATTATGGGCGCGGTCGGCCGAATCGGTAAGATCCTCGGACCTCGTGGACTGATGCCGAACCCGCGCGTCGGGACGGTTACCTTCGATATCGCGAAGGCGGTGGCCGAAGTCAAGGCGGGCAAGGTGGACTACCGGGTTGACAAGGCGGGAGTGGTCCATGCGCGGATCGGCAAGCTGAGCTTCGGCGAAGCCAAGCTGACGGAGAACGCTCACGCGCTGATCGACGCGATCGTTCGCGCCAAGCCGTCGAGTGCCAAGGGTAACTACGTCAAGAGCGTGGCGGTCGCGTCCACTATGGGCCCCGGTGTGCGGGTCGATACGGCAGCAGCGACGCGAGTCGCGGCGGTAGCCTAGGTAACGGCGCACTAGGGTGGCACGCTAAAGGCGGAACCCACGAAAAGACTGGAAGAATGGAATGAATAAAGCAGAGAAGAGCGCGACGGTCGCCGAACTAACCGAGAACTTCGGCCGCGCGAGTATCGCGTTCCTGTCCGAGTACAAGGGCATGAGCGCGGGCGAGTCCGACGACCTGCGCCGGCAGATCCGGGCGGCGCGCGGCGAATTTCGCGTCACCAAGAACACGCTCTTGCGTCTGGCGGTAAAGGACACCAGCTTCGCCCCGCTCGAGAGTCATCTGAATGGACCGGTCGGGCTTATACTGAGCTACGCGGACCCGGTCGAACTGGCCAAGACGGTCAACTCGTTTAAGGTTCTAGGCGAAAAGTTCAAGCTGCGCGCGGGCGTGCTCGACGGCCGTCCGTTGACGCCGGAGGAGATCAACGATCTCGCTAATCTGCCTCCGCGAGAAGTGATTCTGTCGCAATTGCTGGGGCTGATACAGGCGCCGGCGACGCATCTGGTGCGCCTGTTGAACGAGCCCGGCTCGGGGCTCGCGCGGCTGTTGAACGCGATCGGGCGCAAGCTGGCGGAGAATGCGCCGGCCGCCTCGGCGGACGCGCCTGGAGAACCTGCGGCTGAGGCGCCTGCGGCGGAGGCGGCTCAATCATAGACCGGGGCGGTAGTTCGGGACCGGTTCATTCTTAAATAGATGCTCGCCGGTTCACTTCCAAGAGTAAGTGACAGGAATATTCGGCTAGTCGGGGCGCTCCCACATCGCCCGCTGACCGCGAGGAGAAGGAGAGATATCAAGATGTCAGAAGCAGCACAGTTCAGCCGCGACCAGGTCAAGGATTATCTGAAGAATCTGAGCCTGCTGGATGCGGCGGCGCTCGTAAAGGAACTGGAAGAGGAGCTCGGCGTGTCGGCTGCGGCCCCGATGGCGGTTGCCGCCGCTCCGGCGGCCGGCGCAGCGGCTCCGGTAGTCGAGAAGGACGAGTTCGATGTGATCCTGACGGCAGCGGGCGACAAGAAGATCCAGGTGATTAAGGTGGTACGCGAGCTCACCGGATTGGGCCTGAAGGAGGCCAAGGACTTGGTCGACGGCGCGCCCAAGGCGGTCAAGGAAGGTATCAACAAGGCCGAGGCCGATAGCGTCAAGGCAAAGATCGAAGAGGTCGGGGGATCGGTCGAACTGAAGTAGGACCCGGCGGATATTTGGCACACATCTACCGGCGAAACAGTTTGAGCGGCGGCAACGCGGGGTTACCGCGATTGATGTGTGTACGGTTTCGGACAGACGGTAATTACCAGGGGCGTGCGGCCTTAGCTGGCGGTGCGCCCCTTGATTCAGTTCGTCACATGGCGATCGGTTACGGCGCCAAATGCCGGATGAGGTAGAAATGGCCCAGCAGTCGCAGGTCGCAAGCAACCTTCGCCTTCGCCGCTCCTTCGGCAAGATCAAGAAGATTATCGATATTCCGAATCTGATCGAGATTCAGAAGCGCTCATACCAGGACTTCCTACAAGCCGATGTAACTTCCGAGGAGCGTAAGGACGAAGGGCTGCAGGCGGTTTTCAAGTCGGTTTTTCCGATCAAGGATTTCAACGAGACCGCGTCGCTCGAGTTCGTGAGCTACGAACTGGGAGCGCCCAAGTATGACGTCGAGGAATGCCATCAGCGGGGCATGACTTATGCGGCGCCGCTTAAGGTCAAGATTCAACTGGTTATCTGGGACGTCGAAAGCGGGCGGCGATCGATCAAGAACGTCAAGGAGCAGGAAGTTTACTTCGGCGAGATTCCGTTGATGACGCCCAACGGGACCTTCATGGTAAACGGTACCGAGCGCGTGATCGTGTCGCAGCTCCATCGGTCGCCAGGGGTGTTTTTCGAGCACGACAAGGGACGCACCCATTCGACTGGCAAGCTGCTCTATTCGGCGCGTGTGATTCCGTATCGCGGGAGCTGGATCGATTTCGAGTTCGACCCGCGCGACGTGCTCTACGTGCGCATTGATCGGCGGCGCAAGTTTCCGGCGACGGTGCCGTTGCGCGCGCTCGGCATGACGACCGAGGACCTCCTGAACTATTATTATAAGAAAGACGTCATCATCTTAGACGAGAAGCAGCTCGCGCGCGCGTTTATTCCGACGCAGTTGCTGGGTTCGCGGGTGACGCGCGATATCAAAGATCCTCGGAGCGGCGAGGTGATTGCGCGCGAAGGGCGCAAGTTCAACAAAGCGATCGTGCGCCAGCTCGAAGCGGCGAAAATCGACGAAATTCCGATTGCACCGGAGGACGTGACCGGGCGGGTGTCCGCGCATGACGTGGTCGACTCGACCACCGGCGAAGTGTTGGTGCAGTGCAACGAGGAGCTGAGCGAGGAGACGGTCGAGAAGCTGAAAGCTCACGGGGTACGCAAGATCGAGGTGCTCTATACCGAGGATCAGGCGGGTGGCGGGCCGCTGCGCCTCACGCTGGCGCAAGACAAACTCGAAAAGCCCGAGGATGCAATCCTCGAGATTTACCGACGGCTGCGTCCGGGCGATCCGCCAACGCTGCAGACGGCGACGACCTTTTTCAACAATCTGTTTTTCAATCCGGAGCGCTATGATCTGTCGAAGGTCGGCCGGCTGAAGCTAAATCATAAGCTGTTCAAGGATCCGCTGGCAGTGCCGCTCGAACAGGGTACATTGCGCCGCGAGGATATCCTCGAGGTCGTGCGCTACCTGATTGAGCTCAAGAACGGCGACGACGATCGCACAGTCGACGATATCGACCATCTGGGTAATCGGCGTGTGCGTGCAGTCGGCGAGCTGGTCGAAAATCAGTTCCGGATCGGACTGGTGCGGATGGAGCGTGCGATCAAGGAGCGCATGAGCCTGCAGGATATCGAGACCCTGATGCCGCAGGAGCTGGTCAACTATAAACCCGCCTCGGCGGTGATCAAGGAGTTTTTCGGGTCCTCGCAGCTCTCGCAGTTCATGGATCAGACCAATCCGCTGAGCGAGATCGCGCATAAGCGGCGGCTCTCGGCGCTCGGGCCGGGCGGTCTCACGCGCGAACGCGCTGGTTTCGAGGTTCGTGACGTTCATCCGACGCATTACGGGCGCGTATGTCCGATTGAAACGCCAGAGGGTCCCAATATCGGCCTGATTGCGGCACTTTCAACCTATGCACGCGTGAACGAATACGGCTTTATCGAAACGCCATACCGAGTAGTCGAGGATCAGAAGGTCACCGATCGGATCAAGTATCTGTCGGCGCTCGAAGAAGAGGATGTGGTGATCGCGCAGGCCAATGCAGCGCTCGATACGCATGGCAAATTCTCGGCCGAGCTGGTCTCGGCACGAATCGGCGGTGAGTTCACGGTCGTACGCGCCGAAGAAGTGCAATATATGGACGTCTCGCCGAATCAGCTCGTGTCGGTGGCGGCGTCGCTGATTCCGTTTTTGGAAAACGACGACGCCAATCGCGCGCTGATGGGTTCGAACATGCAGCGCCAGGCGGTGCCGCTCTTGAAGACCGAGGCGCCGCTGGTCGGCACCGGACTTGAGATGACGGTTGGACGCGATTCGGGAGTCACGCGGATCGCCAAGCGCGATGGCGTGATCGAGAGCGTCGACGCGGAGCGGATCGTGGTGCGTGCGGATCGGCAGAGCAAGGATTTGCGCGATGCGGGCGTTGATATCTACAACCTGGTCAAGTATCAGCGTTCGAACCAGAATACCTGTATCAATCAGCGCCCGATCGTGCTGAAAGGCGATCGCGTCAAGTCCGGCGACGTGCTGGCCGACGGTCCCTCGACCGACATGGGCGAGCTCGCGCTGGGACGCAACGTGGTGGTCGCTTTCATGCCGTGGGGCGGCTACAACTTCGAGGATTCGATCCTGATCTCGGAGCGCGTGGTCAAGGAAGACCTTTTCACCTCGGTCCATATCGAGGAATTCGAATGTATCGCGCGCGACACCAAGCTCGGGCCCGAAGAGATTACCCGCGACATTCCCAACGTCGGTGAGGACGCGCTCAAGAATCTGGACGCGAGCGGGATTATCCGCATCGGCGCGGAAGTCCGCCCGGGCGATATCCTGGTCGGCAAGATTACGCCCAAGGGCGAAACCCAGCTCAGCCCCGAAGAGAAGCTGCTGCGAGCGATTTTCGGCGAGAAGGCGGGCGAGGTCCGCGACACCAGCCTGCGGGTGCCGCCCGGAGTCGAAGGCGCGGTGATCGATGCGCGGGTTTTTGCGCGGCGCGGCGTCGCGAAGGATGATCGCACGCAGGAGATTCAGAGCCTGGAAGCCGAACGCCTCAAGCAGGACGAGGGCGAGGAGATTCGGATCATCCGTCAGGAGACGCTGCGCAAGCTCAAGCGCGCGCTGGCCGGCAAGAAGCTCGCGGGGCGTGTGATGTCCGACGAGCGGCGGGTGCTGTTTCAAAAGGGCGACGGAATCTCGCCCGAGGAGCTCGACGATCTGCCGCCGCCTTTATGGGGGCAGCTCAAGGTCGAGCAGGAGACCGCGGCAGCCGATATAACGCAGGCCCTGGCGGCGATGAACGCCAACGTCGAAGCTGTGCAACAGCATTACGGGGCCAAGGTCGAGCGGCTGAAGGCGGGCGACGAACTGGCGCCGGGCGTGATCAAAATGATCAAGGTGTTCGTCGCGATCAAGCGCCGGTTGCAAGTCGGCGACAAGATGGCGGGACGCCATGGCAACAAGGGCGTGCTTTCGCGGATACTGCCGGAAGAAGATATGCCGCGGACCACCGACGGCAGTCCAGTCGATATCGTGCTCAATCCGCTGGGCGTGCCGTCGCGCATGAACGTCGGGCAAATCCTGGAGACGCATTTGGGCTGGGCGGCATTGGAACTAGGCCGCCGGCTCGGACTGGAATTGACTAACGGTGCGTCACCGGCGCAGATTCGCCGGCGGCTGCGTGAATACTATCCGGAAAAGGAAAGCCAGGAATTTATCGAGACCTTGCCCGACGGTGAGCTGATGAAGCTCGCGGCCAAGGCGGCCAAGGGTGTGCATACGGCGTCGCCGGTCTTCGATGGCGCGCGCGAAGAGGAGATTTTCGCACTTCTGAAGCGTGCGGAGCTGCCCGAGAGCGGCCAGTGCACGCTGCATGACGGACGTACCGGGATCGCCTTCGAGCAGCCGGTGACCGTCGGCGTGATGTACATGATGAAGCTACATCATCTGGTCGAGGACAAGATTCACGCGCGGTCGACCGGGCCCTACAGCCTGGTCACGCAGCAGCCACTCGGCGGCAAGGCCCAGTTCGGCGGACAGCGGCTCGGCGAGATGGAAGTGTGGGCGCTGGAAGCATACGGCGCGGCCTATACGCTGCAGGAGATGCTGACGGTGAAGTCGGACGATGTTGCCGGTCGCACGCGGATGTACGAGGCGATCGTCAAGGGCGAGAACACGCTCGAGCCGGGGCTGCCGGAGTCGTTCAACGTCATGGTCAAGGAATTGCAGTCGCTCTGCCTCAATATTGAGTTGCTGGAGCAGCCGCAGCGCGGCGCCTGACCTCGGGCGCGAGTATTGGGGCAGCCGATGCCCGGGGACGTGGAGATGGCCGGATTGCCAGACTGAGCGACTGGTTAGTTAGCGTTCGGGCTGGTTGATGACGGTGATAGAGAAGCTGCTTTCCGCGTTGAGAAGATGATCTCGGCAAGTTAGGCACGACCAAAGTCAAGCGCGATCGGGCGCCACGCGGCGGTTCATTCCGGCGCGTCGCCAGGGAGCATAGTAGTATGGAAGATCTGTTCGGCCTGTTCGAAAAGCCCAAGAATCCGATTGCGTTCAACGCGATCCGTATTTCGATTGCGTCGCCCGAAATGATCCGTTCGTGGTCGCACGGCGAGGTCAAGAAGCCGGAGACGATCAACTATCGCACCTTCAAGCCGGAGCGCGATGGGCTGTTTTGCGCAAAGATTTTCGGCCCAACCAAGGACTACGAATGTAACTGCGGCAAATACAAGCGCATGCGTCATCGCGGCGTGGTATGCGAAAAGTGCGGCGTCGAAGTGATTCAATCGAAGGTCCGGCGCGAGCGCATGGGCCATATCGATCTGGCGGCGCCGGTGGCGCATATCTGGTTTCTGCGTTCATTGCCGTCGCGGATCGGCACGCTGGTAGACATGACTCTGAAGGAACTCGAGAAGGTGCTCTACTTCGAGTCCTACGTCGTGACCGATCCGGGCGAGACCACGCTGCAGGTGCGCGAGCTTTTGACCGAACGCAAGTATCGCGAGGCGCGCGAACAGTTCGGCGACAGCTTCAAGGCCGAGATGGGCGCGGAGGCGATTCGCACGCTGCTGTCGAATCTCGAACTCGACCAGCTCTCGGAGACCTTGCGGGTCGAGATGAAGGCGACGGCGAGCGAGGCGCGCCGCAAGAAAGTAGCCAAGCGCCTGAAGGTCGTCACCGCCTTTCGCGAGTCGGGTAACCGGCCCGAATGGATGATCCTGACGATTCTGCCGGTGATTCCGCCTGACCTGCGGCCGCTGGTGCCGCTCGACGGCGGACGTTTTGCGACCTCGGACCTCAACGATCTCTACCGGCGGGTAATAAATCGTAACAATCGGTTAAAGCGGCTGATCGAGCTCAACGCTCCCGACATTATCGTGCGCAATGAAAAGCGCATGCTGCAGGAAGCGGTCGATGCGCTGTTCGACAATGGCCGCCGCGGACGCGCGATCACGGGCCCGGCCAAACGGCCGTTGAAGTCTTTGTCCGACATGCTCAAGGGCAAGTCCGGACGCTTTCGTCAAAACCTGCTGGGCAAGCGCGTAGATTACTCGGGCCGTTCGGTGATCGTGGTCGGGCCCGAGCTCAGGCTTCATCAATGCGGCCTGCCCAAGAAGATGGCGCTCGAACTGTTCAAGCCGTTCATTTACAGCAAGCTCGAGGAAAAGGGCTACGTCACCACGATCAAGAGCGCCAAGAAGATGGTCGAGAAGGAGGGCAAGGACGTCTGGGATATCCTCGACGAGGTTATCCGCGAGCATCCGGTGCTGCTCAATCGTGCGCCCACCCTCCATCGGCTGGGGATCCAGGCGTTCGAGCCAGTGCTGATCGAGGGCAAGGCGATTCAGCTTCATCCACTGGTCTGCGTGGCCTATAACGCAGACTTCGACGGCGACCAGATGGCGGTGCACGTACCGCTGTCGATCGAGGCGCAGGTCGAATCGCGGGCCTTGATGATGTCGACCAACAATATCCTGTCGCCGGCGAGCGGCAAGCCGATCATCGTGCCGACCAAGCACAGGGTGCTGGGGCTCTATTACATGACGCGTGAGCGGCCGCTGGCGCGTGGTGAGGGCAAATTCTTTTCGTCACCGTCGGAGGTGCGAATCGCCTACGACCACGACGAAGTCGACCTGCATGCACGGATCATGGTGCGGATGCCGATACGAACTGCGTCGGACGCTACGCTGGAGGACGAGGACGGACGTCCGACGAATCCGGGCGCCAGTGCGGCACATAATGGTGAGCGTAAGAGCGAGCGCGTAGAGGCCACCGTCGGGCGCGTGCTGCTTTACGAGATCGTGCCGGCGGCGGTGCCGTTTTCCGAAGTCAACCGCACCATGAAGAAGAAGGAGCTCGGCAACCTGATCGACTTGGTCTATCGCCGGGCCGGTAACAAGGCGACGGTTATTTTCGCCGATCGCCTAAAGGACGTCGGTTTCGAGTTTGCGACGCGGGCGGGTATTTCGATCTCGATCAAGGACATGACGATTCCGCCGCGCAAAAAGGAACTGCTCGACGGCGCGCAGAAACAGGTCAGCGAAATCCAGCAGCAGTATAACAACGGAGTTATCACCGACGGCGAGCGCTACAACAAGGTCGTTGATATCTGGGCCGAGGTTCAGGACGAAATCGGCAGCGCCGTGCTGAGCGGCTTGGCGACGCAGGTCTTCGGTAAGGACGCCAAGGGCAACGACATCACTGGCCCCTCGTTCAATCCGATCTTCATCATGGCCGACTCGGGCGCTCGTGGTTCCGAGCAGCAGATTCGCCAGCTTGCGGGACTGCGCGGCCTGATGGCGAAGCCGTCGGGCGAGATTATCGAAACTCCCATCACCGCCAATTTCCGCGAAGGCTTGACGGTGTTGCAGTACTTCATTTCGACTCACGGCGCACGCAAGGGCCTGGCCGATACTGCGCTCAAGACCGCGAATTCCGGGTACCTGACGCGGCGGCTGGTCGATGTCGCGCAGGATTCGATTATTACCGAAAGCGACTGCGGCACGCTCGACGGGATCGAGATGACGCCGCTGGTCGAAGGCGGCGAGGTGATCGAAGGCTTGGGCGATCGCGTGCTCGGGCGCGTGGCGCTGGAGGATATCCGCGACCCGTTCACCAACGAGGTCTTGATCCGGGCCAACGACATGATCGACGAGGATCTGGTGGCGCGGATCGAAGAGGCCGGCCTCGAGAAGGTGAAGATTCGATCGGTGCTAACCTGCCAATCGCGCCAGGGCGTATGCGTCAAATGTTACGGCCGCGATCTTGGTCGCGGACATCAGGTCAATATGGGCGAGGCGATTGGGATCATGGCGGCGCAATCGATCGGCGAGCCCGGCACGCAGCTCACGATGCGCACGTTCCATATCGGCGGCACCGCCAGTCGGCGCGCCGAGCAGACCACGCTGGAGGCGCGCAACGAGGGTATCGTGCGGCTGCACAACGTCAAGACCGTGCCCAGCCGCGACGGCAGCCTGATCGTGATGTCGCGTCATGGCGAGGTTGCGATCGTGGCCCCGGTGCATACCGAGGGCGCCGCCCCTAACGCCCCGGCGCGCGAGCGTGAACGTGAACGCTATCCGCTGGTATATGGCGCCAAGCTGCGTAAGGCAGAAAGCAGCAGAGTCAAGTCGGGCGACCTGATTGCGGAGTGGGATCCTTACACCACGCCGATTATCACGGAAGTCGCCGGCAAGATTAAGTACGGCGACATTCTCGAAGGCAAGACGATGGAGGAGCGGGTCGATGAGCGCACTGGCGCCCGATCCAACGTCATCGTGGAGTCCAAGGAGCTCGACGTACGCCCGCGTATTTCGATCAAGGACGATACGGGCAAGACCGTCCGGATTGCGGCGATCGTGACCGAAGGACGTCCGATCGGCACCGATCAGTATGCGCGCTACTTTCTACCGGTGAGCTCATATATCAACGTGGGCGAAGGTGCGCACGTCGACGCAGGTGAGGTAATCGCGAAGATTCCGCGCGAGACCACTAAGACCAAAGACATCACCGGCGGATTGCCGCGGGTGGCGGAGCTGTTCGAGGCGCGGAAACCGAAGGAATTCGCGGTTATTTCCGAGATCGACGGCCAGGTCTCTTTCGGCAAGGATACCAAGGGTAAACGCAAGGTTGAGGTCACACCCGAAATTGGAGAGAAGCGCGAATATCTGATCGCCAAGGGCAAGCATATCTCGGTGCATGAGGGTGATATCGTCAAGGCGGGCGAGCCGCTGATGGAAGGCTCGTCGAATCCGCATGACATTCTGACGATCCTGGGCGAGAAGGCGCTGGCAAAATACTTGGTCGACGAAATCCAGGAGATCTACCGGCTCCAGGGCGTACGGATTAACGATAAGCATATCGAGGTGATCGTGCGCCAGATGCTGCGGCGGGTCAGGATCAAGGAGGTTGGCGATACCGATTTCCTGATCGGCGATCAGACCGAGAAATGGCGTTTCGACGAGGAGAATGGCCGCGTCCTGACCAAGGGTGGCGAGCCGGCCATTGCGGAGCCGCTGTTGCTGGGCATTACCAAGGCCTCACTCTCGACCGAGAGCTTCATCTCAGCGGCGTCGTTCCAGGAGACCACACGGGTGCTGACCGAGGCAGCGATTAACGGCAAGGTCGATCGGCTGGTGGGGCTCAAGGAAAACGTCATCATGGGCCGGTTGATTCCGGCGGGTACCGGATTGCCGCAGTACAATCGCAAGGAAGTGAAAGTAGAGGGCACGCCGGTAGGCGAAGAAGCGGAAAAGGCCGAGTTAGCGGAGGTGGCAATTCCGGCGGTTGATTGACGGGGCGGGTCCGTTCCTGTAAAAGATACTGTTTCCCCCAAGAGCGATGGGCGCTCTTGGGGGTTTATTTGAACAACCGCATCGCCGGGTAAATAGGGATGCGGCCAGAAGGTGGGGCAGACCCCGCTATTTCCGGCGCGAGGTGCGCGTTGGCGTGCCCGCTGGGAGATTGAAGTTTGATACCGTGCCGACGATAAATCAGCTGATACGCGCAGCGCGCGTTAAGAAACGCTATAAGATGAGCGCTCCAGCGTTGCAGGGGTCGCCGCAGAAGCGCGGCGTCTGCACGCAGGTCAAGACTACCACGCCCAAGAAGCCCAACTCGGCGCTGCGCAAGGTTGCGCGCGTGCGGCTGTCCAACGGCTATGAGGTCAATACCTACATCCCGGGCGTGGGCCATAACCTGCAGGAGCATTCGGTGGTGCTGATCCGAGGGGGCCGTGTGAAGGATTTGCCGGGAGTGCGCTATCACGTGATTCGCGGCACGCTCGATTCGATCGGGGTGCAGGACCGCCGCAAGAGCCGCTCGAAGTACGGCTCGAAGAAGCCGAAGTAGTAAACCTATGTCGCGTAAAGGACAGGCCCGAATCCGGGACATCGCTCCGGATCCCAAATTCCACGATCGTACCGTCACGAAGTTCGTCAACGTCGTGATGGAGCGGGGCAAGAAGGCGGTAGCCGAGCAGATTCTCTATGGCGCGCTCGACCTGGTGGCCGAGCGGACCAAGGAGGATGGACTGGTGGTCTTCAAACGCGCACTCGATAACGTACGGCCGGCGGTCGAGGTGCGATCGCGGCGGGTGGGCGGCGCGAACTACCAGGTGCCGGTCGAGGTGCGTCCGTTACGCCGATCCTCGCTCGCGATGCGCTGGCTGGCAACGGCGGCGCGGGCGCGCAGCGAGAAATCGATGCGCGAACGGCTCGCCAACGAAATTCTGGAGGCGGCAGCGAATCGGGGTGGTGCGGTCAAGAAACGCGAAGACACTCATCGGATGGCGGAGGCCAATCGCGCCTTCGCTCATTACCGTTGGTAAGTAAAAAGAAGTCTTTTTTGTATGGCTCGTGAAACACCAATAGAACGGGTGCGCAATATCGGCATCATGGCGCATATCGATGCCGGTAAGACCACCACTACCGAGCGCGTGCTCTATTACACCGGAATCAATTACAAGATTGGCGAGGTGCACGAAGGTACAGCGACGATGGATTGGATGGTTCAGGAGCAGGAGCGCGGCATCACGATCACGTCGGCTGCGACCACCTGTTTCTGGCGTGATCATCGGATAAATATTATCGACACCCCTGGACACGTCGACTTCACGATCGAAGTCGAACGCTCCTTGCGGGTGCTCGACGGCGCGGTCGCGGTCTTTTGCGCAGTGGGTGGAGTCGAACCGCAATCGGAGACGGTCTGGCGGCAGGCGGACAAATATCGCGTTCCGCGCATCGCGTTCATCAATAAGATGGACCGGGTGGGCGCAGAGTACGAACGGGTGGCTGGTGAGATCCGCGACAAACTCAAGGCCAAGCCGCTGCTGCTGCAGATTCCGATCGGCGCCGAGGAAAAATTCTCGGGCGTAATCGACCTGGTCGAACAGCGTGCGCTTATCTGGGACGATGACCGGTTGGGCTCGAACTAT
>Ga0182024_10005276_pt1 | contig 29078 bp, 44 predicted proteins | sample P32metaG_FD_120480 | JGI IMG/M metagenome (GOLD analysis project Ga0182024, IMG submission 120480) | Permafrost microbial communities from Stordalen Mire, Sweden - P3-2 metaG (Illumina Assembly) | ecosystem: Environmental > Terrestrial > Soil > Wetlands > Permafrost | place: Sweden: Stordalen...
ACTCACTAAAAGCTTTGCCAGTTTGGCGAATCTGGGCTCTCCCGCGGGCGGCGGCGGCGGCGGCGCGCTCTCGGGCATTGCCGGATTGCTAGCTAAATTGTTCGGCATGGGCGGCGGCGCGGGCGGCGCGGGGGGCGCGACCACGGCGGCTGCAGGCGGCGGCGGAGGAGACCTTCTTGCCTTTGCCGGGGGCGGCGACGCTACGCCGGGATCCAGTTTCATTTCCGGAGAAGCCGGCGCGGAACGCGTTGACCTGACGCGCGGCGGCGGCGCCCGCATTACTCCGCTGGGGTCAAAGACCGGTGGCGACACTGTGCAAAATTACGATATGCGCGGCGCAGTCGTGACCGATGACCTGCTGCGCAAAGCCGAAGCCGCGCAGATGATGCAGCAGAGCGAACAGCGGGCCACGGCGCGAGCAGTCAGCATGTCGCAAGAAATTTCGAAGCGTAGCCGCCCAGCGAGATGAAATCCCGAGGGTGCCCCATTCTAAACGCGCTTTTTCAGCGTTTAGGGTGGGGACGTTGACCTTCGAACTTCAAATCAAAATCCCCACCCTAACGTCGAAAAGCACGACGTTAGAATGGGGCACCCAAACCCTGTTAGGAGGACTCTTCTATGAACGCACACAACACGCAACTGCACTCGCTTTTGCTTCTGGTCGCCATCATCCTGTTTGTGATTGCCGCGCTGACTAACACCTTCCGCACATTCGTAAGGCCAGCCACGGCCGCCGCGCCTGCCACCGTCGGATATTGGCCGTGGGGCGGCCTGATGTTTGTCTGGGCCATGGCGCTGTTTGCTGCCAGCTTCTATTTCTGAAGATTGAACCTGCGAAGAGCGTTGCGACTTATGACAGCTTTTATGCCGTCCTCGATGAATTGGATAAGGCAGCTGTTCATCGTTCCCCGCGCCAGCACATAGCAGAGTTGTCCTTTTCTACGTCCATCAAAGGTCGGCATTCCCAGGTAGCGCGACCATCGGTAGATGTACAGTGGGAATGAGCGCGGGATGGGACGGCGGCTCAGAACTTGACCTCGATGCCTGCATCTTTCAGAACCTTCTCGATCCGCTCCGCCATATCGTGTGCGGGTTCGATGGCAGAGTTTCCGTACTCGTAGCTCTTGAGCAGATGGCGTGAGGCTTCGAGCAGCTTAGCCATCTCTGGCGCGGCGAGAATCACGGGGACGTATTTGTTCTCGACATAGTTCGCGATGGTGGTTTTCGGGCCAGGCAATCCCTTATCGTTGACACCTTGCTCGTAAATATCGCTGCGTTCGTGCGCGCGCGAAGAACGACGTTGCGTCGGTTCACTCTTCCACATGCTGCTCATGCTTCACCTACCACGGTGATGGCTTGCAGCACCGAACGCCAGTACGTGAATCCCGCGGCGCGATCGGCCAGCATGTTGGTCAGGCAAATCTCGCGGGCTTCCTCGATACAGCCGTTGCAAACTTCGAGCACCATGGCAGCGTGCTCAACGGGATCCGGCGGTCCTTGATGAAACATAAAATCAGCTCCTAGCTGCTAGCTTTGTCATGTTCGGCCAGCAATTTCTGGGCGAAATGCACCAGCCACATCAGATCGGGCAGCGTGCATGCGTACGGAAGGTCTTTAGCGATTTTGGCCAACCGTTTGCGATCCGCTTCGGTGATTTTCATAAACCAAGCCGCTGGCTTTCCGTGAACGGGTCGGATCATCTACCCCGATTGCCTCGCTTGTCAAGCGCACTTTCGCCGCTGGCCTGTGGATCACCGGAAAATTAATTGAGTCAATGAATCAATGACTCATTGAGTCAATCCTTATGGCCATTACGTACCCTCTGCTGGTTCCGGGCGCGATTGGCGAGTCGGAGGCCAACCTCAAAAAATACGATGCCGTCGGGGAAGTGATTTCGCCGTTTGCCGGCTCGGCCCAGCAGCAGCAGTGGCAAGACCAGCATTGGGAACTTGACCTGGTATGGCCGGAAATGACCTGGCCGCAGGCAGCGGCTCTCGACGCCTTCATGGGCGCGCTGCATGGCAAGTACGGGTCGTTTGTGTGGTCGCCGCCGCAAGCGGTGCATCCGTTGGGGTCCGGGTCGGGCTCGCCGATCGCTCTATCCACCGGAGGCGCGAATCAGCCCGGCAGCAATCTCATCGTCAGCACCGGCTGGACTCCTAACACCGCAGGCCTGCTCTTGCCGGGCGACTTTCTCGAAGTGGCAGCCGTCGCCACGCTGCCCCGGCTCTACCAGTATGTGGGGCAGGTTCCACTCGCCAGCGGAGCTTTCGGCATTGCCAACATCGACATTTTTCCCTCCATCCGAGAGGCGCTGCCTAACAACCAGCCCATCATCATCAACGGCCCGGCTGGCACGTTTCGCCTCGCCGTCAACCGCCGCGAAGCTCCGGAGAAGCGTACCCGGACGTTTACGTTCCAGCTGAAGGCCAGAGAAGCGGTTTAGCTCCTAGCTTCTAGCTTCTAGCTAACAGCGGTTTTGTTTGAAGCCAGTAGCCAGGAGCGTTTTATGGATATCGACGAGCTCGCCGCGCAGGCCGCTTATGCGGCCTTTCTGCAAGAGGTGCGGGCGTGGCTGCCGCATGATGGTTCGCCGTGGGATGAATTGCCCATGCCGCTGCGCCAGGCCTGGACGGCGGCTGCTCGGGCGGCACGTGAGTCAGGTCAGACTTCTACACTCCCACCTTTCAATCCCCCACTCTTCGCAAAACCGGCGAAGAATGGGGCACCCAAAGATGGGGCACCCGCCAAACCTGAAAATTAAAAAGGAGGGTTGTCTATGAACCCAGAGCGAATCGCTAAAGTCATTGCCGGATTAGAGGACATCAACGCCCGCCATCCCAACCGCCATCTCGCAGAGGAAATCTGCGAACTGAAGGGTATGCTCGCCAACCAGATCCTGTCGCAACCGGTCATCTTTTACTGACTCAATGATTCACTGACTCAATGAGTCAATGATCCCGTGCCCAGAAATCTCAGCCCTAACGTGCTCACGCAGGTGCTGGCTAACCAGCTGCGTCCGGCGCTGTTTCTTGAAATCGCTTTTCTTACGGAAACTATCTGGCTGTGGAGCGGGCTGGGCGCGATCACGCCTCCGGGCCCGGCTTATGGCGTTACCACGTTTCCCTATACGCAGACTTTTCTCGGCATGGGGTGGCTGGGGCAAATCAAAGCCGTGCCGGCCGTCACTGACGTCATTGCGCAAAACATTACGCTGGAGCTTTCCGGCATCCCGACTGAGCTGATTACCGACGCCATCAACGCGGTGCGGCAGAATTCTACAGCCACGCTATGGGTGGCCGTGCTCGACACCAACTTCAACGTGATTGGCGATCCGGTGCAGGTGTTTGCCGGCGCGCTCGATGTGCCCACGCTGGTCGAAGGCGCGGAGACTTCGAGCATTGCGATTACGGGAGAGAATCCGCTGATCGATTTGAACCGCTCGCCGCAGCGGCGTTTCACCGACGTCGATCAGCAAGTCGACTATCCCGGCGACACTGGATTTTTTCAGGTGCAGTTGCTGCAGGATTACAACTGGGTGTGGCCGTGGCCATCGCCCTATGATGGCAGCTATTCGCCGCCCGCGTATCTGCAGCTGCTGCCAGTTTCGCCCGTTATCATTCTGGTGGGCGGCACGATGCAGATGACCGCTACCGAGACCATGACGTCAGGCGGCACCGCCGATGTGACTGCCTCATCGCAGGGCGGATGGTGGACCACGACCGACCCCAGTGTAGCCACCGTCACCCAGAATGGCCTGGTAACCGGCGTGGGCGAGGGCATGTGCGTGGTTTCGAAAGGCTGGAATCACGGCGAATTTGAATACAGCGACGTCAGCCAGTTAGTCGGCGCCAGCGCCACAGTCATCGTGGGGATCACGCCGCCGTAGAATCGCTGTCAGCTATCAGCTCTCAGCCGTCAGCTAAAACAAAACACGCGTGTCATCCCGAGCAACGCGAGAGCCTGCCCCGAGCGAAGCCGAGGGGGATCTGCATTTTCGGCGCATCAGCAAACTGCAGATTCCTCGGCTTCGCTCGGAATGACAGTTGGGGTGGTTTGGCTGAAAGCTGAGAGCTGAGAGCTGAAAGCTTTTTCATGAAACGCATTGCAAACTGGGAAGCCGCGCTGGCCGCATGGCAACTGGCTGTGCCTGCCCGCAGCTTTGCCTGGGGCGAGTTCGATTGCGCGCTGGCGGCCTGCGAAGCGGTGAAGGCGCTGACCGGCGTGGATCCGGCTGAGGCGTTTCGCGGAACTTATTCGACGGAAGCGGAAGCGGTGAAACTTCTGGGCCCGGGTGGCCTCGGGGAATTTGCTGCAACCGTCGCCCGCGAGTTCGGCATGGCTGAAGTTGTGCCGAACTTTGCTCACCGCGGCGACGTCGTGCTGGTCGACAATGGCAACCCCGGCGGCGCGCTGGGCATTGTGGATTTGAGCGGACGCTTTGCCTGGTGCGTGCTCGAGCGCGGCATGGTGCGGATTCCCATGGACCGCTGGCTGAGAGCCTGGAGCTATTGACTCATTTACTCATTTACTCATTGACTCATTGAGTCATTAAAAAAACCGGGCCGCAAGGTTGCTCGGCTTGCGGCCCGGCTTCTCATCGAAGGAGGGGAAATCGAGGCCTCGGTGGTCAGACTCAGAGAGCCGATTCCAAGGCTTTCATGTTCCCTTGGTTGTTTCACCTAGTGAGCGCGATCCTACCGCAGGCTGATCCCGTTCGTCAAGTAAAGCCAGCAGCTAGCTTTTCCAATGAGTCAATGAATCAATGATTCAATATGTCTAAGACTGTTCTCGCCGTCAGCGAAGTGGCCGCCGGGCTGGCTCTGGCCTTGACTGGCTTCGGAGTGATTGCCCTGCCCTGGGCTTTGAGCGCGGGCGTGCTCAGCGCCATGGGCGCGATCGGCGTCAGCGCTGGCATTACCGGCGTCTTCGGCTTGCTGCAGCCGCTGCTCAATCCCAATGACAACAGCGTTCCGGGCTCGCAGCAGAACTCGCAAGAGTCGGCCGCTTACCGCCGGGTGATCTATGGCTACATGGAAGTGGGCGGCGTGCTCACGTTCGATAACGTCCCTTCAGGGGATGGCAACTTCCAGCTCAACGGGCTCGATGCCGAGTGGCGCCACCAGATCTACACCATTGCCGGGCACCAGATCACGAGCTTTGGCAAAGGCGGCGTGCTTTCCGTCATCATCGATGGCGTGCCGTATCAGTTGACGCAGGTCCTCAGCGGCGCGGGGGTGGGCGGCTACATTCCGACCATTAACAACATGCCGTATGGCGGCCACGCGCAGTACAGCGGCCTGCCGACACACATTTATTTTGAATTCGATCTCGGCAATCCCGCGGAGACTTCCGCATTCCCCAATCTTGCCCTGGCCTGCCCCAGCACATGGACTGCCGCCTGCATTCAGCGCGGACGGGCCAAAGTGCATGTCGCCATGCAGTGGGACCAGCAGGCGGACGGCTCGCTGATTGGCAGCAGCACCAATCTTTCAGTGTCATCGCCGGTTTTTGTGAATGGGCGGGTGCCCAGCTTCCGCTTTCAGGTTACGGGCGTGCCCGTCATCGACACGCGCACGGGTCTGGTGGCGGCGAATCCCTCCAACCCGGCGCTGTGCATTTATGACTACCTCACCAACGCGGATTACGGCCTGGGATGCAATCCCGCGACCATCGACATTCCCTCGGTGAACGCCGCCGCCAACATTTGCGAAGAGCAAGTCACCGTCTTCATCGGCGGGTGAGGCGGTTTCTAGCTCTTAGCTTTCAGTTAAACCAAAAAGCACTGCCAACAGGTTGGAGTTAAACAGATGCCCACAGCTGGATGGAATTTTGTCGGCACGCGTTTGGGCACCACTGGGGTCGGTGCGTCGCAGGGCGTTTTTTATGACACCGGCATGGATATCGGCGCCTTTGCCGCTTATCCAATGTGCGTAGCATTTCAGATGTACGGCGATATGAGCGCTGGGGGAGCGCCATGCACTACCGTCACTTTGCAATGGAGTTCGACGACAGGCACGTTGACGCCCATTCCCGGCAGCCCATCATTTAGTTTTCCGGCGTCGAATCTGGGTTTCGGTGAATGGGAGTGTAACAGCTACCCTACGATTGGCCATGCTGCGGTCTATTGGGACGAAGGCGGAAATGATGTTGGGGGCTTAGTTGGCTCCGCGCCACCGACAGGCGTCCCAGCTCCTATAAGCGGTGCTGCGACGCTTTTCTTTATGGCGTCGGGCGGCGCAATTGGGCAAACTTTTAATTGGAATTGCGAGGACCTGCTCTACGGTTACTACTACTACACGCCGTCACCCAACATCGAAGTGCAGGAAAACCTTTACGGCTGCAATGGCGTATTCGATCATTCGGCGGCGCGCGGCGATGTGTTGAAGTCGCTGATTGGGTCGATGGCCGGCACCGTGATTCCGCCCGGCGATCTCTGGCACGTGTTTGCCGGGGCTTACAATCCGCCGACTACCATCCTTACCGACGCCGACTTGCGCGACTCGATTAAAGGCGACTTCCGAGTTTCGCGCCGCGACATTTGCAATGGAGTGAAAGGCACATTCATTCCCAGCTACCTGCCTACCAACCAGACGCAGGCGCAGCCCAGCGCCTGGCGCTGGACTGACTTTCCGCCCTACCAGGGCAATGGACTGCTGGGCCATCCCAACTATATTGCCGAAGATGGCGGCGCCATTATCTGGAAGGAAGCGCGCTTCGGCTTTACCACTTCTATCTGGATGGTGCAGCGCCTGGCGAAAATCGTGCTCCAACTTCTGCGCTTCCAAATCAGCCTGCACCTGCCGTGCAAGCTGACCGCGTTTCCGGTGCAGGCCGGAGACACCATCACATTCATCCACGCGCGCTGGGCGGCGCTGGCCAATCCGCCGCCTACAACTTTCTTTGTGACCCAGTCGACTCTGGTCATTGAAAACAGCGAAGGCGTGCCCACCCTGGCCGTCGACCTGGTGCTGCGCGAAACCGATCCGTCGATCTATACGTTCACCGCGCCCTCGAGCCCCACCAACCAGGGCGAGTACTCGAGCTACGGAAGTTTGGGAACGATGTGATTTTGATTTGGGTGCCCCATTCTAAACGCGCTTTTCAGCGTTTAGGGTGGGGATGTTGACCCTCGATCCTCGAAAGTCAAAATCCCCGCCCTAACGTCGAATAGCACGACGTTAGAACGGGGCACCCGAAAAGCTTCCAGTAAAGGCAGCTGCTAGCTATATGATCCAATTCCAAAGGAGGAACAAAACCGCATGAAGCAAAAACAACCACCGCAATCACGCCCGCACCAGCACTCACAGGAAATACGGCAGCCTCACAAACCGGCGCCGCCGCCGCCCGCAGACGCGGACGGCCAGACGCCAGCTACGCCCGCTCCCGCTCCCGATGAGCACACTCCCATTCCCGCTGAAGAACAGAACCCAGGCAACACCCAACAAGACGACACGCAGCTAAACGACGAGGACTAGCGCCCATGTGGGACAACCCCAAACTCGACCAGATCCTCGACGCCGTTACCGCGCTCGATAAAAAGGTCACCGCGCTCGACCTGAAAATCACCACCTACCAAACTAAAGGAGAACAATTTATGGCAACAGCATCGCAGGCCCTTATCGACCTGCAGAACGCAGTCAATACGCTGGTCGCCGGGCAAACCAATTTAGCTGCGGGAATCGCCGCGCTGCAAACTGCAGACGCGGCCATTGACGCAGCTCTGGCGACACTCGAAAGCGAAGTCTCGGCGCAGGGCGGAGTTTCGGCCGCCGACGTCGAAGCGGTTGTGGCGCAACTGAAAACCGCATCCACGGCGCTGGCCAGCGCCAATACTTCAGTCGGCACCGTAGTTACCGACCTGAACACGCAAGTCACGAAAGCCGGCAGCAGCGGCACGGGAATCACGGTAACCATCACGCCCGCCACGGCCACGCTTGGCCAGGGCATAACCCAGCAGTTCGCAGCTTCGGGCGATCCTGCCGGCTACATCTGGTCGCTCAACCCGGCCAGCGGCCAGGGCACCATCGATCAGACTGGGCTCTACACTGCGCCCACCGGACAGAATGGCGCCGTGCAGGTAATCGCCACCAGCAAGACGGACTCCACCAAAGCCGCCTCGGCCGCGGTAACGTTCGCCGCAGCCAATGCGACGGCCGTCACGGTTGCACCGGTCAGCGCCACCGTTGCCCAGGGCAACACGCAGCAATTCACCGCCGTCGTGACTGGCGATTCAAGCAACGCTGTCACCTGGACGCTCACTCCCGCCACCGGAGCAGGCACGATCGATCAGACCGGCCTGTACACGCCACCCACCACGCCCGGAGGCTCCGCGCAAGTGACAGCCACCTCCCAGGCCAACCCCGCCATCTTCGCCAACGCGTCGGTGACGTACTAGAACAATTGAGTCAATGAGTCATTGATTCATTGACTCAATTTCTTTTCTTCCCGTGTCTCCCGAACAAAAAACATTTCTGCTGGCTGCGGCTGCGGCTGCGGCGAAGTCTGGCCATATTTTTCCCGAGATGGCCGCCTGCGAAGCCGCGCTCGAATCAAGCTATGGACGCTCGGTGCTGGCCACCGAAGACCGCAATCTGTTTGGTATGAAGCAGCACCAGCATGCCGTCTTCGAAACCTGCCACCTGCCTACACGCGAATTCGAAAAAGGTGAATGGATCACGACCACTGCCGCCTGGGTGAAGTATCCGGACTGGGCTGCGTGCTTTGCCGATCGCATGAGCACGCTGAAGCGGCTGAGTTCCACTTATGGCCACTACGCCGCGGCGCTCGCGGCGAAAGACGCGCGCACCTACATCGAGGAAGTTTCAAAGACCTGGGCAACGGATCCGCAGCGCGGCGCGAAAGTTTTAATGATCTACGAGCAAATGGCCGATGGTTGGGACCGTTCGCCATTCCCACCTTTCGCAAAAGACGCGAAAGATGGGGCACCCGGTTCAAAGCTAGAAGCTAAGAGCTAGAAGCTAGGAGCTGACTTTATGAGTTTTACCAACGTACTGAAAAAGGCATATCCGTTCATCAGCATTGCGGCTGGCATGGGCGGGCCGCTGGGCACCATGGCGGCGGGCGTCGTGGGCCGAGCGCTGAAACTCGATACGCCGCCCGCGGGCACCGCCGATTCGATTACCGCTGCCATCAGCGGGGCGTTTGCCGACCCGGCGCAGCGGGTGGCGCTGCAGGCGGCCGAACAGGACTTTCAGGCGCAGATGGCGGAGCTCGGCTACAAAAGCCAGGCTGACTTCGAAGCTACCGGAGAACTCGATCGCGCCAGCGCCCGCGACATGCAGACCAGCACGCGCTCGCAAATTCCGGCGCTGCTGGCGGGCGGCGTTACGGTGGGCTTTTTCGGCTTGCTGGCAATCATGGTCTTTCATCCCATTCCGCCGGGCGCCGAAACCATGCTGAACGTTATGACGGGCTCGCTGGGCACGGCGTGGATCATGGTCATCACATTTTATTTTGGCAGCTCGGCCGGCAGCGATCGCAAAACCGAAATCATGGCCGCCGCCGCGGGAGTGAAACCGTGAGCCGCAGGAACCATTTCCGGCAGCCCTTGCACTCCCATCGCCCGGAGTCTGCGCACGAGTGGCGTCCGGTCCCTGACCCGACTCAGCTCACTACCGAACAGTTGCATCGCGAAATTGCCGCGTTACGCGAACTGCTCTATACGCGACTGGATGCCAATGACGAAGCAGTTAAGTTGCTCCAGGGGACATCAAACAAATCTCCTACCATCGGCGAGGTCGTAGCCGAGTTTCGCGAGAAGTTCCGCGGCCTTGATGCGCAATTCACGGAGCGCGACGTCCGCGCCCGGGAAAATAAAGCCGATGGCACGCGAATGGTTGACGCCGCTTTCGCCGCGCAAAAGGAAGCCGTAGCAGAACAGAACAAATACATCGCGGCAACGAACCTGAAGAGTGAGCAGAATATTACGAAGCAGATTGATGCGACAACGTTACTTGTTCAAACGACAGGCAACGCTTTGACGGGCAAGATCGACGACATAAAAGAACGCCTGACCTCGCTCGAGGGCGTTCGCAACGGCGAAAAAGATACCCAGGCGACCGGGACGGCGCGGCAGCAGTGGCATGTCGGAATCCTGGTTGCCATCATGCTCGGCCTGATCTCGCTGGCCATTCAGCTCATGCGGCATTGAGGAGGAGAATCACAAATGAAGAAAGCGAAGACCAAACCGAAGAAACGTGCACCACGGGCGCGATTGTCTGCCGAAGCCAGGCTGGCTCGGATTGAGCGGGTACGGCTGCTCAAGATCGAAAAGCTCGCGGGCGAGCCCGATAAGCATGTCCTGCATGCGGAGCTGGTAGTGGCCGGACTGCCCGACCCGCCCGCGCAGCCATTGCCCTCTGAGCCGATCGACTTAGCCGATTGCCCCGACGTGGAAGCGAAAAGCGATTGGCTGTGTTGGATTCGCTGGCTGTGGAATTAAGAGCAGATTCTAGACTCCTGGCTAGAAGCTGAGGGTGCCCCATTCTAAACGCGCCTTTCAGCGTTTAGGGTGGGGCTTTTGAATTCACAGTCAACATCCCCACCCTAACGTCGAAAAAACCGACGTTAGAATGGGGCACCCTCGGGTTTCTTTCTTCCTACGGCTTTTTCGGCGGGACGGCAGCGGCCACCGGGCCGGGCTTGGCTGCGGCAGCCGGGGCGGCGGTCGCGGCGGCCGTGTTGGCGGTTACGGCGGCGGCCAGGGCGGCGTCTGAATTTACCAGCGTGTCATGCAGCTTTTGCAGGGCAGCGCCATCGGTACCGGCCGCGCTGAGCTCGCCGGCAATGTTGTGCAGCAGCTTGATGGCTGCCTGTTCAACCTGGGTGGAGTTGGTTACTTCGGCGGTAAGTGCATCGAGTTGCGTGGACATGAGGAGTTCTCCTTTTTGGAACGTGATCCATCCTAACCGAAAAAGCCAGCTGGTGGCATTGAATCCTTGATGTACGATGCTGTCATGAATGCTGCCAAACTGCCGACCCCGGCCGACGTCGAAGCCGTCGCCCGCGAATATCACGATCTCGATCTCGAGATCGAGAAGATTGCGGCCAAAGCAGCGGAGGACATGGCTCCCAAGCAGACCCGGCTGGACGAATTGAAGACCTGGCTGGTCGGCAACGTCCGCGAGTGGGGCTCTTCCCACGCGGAGAAATCCAAGATCCTGCACGGCATTGAGTTCGAAGCCATGGTTACGTTGGGCCAGTCGAGTTCGATCGATGCGGCTGCAGTGGAAACTTTCCGCCTGGCGCTGGTCAAAGCTGATAAGCCGCACCTGCTGAAACAACTCTTTCAAAAGACCATTCGCTGGACGCTGGACGCCAATGCCGCGGGCTTCATCCGCAAGAATTCCAACCTGCTGGGCAGCAGCAAGCTGATGGCGCTGTACGCCCAGTGCACGGTGACCAAAGACAAAGCGCCGCAACTCACGGTGCGGGAAAAGCAGAAGAGCTGAATTCAATGACTCAATGATTCATTGATTCAATGATTCAATCCTCATGTCTCAGCATTATCATTTCGTGTTTTGCAAGGTCTGCGGATCTCCGGGCCACACCAAACGCAATTGCCCCACCCGGCGGGTGCAGGAGATGCAGGACCCCTACGGAACGCAGAAGCGCCCCATCGTGCCGGCGCTGCCCAGCGATCCCGCATTGCGCGATGCCGATGAGTTCACTTTATTTTTGCAGCCGGCGAAACGGCTGTGATTTCCCCGCTTGACAAAGCGGGCAAGCGGGGTAGATGATCCACACTCCCCCGAACAGTAAAAAGCCGCCAGCTGGCTTTTAAGGTAGCTTCAAAACAAAACACTGCTTCTAGCTGCTAGCTTCTGGCTAGAAGCAGGTTTTGATTGAAGCCAGGAGCTAGAAGCTATCCTATGAAACCATTCCGCATTTTGCTGGCTGACAGTTATCCCGTATTCCGGCTGGGACTGCGCACGCTGCTGGGCGCGCATCCCGGCTGGCAGGTTGCCGGCGAGGCCGCGAACGGCCGCGCGGCCGTCGACGAGTGCCTGCGGTTGAAACCGGAGCTGGCCATTCTCGATATTTCGCTGCCCGGCCTGAATGGCCTCGACGTGGCGCGGCGAATTCTGGAAGAGCGCCCGCAGCAACTCATTCTGGTGGTCACCGCGGTCGAAGCCGAGCAGGTAATTCGCGAAGCGCTGCAGATGGGCGTGCGCGGCTGGATCTCGAAAGCTGACGCCGCCGAAGACCTGGTCATGGCCGTCGAAGCGGTGCAGCGGCAGAAAACTATTTTCAGCACGCGGGTTTCGGAGTTGGTCATGGATGGCTACCGCCGGCACGAAGAATCCAGACCCGTTTTGTGCGCAGCGGCCGATGCCGGGGCCAAACTGAGCTCGCGCGAGCGCGAAGTGGTGCAACTGATCAGTGAAGGCATGTCGTCGAAAGAAATTGCCACCACGCTGAAGCTGGCACTCTCTACGGCGGAAACCCATCGCAGCAACATTTTGCGCAAGCTGCGCCTGCACTCGATTGCCGAGCTGGTGCTGTACGCGGTACGAAACGGAATCATCGAAGTGCATGTGGCGCCGCCAAAGCTGTCAGCTTTCAGCTCTCGGCTTTCAGCACAACCCAAAACCGCTGTCATCCCGAGCGTAGTCGAGGGATCCGCTTTTGCGGGGCTGACAGCTGACAGCTGATAGCTTTTCCAAAAAAAGGAGAAAAACCAAATGTTCCCGATTACTTACGATAACGACGTTCAAAAGCTACCGGGTTGGGCACGCCATGTGGGCGCTCCTTGGGCATCAGTTGCGCCCAAAGTTTACAGCATGATGGTCGATCCAAAGACAGGGTTTGCCACGTTCGACATTGAAGGATCGGAAGACCCGACGAAGGTGGCTGGCGGCTGCTACTCGCTTGCTCGTCCCATTCCCCCCGGCGCGACGAACCTCAACCAGACGTACATTTTCACGGTTGATTCTGATTACGCGGCCAACTGCAACTCAACCGAGAACGACGACATTTTCACCATTCCCGATCCAAAAAACCCAGCCAATGGCATGAACCTGAACGGCAGCATACAAACCAACAACGCCGAAGGAGGCGAGCTGCAAATCTCTGACGCGGCGTCGGGATGGATCAATACCGGCATTTTCCCCGGCATTTTCACGCCGTTCCCTGCGGTTCACACTTTGAAAACGCTGTACCAGCTGAATCGTCCCGGGGGCATCGTGCTTGTAAACGGCTTCTTATACGATGAAGCCTCGTATCCGCTCGCACCCAGCCTCGGCACCATCGTAGGCGCCGACAAGGGCTGGGCCGACCTGAATAAAGTCATGCTGCAAATCCAGCAGATGTTGAAGATCGGCGGTACGAAGTATCAAATCACCTATCAGCACATCAATCTGACCTGGTCATAGCTTTTCAGCTGGGTCAAACATCCTCCACCCAGCCAATCCCCGGGGCTCCTCGTGAGTCCCGGGTTTTTTGCTTTTCACTGGGCGCGATAGCTCCATACGAAGATCGGCTTTTCATCCGCACGCGACTCCATCGTCTCAGTAAACGTGATTCGCCAGAGTTTTTCGTAGGGCAGCCCGTTTTTGATGTTCCACAGGATCGCGATATCAGCGACCGGCAGACCGTAGTCCACCAATGCAGCAAGGGCCGCGAATCCCTTCGCATCGCTGCCAGAGGCGATCATGTCGACCGTGGGCCGATCATAGGAGTGACCCTTTCCGCCTTGACATGATTGGCAGGTTTCGATGCCGGCCGTCGCGTGCAACACTCGCACCGCAAAACGGATGCCAACATCGAGGCTCAAATAGAACGACTCCGGCATCATCATGTCGCGCAGCGGCCCCTGCTTTGGCGTTCTAGTTTTCAACGGATCAGAGTCTAGCACGGGCTGAGAGCTAGGAGCTAGAAGCTAGGAGCTCACTTTTCCTCATTGCCGCACAGGCCAGCGGCTGGCTATGATCCCGCGCGTGCCTCGCGTGGCTACCATTTACGTTTTCCCCTCGCCGGCGCCTCGTCCCGCGCCCGCGGCTTTCCCTTTTCGCCTCACCCCGCCTGAACCGCCCATGCCCAAAAAACCTCGCCAGCGGCGCAAGCCTCCCGTATCGCTGAGCGATGAGCAATTCCTCGCCTTGCTGCAGAAGGCGCAAGAGCACCGCGTGCGCGACTGGATCCTGATTCTCTTTACCTACTGCCACGGCTTTCGCGCCAGCGAGCCGCTGGCCGTGACCGCCGCCGACTTCGATTTGAAAGAAGGGAAAGTATTCGTCCGCCGCGGCAAGGGAAGCGAGGGCGGCTGGCAAGATCTGATGTCCTGGCCCGACAACCCGCTGCTCGATGAGCGGACGGCGATCGAGTACTGGCTGGCCAACCGGGAGCGGTTTGGGGTGAAGGGCGGGGCAAAGGCGAAGAAGCTGTCAGCTCTCAGCTCTCAGCTTTCAGTCCAAAAAATGCAACAATCTACAAAGATTGTTACATTTTTGCCGGAAGGGCCAGAAAAGCTGCCGCCCGGGGACATTTGGGCATGGCCGCCTCCCGACAAGCCAGCTGGTGGCTCAGAACCTCTACCGGACCCCTCCGGAGCGCACAGCGAGACTGGGAATCGCAGCCTGGGGCTTTCTAGCGCGAATCCTACAAAAAATGTTGTGTACACCGAAACAAATTGTATTCCTCCCGCGGTGGTCAACGACCAACGACCAACGACCGACGGACGCCTTTTCCCGATCAGCCGCACCCAATTCTGGCGCCTGGTCCACAAATACGCTCTCGCCGCTGGGATCCCGAAGCGGAAGTGCAAAACCCACATGCTCAAGCACACTATCGCGAAGCACCTGGTCCGGGCCGGACATCCGGTCAACGAGATCATGGAGTGGATGGGCTGGCGATCAATGGAAACCATGATGTGGTACATCCGGGCAGACGAGGAAGAGTTGGGCCAACGAATCGGCGACAGAATGCGCAACATGCAGGGCCTGCGGCCCGCACGGCAAGGGAGTTTGTTTCGCGAATAATCGTGGTGATACCAGCAAATGCTCTCTCGCTCTCTGCACGTCCGTTTTGTCCAAGATGAAATGACGTTTCGCTTCGCCTACCGTGCGGACGAAGATAGCCGAGCGGATGGATCGCGCATGGGCGACGTATTCGTTGATCCAGCGGAAAGGAATTTCTAGGCATTTCGACTGCCATATGTTTTTCTCAGATGCTATTGCGGCGCTCGGTGATCCCTGCTATCTTCTGGTCCCAAGCCGAAAGCCAGCGGCTGACTTCACAAAATCAACAGGGAGGAAAACATAAAATGTTACAGCCCATGCCGAACAGCGACAAACACCAAATCCCGGCGCAACCTGGAGGACCGGAGGAAGTACAGCAGGGCCTCGCCGAGCTCTATCCAAACTTCACCGCCCAAATTGAGCGGATCACCCCTGCTCTAGCTAAAGAGTGGTTAGAGCGGAGCATGCTTGGGAACCGCGACTGGAAAGCCAAAACCATCGCTGGCCTCAGACAGGAGTTCCTGCGAGGGAAGATGGGTGTAAATGGCGAGTCGATCATCTTTGATGACGAGGGGAATATCTTAGACGGCAGCCATCGTCTGCGCGTGTGCGTGGAGACGGGCATCACATTTGATTACCTTGTCGTTCGAGGAGTCGACCCGAGAAGAAGGCCAATGATTGACACCGGCAGTATGCGCGACATTGCCGACGACCTCACGATGGAGATGCCATCGCAACGAAAAATCCATCGCGTCATTCAAAGCATGTTCCCGCTAGTACTGCAGTACTGCGGGCACAGCTCAGGGGTCGGGGCAAATGCGTATTGGAGAACCGTTCCCGGTCGGCGGGAGATTTTGGATGTGCATCCCGCTATCAGGGAAGCTGCGGCCAAAGTTGACCTCCAAACCAAGTCCATCGTCCCGCCGGGAGTCGTGGGCAGCCTCTACTACTTCGGCGGCTTCGCGCATGCCGCAGAAACGACTGAGTTCGTGGCTCAACTCATAAATGGCCTCAATTGTAATGCTGGCGACCCGGCCTACACCGTGCGCGAGTACCTCAATGCGACAAATCGCAAACTGGTTAAACTTCACAGTAAGATGCGGGCTTGGGAGATTTTTATAAGCTGTGCCTATGGGCTGCGTCAGTTTATCGAGGGCGAAAAGATGGAACGGTTACGTTTGCCTGCTCAGGTTGCCATTCCCGGCGCGGCCCCCGCCGCAATTGCCATCCACCTTGGCTTGGAGGCGGAAATCGATAGCACCGAGGGTGCATAGCCGGTGGAACGACGAAGCTTTTTTCGAATGCTGATTGGGGGCGTGGCGATGGCTGCCCCCGTCAGAACATTCCCCTTTCGCGTCTTCAGCTTCCCAAGCGAGATTCGGGTTGTGCAGGGGTTTAGCTGGCTCCCCATGGACGTGCACCCCAAGATCCTCAGGGATATGCTATTGAGACCGGATCTTTTGGATCATATTGAGCCAAGCGAAGTCGTCCCCTTCATACGCGCTGCAGAGGACCTCGGTTGCGAGAGCTGCATCGTGGGGCTTCGCCGATTTCGGGAGGGGAGGCTGGAGGCTGTTAGAAATGAAAACTGAAACTCACTATGACCTCGGTAGATGCGAACTGGAAGTACGAATCGAAGCCGATACGCCCGCTGAGGAAGCAATCATTGAAGCCATTCGACAGGGGAAAATTGCGCCCGTCTTAATTGACCGTTGTCACATCGGGATGCACAAGCATTTTGTAAAATTCGGGTTGCCCATTGGGAAGCTCTACGGCGTTGAGTTTCACGAGGGCGGCGAAAGGGATCGTGATTTGCAGACTAACGTGATCCATGTTTACGGAGAATGCCACCTGCCGCTGCCTGAAGTTTCCGCCGAAAGACGCCTAGTTGTGATCCAACACCCCAAACCGGGAACCTAAAAATGCAGAAACTGCTGGATGCTTTGCGCAAGATCGCAGAGGAACTGGAAAGTGAACTCGCAGCGACGACTTTGTAAATAAAAAGGTTGTGATCTTATGACTGATTCACTATTGACTGGAGATTGTGGCGTTTGCATCGGTACTGATAATAGCGACCTTACTGAGTTTTGGAGTTCCGAAACCGTTACGGCACGCAAGGCTCACAAGTGCTGCGAATGCCGCTTACCTATTCTTCCGGGGCAAAACTATGAACGATCTGCAGGTATATCGGATGGCGAAATGTGGAGCCACAAAACCTGCCTTCTATGTCAAGAAATCCGCGATGCCATGCGCTGCAGTAATGGATTCTATTACGAATGTCTTTGGGAGGAAATGCGGGATTACGTCTTTCCTGAGATGACCACTGGGTGCTTAGATAGGCTTAAAACAGTAGCGGCAAAGCAATTTCTCATTGAACGATGGAAGAAATGGAAAGGTTTATGACTGATTCACGCAAAGATAAAGCCGTAGAAAAGTTCGAAGAGTGGGCGTTGCTCGAATTGTTTGGACACCAGCGCCTCGCCGGCCGCGTTACCGGAACAGCAGCTCGGCGGCGCCAGCTTCGTCCGCGTCGACGTGCCGCAGGATGACGGCAAGAAAAAAGGCTGGAAGCTGACTCGGCTCTACAATCCGTCGGCGATCTATTCCATTACGCCGGTCACGGAAGAGACTGCCCGCATGGTCGCGCGCTCGATCACGCCCGAACCGGTCTCGCGCTGGGACGTTGCCGAGATGGTGAAGCAGTCGAAACTGAAGCTGCAGGCCCGCTCCTCCGGAGACGCATTCGAAGACGCCGGATGAAATGGCCTGAGACAAATCCCCACCCTAAACGCCGAAAGGCGCGTTTAGAATGGGGCACCCAAGCTAAGAGCTAGAAGCTAGCGGCTAGCTTTTCTTCTTGCGAAGCAAGTGCGGATCACACTACTATTGCGCTCATGAAGAAAAAAGCTGCGCTCACGAAAAAGAAGAAGCTGAAGACCACGCCAAAAATGAAGATCAAAGCCTCGGCCGCGAAAAAGGCCGCCCCGAAGAAACTTGCCGAGGGCGATCCCTACGCCAAGCGCATCTTCGTGCGCTTCGATGATGCTTCGCAGAAGGAGCTCGTCCGCAAAGCCGCCAAAGCCTCCGAACTCAGCCTCAGCCGCTACTGCGCCCTGGCCGCGGTGAACATGGCCAAAGAAGGCTGGAAGCCGGAACTGAAGCCGGAAGCGGTCGAGAGCGCGAAGGCGGCAAAAGCCAGTTAGAATTTCGAGCGGGGGAAACGCGCACCACTAAAAGGCCGTCGACAAAAACCCCCACCGCGACGGGATGGAGCACACCATCCCCAGGACCCGTGGGATGCGGGCAGGGCAGTCAGCATGGCGCTGGCTGCCCTTGTTTTGTTTTGATTTTGGGTGCCCCATTCTAACCTCGGGTTCTTCGAGGTTAGGGTGGGGATTTTGTTTTGTGGGAAGAGTCAAGATCAAAGTCAAAAGCCCCACCCTAAACGCTGAACGGCGCGTTTAGAATGGGGCACCCGCCGCCGCTACGCGGCTTGCGCGAGGCGTTGTTCGACGATGGCGCCGACGCTCATGTCTTCCGTGACGTCGAACGGAGTGATCATGCCGAGCCAGTGCCGTCCACCCTGGAAGCTGGGATGGAAGATCAGCGTCACGCCTTGTGCGCCGCCGCTGCCGGGGCCCGGAGTTTCAAACTTCACTCCCGTGCCGCCGAGAATGTTGGTAATGTCGGCCTTCAGCGTATTCAAATCGACGCCTGTCAGCTCGCAGGTGCGCGGCTGCGGATGAGTCAGCGTCAGCACCGCGCGGTAATTCTTCACGATGGTGGGATTCATGGGACAGATCTCCTTTTTTGGGAAACTGGGATTTTGGATTGAGTCATTGACTCATTGAATCAGTGAATCATTTCCAACCCTTTGTATCACAAAGCCAGCGGGTGCCCCATCTTTGGGTGCCCCATTCTTCGCCGGTTTTGCGAAGAGTGGGAAATCGAAAGGTGGTGATTTTGACTTTCCGTCACGCGAGTCGGTGCTTGCCGTTAATTTTCGCCGGCGGGATTAGTTCGGAGCTGAGGCGGCCAGTCGTTTCGAGCATCCGCTCGGGATTGAGATTCGGCTTGCCAAAGAATTTGTCGACGTCGGTGAAATCGCCAGTGACCTCGCGATATTTCACTTCAACCTGGACGGCTTTGGTGATTGCCTGCGACACGCGCACGATCGCATTGGCGCGCTCGATCTCGCGCTGCAGCAGCGCTTCTTTTTCGGGATCCAGTTTTTCGCCCTGCGCATAGTCGCCCAGACTTTCAAGCGCGGCAAACAGATGATTGCGCAGATCTTCCATCGTGTTCTTCGGCATCGTTTTTTCCTTTTTGTCGGTTGCGGATTTTGCGTTTCAACGCTCCGGTCAACTGGATGAGCTGCTTGAGCGGTTGCGGCAGATTGTGAATCGTGGTCCGCGCCATGTGCTCTTGCGCGGTGACGAGTTCGAGATTCGAGAGCGAGCAGTTGGCGTGATCGCCGTCCTTCCACCAAATGCGGGCTTCCTGCCAGTCGGGCAGTGGACCGTTCGCCTGCTCCCAGATCAGTTTGTGGACGTACTCCCAGCCGGTTTGCGGCGGCGCGTGCTGCTTGCCGGTCTTGAGCATCATGTAGTCGTCAACCCAGCGGAAGCTCCACATCGGCATCGTATTCAGCGAGACGTGGCCTTTCTTGAACTGCGTCTCCCGCATGCGACCACGATGCCAGCCCGGTCGGCGCATGCCTTTGTTGTGGGGAACGATGCCAGCTTGAAAACGATTCGCTATGCCGGAGGCCTTGAGGCGTTCGCTTTCGATGCGATGCTGCATCACGCGGAACTTCTCGCTCTTTGTGACGCCCAGCCGGAAGGCACGGTTGTAGACGCTGGACACCGGAAGGCCCAAAGCTTTCGCCACCGCAGGCGCAAATTCGTCCGGATAGCGCTTGCGCAGAATGGCATCACGCTGTTTGGTCCACACAACTTTCGCGCCGTGTCCTTCGGCCTTTTGAATGCCCAACACTTTCGCGCGCGAAGCGACTGCTTTGTGCGTGCGTCCGAAGACCTTCGCCAGTTCGCGGGTGTCGGTGATCGGGTAAAGTTCGCGCAGGCGGCCGTGCTCGGCATCCGACCAGGCTCGTTGCTGATTGTTCATGCGGCGGACTCCAGCTGGCCCTGTTTTCCATCCCGGCAGCCGAGCGCGTTGGGATGATAGTCGGCGCGCTCCCACTCTTCCCATGGGACGCCTTCTGGCCACCACGGCCAGTTGGTCGACGGCTTGTCATAGGCGCCAATCACCCAGCGCTGAAATCCCACCAGCTCGCGGGTGCGCACGTACGGCATGGGATAGGGCAACGCGCCAAACTCGCGCAGCCGGCGGCGGCGGTGGTCGCGGTCGGCATGAGTCTCGCCCGGCCAGTAGCCGATGAGCATATACACCATCATGTGCGCGGGACGAACTCCGTATTTTTCGAGACGACGCAGCCCATCGAAGAGACGCTGCTCGTCGCCGCGCGAATCCCAGGCGGTATAAATTCGTTTCCGTTCCATGGAATCGTCGCGATAATCGACGCTCGCAATGGCCTCTGCAGCTTCTTCCGTCAGGCAGCGGCAATTGATGCCCTGATTGAAACTCACCCTGAACTGGCCCTCGCGGATCTCGCGAATGCGATCGCGCCATGCCGGCTGGCCGAAGAAGTCGTTATCAAGCAACAGCAGCTCGCGCGGCCAGGGATCTCCACGCCAGATTTCGGCGATCGAGGCCTCCGGCCGCACCGCGCCTTCTTTCCGCGGCACGACGCAGAATTCGCATTTCAGCCGGCATCCGCGCTGGGTAAAGCCGAGCGATTGGCGAAAGCGTGGATAGAGCGAGTAATCGAGCCTTGGGGTCACAATGCCATGCTGCTCGAGCGTCACGCTCATATCCCAACCGGTGCCGCCGATGATGGCCCCGGGATGCACTGTGAGCAGCCGCTCGGCCAGTGGCCGCGTCTTCTGGAAAATGGCGCTGGCATAGATGCGGTCAAACGCATCCCAAAACTGGCGTTCGAACTGCGCGCCGCAGCGCAACTCGACGTCGTCGCCGCGCTCGCGATGGTGCGCCGAGATGCGCATCAGCGCCAGGTTCGGCAGCTTGCCATCGAGTTGAACGCAGAGGATACGCATTGAGTCATTGAATCATTGAGTCATCGGATCATTTCAAAAGCGGGGCGCCGCCTGAGCCGTTCCAACACAGCGACGGCGTCGGGCCCGAGAACCGTTTTATTGCTGCGACAGTTCCTCATTCGTAAGCCTTCAATTCCTTGCTGAGAGCTTCCTGTGCCACCGCAATCAGGTTGGCCAGGCGGATCCAGAAAATCGTGCGTGCGGTCTTTTCTCTATCTGTACCGCAGGGCTCACTTAACTGGTGTTCTAACTGCGCAATTTCGATTTGCTTCATGCTGCCTCTCCATTCAGAAATAGAGCTTCTTTGTTGGCGGCGACGTAGCCGCGGCGTGGATCTACCAGCAGATTCTTGGCCCGGATCTCGCTTAGCCTGGCGCTGAAGCTTCCGCCGGGCGTGCGTCCCAGTGCGGCCGCGAGCTCGTCGATCGCGACGGGTTCACCGTTGGCTTTGATCAGGTGATCCAGAATCTGTTTGTGCAATGTCGCCAGCTTGCGATCCCACAGCTCCAACACCTCCGCAGTCGTACTCGGCGGGGTGAATGTGCCGAGATATTCGTGCACGCACTTCTCGGTCGCCTTCACCGAACCTGGTTCGGGATCGATGAGCAGGCCTGCGCCGCGAACTTCGCTCAGACGGGCCGAGAAGGATCCCCCAGGCGTGCGCGCGCACATGGCAGCCAGCAGATTGATCGATACCGACTGCGGGTGATACCCGGCCAGGATGCCGGCAACCTGCAGGTGCAGACCGCCGAGCCGGATGTTGCCATCTGCGTTCGCATCTGCGTTGCTTCCCACGCTTCGCAAATTCGGCGAAGCATGGGGCACCCTCGAGATTTCCGTTGGTTCGGGCTTCGACGCCTGGGCGACAGTAGGGGTGGGATCATTCATCGAGATCGCGCTATTGAGTCGGCTAAGCAGCGGCGTTAGCGCTCGTCTTGCCTGGTTGAATTCCCGCTCCCTGGTTTCAAGTCGCGTGTTCAGGACCTTACTGAGTTCCGCAGGATTCGGGCCCGCGTCTGCCTCGGAAGTGATGATGTCGAGCTTGATCAGCATCTTTTCCGACTCGGCCAAGAGCGATCGCAATTCGCGAATCGTTCGCGCCTGCTGCGGATCCGCTTTCGCCGCAGCTTCTGGCTTCTGGCTTCTAGCTGGGAGCGAGGAGCTAGAAGCGATTTTCTGCTTCAGCTCGCGGATCTCGCGTTTCAGTTCCTGCTCGCTGCGGGCTTTGTCTTCCGCCTCTTTGGGCAGGTCGGCGAGTTTGGGCAGCAGCTTGGCTACCGCTTCCGGCATCGGGGGCGGGGCGCTGTACTTTGCGGCTGCGCCGCTTTCCGGATGCCGCGTCTGAATGTCTCCTGACTTCAGCAGAATGCGCACTTTCGAAATGGCTCGGCCGAAGGCGTAGAACTGCCCCGGGTCGAGCGTGCGTAGCGACGTCCGGAAGTCGTGCTTATCTTCTTTCGAAACGCTCATCAGGTCGGCGGCGCGGTCGACGTCGACGTCTTCAATCGTCATCCCCACCAGGCGGTTGAAGAGCTCGGCGCTGGCGTCTTTATCGAGCTTGGCCAGGCGTTGCGTTGCCCACACCGGGCAGAAGCCGCGCTTGCGGCCGGTGGTCGAGAGCGCGATCATGGCGTCTTTGCAGCCAGAAATGATTTCGCGTTCGGTCATCGAGCCGGCTTTGGGCGTCTCCTGAGGACAGAACTTGTGCGCCTCATCAATGATGACAATGAGCGGGTTCCACAGCGAGCGTGGCACCTCGAGCAGCGCATTCAGGAAGTCGCGCACCCACCGGCGCCGTTCCGTGGGGCGGCTGCGAAATGCTTCGAAGAGATCGCAGACGGCGGAAATTTTCAGTTCCATGAATTTCTGTGCCAAGAGAGCCGCGGAGCGGACGTCGGCCGGCGTCTCCCCGCCTTCGCCCACCAGCACGTAGCCAAACTTTTCCCGCAAGGTAAAGAATTCGCCTTCGGGATCAATGATGATGGTTTGCACTTTGCCGTAAAGCTGCTCAGCCATGCGGCGCAGCAGCCACGACTTGCCGCCGCCGGAGTTGGCCTGGACGAGCAGCCGCGTAGTCAGCAGCTCGGGAATATCGATGCCAACGTTTTTGCCGCCCGGAATCACGGTGCCGAGAATGATTTTGGACAAAATCAGCTCCTAGCTTCTAGCTTCTAGCTCCTAGCCAAACCCGGTGCGCGGCCTGCTTGTTTTACGATTTTCATCACCAGGCGATTCCATTCGTACTCATCCATCAGGGCAGGATTCCGCACTCTCACCTGGTCCACGTCGAAATGACAAAGCGGCGCATATTTACTGGCGAGACGTTCGTGGTGATCGCGGATCATACGCACGATCGAGAACACGTCATTGCCCGGTTCGTATTCAGTGGACCCATGTAAGCCGCAACCTTCGCAGACCCATTCTTGTTTCGGCATTTGACCCTCGCGCGTTTCTAGCTAGAAGCTAGAAGCTAGGAGCTAGAAGCTGTCTTTATCCCTTTCCCAATCGTAGGTGCAGTGGCACAGGATCCCGTTCAGGCTGGGATACGCGCCTTGCTCCCACAGGCGCTGCAGAATCTCTTCCGAAAGCGCGTCCAGCTTGCGGCGTGCCGGCACGTCCGAATTGTGGAAGAGCACCGTCCGCCACAGCGGGAAGCTGCTGCGCACTTCGGCGATTGCGATTACGTTTTTGCTCATGCGGTATTTGCCTCGAGGCGGCATGGGTCGTTGGTCTTTCGTCGGCCGTCGTCGGCCGAAGACCGAGCTGCTGGCTTTTTCCTGTTTATCGTAGACCCGAGAGAGCGCGCCTGCTGGAGTAACACGGCACGCCGATCTGCCGTATCGTGCTCCACCACTTTCTGCGCTATTACGCGGTCGATGCGTTTGCTTCTCTCAGTGATTTCGCGCAGGAAAGTTTCCCCTTCAGACGTTTTAGCAAATGTCTCCCAGTCGGCGTTTGCCGCCTTCGCATCCTGCTGGCGGGTCTGCTGCGAGCTGAATTCGCGGTCATGCCATGCCTTCTCGGCCAGTTCATCGATCAAGCTCAGAATCTCCACAGGTTTAGGCATGAACGGACTGCGCCGCAGGTGCTCTACAAATGCCCGCTCGATCGTGGGCGGCTTATATCCCCGCAGAATTCCGGACCAGATACGCGCCTGACCTGGCAACAGCGTCCCGCCCACCATCAGCGCCGTCTGATCGAGGCATCTAGCTAAGCAGGTCGTGAAGGATTGCCCTGCGGTTGCCAGCGACTCGTTCGGCGTGCCGGTCAACGGCTGCGTAATTACCACTTCTTGCCTGCGGTTTTTTCGACGTTCGGTTATCTGTTGCAAGGTTTTTCTTCTCCTTTTCTTTTAAATCAAAATCTAGAGAGAGAGAGAGAGAGTCATTCGCGCTCGCGCGCTTCGGCTTTTTCAGTTTCTTCCTTTGCCTTCTGAGAACCGCGATCAATGGCGGAAAATAGATAACGTGCTGCCCAGCGATCTCTGCGGTGTCGAAAGCAGCCGTGACCATCTCACCCTGCGCTTCCCAGCGCTGCCGGTCACGAGATCCAGCGACTAACCAGAGATCAGAAGTTACAGCCAAGTATCCTTGCGGTTCCGCATCGAACATGGCCCAGAAGAGATTCCACCAGTACCCCCGCTGCGACTGCTTCAGATGCGCCGGCGGCCGAAGCTGCGATGAGCCCATCGGAATCCAATCCAAGCGGGTGGCTTTTTCAGACATGCGAGGGCAAGTAATAGCAGCGGGCACGAAGTGTGGCAACCGCAAAAGCGATGAGCGCGAAGTTAATTCTGTGGAGAACGTAGAGGAAAGCTGTGCGTGGTTAGGAAAACGTGGAGAGAATAGGTAATTGACAGGGGTGTTATGATCCCGTCGCGGTAGAAGCCACCTGCTATGTTTCTTGGAGACAACAGGGCGCTATTTTCGGAATGAGGTGAGAAAATGGGTAAGAAAAAGAAAGAAGCCGCAGCTCTCAACGGCGAGATTACGGTGGAAGAAGTCCTGAAACTCTTCCCAGGCTTCGCCCGTGAGGATATATTGTCTGCCTTGCTGTTAGTCCTGGTCGATGAAGTTGCGGCGGGATTCATGGAGCACAAAGAAGACCCATTTTCGAGGGAATTCTTGGCAGCGCTGGAGCAGAATACTCGCACCCTTGATAGCGTGCTGGAAAAGGAATTTGGGGATGTGCTCGGCCCTGAAGGACGATGCATTGATTCTCTCGCCGTAAGCCTAGCCGTTATCAGAATTGCTGCTCGAATGTTGATCCAGGTTCATGCGGTCAGAAAAGGCGCGCAACTCTTAGCGCGCGAGAGGCATAAAAGGCTCACAGAGGCCTTCATACGACTGGCTGCATTATTCGAAGTGCACGCCGAGAAATGCGAACGATGTGCACCTTGGAGCAGATTCCTAAATAGCAAAGGGATTAAGCCGAGAACTCCTGGCTGTGAAAGAGGGGCAAGGATGGCCGAGGATTTGCGAGTTGGCACTTCCGAACTCGAGGCTCTGGAAGTGGTGATAGTGGCGGCCTAAGGAGGGATAAATGGACCGACGAAGCTTTTTCCGAACGATGATCGGGGGCGTGGCGACCGCCGCAGCCGTCAAAGTCTTGCCCGCGATCGAGCCGCTCAAAGATGTCGCCGCGCCCCAAAGCGAAAGTCGGCGCTACGATATGCGCGGCGCAGTGGTGGCGGATGATCTGCTGCGCAAATATGATGCTCTGATGAAAGCAAACGCAGCGAGGGAGGCGTCTTAAAATGCCGAACTGTCAAGGATGTTTGGTTTGTAAAATCGGAAACCTGTTTACGAATCTGCGGCTGGCGCTTCGGCTGACCGCCAGACATTGGGCCCATCATCATCGCACCTGGTATTGGGATGAAAGGGAATGGCGCGATAGGAAAGCGGGATGAACCGCCGACACTTTCTCCGAACGACGATTGGGGGCGTGGTGACCGTTGCAGCCGTCAAAGTCGCCGCGGCGATGGGGCTGCTTAAAGATGTCGCTGCGCCCCAAACGGAAGACCGTTATTACGATATGCGCGGCGCGATGGTGACAGATGACCTGCTGCGCAAGGCGGAAGCGGCGCAAATACTGCAGCAGAGCGAACAGCGGGAGTCACGGCGCAGGGCGGAAGCGCTGTCGAAGCTGGATGAATTGCTGCACGAATACGGCTGGCAACGTTCAGACTTCAGAAGCGATCAGATTGAGCGCGCGGTGCAGCAATTATATCGTGCCCGCGAGCGTTGGCTGCGTCACGACCCAACATTGAAAAATTCGCCGGCTTGGATCGATCAACTATGCTGGGAGGAGTCAACTTGAGTTTGAGACGGAGAACTCGCTTCTGGCTCGGATGCATCGGTTTCGTGATCTGCGGGTTTGGGGCACTGATAGTTTGGCATAACAACCACGTCGCCGCCGCATGGGCTGCCATAGCCGCTGTGTGGGCATTATGTTTCGCAATCCGCGGTAACTAGAAGCCATCAGAAGCCATCAGCTCGCTTTCTCTCGCCCCGGCTTATTTTTGCTTTTTCCTGAACCCTTTGGGCGCCCGCCCCGCTTGCCACATGCCACGTTGAATGCATGGCTGCGTCTTTGGGCAGACGTCTGTCCGCCCTTGGACCCCTTGCAAGCCTGACAAAATACGAGCCTGAGTTCATCTGGGTGTTTTGGACAAAAGTAGCTGTAGAAGTCGTCGCAGAAGCGGCAGTAAAAGGTTCGGCTGAATCCACGCACCGCGACCATGGGTTCGCCTCGCTGCTCTTTCGGATGTTTCGGACAATAGACTTCCTTGACTGCTTTACTTCCCATGGACCCCCCATGGCCAGATGATCCCCAAGGCGACCCATCCCTTGGGATCATCATTAGATCACATGGGCGATCCCATGCCAATTTTACGAAAACAGAACAACAGGTAAATTGGCGCTGCAACGGGCCGCGTCGGACCCTATAGCCAGCAGGCGGCTTTGTTACGTTTCGCGAACTATGTAAGCCAGCCGATGGCTTTAGTGTTCGGCTAGAAGCTAGGAGCTGAGAGCTGACAGCTTATTTACCAAACCCACCGGCTGGCTTAGATCACAGGAAATCCACAGCTATTACTACGAAAACCGCGCTTTCCCTATTGACAGGGCTTTTGCAGGAAGCATAGTTTTGCTCTCACTATGACGGGCCTTGAACATCATTACACCATTCAGGAAATTGCCGAGCGCTGGAACATCGGCTATGAGAAGGTGCGCCAGATTTTCGATGTCGAAGACGGCGTGCTTCGCATTGGCGAAGCTACCCGCCTGTCGGCGCGCCGCAAGTACAAGCGCCGCTACTTCACTCTGCGGGTGCCGGAATCGGTGCTGCTGCGGGTGGAAGCGCGCTTAATGAACAAACGGCCGCCGGCTCAGTCCGGAGGCCTCAACAGCCAGCGGCGGCTCGAGGCGACCTAAGGCCGCACGCTGATCCGCAATGCAGTGGTTGATCCGCTTCTGGATCCAGAACAGGTAAGATTTTTGCGTCATCTGGACCGTCGCATGCCCGAGAGCCTTGGCCACATTTTCGAGCGCCACGCCCCGCGAGATCATATCAATCGCGAAGGTATCGCGCAGCATGTGAGGGTGCGCCTCGCGCACTTCGCCAACCTCGGTCTCAATCTCTCCGATCTTAGCGGCGCTGCAGAGCTTCTGAAAACGGTCGCGCCACACTTCCGTGTTCTGCTTCTCGCTGCGGTCGGGAAACCGCATGGGCTGCTCGGCCGACGAACCTTCTTCCGCGGGAATCGAACGCAGCCGCGCAGCCACGTCCGCGGGCAAAGCGATGACGGCAATCTGGCTGTTCTTGTGTCTCCGGTAGGTGAGCACATTGGTCGTCGAGTCGAGATGCAGTTGCGGGCGGAAGTGCACAATATCGATCACGGCCATGCCCGCCCAGCGGCCCAGCTCCAAAAACGCACGCAGCCGGGCGGCATAATTTTCTTTGGCGTGCCCGCGCTTCGGTTGGCAAAACGGCAGCGTAGCCAGCAGGCGCGCATACTGGTCGTCCGAGAAGGCGCCGCAGCGGTTGCCGCGCCGTACCCGGAAAGAATTCTGGCGTCCGAAGCGTGGCAGCTTTTCGAGATAGTTGCGATCGCGGGCCCAGCGAAAAAATGTGGTGGCAATCGAGCGCCATACGCTGCCCGTCAAATCGTTCGAGTGCCACTCCCCCGCCCACTCTTCAATCAGCTGCGTCGAAATCTGCTCTACGCGGGTAATCGGAGCCAACGCCCGCGGATTGTAGCGGTCGAGAAAATCGAGCAGCGCGGGATTGAGCGAATGCCTTCGCTGGTAGGGCTGCACCACGCGGCGGGCGAAAATTGTGCGCACGGTGCGAATGTGCGATGCGGAAAGCTTGCGCGCGGTGAGCGCAGCCAGGTAACGCGTGACCGCGTCTTCAATGGTGATCCCCGGCTCGGGATGAGTGATGGCCCGGGCCTCGGCAATTTCCGGATCAAAGCCTTTCAGAAGTTTCTGCGCCACCTCGCAGGCTTCGGTAAAGCTCGAAGTGCGCGCCGCCTGCACCGTGACCTGGCCGTCGCGCGGCTTCGAGTAGATCCACTTGGGGCAGCGGCAGCTGTTCTGGTTGGAAGAAGTGAGCGGACAGCCCTGCAGGTGGCGCCGGGTGTAGACGCGGACGGCGCCGTATGGGGAAGAGAAATAGATGCGCGCATCGCGCGACCATTTGGGGGCGGCTGGCAGCTGGGCGGCTTTCGGTTTAGAGTGATCCTTCATGGTGATCCCACTATACACGGATTGTGCACCAAGTGTGCACAAAGAAAAGAGGCAAACTTGCATAGTGTAATCAGTAAGTTACAGGTTAGCCGAATTAGGTATTATAGCTTCGTGCGACGCGCCTGCGTTCTTCTCGCTATCACCACAATTTGGCTCGGCGGCTGCTATCGCGGCTCCCGACCCCCTCGTATCGGGACTGCGGCCCCTGA
>Ga0182024_10005277_pt1 | contig 29074 bp, 23 predicted proteins | sample P32metaG_FD_120480 | JGI IMG/M metagenome (GOLD analysis project Ga0182024, IMG submission 120480) | Permafrost microbial communities from Stordalen Mire, Sweden - P3-2 metaG (Illumina Assembly) | ecosystem: Environmental > Terrestrial > Soil > Wetlands > Permafrost | place: Sweden: Stordalen...
AGGTCCTCGTTCGTGGGGTGGCTACCCACCCTCCCCCCTATGGGGATTACTTATGCAGCAATAACCGCCGTACGCCAAAATCCGTGCAGGGTTGCAGAACATTGCGTGAGCTTGTTCACGCGCTCCGAACCGCGTGGTTCGCGCAGTCTACCGCAAACCTGCCATATTCGCCGCAATTCCCCACCAACAACTGTGTTCGCCAACTCAATTGTTCCACATGGAACAATTTCGGCGCTCGCGATGCAGCTGCACAGCCACGCGAAGCCCTTGCCCAGACGGCGAGTCCAGCCGGCCAGTCCCCTAAAATTGTTCCACGTGGAACAATTTGGAAGCGCGGAACAGTCTAGCTACAGAGGCCGCCTCGCCCCGTCGCCCACCGGCTACCTGCACATCGGCCACGCGCGCACATTCTTCGCTGCCTTCGAGCGAGCCCGCGCCGCGCACGGCGCCCTGGTCCTGCGCATGGAAGACCTCGACCCGGAACGCAGCCGCGCCACCTACGCAGAAGCCGCAATCGAAGATCTGCATTGGCTTGGACTCAGCTGGCAAGAAGGTCCCGTCATCGGCGGCCCGCTCGCGCCCTACGCACAAAGCCAGCGCCACGATATTTATCACGCCGCCTGGCGCAAGCTCCTCGACGGCGGATTCCTCTATCCCTGCCGTTGCTCCCGCAAAGACCTCGCCGCCTCACTCAGCGCTCCGCATGAAGGCGCCAATCCAGATCCACTCGACGACGAGCCAATCTATCCGGGCACCTGCCGCCCAGCATTGCATGCAGCAGACTCTCGGAGTAGTGCATTACCAGATCACGAATCTCCGAGTGCCAACTGGCGCTTCCGCGTGCCCGATGGCGAAGCCCTCGAATTCAACGATCTGAATCTAGGCCCGCAGAGCTTCATCGCCGGCAAGGACTTCGGCGATTTCGTCGTCTGGCGCCGCGATGGTGTGCCGAGCTATCAGTTAGCGTGCGTCGCAGACGACGCGGCGATGCGCATCACCGAAGTCGTCCGCGGCGCCGACCTGCTCAAATCCACCGCGCGCCAGATCCTGCTCAACCGCGCCCTGGGCTTCACAAATCCAGCCTGGTTTCATTGCGGACTGGTCGCTGATCGCGAAGGCCGCCGTTTAGCCAAACGCCACGACGCGCTCAGCATCCGAACTCTGCGCGAGCGTGGTTTTTCTCCAGCGGAAGTCCTGTCGGCAGATTTGTCAGCGATAGAAAACAGAATCGCAAGAAAGCAATAAAAAGGCGCCGCCGTGATGGCCGCGCCTTCCGTCTCCACTTCTACTACCTCAGTCTTACTGATGTTTGATGAATTTGCCGGACTGCAGCTCGCGCATCGCCTGTTGCAGTTCAGCCTGCGTATTCATCACGATTGGACCGTACCACGCGACCGGCTCCTCCAGCGGCTTGCCCGAAACCAGCAGGAAACGAATGCCTTCCGGCCCGGCCTGCACGACGATCTCATCGCCGCGATCAAACAATACGAGCTTGTGATTCGTGGCGTCGTAGACAGGCGTTGCAGCCGGATCGACAGCGGACTCCGTCAGCACAGCCTTTGGATCCGACGCGTCGCGGAAAGCTCCCGACCCGGCGAACACATAGGCAAACGCGTTGCGCGTCGTCTCGACTTGAATGCGGCGCAGCTTGTTCGGCGGTACCGAGATATCGACGTAGCTGGGGTCCGCAGCAACGCCTTCCACCGGGCCCATTTTCCCCCAGAACGTCCCGCAGATGATGCGAGCTTTCGTGCCATCGTCCTCCGTCACTTCGGGGATCGCGGCCGATGGAATGTCCTGGTAGCGTGGATCGGTCATCTTGAGCGATGCGGGCAGGTTGGCCCACAGCTGGAAGCCGTGCATGCGTCCGTGCTCATCGCCTTTTGGCATCTCCTGGTGCAGAATGCCGCTGCCGGCCGTCATCCATTGCACGTCGCCGGCGGTCATGCGGCCCTTGTTTCCCAAGCTGTCGCCATGCGCCACTTCACCCGCCAGCACATAGGTAATGGTCTCGATACCGCGGTGCGGATGCCACGGAAAACCGGCCAAATAATCCGCCGGATTCTCATTGCGAAAATCGTCCAGCAACAGGAACGGATCGAATTCCTTGGTTTTGCCGAAACCAAAGGCACGCTGCAACTTAACGCCTGCACCCTCCAGGGTGGGCTTGGTTTCAAGAATCTGTTTCACGGCTCGCAGGGACATCGGGACCTCCTCTTGAGCAACTATGGTGAATTGCTCACTTCTATTCGATTAGATTCACGAGGGAGATATTCGTTGCAACAAGTAATTTGCCTGATCCGGGTAGGTATCTCAGTTCAATCGCAAAGAAGGTCCTGGTTCAGGCCTTGATGAACTGGATATCGAGCTTGATGGTTACGTTTTCGCCGACCAGCGCGCCTCCTGTTTCGACGCCGCATTTCAGCCGAGGCCGAGATCCTTGCTGTTGTGAGGCGAAGGAAAGTTGGGAAAGACCTGCAGGCCGTGGCTTGACGGACCGTTGCGCGCACTGTCCGTATTTGAACGGCGGCACGCGTCTACGCACACTTCCCGACAGGCTTGCGGAGATACACTGCTGATTCCGTTGCCGTTGGGGCGTCTCGGATCGGAATTAGGATTGCTAGGATTAGAGGAGGATCCCTGTCTGTGTGGAGGCCGGCCTTGCCCCTTTCTCAGGACCTTTCCTACGCCTTTCGACAACTGGTTCGCCATCGTGTCTACGCACTCACCGCAATCGCCTCCATGGCTCTGGGCATCGGCGCCACCGCGGCCGTCTACAGCGTTCTTTATGGCGTCCTAATCGACCCCTACCCCTATCTCGATGCCAAGCGGCTGGCCTTCATCACCATCCACTACAAACAGGGGAACGGCGAGATTTTCTTCACCCTCCCCGAGCTCGACCAGCTCCGCCATGCCAAATCGGTAGAAGACGTCCTCGCGCAAAACGATGAAAGTATGGTGGCCACTGACAGCGAGGTTCCGCAGTCGGTGAAGGTGCTGGAAATCTCCGGCAGCGGCTTTCAATTACTTGGCGCGCCGCCCCTCATGGGCCGGGTCTTCACCGCGTCGGAAGCCCGGGAAGACGCCGCCCCTCCTCCTGTCGCCGTCATCAGTTACCTGTTTTGGAAGTCTCACTTTTCTTCCGCTCCAGATGTGATTGGCAAGACACTCGACATCAATCAGCACAAGTACACCGTGATCGGCGTTGTCGGTCCGCGGTTTACCTGGCATGACTCTGAGGTTTATTTGCCGATACCCGCCGGCATGGATGCCAAGCACCGCTTCGAGACGCTCGTCCGCCTAAAGCCCGGCGTTTCTACCGACGCTGCGGCGGGCGAGCTCACCAGCTTTGTTAAGCAGTTTGCTCGCGCGGAACCCACGATGGTACGGCAAAGTGCCTACACCATCAAGGTCGAGACACTGAATGACTGGCTCCTCGGCCAATTCAAAGGCACGCTGCTTTTGCTCTTTGCAGCCGTGGCTCTTTTGCTTCTCATCGGCTGCGGCAACGTTTCAATTCTCATGTTGGCTCGCGGCACCGCACGGCTGCAGGAGCTAGCTACGAGGCTCGCGATTGGCGCCTCTCGTTTGCGCATCGTGCGGCAGTTGCTGACTGAATCGGTAATTCTGTCTGTCGCGGGCGGAGTGATCGGCATGGCACTCGCTTACGGAGCCATCCATCTGATTGTCCGTCTCTTGCCAGAGTATTCCATTCCTCACGAAGTCGTTATCAACCTCAATGTGCCGGTACTGCTCTTCAGCACTGGTATCTCTGTAGCCGTCGGCATCCTTGCGGGACTGTCGCCTGCGCTGCAGTTCTCGAGTCCTCACATCAGCCAAATGGTTCAGTCCTCGGGAACGCGCAGCACCACCTCGCATGGAAGCACCCGCTCTGCGCTTATCGTGGGGCAGATTGCTCTGACGGTCCTGATGCTGGCCGGAGCTGGGGCTGCGATGCGCAACTTCCTGCAGGCCTACGCCGCTTCGCTTGGTTTCGATACGCACCACATTCTGATGCTGGACCTGGCGTTTCCTGACAAGACCTTTACGACGTGGCAGGCCGGCGTGACCTATGACGATGCCCTGATCGAGAGAATCAAGAGCACGCCGGGTGTGAGCTCGGTCGCAAGTTCTGTCACCGGAACTCCGCCGAACAGTCGTTGGCTGCAGTCCGTGCAGGTAGTAGGCAGCGTGCTCGACAATGGCCTGCAGAGCAACGTAGCGATGGTTAGCGCGGATTACTTCTCCGTTTTGCGCATTCCGGTGTTGGAGGGGCGGACTCCCACGCGCGAAGAGGTCCTGCACGGAACGCATGTCGCAAGTGTTAGCAAGACCTTCGTCGATCGCTATTTCGGCGGAGCCAGTCCGATTGGAAAACTGATTCAGCCCACTCGCTTTTCTGAGCTGCCCAGCGAACTGCTTGCCGCTCCGAATCTGAAGGAGCCCTTCCAGATTGTCGGCGTCGTGGGCGATGTGCGAAACGATGGTCTGCACCGCCCCATCTTGCCCGAAGTCTATCTTCCATCTTCGATGCTTGCTGTCCCCGGAGATACCTTTCTTGTCCGCACACCGGGCAGTCCGGAGGCGCTCATCCATGAGATCAGTGTCAATATCCGAGCCCTCAATCAGAATCAGGCAGTCTATCGGGCCACCAGCTTCGACGAGTTTTTCTCGATGTTCGTCTGGTCACATGAGCGCTTCATCGCAGCGCTCTTCGGCGTCTTTTCGTTTGTGGCGCTGGGTCTGGCGGCCATCGGCATTTCGAGCGTCGTGGCCTATTCGGTCGAGCAGCGGAGCCGCGAATTTGGCATTCGCATGGCTCTGGGCGCGCCGCAGTGGAATGTCTTGTTGCTTACGCTGAGCTCGACCGCACGCACCACGGGGATCGGACTGATTCTCGGAATCCTGCTGAGCGTTGCTTTGAGCGACTGGGTGCAGCGATGGACAGAGAGCAGCATGCGCGATGCTTCGGTGCTTGGGTCAATCGCTGCGGTTTTCCTGCTGGCTTCGGCGATCGCTTGCTTGCTGCCCGCACGCCGGAGTACCCGCATCGATCCCATGATTGCGCTGCGGGACAACTGATCGCGTCCTCTGGACATCCGCTTGCGCGGACAGATAGCATCGGCCTAGCCTTCTCTTTGGTTTACGAACTGCCGCGCAGCTAGCAGGATGGCGGCGGACCCCATCGCGGTGAGCACCAGCCCATCCAGCCAGACGTCCCCTAATCCAGCTCCGCGCAAAATGATTCCCCTCAGGATCCGAATGTAGTACGTGGTGGGAATGATCCGGCTGATGACCTGGAAGACCGGCGGCATGTTCTCGATCAGGAAGATGTAGCCGGAAAGAAAGATCGAGGGCAGGATGGTGCCCATGGCCAGTTGAAATGCCTCGGCCTGGGTGCGCGCCTTGGTCGAAATCAGGAGCCCTATGCCGAGCACCGTCAGCAGAAACGGCAACGAAAGCGCCAACAGAAGAAAGACGTTCCCGTGAATCGGAACCTGGAAGACGATCCGCATCACGGCGAGAATGGCGCAGAGTTCAAGGAAGGCGAGCACGCCATACGGAATCATTTTCCCTACCATGAGGCCCAGTGGCGCCACCGGTGTCATCGTCAGCTGCTCCAGCGTGCCGCGTTCCCGCTCGCGCACCAGGCTCAGCGCGATGAGCAGGATCGTCATCACCTGCAGCAGAATGCCGACTAGCCCAGGGACAAAGAAATTCGCCGATCGTGTCGAGGGGTTATACAAAACAGAGGGACGGACATCGATTGGCAAATTGCCTTCAGGCAGGATCTGTGCCAGGGATTGTTGAAGCGCGACCCCGGTAGACGTGCTAACTGCCTGCGCAGCCACCGTGGAATCAGACCCATCGACGAGCACAAGGACAGATGCAGTCGAGCCATCGAGCACATGGCGCGCGTAATCGTAAGGAATCCGGATGCCTACGCGCGCGCGGCCGCTGCGAATGGCCGCATACATTTCGTCCTGCGATTGTACGTATCCGCGCAACGCGAAGACATCGGAAGCGGCAAAGCGCTGCAGCAGGCTCCGGCTCGCCTGCGTTTGCGATTCGTCCATCACGACGGTTGCGATCTGCCGGATGTTGGTATCAATGGCAAATCCAAAAAGGAACAACTGCAGCATGGGAATCAGCAGCGCAAAGAACAGCGTCCCCGGATCGCGCACAATGTGCAGCGCCTCTTTGCGGCACACCGGGATGAGTCCGCGAAACAGGCGCTTCATTGCGAACTCTCCATGATCTTGTAGGTCAGGGTGACAAAGATGTCTTCAAGCGACGGCGTGATGGTTTCAATAGTCGCTTCCGGCAGCCGTGCGCGCAGAGCCTCCATCTGTCGCGTCTCGACAAGCGCGTGAATCGACTGGCCAAAGATTGTCGCTTCGCGGACACCCGCAATCTTGCGTACGGAGTCGAGAATCGCCGACGCATTCGCCGTCTTGATTTGAATGCGCGCAGTATCGGGCGGATTCGCGTCGGGAAGGCCCTGCAGTTCAGCGACCGTCCCGATCGCGACGAGGTTCGACATATAGATATAGCCAACGCGGCCGCAGCGCTCGGCTTCATCCATATAGTGTGTAGTGACAAAGAAAGTCACGCCCTGGCCAGAGAGCCGGAAAAGCAGATCCCACAAGGCGCGGCGCGCGACGGGGTCGATGCCCGCCGTTGGCTCATCGAGAAACACCACTTCCGGCGAGTGAATAATGGCGCATGCAAGGGCCAGCCGCTGCTTCCAGCCGCCGGAAAGCTGGCCGGCGCGGCGCTTGAGATAGTGCTCGATCCCGGTCAGCGCCAGCACTTCCTGTTTGCGCTGTTCCGCCTTCTCGCCGTGAATTCCGTAGACGCCTGCGTAGAAGCCGATGTTCTCTTCGACCGTCAGGTCTTCGTAGAGCCCGAATTTCTGCGACATGTAACCGACGCGGCACTTGATCTCCGCGGCATGCTGGCGAACGTCCATTCCAAGAATGGTTCCTCCGCCTTCAGTTGGTCGCAGAAGGCCGCACAGCGCTTTGATGATGGTCGTTTTGCCGGACCCGTTGGGGCCGAGGAATCCGAAGATTTCGCCCTTGTCGACGGAGAAGCTGACGTCGTTCACCGCGGTGAAGGAACCGAAGCGGATGGTCAGGTGGTCGGCTGTAATGGCGGCCGTCATTGCAGGCGCACCGTGGCTGACATGCCGGACTTGAGGATTCCCTGCGCGTTATCGACGTAGACTTTTGCGCCGAAGACCTGATGCTCGCGGTCGCTGCGCGTTTGCACATTGCGCGGCAGAAATTCCGCTTCAGACGAAATCTGCCGGATGTGGCCGGTAAAGGATTGCCCGGAGAAGCTATCCACACGGACAGATGCAGATTGGCCAAGATGCGCATGCTCTAGATCAGTCTCAGGAAGATAGACCTTCACCCATAGTTGCGACGGCTCGAGCATAGTGACCACAATGCGCCCAGGAGCAACCAGGTCTCCCGGACGAATGCTGACCACTTCAACCGTGGCATCCGACGGAGCGATGAGTTCCGCTTCTTTCAGCCGCGCATCTAGTTCGGCCACACTGCTCTGTGCCTGGGCGAGTTTGCCGCGCGCCGCAGCGATATCTTCCTTGCGAAATCCCTTGCGCGCGAGGACGGCGGCCGATTGCGCCTGCGCGAAACGTGCCTGCGCGGAACGCAAATCCTCTGGCCGCGTTCCAGCCTGGAGCAGCGCCAGCCGTTGCCGCGCTGACTCCGCTCGCTGCTTTGCGGCATCGCGTTTGTCACGCGCGTCGTCGAATTGCTGCCGCGAGATGGTGTCGGTGGCCACGAGCTTTTCCATGCGCAGGAAGAAGGCCTCGGCGTTGATCGCATCCGCTTGCGCAGCGGCAAGATCCGCCTGTGCCTGATCGATCTCCTGCTTGCGTGGACCGTTTTGCGCGGCTTCGAACGCCGCCTTCTGGGCCGAGGCGGTGGCTTCGGCTTCTGCGATCTCCTCGGGGCGATTGCCGCGCAGCATGCGATCGAGGTCGGCCTGGGATTGGGCAACCTGGGCCGCAGCCTGCGCGCGCTGCGCTTTCAGTTCATCGCATTCAAAGCGCACCAGGACAGTTCCTGCCTTGACCAGCTGTCCCTCTTCGACGAAAACATCGGTTACACGGCCGCCGATCTTTGAGCCGATCTGGACCTCCCGTGTTTCAACCGTGCCGGAATACTCGAATCTGCCCTGTCGCCGAATCATTGAATAGGCGATCCATAGAACGATGACGAGCACCAGAGCACCTGTTCCGATTGCGATGCGGCGGCGATTCATGACGCACCCTCCACAACCAACTCCAAACGATCGCGCATGGTATCGACAAGCCAATGCTCGGGGACACCCTCGCGCAGCAGCCACTCCAGCATGGTTGCCAGGTAAACGGCGAATAGGGTTTCCGCAAGCAGCCTGGACTTTTTCTTTTTGCCAAGAACGGCTTTGAGGCTCTGTGTCAGCACCTCGATTGCGTGTTCCCGAGCTACCAGCAAAAGGCCGCGCGATGCCTGCCCGAATACAGTTTCGAGCAGCAGCTTCTTTGCATGCAGGCTAATGCGGGCATTCTCTCTCGTCAGCTTGAGCAGCAGTTCCAGGACGCCTTCCATTGTGGGAGCATCGCTGCTCCTGAGAGCCTCCGACAAGATGCTCTTGAGCCGTTCGGCACGCGCCTCGGCAACGTAGCGAAGAAGGAGGTCTTTTTGCGGGAAGTAATTGAAGAACGTGGCGCGCGAGACGCCAGCGGCCGCCGCGATCTTCTCGACGGGCACTTCTTCGTAACCGTGGTTGCCGAAGAGGTCGAAGGCGACACGCACAATCTCAGCCCGCGTATGCTCCTTTTGCCGGTCCCGCAGAAGTGATGGACTCCGGTTCATATTGTAGATTGTAGTCTAAGTTATGGACTCAAGTAAAACGCCCCGGGTGAGAGGCCCCTTTAGAATGGGGAACCTCGACACTCGACGGGCGCGATCTGAGATGAAATGGGGGGAGCGTAAAAGGTGACAGAAGCCGCTCAGGCCTTGATGAACTGGACGTCGAGGCTGATGGTCACATCTTCGCCGACCAGCACACCGCCCGTCTCGAGCGCGGCATTCCAGCTAAGGCCAAAATCTTTGCGATTGATGCGGGCGGTGGCGGAGAGACCAATACGCGTGTTGCCCCACGGGTCCTTGCCCGGTTCGCTCGGGCCTTCCACGGCAAAACTCACGGCGCGGCTTACCCCGTGCAAGGTCAGCTCGCCCACCACGGCGTGCTCGCCGGGAGCGGTGCGACCCACCTCGGTGGACTTGAAGGTGAAGGTCGAGAACTTTTCGGCGTCGAAAAAGTCGGCGCTCTTCAGATGGGCATCGCGCTGCTCGTCGCCGGTGCTGAGCGTAGCCACTTGGACAACTGCCTCGACTGTCGAACGGGTGGGGTCGGCCTCATCGAGGGTGAGTGTGCCACTGATTCCAGAGAACTTACCCTTCACATTCGAGATCATCATGTGCTTCACTTTGAATTCGGCGGAAGAGTGCGCGGGGTCGATCTTCCAGGTTGATACGGAGGATGTGGTGGCGGTTGCGGTCATGCGGGTCTGCTCCTTTTCACTTCTTTGGATGCGGGAGCGGGATATTCGTTGCAACAACTATCTTGCGTAAGTATGAATTTCGGCCGGACGCGAAGGTGGCATCCAGCTTCTTAGCGGAATGCCGTTTCGTTTTCACTTAGCCACTGGTCGAAGTTAATGGGCGGGCGGCCCAAGACCTGTTCGACGACATTGGTGGCGGTTGCGAGACGGCCTTCGCGAATTGCGCGCCACAAGGCAACGTGCGCGTCGGTCTCGGTCGCCGACGCACCTGTGGCTGCATAGCGCTGGTGGGCCTCTCCGTCCGCAATGGATTCGAACTTGAGCGCGCGCCCAATCGCAGCTCCTATCCTGGCCGTCACGTCGGCGAAAGTGAGCGCCTCGGGTCCTGTGATCGTCAGCGATTGCATGTCGTAGGCGCCGGTGGTGAGAGCCACAGTCGCAACGGCGGCAATATCGTTGGAGTGAATGAAGGCCCTTTTGCCGTTGCCCGTCGAAGAGCGGACGATTCCTTCGGATCGAACGGAATGCGTCCACGCCAGTAGGTTCGACATGAAACCTGAAGGCCGAACAGAAGTAAACGGAATGCCGCTGGCTTGAATGGCGGCTTCACCTTGCTCATGCCAAGCGCCGATAGCGAGGCCCTGTGCCACATCCATCGAGGAGAGCTTGACCAGATGACGCACGCCTGTGACCTTGGCGATCGTTGCCGCGCCTTCGTCCAGGGATGGAATCTCCGGCCCAGTTGTGACAAGAAAAAGCGCATCGACTCCTTTAAGCGCCGGCTTGAGCGACGCTATATCCGCGAGATCGCCCACGAAGATCTCGGCACGTTTGCCGAACCGCGCGTGCGCCTTCTTTAAGTCCCGTACAAAGATGCGTGGCCGCTCGCCCCGCTCGATCAGCATTTCTGTGACTCTTGAGCCTACGTCTCCGGTTGCGCCTGTGATCAGATATGTCATTCCCGGTCTCCTGGGGATTCTTTGGGATAAATAGAATATGAGTGTTCCTCATATTCATATTAATGCCTACGATTTGATCGGATACATGTCTACTCGCTTTTCAAGCCACGTTCATACCAATGGATTCAAACAGTTGTACATAACAATAGGTATTTGCTCATATTTCTTGCTAGTCTTGACAAGATGATGCGCACACCTGCAAAACTAGCTCCCCGGCGACAACCAAAACAAAGGCGTGCGCGCCTGACAGTCGACGCAGTCCTCGAAGCTGCCGTCAAGGTGCTGAAGCGGGAAGGCTTCAGCGCGCTCACGACGAATCGAATTGCGGAAGTCGCCGGCGTAAGCATCGGCTCCGTCTACCAATACTTCCCTGACAAAGGGGCAATTTTCACCGCGTTGCATCGTCGCCACATCGAGGAAATCGATCGCGTGATCGAAGGTCAACTGCTGCGACATGCCACTTCATCTCTCGACGACTTGATCCGCGCCCTGATTGAAGCCATGGTCGAGGCGCATACCGCCGATCCGGAACTCTACGAACTCATGATGACCGAGGTCCCGCACAGGGCCGATGGAACAAAGGACTTTGCCGTGCGACAGCATTCCGCATTCCGGCTCGCAATTGCTTCGAGAACGCACAACAAGAGGAAGCTGCGGAATCTCGATAAGACGGTTTTTATTGTGGCCAATATGGTAGAGGTGCTCTCGCACGGAGCCGCCCTGCGAAGGCCCCCGAGCCTATCGCTCAGTGAGGCAACAGAAGAGGCTGTTCGAGCGGTGCTGGCTTACCTGAACGCGGAAGAGCAGTTGCATCGGGCTAAGCTGCGCCGACCTCCAGGGCCGAACTGACGGCGATTATACAAGCGCAAAGTTCAAGAGACCAAACAGAGGTGCGATGGAAGACCGCGCTTGAAATGCGCTCGGGTTCGGCACCTTTTCGATTGAGATGCGCGAAGAAGACTTCGCGGTTGAGGGCTCGTTTGGCTGCTGCGTTTGAAGGGAAGCACTGCATCCATCGAGCTGCGAAAACCGGCTCGCGCGAGTGACCCACCTTTCCTGAATGGCTTGAATAAATCGATTGAATTCAACATACAGCCGTCCCACCTCGGTACTCCTTTCGCTGGTTACGATTTGATGCGAGAAGAAACCAGGAGGGGGATTGAATTTGAAGGTTGCGGCGCTCATCCTCCTAATTGTGGCTCCCCCACAACGCGTCACAGCAAGCTGATCGGATCGATCGCAGTTTTCACGTCGCTCAATCTAGGAACGGGCCGGGTGGGAGTTACATATGAAAGTCAATATCTCGGGAATTCAAAGCAAGATTAAGAAAGTTGCACTGGCCGATTGCGGCCAATCCATGACCGAGTACGCCCTCATTTGCGCTCTCCTCGCATTCGGGACAATCGCCGGCTACAACGGCATAGCAATCAAAGTCAGCAATGTGTACACGCAGATTTCCGCCGCTTTCGCCAGCGCCTTAAATTCCGGAGGCAGCGGGAACGGCAGCAACGGTCAAGCGAGCGGTTCGGCAGGGGGCGGTCCTCCGGGAGGACATGATCACGGCGCTCCGGGCGGCCACGGTCACGGCCACTAAGGCTTGAAGCACGAGGCGGCTCCCCAAAGAATCCAGGGAAAGAGCTGAGACGAAAAACTCGGCATCTACGTTGAAGTTCTCAAGATCCTCAGATCCGGATTGCATCGCGAGAGGCGTTTGGAGGAACGAATTCTGAGGGATAAAAATAGATTAGAAATATTCAGGGGGTACCAAGCGGGCTCTCGGCTTTACCCAAGGCCGGGGGCTCGTTTGGGCATAGTTCGCGACTTCACCCATTGAAATATCCGTTAGACAACAGCCGCGATGCAGGGCTCCGGACGGTCCCGCTGGATAGGCGCCGCGGAGACATTCGCGCCGGGCGTCTCGACGAATAAATCGAAAAGAACGGTGTACAGCCCTTGGCGGCTGGCCAGACTCTTGCGGCGCGCTCTGAGAAACTTGAAACGAAACGGAGAACAGGATTCGGCGCGCATCAGGAATGGCGGTGAGAAGAATTCGTGAGCATCCGCGATGGCCGCGATGATGAGCGAGCGCCAGCTCATTTGAAGCAAATCTTTCAGCCGGTCGGAACCGTTCGATAGCCGGCGCATGCGCGTTGCGACAATTTCGCAAAAGCTCAGGAGCCGCAGGACAAGACCGTCCAGAGGTTCACCTTGTTCCACCGCCCGTGTGAAGAGCGTGAGCGAACCGCGCCGCAGGTCGTCGCGCACGTCCTGCAGATCGTCTCCCAGCTGCAGCAGGGCGCCCCATTCAAAGGCGACCTCGCTTTCCTCGTCTGTCATCCAGCCGCGGGCCAGGACGGCATCGGCCAATACGGACGTGCCGCCTTTCGCGAAGCTCAAGCGCAGAAGCTCTGCGTCGCTTAAGGATCCGTTCCGCTGTTGTGCAATGCTGTCCTCCTGCGCTTGGTGAATGGCCAGCAGACATTCAAACACCGCGGGGAATTGATGGCGAGGATATTGCCCCTCGATCATCCCCACCAGCGCCCATACGGCCGCTTCGTGCCGATTCAGCGGAGCCGCAATGTTCCCCCGCAGCCGTTCGCGAAACCGTTCGCTGAAGGCAAGCTTGGCCTTGGTGGGAACGGCCGCATCGTCGAGGTAATTGTCGGTGTATGGATAGAGGAGGCTGTAGCCGAGGATTGACGGAGTGATGCTGGAAGGCAATCCAAGCAGGGGCTGCAGGCCGCACGCGGTCCACGCATTACGGCAGGCTTGAATCGTGTCGGCCTGGCTCAGGCTCGCATCGAACTCGCGCGCCCGCCGCGCAAACTCGATGCCTGCAGGAAGAAAGTCGCCGGTGAGGAGCGCGTTGGATTCGCGCTCAAGGTCGAGCGCGTTGGCGGCGAACTGACCGAAGGAGGCGATGAGGCGTTCTTGCGTTTCGGCGCGCGCTGAAACGGTTCGCGGGGCGTGGCGGGCCTCCCACTCGACCGCTCGCAATTCGGCGTCATAGGCGATTTCGCGTGCCTCGTGATCTCTGCGGCTGTATTGCGGGTCAAGCGATGCCGGCTCGGGAGCGCAGGAATTCCACAGCGCCGCGCAGCGAGACCCCTGCGACTCGACCCACGAACCGTTGTAGCCGTTTCCCATCTTGCCGTAGGAATACGGATTACCGGGGGCGGGGGTTCCATGGCGAGGTTTTGAATGTCGGAACAACGATCGCCCGGGAATGAATCGGCCACATGAGGAACAGCCTTCTTATCCACCGCGTCCACATCGGCTGCTCAACCCGGGCCTTATCCTCATCTATAGAAACCCGCACGTGAGTGACTTCGCCCAAAGCGTGAAGCAACAGGCCGACATCGTCAAGGTGATCGAGGGCTACATCCGCCTGCGCAAAGCGGGCGCCCAAAACTACTCGGGGCTGTGTCCCTTTCACAAAGAGAAATCTCCGTCGTTTTCGGTGCACGCGGTACGGCAGTTCTATCACTGCTTCGGGTGCGGCGAGTCGGGCGACGTGTTCTCGTTCGTCGGCAAGATCGAGAACGTCGGCTTTCCCGAGGCGGTGCGGATTGTGGCGCAGAAGTGCGGGATTCCGCTACCAAAGCGAGAATTCTCCTCGCCCGAGGAAGCCGCGGAAGCCAGACTGCGCGGTAAACTGCTGGATTTGCATGAATGCGCTACTGGCTGGTTTGAAGAGCAATTGCGCGGGCCAGAAGGCGCTATCGCGCGGGAATATCTGGCTGGACGCGGACTGACTCCGGACGGAATCAAAGCCTTCCGGATTGGCTACGCGCCGGACAGTTTCAACGCACTGCGCGATCGACTGAGCGGGATGGCGGACAACGAAACGCTGCGGGCTTCTGGACTCTTTGCCTGGAAAGAACAGGGCGACGGAAGTCAGGGAGCCATCTACGACCGCTTCCGCAAGCGCGTGACGTTCCCCATCTGCAATGAGAGCGGGCGGGTCATCGCCTTCACGGCGCGGGCCCTCGAAACCGGTGAGAAGGCAGGCGCCAAGTACATCAATTCGCCGGAGACGCCCCTCTACACGAAAGGCCTGGTCCTCTTCAACCTGGACAAGGCCAAGACCGCGATCCGCAAGGCCGAATTTGCCCTGCTGGTCGAGGGTCAGATGGACTGCATCAGCGTCTACCTGCGAGGAATTCAGAACGTGATTGCCACCAGCGGAACGGCATTTACGGAACAACAGGTAGCGATTCTCAAGCGGCACACGTCCAATGTTGCGGTGAATTTCGACCCCGATACGGCAGGGGCCAACGCGGCAGAGAAGTCCATCGCGCTTCTGACGGAAGAGGGTTTCACGATCAAGATTGTGACCCTGGAGGACGGCCTCGACCCTGACCGCTACATTCGCGAGCGGGGTGTGGAGGCCTACACGGCTGCGGTGCGGGCGGCGCGCCGCCAATCCGACTATCTTATCGAGCGGTCGCGGCTGCTTTTTCCCGGCGCCAGTGCGGAGCAGAAGGTGAAGGCGATGAATTTCCTGTTGCCGCACATCCGGCGCATCCCGGAGAAGCTGTCGCGGGACCAGTTTGCCGCCGATGCCGCACAAAAATTGGCGATCGATTCCGCGGTTCTGCGCGAAGAGCTGCGCCAGGCAGCGCTGCGGCGGCGGGACCACGTCGAAGTCCGGCCCACGGGTTTGACGGAGGTCGAACGGGTGCTCCTTCGGGCGCTGGCAATCACCGACCCCGAGCACGAGCAAGCCCGACACATTGCGCTGGAGGTGGTCACCACACAAACTCATATTTTTGAAGGACTTGGTTCGTTTCCGGCGTTGCGGTCACTGGCCAGCCGGGGAGCCCGGGATCCAATGGAGATGGTCGAGGATAAGGCCCAGATGGCGCTTTTGGCCGAGGCTCTGATGGGAGAAACCGGGCCACCGTCGGCGGAAACGGTCCAGGGCGCAATCGAGAGCGTGCAGAAACGCCGGATCGAGGGCGAAATCCGAGCTTTACGGGCGCAGATTGCGGAGGCTGAGCGGCGCGGCGACCATGCCGAATTGGCCGTTTTGACGCAGAGGAAGCTCGATTTGGACCGCGCCCTGCGCCGACTGCAAGGGTGATGTCGCCCCGGATCGGCCTTCCATTTCCGTCGTACGTTCGGATCGTAGCTGGCGCGCCCGCGTCAACCCACTCTTTGCAGCGTTGATACCGTTTCCCGCGTCTAAACAAACGGGAACAGAGCGAGCGGGGGTGAGGCCGCCCAGCTTGGTCCTTGCCCGGGCTTCGGAGCGGCCGCCTATAGCGGTTCTCCAGTTGGTGTAGAGGGAACGAGAGCGGTTAAGTTGCTTTTTCCTTAAGAAAAGGCAACCTTTCACGGTGCCAGAGACTCCACGTGAACTGGAGAACCGCTCTGAAACGCCTTGGACAGCCATCACATTTGCTTGGGCGGAAGCCGGGTGGAGTATGGTAATCTACTAATCTCTGTGCGGATGCGCGCCCCCTTTGCCCCACATATGAGCTGCGGCTCGCGGGCGACCAGGCAGAACCTGAAGCGCGATATCCGGATTCCGAGCGATGAATTGGGCCGCTTCGTTGAGAGGCCGGTAACTGAAAGTGCGCCCACGATGCGCAAAATGTTCCTGTTGGAACTTTTTTGGCGTGTGCCGATGGGTGCTGCACCGTTGCGCGACACGGTGCGGAATCTCTGATCGCGCTGGAGAGCAGGACTGCATTGGCAACCAACGAGAAGTTTGAAGACGATATCCAGAACCTTATCGATACCGGTAAGGAGAAGGGCTATCTCACCTACGGCGACGTGAATGACATTTTGCCGGAAGAGATGGGAACGCCCGACGACCTGGATGATCTGATCACAACCATCGGCACCCAGGGCATCGATCTTTTGGACGCGCCAAAATTTGGCAGCGACAAAGATTTCGAACTGGAAGAAGGCGAGGATGTCGAACTCGACCTGACACCTGGGACGCTCGAAAAAACCAACGATCCCGTGCGCATGTATTTGCGCGAGATGGGCACCGTACCGCTGTTGACGCGAGAAGGCGAAGTGGAAATCGCCAAGCGTATTGAACGCGGACAAATGCGCGTGCTCAAGGCGATTTCGCGGTCGCCGATCGTGATTCGCGAAATTGTGGCGCTGGGCGAAGACCTGAAGCGTGGCGTGCGCAACGTGAAAGAAGTCGTGGTCTTCGACGAAGAGGAGCTCACCGAAGACGTTGTGCAGGCGCGCGTGCGCTCGACCGTCACGCGTATTGAAGCACTGATCAAGCACCAGAAGAAAATCGCGGCGTTCGAAGAGAAGCTGGAAGCGGCGAACAGCAAGACCAGCCAGCGCGAACTGCGGCGTACGCGGTGGGCCATCGCGCGCGAGAAGGTTTATGTTTCGCGCATTGTGCGTGAATTGAAATACACGGGCCTGGAGCGCAAGCGGCTGCTCGACAAAGTCAACAAGACGGTCGACACCATGCGCACGCTGGAACGGCAGATTCGCTCCCTCGACCAGAAGTACGATGCGTCGAAGAGCGAAGAGCTGAAAAAGGAATATCGTCGCCAACAAAAGAACTGCAAAATCGACCTCGAAAAGATCGAGGGCGATGCCGGTGTGTCGATCGCCGAGCTGAAGCGCACACAGCGCGAAATGATCCAGGGCGACATGGACGCCGAGCAGGCGAAGCGCGAGCTGATTGAAGCCAACCTTCGTCTCGTGGTTTCGATCGCGAAGAAGTACACCAATCGCGGATTGCAGTTCCTCGACCTGATTCAGGAAGGCAACATCGGCCTGATGAAGGCGGTGGACAAGTTCGAATACCGGCGCGGCTACAAGTTTTCGACCTATGCCACGTGGTGGATTCGCCAGGCGATCACGCGCGCCATTGCGGACCAGGCACGCACGATCCGCATCCCGGTGCACATGATCGAGACCATCAACAAGCTCATCCGCACCAGCCGCCAGCTTGTGCAGGAGCTGGGCCGCGAACCTTCAAGCGAAGAGATTGCGCGGCGCATGGATATTCCTGTGGCCAAGGTGCGCAAGGTTTTGAAGATTGCGCAGGAGCCCATCTCGCTTGAGACGCCGATCGGCGAAGAAGAAGACTCACACCTCGGCGACTTCATCGAAGATCGCCAGGCCGTGTCGCCTTCGGAGGCGGTGATCAGCGTCAACCTGAAGGAATACACCTCGCAGGTGCTGCGCACACTGACGCCGCGCGAGGAGCGGGTCATCAAGATGCGTTTCGGCCTCGAAGATGGCTCCGAGCACACCCTCGAAGAAGTGGGACAGAGCTTCCAGGTCACACGCGAGCGTATTCGACAAATCGAAGCCAAGGCGTTGCGCAAGCTGCGGCATCCTTCGCGGAGCAGGAAGCTGAAGGCGTTTGTGGATGGCGTAAAAGAAATGTAACCACCTGCGGTGGGACGGACGCGCTTCGCGCCTTGCCGCATCCGGTTCTTCGCAAAGTGGAAGTCAAAGCCGCGATCTTCGGATTGCGGCTTTTGTTTTGTCCCGAGGGCCTGGATTTCGATTCGCGACTGCGCCCGCAACTTTCGACAGCTCACTCGTATAATGAAGCTTGCCATCCCCTCATGTGCTCTGCTAAAACGTTTTTGCAGATCACTCCGCCACATTCAAGGGATCAGGAAGGGATCGAAAGCATGAAGAACTTCACTCGTCGACAATTTGGTAAAGGCGTGGCCGCGACGGCGGCTGCTGTCTACGCCGGTGTTTCTCTTCCCAAGCTTGCTTTGGGTGAATCAGCATCGCTTAGCTATCCCAAGGGCTTCTTGTGGGGATGCGCGACCGCTGCCTACCAGGTTGAAGGCGGAGCGAAGGACGACGGACGCGGGCCGTCGATTTGGGACACGTTTGCGCATACGCCGGGCAAGACCTATCATGGCGAAACCGGCGATGTAGCCGACGACTCTTACCATCTCTATAAAGAAGACGTGCAGTTGATGAAGGCGCTTGGTGTCAGCGTCCATCGCATGTCGATCTCGTGGTCACGCGTGATTCCAGATGGCGCTGGTCAGCCGAATCCCAAAGGGCTGGATTACTACAATCGCGTCATCGACGAGCTGCTGGCGAATAACATCACACCGTATGTCACGCTCTTTCACTGGGACCTGCCGCAGGCTCTTGACGGCGGATGGCAGAACCGCGCAACGGCCAAGTCATTCGCGGATTACGCGGCGTATGTCACCAGGCGGCTGGGCGACCGAGTTCACAACTGGATGACGACCAACGAGTTCGTCTGCTTCACCGACGTCGGGTATCGCTACGGGCAATTTGCGCCGGGCTTGAAACTCTCCGATAGCGAGTGCAACCAGATTCGGCATCACGGCATTCTAGCGCACGGGCTCGGGGTACAGGCGATTCGCGCCAACACGCCGAGCGGTACACAGGTGGGATTGGCCGAGAACGCAGTGGTCTATATCCCGGTGATCGAAACTCCAGATAACATTGCGGCCGCACGCGCAGCGACCCGCATCGGGAACGCGCCATTTTTGACTGCGGTGATGGAAGGAAAGTATCCCGCGGAGTATCTGCAGCACGAAGGCGCGAACGCACCAAAAGTAGAGCCGGGCGACATGAAGGCGATCGGCAGCCCAGTGGATTTTCTGGGTGTGAATATCTATGTACCGTTGTATGTGCGTGCGGATGATTCACCGATGGGATATGCCGTTGAATCGATGCCGGCGTCTTTTCCGCACATGTATTCGCCGTGGCTGCAATTGGGACCGGAGTGCATCTACTGGGGCGTGCGCAACGTGTGCGATCTGTGGAAGCCAAAGGCCATTTACATCACCGAAAACGGCACCTCTTCCGATGATGTGTTGACGCCCGCAGGCCGCGTGGAAGACGTGGATCGCATCATGTATTTACGCAACCACCTTATGCATCTGCATCGCGCCGCCAAGGAAGGCTATCCGGTGCAGGGCTATTTTCTCTGGAGCCTGATGGACAACTTCGAGTGGGCCGATGGATTCAGCAAGCGCTTCGGTCTGCATTATGTGGACTTCAAGACGCTGAAGCGCACGCCGAAGTTGAGCGCCGAGTGGTACAAGGACGTGATCGCGAAGAACGCGGTGGTCTAGAGCCAGCGGTCAACGGCAGGCGACGCGCTACAGCAGATTAGGAAATGGTGTAGCCGGAGGAATTGGCCTCAAGTCGACGCGACCAGCAAGGAGCGGCGACCTTGTAAGATCTCAAAACGAACACAGATTTTCCCAATCTGCTTTAAGCCGCCGCGCCTATCTCAGTAAAATCTTCCGCGCTGAGTTTCAGCTCGGCAGCCGCGATGTTTTCTTCCAGATGTGCGACCTTCGATGTGCCGGGAATCGGCAGCATGACCGGCGAGCGGTGCAGCAACCACGCCAGCAGAATCTGCGCGACCGTGGCGCCATGGCGCGCTGCGATGGCCCCAAGTGTACGCGCCGAGGGGTGATCCTCCTTGAGAATCTTTCCGGCGACGATGGGATACCAGGGCATGAATCCGATGTGGCGCTGTTCGCACCAGGCAAGGGCGTCTTCGTGGCGGCGATCGGCGAGCGAGTAGCGATTCTGCACGGTGACAATCTTCACGATCTTTTGCGCTTCTACAATCTGCGCCGGAGTCACTTCGCTAAGGCCGATATGGCGAATCTTGCCTTGGTCTTGCATCTGGCGTAGCGCGCCCAGGCTCTCCTCGAGCGATGTACGCGGATCGATCCGATGCAATTGATAGAGCTCGATGCGTTCCAGCTTGAGGCGGCGAAGGCTCATCTCCACACACTGGATCAAATAACCGGCGCGGCCTACATACTCGGTTTTGGAGGGTCCTTGGCGCGTGACGCCGCCTTTTGTGGCAATGACCAGGCCGGCGGGGTAAGGGTGCAACGCCTCGGCGATGAGCCGCTCGGCGATCTCGGGGCCATACGCATCGGCGGTGTCGATCAGGTTAACGCCGAGTTCCACAGCCCGGCGCAGCACGCGGCGAGCTTCGGCAGGATCGGCCGGATCGCCCCACGCGCCGTCGCCTACCAGGCGCATGGTGCCGTAGCCAAGACGATGAACCGGGAGGTCGCCATGAATAGAGAAGGTTTCGGCGGCAAGAGCAGGGGAGGTAGTCATGACCCTTTGATGCTACGTCAACTGGGGCGAAGTGTGTTACTCCGGGCACGACGGGACGGAACCCGGAACCCTTCCATTGCGTATAGTTAAATGCAAGTTGGTCGAGGAAGTGTCCTATGAGCACCGTGTCGTATCCCAATGCGCAGGCAATCTTTTATCAGCAATACGGGGTGGTGCGCCGCGACGAAGTGGTGGGTATTCTGCTGGCGCTGTTCCTGGGGACATTCGGCGTTCATCATTTCTATCTGCGCCGCACGGGACTTGGGATCCTTTATTGCTGTTTCTTCTGGACTGGCATCACGTCGGTCCTCGGAATCGTTGAATGCTTCTTTATGCCTGGCCGGGTGCGGGAATTCAATGCTATCCAGGCAGCGGGAATCGCCGCGGCCCTGGGCATGAGCGTGCCGCCGGTGGGTTGGCCCGTGAATGTGACTGTGAACATGCCGCCGGCGCCCGGCGCCACGATGGCCCAACCGGGAACGCTTGTGTCCTGCAGCCACTGCCAGCGCACCAATCCTCCGGGAGCGCGCTTCTGCGCGGGGTGCGGCACGGCGCTCTAAAAGCAGGGAACAGGCATTAGGAAACACGGATCAGTTGTGACTCCGAGGGAAGCAGCCTTCTTTGCAGCGACTCGGGGTCCGATTTCAATTCATCCTTGGCATCCAAGCAAAGTTGAAAAGAGGCCACGCGTGGGGACGACATATCGCGCTTTGATGCTCACGAAGAAGGGTGGGCCCGAAGCCCTTCAGGTCGTCGACATGCCCCTTGTCCCGCCCGGTCCAGGCCAACTCCGTGTTCGCGTACAGGCAGCAGGCGTGGGCGCCACCGATCTAATTATGTTGAAGGGCAACTACCCTTTCGCGCCCAAAATTCCGCTGGTTCTCGGCTATGAAGTTGCTGGCGTTGTGGACGCAATCGGCGCGGGCGTCACCGGCTTCGACGTCGGCCAGCACGTAGCCGCCCTCACGGTCTACGGCGCATTTGCCGAGTACCTCATCCGCGAAGCTGAGCACTTTCTTCCCGTTCCCAGCGGCGTTTCCAGCCGCGATGCGGCAGCCGTGATCCTGAATTTCGTAACCGCGTGGCAGATGATTCATCGCGTCGCCAAGGTCCAATCCGGGCAAACCGCGCTGGTCACCGGAGCGTCAGGAGGCGTAGGCACGGCAGCTCTGCAGTTGCTCAGGCTGGCAGGAGTAAAGGCCTATGGTGCAGCATCTCTGAAGAAGCATTCCATCGTGCGGTCGCTGGGCGCAATACCAATCGACTATAAACAAGGGCCGATCAATCAGTTGGTGCGCATTTTTGAACCCGACGGTGTGGACTACGTTTTCGATGCGGTGGGCGGTCCCAATACTGGCAGGTGCATTCGCGCACTGCGCCAAGGAGGCATGGTGGTTGGATTCGGTTTCATGGGCGCCCCCGGAGTTCGTCCCAAGATATCCATGTTTTTTAACCTATTTATTGGCGCTCGTTTGCGCGGACGGCGCGGCGACTTCTACGGCATCAGTGCGCTCTACAAAAAGAATCCGAAGCCGCTGCGGGAAGATCTGCCCAAAATCCTCGCCCTCCTCGCGGAGAAGAAGATCGACCCGCTCATCACGCACACGTTCCCGCTTCTGGAAGCACGGCAGGCCCTCGAGCTTTTGGCAGCCCGCGCCGTGGAAGGCAAAATCGTGTTGACCGGCGAATAGTTGTGGCGACAAATGTCGCGGCCTCTTGAAGCCGTGAGCCCACTACATATTCGCGTGGCCTGAGCGCATCGACTCATTGAACTGCGGCTTGGTGAAGTTGAGCGCCGCTTCCAACGCGGCCTGATACTCAGCTGCACGAGCCATCAAATTGGGCGTGGCCGCCGCAAATTCTCCATTGAGCGCCACCAATCCGGCGCCAGCTTCATCGCCTGCCGTGCGCAGCAGGTCGGCCTCGGTCGTGTTCAGGTACTGCGCGTCGCGCGGGTCAGCGATCCACACCGGCTTGCCCTCACCCAGCACGCCGGAGAGCCAGTAGACCTTGCGCAGGAGATATTCCAGCCGCTCGGCATCGTTGGTCTCAGTGAAGAGAAACTTCTTTTGCCAGCGGCTGTAGTAGCGTGTGGTGACGGGCACAGGCTGGCGGTTGCCCGACTTTACGAATTCGAGCTGTCCCAGGTCGACCGTTTTGCGAACGGCGTTGTAGACAAAGTTTTCGGCGTAGGGCTGCTCCATCGCGGGAACGATCTCAGCAAATGTCACCGTGACGGAACCAGCAACTTTGGCATGCAGGTTGTGTGCGCCGCCGTCGGCCAGGTGCATTTCGCCGTGGACGATGTAGGTGTCCGCACCTGAAGTGGAGCGATGGAAGGGCCACTGAAATTTGCCGAAGGCGATGGGCAGTCCCGCCAGCGTCACGTAGCACTCAGGCCGCGGATTGCGCAGCCGCTTCGCTTCGGCGCCCAGGTGCGCTGTCATCTCGGGCAGCAGATTCGGTTTGCTGAACTCGAAAGCTTCGCTCAACTCCAGCTGAAGCGACCTACCCTCGACGCCGGGAATGCCGAGTTGAAACACGACCGTGGGTTCGCCATTGAAATCGCTGCCTGACGCGGTGGAAAGCAAGGTCAGGCCGGCCTTTGTGGCGGCCGTTTCGAGGGAACCGACGAGAGCACTCTTCGATTGAACTGTCATGCGTGGGGAATCCTGCGTTGGAATTGTTGCTCTTTCATTCTACGAGAACGAACGGGCGCGGCAGTTACAATACTCCATGTGTCGTCCGCAGCGTCCTCGCCGATCATCCTCGCCGAAAAACTGACCAAGGTCTATTCCGCCGGCCGCATTCAGGTTTCCGCTTTGCGAGGTGTGTCGTTCGATGTGGCTCCCGGAGAGTTTGTCGCCGTGGTAGGACCCTCCGGCTCCGGCAAATCGACGCTGTTCTACCTGCTGGGGGGTCTTACGCGCGCAACCGAAGGGCGCGTGGTCATTGATGGAATCGATTTTGCCAGCCTGAACGATGGCGAACGCACACGCCTGCGCAAGCATCGGATCGGCTTCATCTTTCAGAAATTCAATCTGCTGCCGACCCTCTCGGCCATGGGAAACATCGAGATTGCGTACGACATCAGCGGGCACAAAGAGCCGATGGATCGGGCCTATCTCGACCACTTGAGTGACCTGCTGTCCATTGGTGGACGGCTGCAGCATCGGCCCTCGGAATTGAGCGGTGGCGAGCAGCAGCGTGTAGCCATTGCGCGCGCGCTGATTACAAGACCTGCGATCGTGCTGGCTGACGAGCCGACCGGCAATCTGGACACCAAGAACTCCGAAGCCGTGTTGGGGATGTTGCAGCGCAGCAACCGCGAATTGGGTCAGACCACGCTGATGATCACGCACAATCCTGAAGCTGCGGCCATCGCCGGCCGCATCCTTTACATGCGCGATGGAGAAATCGTGCGGATTGAGGCGGGAAACGGCCAAAACGGCTCAAAAGGATGCGTAAATAGTGCATCTAGCGCGGTTTGACCTGCTTTCGGCCGCCCGGTATACTCAGGGTTGCAACACGCGGGAGTAGCTCAGTGGTAGAGCATCGCCTTGCCAAGGCGAGGGTCGCGGGTTCAAGTCCCGTCTCCCGCTCCAAATCGCCCTCCGGCGCTTGCCGGGTTGGCTACGGCGATGCGGAGCGATCCAATAGTCGACAGCCCTGCCAAGGCGCGGTACCCAAGTGGTAAGGGAGAGGTCTGCAAAACCTTTATGCGTCGGTTCGATCCCGACCCGCGCCTCCAAACTTTTCCAAGTAAAATCAATGATTTATTTCCACGTCCTCCCACAAGTGTGTCTTCTTCGCACTCAATCGTGGTAAATCGGCGAAAATTGGGCTCGATTGGGGAGGGGGTCGGACCGAAACCAGACCGCACTTGCACCGCGATCAGTGCATTTCCAAGCGCGTCGATTTAGAAATGGTTAGGAAAGTCCGAAAGTCCTAGGACCAGTTTCGCAGATGCCTCAACAGGATTAGGAGGCATCCGGGTGAACCATTGTCAGGAAGTTGTCAGCGTGGAGCTCCAATTTCTCAGCACACTTCTAGCACAGCACCAACGCAGGACACTGCGAAAATCGCAATCGGGTGGCTCAGTGATGGCTGATGCCGGATCAGCATACCGGTCCATCACACAGCTATTGCTTTGTTGCTGAAAATCGGTACTGGCTTAAAAGTGTGTTGCAAGGGATGCAACACGGAATTAAGACAGTACCTGAAAATCCGTCGTTCGGCTCCGATCGATCATGACCTCTGCCGTGAAAGTTAGAAGTCAAACTGTAAGCTATTGATTCTAAAGCGTACTAACGACTCGCAATCGCTCAAAACCCCTGCTTTTTTGACTTCAACACCCTGATGGGCCCTCGCCGGTGGTGTGGATTCAGGGTAGCGGATCGGGGGGAATTATTGCGCAAATGGGGTGTCGCCAATGCTGACCTGATGGATGAGGACTGCAGCTCCCGAGTCTTGGTCGCGGGTCAACTAAAGGCGAGTCACCAAAGGGAGCGTGGGGTTTGTTGTACCCTTTCGCCATGCACATTGATCACGATTGGCTCGCGCTGCAGAATGAGGCCGATGTTGAGATCAAGGTCATTGTGCCCTTGTTGCAGGGGCCTGCATATTTGGACATCCCGGAGTCATGCGTCAAGCCCAAGTCCTATCTTGCTCCCACGCCTTTCAATCGAAAGGCGGGCATGACATCCGGGGGGTACCCCGATTTCAGTGTCTGGTTCCACAGTTTTCCTTGCCTAATTGTTGAGGCTAAGCCACCCGAAGTCCCAGCCGAGGTTGGGTATCATGAAGCGCAGCTGTATGCCGCAAACCGCAACCAGAACTACCCGAGCGGAATCAACCCGGCTCACTTCGTTTTTTCTACGAACGGTGTTGATTTTCTCGGCGGATGTTGGGACTGCAAGCCCCTCGTGAGTGGTCTAGTTGATGCCCTGAGGCCGCAGAGCAGCGCAATGGTAGAGCTTCAACGACTATGCGGCCGTCAGGCACTTGAGAGCCACGCGCTTCTGTGCCTCGCCGGATCAAAATCAAAGCGGTTTCTTCTTCCTTACAATCTGGCGGGGGGGGCAGGCTCTTCTCCGGGCGAGCGTGAATCTCAACCGCTTCGCAGCTCCATTGGCGCCCCTTTTGGAGCGATATTTCTCCTCTTCCAAGCAGTCAAGCATCCGTGAAATCGTCGAGCGAGCCTATGTCAACTCCGATGAAGTGACTGAATATGATCGGATTCTCGAATCTCTGCTAAAGGAGCGCGTTGCGGCACGTCGTGGAAGTGTCGTAGAGAACTTGCATCCTCATCGTAGCGGTGAGGAAGTCTTTGAACGAACTGTCGCAAAGTTTGCAGAATCGGAAGACCTTGCTCGATTAGAAAGACGAGAGGGGCATCTGCAACTCATCCAAGGGGCCGTTGGCAGCGGAAAATCGCTCTTCATGGAGCGGTACAAGCGGACTCTTCAGCCGCAACAAGCAAAGGAAAAGACAAAGTGGGCAACGGTCGACTTCCTCAGCGCTCCGGTAACACTCTCGGGCGCGGAATTGTGGCTTTGCAAGGCGTTTATCGATTCATTCCGTTCCGACAACCCCGACATTGACTTCTCTTCGATGTCTGTTCTTAAGGGCGTCTACTCACGGAAGATCCAGCTTCGCAAGGCCGTCTATGCCGAGTTGGAAAGATCCTCGCCGGAAACAGCCGCAGTTAAGAAGGCAGAAGACCTGATGGCGTGGCAGGACAATCCCGAAGAAACGACCAAGGGCATCGCCGAATACATCATGGGGAGCCGACAAGAAGCCCTTGTCGTTGTGATGGACAACGTAGATCGCCTTGACCGAGACAATCAACTTGCAGCGTTCCAGTTGACTCTGTGGTTCATGCATTTGACGCGCGCCTTCGTGGTGTTGCAGATGCGCGATGAGACTTACGAGCGGTATAAGGATAAGCCGCCCCTTGACACCTATCGAACTGGCGTCATATTTCACATTAGCCCTCCGCGTTTCGTTGATGTCGTGAAGCGCCGGCTCGAATTGAGCATCGAGTATCTCGCAAAAGAGGGTGAGATCCACAAGGTTTACGAAATCGAGAGCGGAATGCGCATCCGTTACTCAAACGACGATCCGCAAAACTTCCTTAAGCGCCTTTACAGCGCGCTGTTTGATCGAAACCGGAACATTTCGCGAGTTCTCGAGGCCCTGGCTGGAAAGGATGTGCGGCGAGCGCTTGAGATTTTCGGTGCCATCATCACGTCGGGGTATCTGAGCACGACAGCCATTGCTTCCAATACCCTCGGAGGTGGAGATATTTGGCTCAAGGAGCACACGATTCTCCGAATCTTGATGCGGACGAATAGGCGCTTTTTCAGCAAAGATAGCGGCTTCGTGCAAAACATCTTCTCCTACGATGATGAATTCGAGAAGCCCGATAATTTCCTGCTTATCGAGATTCTGTACTTCCTGTTCAGAAATCGAAAGGCAATTGGGTACATCAACGTGGAAGGCTACTTCACCTGCAAACAAGTCGCCGATGCCCTGCAGAAATTGGGCTATGTTCCTAGCGAGGTGTTTCTAGCGCTGCGACGTCTCGCTCGCACAGAACTGATTGTTACGGATCGAATGAATACAACTGAACTCGACTGGGAGGATTCGGTCCGCGTCCTGGCTGCGGGCTGGGTCCATCTGCGGCTTCTCACCGGCCGCTTTGAATATCTCTTTGGAGTGATTCCGACAACTCCACTTCGAGACCAAATGGTTGCGGAGCAGCTCGCGGAACTTGTGAAGCTCGAATCCCAACGCGGCGAGTTGGATTTTCATCAAAAGGTCCGTGCTGTCGACATCTTCTTCCGGTACTTGTGGAGCGAACGGGCAGCTTCCACGACGCCATTCAATGACGGCCCCGATTCGGGTGCCGACTACGCGCTAGCACATATCCGCGGCGCCATTGAGCAAACGAAGAACCCTTCAAGGGCTCGGGGCCACGAAGATGATGTACTTGATTTTTAGATTCCGGAAGCCAAAGGTGGCTTCGTTTCCCGGCTTTGTTCATGATTCGTCTATTAGAACAGCGGGAGAAGTGCGCTCAATTTTCTTCGAGCGGGTTTACAGAAGGAATGAGTGTTGGACAGGAATGTCACTCCGGGAGTTCATCTCCAAACAGTTTGTTTGTTGGCTTCGAACGCGTTCGACATCAATGACCGTGGGAATGATTGGCTCGACTTTGAGCTTGCCGTTAGATGTGCGATGAGCAGTGGTTTGAAGGTGAACTCTCAAGCGATCACCTTCCGAGAGCGCTTCGCCCTCATCGATACGTTTCCAGAATGTTTCATCTTCTATTCGAGCATTAAACGATGTTCGCCCATCACTGAAGTGCCACGCGGATTTTTCAATATTCGCGCAAGGGATGTCATTCTGTAACGTCGTCAAAGAGACGCTTATACAGGTCCAAGCCGATGCCGGTTTTCAATGGCACGAGGTGGATATCGATGGCGACCCCCAGTTGCGGCAGAAGTACAACGATGAGGTGCCGGTGGTCTTCATCGATGGACGCAAGGGGTTCAAGTACCACATGGACGGACATATGTTTCTGCGGGCGTTGGCGAGGAGAGCGTAGCACGAACGACCTACGAGGCCCTGAGTGCCTGGACCAAGCGGACTGCGTCGCCATTCTTGCTCGTGCATCAGGCGCCTGGATCCTTGGGCGTTTTTCAGGACCGATCCGTCCTTCGTGGGGGTAACCCATGTTGGATGAGCGCATTGCCCTGTTAGCACCATTCGACTTGTAGTCACCGCGTTGCCTAGCGCACCGTTACACCATTATTCGGCGCGTAAGGTGACCGCTGGCTCCACGCGCGTTCCAGCGCGAGCGGGGATAAGGATTGCAACGAGAGCGACAAGTGACAGAAGCAGCGGGACAGCGATGTACGTCAACGGGTCATATATGCTGACCTGGAACAGTAGCGTCTTCGGCATGCGCGATACCGCCAGCGCAGTACCGAGCCCGACGGCCAAGCCCACCAGCACCATGCGCAATCCGTCATTTGCGATCAAGCGCAGGATATTGGCTCGCGTGGCGCCGAGGGCCATGCGCACGCCGATCTCGTGTGTCCGCTGCGTTGTCATAAACGCGATGAGGCCATAAAGGCCGACAACTGCCAGCACCAAACCCATCAGAGCAAAAAATCCAAGCAGCGTTGTTTCAAAGCGCGGGCGGTCCGCCAGTCGGTTGAGAGATTGATTCAGGGGCTCCATCTCAACCGGAATGGTGTGATCGATGGAAGAAACCTCCGATCTGACCCACGGTTCAATTGCAGCCACCGGCATGGCGCTATCCACAATCACCATCAAATGGTTTCCGCCCCAGTCGCCGGATACGCTCCGGCGGAGCGTGTACATCTCCGGATCACTTTGTTCAGTAAGTCCGCTGTTTTTTACGTTGTCTGCCACG
>Ga0182024_10005278_pt1 | contig 29071 bp, 19 predicted proteins | sample P32metaG_FD_120480 | JGI IMG/M metagenome (GOLD analysis project Ga0182024, IMG submission 120480) | Permafrost microbial communities from Stordalen Mire, Sweden - P3-2 metaG (Illumina Assembly) | ecosystem: Environmental > Terrestrial > Soil > Wetlands > Permafrost | place: Sweden: Stordalen...
GCCTGATCCAGCTTCACGTCGCGGCAGTTAAACGCGGTGTCGCGGTTGTCCCGGCTGTGCGGCTTGGCGACCAGCGGCTCCAGCGCCGCCAGATCCCACTGGGCGTCGTAGCAATACTCGGCATCGTCATCGTCGCGGACAACCTGCCAATGGGGGACCTTGCTGCGATTGCGGACATACGCCAGCGTCTTTTCATCGACATCACACACACCGTTCTTGCCGCCGGCTTCGATGGCCATGTTGGTCAGCGTCATGCGGTCTTCCAGCGTCAGCGAGGTGACGCCGTCGCCAGCGAAGTACATGCTGCGATACGTCGCCCCATCCACGCCGATCTCGCCGATCACCGCGAGGATCAGATCCTTGGCGGTCAGGTAGGGCGGGATGGCGCCGTGGAAAGTGAACCGCATGGTGGGCGGCACCTTGAGCCACAGCTTGCCGGTCCCCAGGACGAAGGCCGCATCGGTGTTGCCGATCCCGCTGGCGAATTGCCCGAACGCGCCGGCGGTGCAGGTGTGGCTGTCGGTGCCCAGGAGAATTTCGCCCGGCCGCACGTGTCCCTCTTCCGGCAGCGCCTTGTGACAGACGCCCTTGTAGCTGGTCTTGTTCGGATCGCGATACGGATTGGGCATCGACGGCTCGCTCTTCACGAATTCCGCGTCGTAAAAATAGGGCAGCCCCTGCTCCTTCACGAAATCCCGCAGAATCTGCACGTTGCGATGACATTTCTGATCCGCGGTGAAAATATAGTGATCGGGGATGATGACGACTTTGTTGCCATCCCACACCTTCGCGTTGCGGCCGAACTTTTCATGGAAGATGCCGATCGTGCCCGGCCCGCAGACGTCATGGGTCATCAGGACATCGACGTCCACCCAGACGTTCTCCCCCGGCTCCACGCGTGCCTTGGCGGCATGGTTGGCCAGGATTTTCTCCGTCATCGTCATACCGGGCATCGCAAAGCTCCTGTTGGGATCGCCGTACAAGTATATCCGCCTGGGGTTGTGCCGTCATTTGGGGCGTTTCTGGGCTTGCGACTTAAGTGGCAAGCCCGGTTGGCACACGCCCGCGCAGCGGAGAAAAGCCGCGGCGTGTCGCTGCGGCGAAATTCCGTTTGAAATTTATAAAATTCGGACGACGCACACCGGCGTGGGCGCGGAATATCCGAAGAAGCTGCACCCATCGCCGGGTGCGCCTGCCGCTCTCGCCTCGCCGCTGGATTGCGGCGCAACGGAACGGGTGACAGATCCCGGGTCGCTCGGCGGCGCGTGGCCGATACTCCGGGTACCTGCGTCCTCAAAAAACACGTGTTCCCCTATATTGGGTCTGGCGCCTGAAGGTTTTGCTGTAAGTCGGCAGCGCCAATTTGTCGGAGGGTTTTTCGCGGGAAAAATCAACGCGCGTGCTGGCGGAGGGTGGCGAGCAAAACGTCCGGGTCGAACGGCTTGGTCAGATATGCCGCTGCGCCGCAGGTGCTGCCGCGACGGATGCTTTGCTCGTGGTCCAGGGCTGTCAGGATCACGACGGGCACCTTCGCAGTGGTGGGATCGGAACGGAGTTTGCCGCAGATTTCGAAGCCGTCCATGTCCGGCAGCATCAGATCCAGGATCACTAGGGCGGGCCGTTGCTCGCGCGCCAGGCGCAGGCCCGAGGCGCCGTCGAGGGCGGCGCGGTAACCCAGTCCGGCCAGCCGCACGTACTCGCCGACCAGCTCGTTGATCTGCCGGTCGTCTTCGATCACCAATACATCGGCGGCGGAGGTCATGTTCGTTTCCATGTTAGCCTGCGGGCCGGCGATTGTGGTACAAAGGCGCGGCGCGCGGAGGTTGGATGGCATCGGCTCACACGCTGCTGGTCGTCGATGACGAGCCGGACGTGGTCAAGAGCATCAAGGATCTTTTCCGACTCGATTACCGCGTCCTGGGGACAACGCGTCCTTCCGAAGCACTGGAGATCCTCAACAAAAACGATGTCCACGTCGTCCTGACCGACCAGCGCATGCCGGAGATGAGCGGTGTCGAATTCCTGCGGCGGACCCGGGGCGAGCATCCCGAAACCATCCGCCTGCTGATGACCGGCTACGCCGACCTCCGCACCGTTATCGACGCCATCAATCGCGGACACGTCTATCGCTATATCACCAAACCCTGGGACCCCGACGAGTTGCAGACAATTATCAAGGACGCGGTGGAACGGTACGGATTGTTGGCCGAGCGGCGGAGTCTGACCCAGCAACTGCAGCAGAGTAACGCCCTGCTGCAGCAGTCCGATCAGCTTAAAACGGCGTTCATTCGCGTCGCCAGCCATGAGCTGCGCTCGCCGATGACAATCCTGACCGGCGCCATCCGGCTGGCGCAGAAAACGCCGGGAATGGATGGGGCCTGCCAGGATTGGCTGGATCGCATCGCGCGGGCTGCACAGCGGCTGGGGCACCTGGTCGATCAGCTGGTCACCATGCTGGAACTGGGCCGATTCGACCGCGCCCTGGATCGCACGCCGACCAATCTTGCCGAGCTGATCAACAAGTCCGCGGACGATGTCCGGCCCTTCGTGGCACAGCGGCATCAGCAATTGATGGTGGAAGTTGCCGCCGATCTCGGCGCGGCATCGATCGACGCCGACAAAATCCGCGACTCCCTGAACCACCTGTTGCTCAATGCGATCAAGTTCACTCCCGATGGCGGAACGATTGCGCTGGCCGGGCGACGCAGCGAAGTGAATATCGAATTGACCGTCAGGGACAGTGGCAATGGGATCGATCCGGCCAACCTGACCAGGGTTTTCGAGCCATTCTTCACGGGGTTCGACGTGTCGCGCCATTCGTCGGGGGTGTTCGAGTACGGCAAACAGGGGCTGGGCCTGGGGCTCAGCGTCGTCAAGGCGTTCGTGCAGATGCATGGTGGCGATGTCTCGGTGCAGAGCGCGGTGGGGCGCGGAACGACATTCACCATCCGCCTGCCCGTGAACAACGCGGGATAAACCGGAGGCCTGATGGCCGGTGCGGCCAACGTCGAGCGGTGGATTGCGGCGCGGGCGATGAACCATCGCGTGCATCACCTCTGGTCGCTGGCGGTGGCGCTGGCGGTAACCGTCCTGTGCATCTCGGCCGTCGTTCTGGTGGGCTGGTCGATCAATAGTCCCATCCTGGTTTCGTTCGTACCGGGATTCGTGGCGATGAACCCGGTGATCGCGACGGAATTCGCGGCGTGCGCGGCGCTGCTGCTGCTGTCCCTGATCCCGCGCGTGATTCCCGCCCTGGGACTGTTCCGCGCCGTGGTGACGGGCGTCATCATTTTTATTTCCCTCAGCCGGCTGGGCAACCAGGTGATCGATCTGGGTCTGGATCAGATTCTGTTCCCGCGGCGTCTGGCGCTGATTCCGGAGCTTCCGCCCAACCGCATGGCGTACGCCACCGCGTTGGCGATGGCCTTCGCGGCGATGGGTGTGATGCTGCTGGACGTGACGACGCGTCGAGGCCGGCGGCCCGCGGAATTCTTCGCGCTGGCCAGCATGCTCATCGCGCTGCTGGGCTTCATCGGGTACACCTACCGCGTCTCCTCGCTGTACCAGCTGGGCGCGCAGATTCCGATGGCGCTGCACGCATCGATCAACTTCATGCTGCTGGGCGCGGGGGTCCTGTTTGCACGCAGCGATCGGGGGATGATGGGGGTGGCGACCAGCGACACGCTGGGTGGCGTGGCGGCGCGGCGGCTGCTGCCGGCGGCGATGCTCGTCCCCGCCGCTCTGGGCTGGCTGCGCATCATCGCCCATCGCCTGGGCTTCGCGGATACGGAGCTGACCGTCTCCATCCTCATCATCGTGGACACGTTGTTCTTCGTGTTCCTGGTCTGGTCCACCGCCGGGCTGCTGCAGCGCGCCGACCAGATGCTCCGCGAGCGCAGCGTGCAGTTGATGCAGACGGAAAAGCTGGCCAGCCTCGGGCAGATGGTGGCGGGCGTGGCGCACGAGATCAACAATCCCCTCTCCTTCGTGAGCAACAACGTCGCGGTGCTACAGCGGGACGTGGCCGCGCTGCAGAAGCTGCTGGAGCTGTATCGCCAGGCGGACGAACATATCGGCGGCGCCCGCCCGCAACTGGCCGAGGAAATTCGCCAGCTCGTCGAGCAGATGGATCTGACCTACACGCTGTCCAACGTGACCGACCTGACCGGCCGCTCGCGCGAAGGGCTGCGGCGGATTCAGCAGATCGTCAAGGACCTGCGTGATTTCGCCAGGCTGGACGAGGGTGAGCTCCAGGAAGCGGACCTGAACGCGGGGATCGAATCAACGATCAACATCATCCAGGGCCGGGCGCGCAAAAAACGCGTCCAGATCGAGAAGGACCTGGAGAAATTGCCTGTGATCTGGTGCTTTCCCGCCAAGGTCAACCAGGTGGTGATGAACCTGATCGCCAACGCCATCGACGCCTGCCCCGAGGCGGGGAAGGTGATCATCCGCAGCCGCGTCCAGAGCGACGTGATTTGCATCGAGGTGATCGACGACGGCCCGGGGATCGACCCGCTGATCCGCCGCAAAATCTTCGACCCCTTCTTTACCACCAAGCCCTCGGGCGAAGGGACGGGCCTGGGACTGAGCATCAGCTACGCGATTATTCAGGAGCATCAGGGGACGATCGAGGTGTTCTCGGAAACCGGAAAAGGGGCGCGGTTCATGGTTCGCCTGCCGCGGAAAACGGTGATTGGCGATTGATGCGTGGTGATTGACAAAGCGCGCGGCCACTTTTGTCAATCGCCACGCACCAATCACCAATCACCGCTCCTAAACATCATCCAATCGAAAAAGCTTGGCCCGATATCCGCTGCCGATGTTGATCGCATCGACGTGCCCCACCTGCGCCCGCACCGCCCAATGGCTGTGGCCGCAATAGAGTCGGCGCACGTTTGGATATTTCAGCAAAACCTGCCCGATGCGGTCGCTGCCCAGGTAGGCCTTGGCGAAATCCCACTGGGCGCTGTGCGATGGCGGAAGCAGTTGAACGAATGGCAGGCAGTGGATCGCGGCGATGATCGTCTGGATATTTCGCAGGGTGGCCAGTTGACGATCCAGTTCTTCCAGCAGTTCGTCGAGGAATTGCTCGTCGCTTCGGCCCAGCTTCACGTGTACGCCGTCGTTCCAGCGCGCGACAATGTCGAGGGCGGCGGGGCTGACGTCGCTCTGATCGGCCAGCAGGGATTTAAATTCATCGAAATGCAGCGCTGCGCCGGGCGAAACCTTGGCTTCGTAGAAGCGCCGGGGGATGCCCAGCGACGGCTGCGCGTAGGAATAATCGTACCAGCCGAGGGTGCCGACGATGGCCAGATCGCCGGCGACGAACGGCTGGTCGCACAGCCATTGCCAACCGACCGCCCGGCAGCGGCGGGGGAGCTCGTCGGTGTAGAGGACATGGCTGTCGGCGCGGCTGGTCCACAGTTCATGATTGCCTGGGACCAACAGCTTGGGACCGTTGAAATGGAAAAGCGATAAACATTCCTCCAGTCGCGGCCCATCCGCCGTCGCGGTGTCACCGACCAGAAGCAGCACGTCGCCACCGGCGGCATTCATCTTGTCGATCAGCTCCCGGGCCAGCGGGTGGGAGCGCGGGTGGTTGTAATGAAGATCGGCGGTGACCAGCAGTCGCATGGGACGCATTTTACATTCATATTGTCGTCACGGTCGCTTCATTTAGCCGCGGTGCCTGCACCGCGTGTCCGAAACTCGCGGTGCGGCTCGACTGAGCTCGCCGAAGTCAAGCACCGCGGCTAAATGGGATACTATTCTTGTGGCGTTTTTTTTGGCGGCTATAGTCTTGGTTCACGCGCTTTCCGGAGGATGATGACGCCGTTGGTCGTTGACAATGTGACCAAGACATTCCGCCAGGGTGATCGGGTCGTCACGGCGCTCGCGTCCATCAGCATGCAAGTAGAGGAAGGTCGGTTCCTGGCGATCATGGGCGCCAGCGGATCGGGCAAGAGCACACTGCTGCACCTGATGGCGGGGCTGGCGCGGCCGGATTCGGGCAGCGTCCGCGTCAACGACACCGAATTAAGCGACTTGCCCGATTACCAGCTCACCCGTTTTCGCCGCCGGCATATCGGGCTGGTGTTTCAATCGTTCAACCTGATCCCCAACCTGTCGGCCCAGGAGAATATTGCGCTGCCCCTGATGCTGGACGGCAACAACGGCCAGCCGAGCCACCAGAAAGTCGACCAATTGCTGGCGACGCTGGGCATCGCCGATCGCCGTACGCACCGGCCCGATGCGCTCAGTGGCGGGGAGCAGCAGCGCGTGGCGATCGGGCGGGCGCTGGTGACCGATCCAGCCGTCATCCTCGCCGATGAGCCGACGGGAAATCTCGACAGCGTCAACAGCCGGGCGGTTTGCGAGCTGCTTCGCGACCTGTGCGTCAAACAGAATAAAACGATCGTGATGGTGACGCACGAGCCGTCGGTCGGCGCTTACGCACAGGAGGTTGCGGTGCTGCGCGACGGCCAGCTCATCGAACGGTTCTCCACGGCCGGCATCAACGGACAGGAGCTGGCGGCGAAATATGCACAATGCATCAAATGATGTGCCGGGACATGTTCATGTTTAGCGGCCGGGCTTGCCCGGCGCTGGCTGGACGGATAGGCGCCGCGCGACTCGACTGTCTTCGACCCTGAGCTCAGACCGAAGGGAGCTCGTCGAAGTCAAGCGCGGCCGCTAAACAAGACCGAATGATGATTCCCGGGGGTTGAGGCGCAAATCCGATGGTGTTGCTGCGGCTGGCGATGTCCAATTTTCTGGTTCGCAAGATGCGAACGGCGCTGACCGTCGGGGCGATCGCGCTGTCGGTCAGCCTGGTGGTGGCGGTGACCAGCGGCTACAAGTCGATCGAGGGGTCGGTGCTGCGGTTCGTCAACCAGTACATGGGCGCCGCCGACGCCTATGTCGCTTCCAGCGATCCCTCGTCGCCGGTGCCGGAGCGCCTGGTTGGGCAATTGGCAGCCGATCCGGATGTGCGCCAGGTTTTCGGGCGGCTGGAGTCGTACCGCGAGCTGCCGCGCGCCGCCGACCAGGTCAAGCCCAACGCGCCACCGGAGCGCCAGGCGTTGGGCGCGCCGCCGCCGGATAAGGTGAATGTCGGGCTGGTGGGCATCCGCAAGCCGCAGGATACTTCGACCGATTCGCTGCGTGTGACCGAAGGCAAGTGGTTTGATTCGGCGAAGGGAAACGTCGCCGTCATCGACCAGATCGCCAATGAACGGCTTGGCCTGGGTGTCGGCGACACGGTCACGCTGCCGGGAATCAATTCGGAGCTGAAGCTGACGATCGTCGGCGTGGTGCACAAGCCGACATTCATCGCCCAGCGCGCCCCGACGATGTACGTCCCGCTGGAGACGCTGCAGCATTTCACGCAGCAGGACGCGCCACCGGCGGTTTCGCGGATCAACATCGATCTGAACGGAAACGCCAACTACGACGCGTTCAAGACGCGCTGGACGGCGCAGCTGGCGGCGACGGACAGCAACCTCCGTCTGCGCATGCGCCGCGACAATGCCAGTGATTTGCAGAGCAAGCTGCGCGGCGTGCATATTCTCAGCTACCTGGGCGGGGCGGTCTCGATGCTGACGGCCATGTTCATCGTCTTCTCCGCGCTGAGCATGGGCGTGACGGAGCGGCGGCGCACGCTGGCGATGCTCCGCGCCGTGGGCGCCGAGCGGTCGCAGGTCTTCGGCCTGGTGATGATCGAAGGATTGGCCCTGGCGATTGCGGGGATCGCGATCGGTGTGCCGCTGGGCATGCTCTGGATGAAGCTGCTTTACCTGAAGTTCTCCGAGCTATTCGCGGCCGGGGCGCTGTTCAGCCATGGCGGCATGGTGTATGCCGCGGGCGGGTCGATCGTAACGGCGCTGGCGGCGAGCCTGCTGCCGGGGTGGTGGGCGACGCGCGTCAGCCCATTGGAGGCGATGAATGTCTGGACACCCCGCGCATCCAGTCCGCCCTGGGTGTGGGCGCTGGTTGGATTGGTGTTGATCAGCATCGACCCTTTCCTTTTCTTCGGTCCGCTGGAAAGATTGTGCGCCCATATCGGCGCCGCCGATCCGGATGCCCTGGCGAAGACGCTGCGTTTCTATGCCCATTTCGCGATCGGATTGCCGGGCATGATGCTGGGATATTTCCTGTTATCGCCGCTGTTCGTGTGGATGATCGAGAAGGCGATCGCGCCGCTCGCCGCCGCGGCGCTGCGTGTCAAGGTGAAGCTGCTGCGCCAGCAGCTGAGCACGGGCATCTGGCGTGCCGCCGGCACCGCCGCGGCGCTGATGGTCGGCCTGGCGACGCTGGTCCTCCTGCAGGTTCAGGGCCACACGCTGATTGGCGGCTGGCAGCTGCCCGACAAATTTCCCGACATCTTCATCTGGAGCCCGGACCTGATCACCTGGGCGGATCAGAAAAAGCTGGCGGATGTTCCGGGCATCGCGCCGGGCGGGCTGATGCCGGTGGTCGTGACCACGCCCGCCGGCGACAGTAAGGCCGCCATCGCCATGACCGCCGCGCTGTCGGGGCAGGGATTGGGGGTGATGTTTTTCGGCGTCGATCCGGCGCAGGCGGTTCGCATGGTTGGCCTGGAATATCGTGATGACAACGGTGTTCCGCTTTCCCCGGACCAGCAGGCCGTCGCCGAAGCCCACGCAGTGGCCGAAATGAAAAAAGGCCGCCGCATCATCATCACCGATGAACTCCGCCAGACCCGGCAGCTCAAGATCGGCGATCAATATCCGATCCTCACCACGGTGCACGGGTGGCAGGAATACACCATCTGCGGCATCGTCTGGTCGCCGGGCGCGGATGTCTTCATCAGCATGTTCGATCTGGGCCGGCTGCTCGATCAGCCCACGGCCGGCAGTGTCTTTGGGACGATCGACGACGCCAGGCAGGATTTCGGCGTCAAGGGCACGTGGTTATTCGCAGCCGATCTGCAGAGCGGCATCGGCAAGGAGTCCCTGCTCAAGAACGTGCAGAAATCGCTGGGCGACCGCGGATTGGCCGCCGGCGACGTGCGGCAGATCAAGTACGGCATCGAAACAACCTTCTATCGCCTGCTCAACCTGATCAGCACCGTGGCGATCGCCGCGATGGCGGTGGCGTCGCTGGGCGTGACCAATACCGTCATGGCGTCGGTACGCTCGCGCCTCTGGCAGTTCGGGATTTTGCGCAGCGTGGGCCTGGTGCGCGGCGAGCTGCTGCGGCTGGTCCTGGCCGAGGCGGCGCTGCTCGGCGCCGTCGGCATCGCGCTGGGATTATGCGCGGGGATGGAATTGGCCATGGATTCCCGCCAGCTGAGCCGAACCGTTTTGGGATACAGCCCCGCCATGGTCGTGCCCTGGCGAGTGTTGGTGGGCGGCAGCGCGGCGGTCATGCTGGTGGCACTGCTGGCGAGTCTGTGGCCGGCAATCGGCGCGGCGTACGCGGAGCCGCTGGATTTGCTCCAGGCCGGCCGCGCTTCCACGTGAACGCCGCGCGACGACAATCTCCCGCCCGCTTGATCTCCGCCGTCCGCCGGGTGGCGGCGCTGATCGGCTGCGCGCTGCTGCTGCTGTGCTTCGCGCTCGTCGGCCATCACGCCTGGCAACACAAGAGCGCCACGTTCGACGAGCCGACCGGGCTGGTGGCCGCGTGGCTGGCGACGCACGACGGGGATTGCCGCTGTTTTCCCGAGGACCCGCCGCTGTTCAATTATTATGTGGCGGCAGGTACGCGCGCGGAAGATCTGAAGCTGGACCGCCGCTCCTCGCGCTGGGATCGCATGCTGCGCGAGCATTCGGCGGCATGGGATTACTGCATCGACGCGCTCTATGACACGCCCGGAAATAACCCGGACCTGCTGATTGGCCATGCGCGGGACCGAATGATCTTCCTGGGAATCCTGCTGGGGGCGCTGATCGCCTGGTGGGCGTGGCGATTGGCCGGCCCGCTGGCGGCGGTGGTGGCGCTGTTCGCCTATTGCCTGGACCCCAATTTTTTGGCGCACGCGCCGCTGGTGAAAAACGACGTGCCGCTGGCGTTGGCGCTGATGGCGTTGATGGCGGCGGTCTGGCTGCTGGGAGAACGCGCCACCTGGCCGCGCTGCGCGGCGGTCGTGTTGTTGGCGGCGATCATTCCGGCGATCAAGTATTCCGGGTTCCTGGCGATCGCGATCCTGTGCGTGGCGCTGCTCTGCCGTGCTTTGATGGGACAGGATTGGCGCATCCTCTCCTGGACGGCGCGTACGCGTCGCTGGCGCCTGCTCGCCGCCGCGATCATCGTTGCCGCCACCGTCCCCGCCAGCTATCTGATCATCTGGGCCGGCTATCGATTCACTTTCAGTCCCACCGGCGATCCGGCGCGTCTGTTCGATCCGCGGCAATTCGAGCTGATCTGCGCCCAAGGCGAAACGATTCGCGCGCACGGCGATCCGCTGGATGTCTCCGCCGACACGTTGCGCGACTGGGTCAGCCACTGGCAACCGGGCGCGCTGGTGCGGGCGACGCGATGGGCGGGTGCGCACCATTTTCTGCCGCAGGGCTGGCTGATGGGATGGCTGACTTTATATGGCGCATCGATCACGCGCCGCAGCTTTCTGTGCGGGCAGTTGAGCATGACGGGTTGGTGGTATTACTTTCCGCTGGCGATGCTGTTCAAGACACCGCTGGCGACGCTGATCGGCCTGTCCCCCGCGGCCGTGCTGTGCCTTCGCTGGAAGCAGATTATGTTGCGCGGGGGCGGCTGGCCGCTGTGGGCGGCTGCGGTCGCGCCGGTGATATACCTGGTGGCGGCGATGGCGTCGCCGCTGGACCTGGGCCTGCGACACGTGCTGGCCGTGTATCCGTATCTGTTCATCCTGCTTGGGGTGATGGCCGCCATGGCCGCGCGGCGATATCGCCGGGCCAGCGCCGTGGTGATCTGCCTTTTGGGATTAGGCTTGGCAGCGGAGACTTACTGCGCTTACCCCGACTTCATTCCCTTCTTCAACGCCGCGGCCGGCGGGGCGCGGGGTGGATTGGAATTGCTCAGCGATTCCAACCTCGACTGGGGCCAGGATCTTCCCGCCCTGGCCGCGTGGCAGCGGCAACACGAAGATCGTCAATTGTATCTTAGTTATTTCGGCGCCGCCGACCCGCGCTATTACCGCATCCATTTTATCGAGATTCCCGGCACACTACCGGCGCACCCCGATGAGACGACGCCGCGCCGGTTGCCCAAGGCCTACGCCATCAGCGCCACCACCCTGCAGGGGACATATCTGGATCTTTCCCAAACTGATCAATTGAAATGGTATAGAACGCACCAACCGACGGCCGTGCTGGGCGGCTCGATTTATGTCTATTCCGACATCCCCGCCGATCGCTGAATCCTCCCGCCCAACCGCAATGGTTTGCGCGATCTTTTGCTGCGCGGCCTTGCTCGTGATCTTCGCAGTGACCGCTCATTTGGGATGCCGGAATAAGAGCGCCACCTTCGACGAGCCCTATGATCTGGTCGCCGCGTGGCTGCATACGTTTTACGGTGATTTCCGCTGCGATCCGGAGGACCCGCCGCTGTGGAAATATTACGCCGTTGTCGGCCGCAACGCCGGCGACATGGCGATCGATCGGCAAACATCGCTATGGCAGGAGATGCTGCGGAAGCACGCGAGCGGCTGGTATTATGCGATCGACACCCTCTACCACACGCCGCAAAATAATGCCGATGACCTGATCCGCAGTGTCCGTGACCGGATGATCGGCGTGGGTGTTCTGCTGGGAATCCTGATCGCGTGGTGGGCGTGGCGGCTGGCGGGACCGCTGGCGGCGCTGGTGGCGCTGTTCGCTTTCTGCCTCGATCCCAATTTCCTGGCCCACGCGCCGCTGATCAAGAACGATGTCCCGCTCGCCCTGGCGCTAACGGCGTTGATGGCGGCGGTCTGGCTGCTGGGCGAACGCGCGACGCACCTGCGAATTATTGGCGTTATCCTGCTGACGGCCCTGGCGATCGTCACGAAATTCTCCGGATTCCTGGCCCTGCCGATCCTGGCCGCGGCGCTGCTGTCGGGCGTTGCTGCGGCGGGATTGGCGGATCATCTCGTGGGTCGCGCGCACGCGCCGCCAGCGCATTCTCGCCGCCGCCGCCATCGTCGTGGCCACTGTTCCAGTCACCTATGCCTTCATCTGGGCAAGCTACGATTTCACCTTTAGTCCCACGGGCGATCCGGCCAGCCTCGTGGATCCCAACGATTTCGTTCTGCAATGCGCCGAGGGCGAATCCATCCGTGACCACGGCAATCCAATCAATGTCCCGGTCGCCACGCTGCAAGGGTGGGTCGATCAATGGCATCCCAGCGCCACGGTCCGCTGCTCGCTGTGGATCAACCGGCACCATATCTTGCCGCAGAGCTGGATCATGGGATTTCTGTACACCTACGGCACGTCGATCTCGCGGCCAACGTTTTTATGCGGCGAGTTCAGCCGGGCGGGGTGGTGGTATTATTTTCCACTGGCGATGCTGTTCAAGACGCCGCTGGCGACGCTGATCGGCCTGTCGCCGGTGTTGGTGTTGTGGCTGCGCTGGCGGAAGATTCTGTCGGCCGATGCCGTGTGGCCGCTGTGCGCCGCCGGGGGGGCGCCGGTGCTGTATCTGCTCGCCGCGATGCACACGCCGTTGAACCTGGGATTGCGCCACGTGCTGCCGGTCTATCCATTCCTGTTTATCCTTTTGGGCGTGATGGCGGCGCGGGCGTGGGAATGGCGGCCCGGGCCCACGGCAATCGTGCTATGCGTGCTGGCGCTGGCCCTGGGGATGGAGACATTCTGCGCCTATCCCGATTTCATCCCCTTCTTCAACGTCGCCGCCGGTGGGGCGCGCGGGGGATTGGGATTGCTCAGCGATTCCAACGTCGACTGGGGCCAGGACCTGCCCGCCCTGGCGGCTTGGCGGCGGCAGAATCCGCAATGCCAGTTATACCTGTCCTATTTCGGCACCGCCGATCCGCGCTACTATCGCATGCACTATATCGAGGTCCCCGGCGACATCTTCAAGCATCCGGATCAGACCCGCCCCTCGGGCCTGCCGGTGTTCTACGCCGTCAGCGCCACCAACCTGCAGGGCACGTATCTTTCCCAGGCGTCCAATCTAAATTGGCTGCACGATCGTCAGCCCGTGGCGATTCTGGGCGGGTCCATTTACATCTTCGACGCCAGCTCCCAACCCCACCGATGAATCCCCAGGTTCCCAACCCCACCCAGCCGGGCGCGATCGGTCAATACACGATCCTCCGAACGCTGACGCCTGAGCGATCGTTCCTGGCACAGGGCGTCGGCCAGCCGGTGGTGATCAAGCTGCTCGATCACGATTGCCTGGTAGGGGGCCGGCTGCATCCGAATATCCGCGATCGCCTGGCGCGCGTGCGCGAGCTGGCGCACGTCGGCGTGGCGAACCTGCATGGCGTCGAGAGCGACGGCGAGCGCGCCTTCGCCGTCTGGGAATTCATCCAGGGCGAAACGCTGGATCGTCACGCTGTGCGCTTGGATTCTCCCGCAGCGCTGGCCCGACTGGCGCGCGAGATTATTCTGGCCGTCGAGGCGATGCACGCCCTGGGAATCGTCCACGGGAAAATCCACGCCCGCAACGTGATCGTCGATCATCGGGGGCTGGTGCACCTCACGCACGTTAGCCCGCTTTTGTATGACGACACCAAGGTGGATGCGCGCGATCTGTCTGCCATGCTGCAGACGATCGCCGCCCAGCGCGGTTGGGCCGATTCGCCGATGGCGCGAATATCAAGCCAATCGCTTCCCCTGCCGCAGCTTCGCGCCCGCTTGGCGCAGTCAGCGGATGACGTGGAATCCGCATCGCCCGCCGAATCTGCGATCGAGAAGACACCCAGACGCCTGGCGCTGCTCGCGGTTGTCCTGGCGATCCTGGCCGCCGTCGCGCTGGCGTTCGGGCTGATTCGCCTATCCCATCGCGCTGCCGCGCAAAAGCCCGTTCCACCGCAAGCCCCGCCACAGGCGTTCGACTCCCCTTAACATGCCGCCGCATTTACAATCATCCTCAGATGAGTTTCGTCAGCCGTTATCTTGAGCCGGCGCTGGTCGAGCGGCTCAATCACCTGCAGCTCTCCGCCCGCCGCGTTGTGGAAGGCGCCACCACCGGCCTGCACAAGAGCCCGTTCAAGGGCGCCAGCGTCGAGTTCCGCCAACACCGCTTTTACGTCCCCGGCGACGAGCCGCGGCGGCTGGACTGGCGCGTCCTGGGTCGCACCGACCGGCCCTATATCAAGGAATATGATGAGGAGACCAACCTTCGTTGCCTGCTGATGCTCGATTGCAGCGGCTCGATGGCGTATGGGAACCCGCACAAATTCGACTACGCCGCCCGTCTCGTCGCGTCGCTGGCGTACCTGATGCTGGCCAACACCGAGCACGTCGGCCTGGCGATTTTCTCCGATGCCCTGCACCGCTGGATTCCGCCGCGCAGCGGCACCGGACAGCTCGCGCAGATCGTCGATGCCCTGGAGCACGTCACCCCGCGCGGCCCGACCCAGCCCGCCCGCGCCATGCACCAGGCCGCCGACCGGTTGGGACGCAGGTCGCTGGTCATCCTCATCTCGGATTTTCTCAGCCCGGTCGCCGGCATCGGTGAAGGCCTGGCGCATTTCGGGCACGATCGGCACGAGCTGATCGCGCTGCGCGTCCTGGACCGCGATGAGATTGAGTTTCCCTTCAAAAGCTGGACGCGCCTGCGCGGAATGGAAGGGGAAAAGCCGCACCTGTGCGAGCCGGCCATCATGCGCCGGCTTTATCTCGATAATTTCCAGCGCCACGAGAAACAGCTGCAGGATCGCTGCCACGCCCTCAAGACCGAGTTCGCGCTGTTTGTCACCGACCATTCGCTTCTGGAATCGACCACCCGCTTTCTGCACCGCCGCGAGGCGATGTCGGGGACGTAACCGGGAGTGCCCCGATGTTTCTGAACGTGATCATGCTGGTCGGCATCGCGGGCGCCGCCGTGCCGCTGGTCCTGCACCTGCTGAACCGCGCCCGTTATCGCAACGTCGCCTGGGGCGCGATGATGTTCCTGCGCGCCACCGACACGCGCCGGCGATACAGCACGCGCTTGCGGCAATGGATCATGCTGGCTGTCCGCATGGGGGTGGTGGCGCTGCTGGCGGTCGCCCTGGCGCGCCCCGTCGCCGCAGGCAAAATGGGCGCGCTGGGTGCCAGCGCTAACGTAACCGCCGTCATCCTGCTGGATCACTCCGCCAGCATGGGCTATGGCCGGCCGGGTCAGACCCGCATGGACCAGGCCCGCGAGGCGGTGCGGCAGATCATCGCCTCGCTGCATCGCGGCGACGATGCGGCGCTGATCACCCTGGGCGATTTCCCGCGCACGCCCCCGCCGCGCCCAACCGCCGATCTGCAGTCGATCGTCGATTCGCTGGACAGTCCCCAACTGCAGGCAGCCGGCACGGGCAGCACAAACATCGCCGACGCGCTTAGCCTGGCCGCCAATCTCTTCGAGCGCCAGAGCAATCCCAATCGTCAGCTGTTCATTGTTTGCGATCGCCAGGCGAACAATTGGCGCGACGTGACGGCGCGCATGGCGGATGCATGGCGGCAGCGCGTGGGCGGCGCCGGCGCGCCGCCGCGATTTTTCGTCATTCCCGTCGGTGGGTGGGAGAGCGACAACCTCGCCATCGAATCCGTCGCCGTCAATTCGCCCCAGATCGTGCTCAACCAGGCGTTCGATATCCAGATCACGGTGCACAATTTTGGATCGACCCCCCGGCCGGACGTGCCGCTTTGGGTGTTCATCGATCAGCGCCAGATCGCCGAGTTATCCGCCAGCGTTCCGTCGGCGGCCTCAACCACCGTCATTCAATCTCTGCGCATCCGCGCGCCCGGGTCGCACGTCATCACGGTGCGCACACAGTCCGAAGGGGTCAGCGGTGACGAGCAATTTCATCTGGCCGTGGAGGTGATCCGGCCCATCGACGTGCTGGTCTTCCGCGATCCTCCGCTCTCATCGCCGCCGGGGCGCGCCGATTATCTCACGCTGGCCCTGATGCCGCTGGCCGCCACCGGGCATGGCCGCATCGACGCCACCGCCGTGCGCCTGCAAGCCTGGTCCGCCGATGATGACTGGGCAGCGCTCGACAGCCGCCGGTTCCCCGTCATCGTGCTGGATGGAATCTCGCAGATTACGCCCATACAGGCGCGAGCCCTGGAGCAGCACGTGTACGGCGGCGGGGGGCTGCTGGTCTCACCCGGGTCGCGCACGCGCCTGGATAATTTCAACGCGCTGCTCTACCGCGACGGCTCTGGCCTGTTGCCCGCCGCGCTAGCGCCCCCGACCGCTGCGGATGGATCGCAAGCCACCGCGATCCTGGGCATCGACCTGTCGCATCCGATCTTCAGCTTCCTGCGTGGCCGCCCCGATCCCGCGCCGCCGGCGACGATCGCGCGCCATTTCCGGACCGCCCACGTCCGGCCCGATGCGCAGGTCCTGGCCATCTATACCGCCGGCGGGCAGATGCTGATGGCGGCAAATTTCGGTCGCGGGCGGGTCCTTCTGTGCACCACCCCGCTGGATGAGGACTGGAGCACGCTTCCCTTGACCAACTTCTATCTTCCGATGGTGCAGAGCATGATCCGATATCTCGCCGCCCGCCCATCCCGCAACCTGGCGGCGGGGGAGCCGATTGTTGCTCAATTTGATGCGGGGGAGCAAGCCACCGCCGTGGTGATCGCGCCCGACGGCGCGCGTCAGGAGTTGCCATTGCAGGCCGCCGGCGACGCCGTCGAGGCGCGCTATACCGCCACCGCGCAGCCAGGCATCTATACCGTCGCGCTGGGCCGGCAAATTCAGCATTTTGTCGTCCTGGCCCCGCGCCAGGAATCGGACCTGACGCCGCTTTCCCCCGATCAATGGAAAACTTTGTCCGACCAATTGGGTTTCAAGGTCGTTGAGATAACGCGCGCGTCCATCGCGGCGGCCGTGGGCGACGCGCGCTCGACGCACGAGATGTGGGCCTTTTTGCTGGCCGGCGTTCTGGCGCTGGGCCTGGCGGAATTGGCGCTGGGCCGGGCCTGGTCGAGCGGCGTGGGCGGGACGAAATTATCATGATCCTCGCCGCGCTGGTCCTGGATTCTCCGCATGCCTGGCCGCTGGCGCTGGGTGGCGCCGCCGTGCTGATCCTGTCGGTGGTTCTGCTGTACTTGCCGCAGGTGGGGGCGCTGGCGCAGCCGTGGCGCTGGCTGCTGCCGGCGCTGCGTTGCGGCGGGATGGTGGCGCTGGCGGTGTCGATCCTCAAGCCCGTGGCCGTGCGCCCCGCCTCGCAATCCGAAGCCGGCGCCATCCTGCTGCTGGTCGACCGATCCATGAGCATGTCGGTTCGCGATCTGGCGTCCCTGGCCCTGCCCGCCGATGCCAGTGGGGGCCCCAATCCCGCCGCGGCACGCCTGGTATCGCTGGCCGATGCAATGGGCCTGTTTCCCCGCCAGGTGCGCCAGGCCACGTTGGTCGCACTGCAAGCCGATCTGCAGCGCACGCGCGGCCTGCTGGCGGATTTGTCGCGTGCCCAGGCGGAACTGGATTTCGCCCGCGTCTCCGGCCGGGACCTCGACGCCGCAAAAAGTCGCCTTTCGACGGCATGGGCACAGTTCCGCTCTGCCGCGCTGCAGGTTGCCGATCGCAGCGCCGATTTCCCGCGTCCGTCCCGCGCCGCCGAGGCGGCGGCCTTGCTGCTCCGCATGGCCCGCGGCAGCGACGAGCGCATCCCGCAGGCCGCATCCTCAGCCATTTCATCCCTGCTCGCCTGGTCGGATGACGCCCAGGCCGCCGCCGACTTGGCGCTCTACCAGTCCGACCCATCGGTGCGCGATGTCTGCAACAAGCTGGCGGCGATGTCCCGATTCGCCCGCGTGGAGATGGCGCTGACCAGCCCCAGCACCGGCCTGCTGGGCAAGCTGCCCAGCGATGTCCCGCTGTTCGGATACGCCCTCGCCGATGATATCCAGCCGCTGCCACTACGCGGTGGGGGACAGCCGGTGCGCCGGCTGCTCGCGCAACCCGATGGGTTGCGCAGCGATCTGACCGGCGGATTGCGGCAGGCCATCGCGCGCCTGGCTGGCCAGCCATTACAGGCGATTGTGATTTTCTCAGATGGCCGCCAGGTCGGGGGCGATCCGGATATGGTCTCGGCCATCACCGCCGCGGGTGTGCCGATCTTCTTCGTCTACTGTGCCGGGACGCTGGATCTGCCACTGCGGGACGTGGCGATCGCGGGCATGTCCGTTCCCGACAGCGCGTTCGTCGGTGAGACCGTGACGGCGCGCGTCCGCGTCGCCGCCACCGAAATGGCCGGATCGGTCGCCCCGGTTTCCGTTTCGACCGACGGCAGGGCGCCAACCACGCGCCCGACTGCACTCGCGGATGATCCGGTCACCGTCGAGTTCCCCGTTAAATTCGACGATCCCGGCGTGCACCGCCTGCTCGCCTCTGTTCCCTGCCCGTCCAATGCGCCCACGGACCAGAACAAATCCCTGCAGCGCTGGGTGAAAGTGATGGCCGACAAGGTGAACATCGGCATCTACAGCGGCGCGGCGGGGTGGGATTTTCAGTACGTGCTCAACGCCCTTTCCCGGGCGCCGTGGGCGAACCTGAACAAGGGAATCTTTTCCACGCCAAATGCCGCGCTGGATTTGACCCCTGAAAAAATCCTCCAGCAGGACCTGCTGATTCTCTTCGATGTGCCGATCTCTGCCCTTTCGCGCCCACAATGGGAGGCGGTCCACACGCTGGTGAACGACCGTGGCGGCCGGGTGATCCTGGTGGCCGGCGATGCGCATCTGCCCGCGGAATATTCGCAGGATCCCCTGACCGCGGCGCTGCTGCCGTGGACGGGCGGCGCCCGGCCGCTGTGGCGCGACTGGCCGGGAAGGGAAGCCGGCTTCCACGCCCAGCCGGCGCGCGGGGCACGCGATCTGGATGCCCTGCGCCTGCGCGACGGCACGGCTGATGTATTGGATGAATGGGCACAGCTGCCGGGGTTTTTCCGTTTTCTGTCGCTGCCGCCGCTGAAGCCGGCGGCGAGGGCGCTGCTCGTGGATCGCGATTCGGGCGCGCCCTTGCTGGTGGAGAATCGCGTCGGGATGGGCCGCACCTGGTTTCTCGCCATGGACGAGACCTGGCGCTGGCGCTTCAAAGTCGGCGAGCGCTATCAGGACCGGTTCTGGCTGCAGCTGGTGCGCTACGCCGCCGATGCGCCCTACGCCGCCCACAGCGGTGATGTCTGGCTTGATGCGGACCCCATCGCCGCCGCGCCGTCGCAGCCAATCAAAGTCCGCGCCAAGGTTCTGGACGAGCGGCAGAATCCGTCGCAGGAGCCCACGCAGCGCGTGCAATTGTGCAAGGGCGATTCGGTGATCCGCGAGCTGACGCTCGGCGGCGCCAGTGGCGTCGCCGGAAGATACGAAGGAACGATCGATGGTCTGCCCGAGGGCGAATACCAGCTTCGCCTGTCCGCGACTCGACTGAGCTCGTCGAAGTCCGGCGCCGCGCCGCCCGCCACGTTGCCGCTGCATATCGCGCCGGATATTTCTGCGGAGATGGCGATTATCTCCGGCAGCGAGCAGCCGCTGCGCCGCCTAGCCGAATCCACCGGCGGGGCGTTCCTGACGCTGGAGCAGATCGGCACCCTCCCGGAAAAAATCGATCGCGGCCGCACCGCTCAAAATCGCATCCTGCAGAATCCGTTGTGGGACAGTTTTTATCTTTACACGCTGGTGGTCGCCTGCTTCACGGCTGAATGGGCGATTCGCAAGCACGTGGGACTGATATGATCGCCGCAGTTGAGCAACAATTCGTCCCGCCGGAAATTCGCAGGTTTATCGGCGCGTTCGTCTGGCGGCGTCGATGGGTGGCGCTGCTGCGCGCGGTCGGGTGGGCGATTGCGTTCGCCGGCGCGTGGCTGATCCTGTCAATCGTTTGCGATCGCCTGTTCCATCTGAACCGCGGCATCCGAGCGGCATTGCTTGCCGCCAATCTGGTTGGAATCCTGATCCTACTTTGGCGGTCGGTGGCGCGGCTGTTCCGCAGGCGAATCGACTGGACGGCCGCCGCCGCGCAGGTCGAAGCACGGGGCGGACACTTCGGACAACGCCTGCAGACCGTCACGTCACAGATGCTGGCCGATCCCGCCTATCGCGGCTCGGAGCAATTGCTCGGCTCGATCCGCGGTGATCTGCTGCCTGGCCTGCGCCGCGGCGGCGCCGCCCGCCTGGCGCCGCTGCGCGCCGCTGGGGGCTCATGGGCGGCGGCGGTGGCGGTGATCGTGATCTTTCTTGCGATGGCGCAGATTTCCTGGCTGCAGATGCCGCGGTTGCTGGCGCGCGCCATCGAGCCGTGGGCGCCGTGGCCGCCGGTGACGACGACGATGCTGTGGGTCCAGCCCGGCGATGCCGAGATTCGAGCGGGAAGTGATCTGACCATCTCCGTCCGCGCCGCGCGGCTGGGCGAGGACCTGCCGATGCTGTGGATCAGCAGCGACGACGGCCGTGCCTGGCAGGGTCAGCCGATGGCCGCGGCGTCGGCGGAGTTCGATCTGACGCTGGGCAACGTGCAGAACGATCTGCAATATTTCGTCGAGGGTGGCGACGCGCGCAGCGATCATTTCGCCGTCCAGGTGCTGCGCCCACCGGCGGTAACGCAGTTCCGCGTGCACTACGTCTATCCCGCCTACACCGCCAAGCCGCCGTTGTCGGTGACCAACACGGATGGCCTCATTGAAGCGCCGGTGGGCAGCACGGCGACGATCGAGGCCGTCTGCACCGAGCCGCTGACGGCGGCCACATTGATTGTGGGAGATCGGCCCGTCGCCATGTCAGCCACGTCGCAGCCTAACGTTCGCCAATGCGCGCTTACCGTGGAGCGCGATGAGAAATTGCAATTGCAGTTAATCGGCGAAAGAATTTCCGGCAGCGGGCCGGCGACGATGGCGATCCACGCGCTGCCCGATCTTCCCCCGGTCGTCAAGTTCATCGAGCCGACACAGGATCTGCGCCTCGGTCCGCGTGACACGCTGCCGGTGACGTATCTGGCCACCGATGATTACGGTGTGACATCGGTGAGCCTGCGCATACAGGCGAATATGGGAACGATCGTCCAGATTCCCATGCCTCTGGACGGCCAGCCGCGCTATCGTCGGGGGACAATTCAAATGGCTCTTTCCCAGTTCGATCTGAAAAACGGCGACTTGATTCGTCTCTCCCTGGCGGCCACGGACAATGGCGGCCACGAGCAGATCGGCGATGAAGCGCGCTTTATCCTGATCTCCAACCACGGAATCGATCCGGCGGCGCGCATGTGCCTGGCCGACCTGCAGCGCGCGGCCGGTCTGGCTGAGGCGATGGCGGCCAACATCGAGGCGGCGGAAAAATCGTTGCAGGAGGCGCGGCAGCGCGCCGGCGGCGATGTGCGCGATCCCGATGCGCTGGCGCCGACGCGGCAGAGCCTGGCCAGCGCCGCTAACGCCGCGGCAATGCTGGAGCCGGCGATGCTGGCGGCCATCGCGCACTCCGATTCGCCGGCGCTGGCGACGGCGCTGTGCCGCTGGGTGGACACGGCGGCGGTCCTGGGCGGCGCGGTGGATCGGGCCGCCGAACGTCTTGATTCGAAGGTGCAGAGCGAGTTGCCCGCACGTTTCGGGCCGGTCGCGGCGATCGCCCGGCAGTTGCAGCAGGATTTGAACACCACCGTCCAGGGCCAGTTGGCCGCCGCGTTGCGGGCACAAAGCATGGATTCACCCAAGGGCGATTCCAAAATCATCCATCGGCTCGATCAGCAGGTTCACGATGACGCGGCGACATTGGGATTGGATTCCGCGGCGGCGGATTTTGTGGACCGGCTGGCAGCGCTGATCGCCCATGAGACTGAGCTGCTTTCCCACCAGCATCCCATCGACTACGCCGAGGTCGCCGACAGTTGGGCCCGGCGAATGCAGCAGGGAAATCCGCCCGACAGCGACATGGCCAGGCGGCTCGATGTCGGCGCCCAGGCCGAATCGCTGCGTGCCGATTCAAACCTGGTGCGTGCCCGCGATCTTCGGCTGGCCGCTGCGGCGGCGCCGGCGATGGTTTCCGGGCCGGCGGCGGCGCAGCGCGAGCAATTCGCGCCCGCACTGGCGGCGATGCAGCGCGATGAAATTGACACGACGCAGTCCAGCCAGGTTCGCGACGACGCCAATGCCGCCCGCGCGAAGATGATTGCATGGGCGGCAGTGGCGCAAAAATCTCCACCCAGCACCCAGCCGGCGGATCGGGACGCGCTGGATCTGGCGATGCAATCCAACGCGCAGATGGCCCGGCACGATTACGGCGCGGCCGCGAAAACGGATCAGGCGCTGGCCAATGCTGCGGCCACGCGGCCATCGGCGGTGGTCGCGCGGGACATGGAGGCGGCGCAGAATATCGAGCAGATTCGCCAGGACCAGGATCGCCTGGCCGCGCAGACGGCAACCGCTCCGGTGGATCAGAACCCCCAGCTCGCCGCCCGACAGCAGGCGATCACCCAAGCCATCGCCAGGCAGGATGGCGGCGCGGTTCGTGAAGAACGGACCAGCGGGATGGCCGCGATCGCGGCGGCGACGACCCGACTGGCGCAGATGCCGGCGCAACTGTCCGAGGCACTGGCATCCGCGGCTGCGCATCGTCAGGCAGTGCAGCAGACCGCCGCTGCGGCGCGTTCGCTGGCGGCGGCGACGCAGCCGGCCAGTCAGGCGGCCGCGGCCGCGGCGCTGCAACAGGCGAAGCAGAACCAGGCCCAGGCCGATCAGCGCCAAAGCGCCGCCGCGAAAGCGGTCGATCCGAAGGTGGCGCAGGCGATGTCGCAATCGCTGAGCCAATCGCCTGCGTCGGCGGATGCCGCCGCGTCCACGATCGATCGTCAGTTGGCGCCCGCGCTGCGGCAGTTGCGGCAGGCGATGGACGCATCCGACGCGGCGGGCACGGATCGCGCCGTTTCCCTGGCCGCCGCCGCCGTCGCCGCGGCGCAGGATCAGCTTTCCAAGGCCAGGAGCGCATCGATGCGGCGTGACCCGCTGGCATCGGCGCAATATTTCGCCCAGGCGGCGGCGAGCGAATTATCCAACGGCGGGAACCGCGCCGCCGTCGGGTCCGACCAGCGCGATGCTTCGACGGCGCTGGCCCAGGCATCGCAGCAGGCGGCGCACGGCGCAGCGATGGGACGACTGGGCCAGGTTCCTTCCGTGGCGGCGATGTTGAATCCGGCGAATCCCAATCTGACGGATCAGAGCGGCGCCGAACCGGCGACGGCGTGGTCGGTCGACTCCCTGCCGGCGATGCGGCAATGGGGACAGTTGCAGCATCGTCCGCCCGGCAGCATCAGCGCCTCGGTGAATCAATCCGATCCGGCCGGTTATGAGGAATCGCTCAAGGCATATTTCGAAGCGTTGAATGGCGCGGCCAATTCGGCGGGAGAACAATGAGGACCGGCGCCATTCTTTTCATGGCAGCGATGATGGTGTCCGTCCCGGCGTCGGCGGATCCGGAAATTCCCCCGGCGGTGGATGCGGCCGTCGGCACGGGTTTGGCGTTCCTGGCGCGGCAGCAGAACGCGGATGGATCGCTCGAGGGCGGTGGGCCGCGCATCGCCATGACCGGGCTGGCGCTGATGAGCTTCCTGGCCGCTGGCAACGTGCCGGATGAAGGCAAATACGGATTGGCGGTCCGCTCGGCCATGGAATTTCTAATCCGCAGCGCTCCTGCCGACGGATATTTCGGGAAGGTGGATGGCAGCCGGATGTATGGGCAGGGGATCGCGACGGTGGCGCTGGCGGAGGCGTACGGCGCCGATCACGACCCGGCGCGGCGGGCGCGGGCGGTACGGGTGTTGCGCCAATGTGTCCAGATCTTCTTCAACGCGCAGGATATCACCAAGCCACCGAATTTTGCCGGCGGCTGGCGCTACGAGCCGACCAACCAGGACTCGGATCTCTCGCTGTCGGGGTGGGGCGCGTTGTCGCTGCGGGCGGCGGCCAATATCGGCATCGACGTGCCCGGGGATCGCGTCAGCCAGGCCGTCGGGTTTGTCATGCGATGTTACCGCGCCGATCAGGGCGGCTTCGCGTATCAGCCCGGGACCGATTCCAGCATCGCCATGACCGGCGTGGGCATGCTGAACCTGTATCTGCTGGAAGGCCCGGACCGGCCGGAGCTGGCCAGCGCCGGACGATTTTTGCTGGCGCACCCGGTGACGGATGACACGCGCATGCTGTATTACTCGCTCTATTATTCCACACAGGCGGCGTACCAGGCCGGCGGGGCGACCTGGGCCGCCGTATGGAACGTGACGCGGACGCGCCTGCTGCGTTTGCAAAACGCGCAGGACGGCGGATGGCCGCAAAGCCCCAGCGGCGAAGAGCCGGGGCGCGTGTATGCGTCGAGCATGGCGATCCTCAGCTTGTCCGTGCCGTATCGCCTGTTGCCGATTTACCAGAGATAAGCGTGTTGGATCATTTTTGTTTAGCGGCCGGGCTTGCCCGGCGTTGGTCGGCGCAAGCAACGCCGCGCAAGCGCGGCCGCTAAACGAAATAGCTAAAGGAGACTTTCATGGAACCGTTCAGTCTGGACGTCAAATCGACGGCGCTGGTGTTGATCGATCTGCAGCGCGGGATTCTGGGTCGCGACACGGCGCCGCACCCGGTTCCCACGGTGATGGCCAACGCCGTCGCGCTGGCGGATCGGTTCAGACAATTGTCCGCGACGGTGGTGCTGGTGCACGTGTCGTTCAGCGCGGATGGCAAGGACGTGCTGGGCGTGCCGGTGGATTCGCCGTTCACCGTGCGGGCGGGGCAGATGCCGCCGGACTGGGCGGAGATTTCGCCCGATCTGGGTCCGCGGGAGGGGGACGTGGTGATCACCAAGCGGCAGTGGGGCGCGTTTTATGGGACCGACCTGGAGTTGCAGCTGCGCCGCCGCGGTGTGCGCGGCATCGTGCTGGGCGGGATCGCCACCAACTTCGGCGTGGAATCGACGGCGCGGGATGCATGGGAGCGGAATTTTGCGATCGTCTTCGCGGAGGACGCCATGGCGGGGATGTCCGCCGAGGCCCATGCGTTCGCGGTGGGGAATATCTTTCCAAGGCTGGGGCGGGTGCGGTCGACGCAACAGGTGCTGGAGGGGCTGGGGTGAGCGAAGCTTGCACATGTCGACTGAAGTCGACATGCGGGTGATGGGATCGGGCGTCCTTTGCACTTTTTCCCGTCGGGGGATTAAACTGGCCGGAATTGCATGGAGTCGGAACGATCCCAGAGCGCCACATCGGGCAGCGGCCAGACCCGCGCCACCGCGCAGCGCGAGCTGTTTTCCGCGGAGGAATTGGCGGTCGTCCTCTCCAATTTCGACATCGGGGTGATCGATTCCATCGTCGAGTTCCCGCGCGGCTCGCGCAAGGCGCCTAAGCTGCTGATCGTCAGCGACCAGGGTAAATTCCTGCTCAAGCGCCGCGCCCGCGGAAAAGATGATCCGTTCAAGGTCGCCTTCACCCATTCTTTGCAGCTTTATTTGGCCGGCAAGCAGTTTCCCCTGCCGCACCTGATCGGCACGCGCAAGGAAAACAATTCAATGCTGCAATGGCACAACGGGGTCTACGAACTGTTCGAATACATCCCCGGCCAGAGTTATCCGCAGACGCTGGAGGCGACGTTCGACAGCGGGCGAATCCTTTCGCTGTATCACAAGTTGCTGGAGGAATTCAAATCCGAATGGCAGCCACCCGCCGGCAGCTATCATGCCGCCAGCGCGGTGGAGTCCAGCCTGCGCGCCATCGCCGCCGGCATCCCCGGACCCAACGATGAGAACCGCGATGTCCACCAGCTGCTGGCGTTTCTGCTCAGCTCCTATCGCAAGGCGGCGGAGAAGGTTTCGGGCCTGGGCATCGAGAACTGGCCCCGGCAGATCGTCCATGCCGACTGGCATCCCGGGAACATGCTCTTCCGCGACAACCGGGTGGTGGCGGTGATCGATTACGACAGCGCCCGCCTGCTGCCGCGCATCATCGACATCGCCAACGGCGCGTTGCAGTTCTCGATCATCGGCGGGGACGATGACGTCTCCAAATGGCCGGATTACCTGGATGAAAATCGGTTCAAGCGCTTCCTGCGCGGCTATGATGAGGTGATGCTGCTGTCGCAGGCGGAGATCGCGGCGATCCCCTGGCTGATGGCCGAGGCCCTGATCGCCGAGGCCGTCTTCCCCATCGCCGCGACGGGATCGTTCGGCAAGGTGGAAGGGATGCCGTTCCTGCAGATGGTGCAACGAAAATGCCTGTGGCTGCAAAAGCAGTACGATCACCTGGTCGAGTTAGCCGAAGGATAACCGGTGGTTTTTGGTTTCTCGTTTAGCGGCCGCGCTTGCGCGGCGTTGGCGCGCAGGAACACCGCCGCGCAGGCGCGGCCGCTAAACGTATGACCCCCAAATCGCACCAATATCGAAGGATGAGACTTCGCTGTTGCATTATTGTTCTGCTGATGCCGGGCGCGCTGGCGCTGGGGCAGGCGACGCGGCCGTCGGAGGGGGATTTGCGCCGACTCGTGCGGCAGCTGGACGATGCCGATCCTGAAATTCGCGAATCGGCGGCGCAGTCGCTGATGGAGCTGTCCAGGGCCGACCTTTCCGTGCTGCGGGACGCCGCCATGAAGCAGCGCCCGCTGAGCGGCGAGCAGATCTCCGCGCTGCGCGAAGCGGTGATGCAGGTCTACCTGGAATCCGAGGCGTACGCGCCGGACAAGGATCGGGGATTCCTGGGCATCCACTGGCCGCCGGACCCCCGCGAGCGCCCCGGGCAAGACGTCAAATACGACACCGGCGTGATCGTCGTCGAGCGTGTCCCCGGGACGGCGGCGTACCGGTTGCTGCGGCCCGGCGACGTGATCGTCAATCTGCCGGATTTCCCCGGCACTGATCTGCACGCCCGCCTGGGGTTGATCTTCCAGATCAACCGAATGCATGCGGGAGATGTATTGCGCCTGCAGGTGCTGCGCGGCGGGCGGCTGGTCGACGTGTCGGTGCCGCTGTCGCCGCGGCCGGCGGAGCTTTCACTGGAGGAGAATATCCAACCCTGGCTGAAGGATCGCCTGCAAAAGGCCGAGCAATACTGGAACGACATGTTCGGCCCGCTGGCGCCGGATGTGGCGCAGACGGTGGGGGTGCAGCCATGAGCGGTGATGTCGCGGAGGGCCACCTCGCCGAAGGCTGCGTCGCCAATGCCGACGTCGACCGCATTATCGCCGCGCTATCGCAATGCCGTCGCGTGCTGATCACGACGCACGTGCGTCCGGACGGCGACGCCCTGGGCGCATCCGCCGCCATGGCGCTGGGGCTGCGGCACAGAGGCATTGACAGTGAAATCCTGCTACTGAGCCACCTGCCTTCAAAATACTCGTTCATCTTCCAGGAGAACGCGATTGCCTGGCACGATGTGGAGCAGGGTTGGCCGCAGCCGTATCCGCTGGATCGATTCGATGCATTGCTGGTCGTGGACACCGGCACGTGGTCGCAGCTGCCCGGTTTGCGGGAACGGCTGGACGGCTGGCGCGGCCGCAAGCTGGTCATTGATCACCATCTCACGCAGGAGGATTGGGCGGACCAGAAACTGGTTCAGACCACCGCCGCCGCCGCGGGGGAAATCGTCGCACAACTTCTTGGGCGCTGGGATGTGCCCTTGGATCGGGCGATCGCCACGGCGCTGTTCCTGGCGATCGCCAGCGACACCGGTTGGTTCCAGTTCAGCAACACGCGGCCGCACACGCTGCGCCTGGCCGCGACGCTGATGGAAGCGGGCGTGGACACCGACCGCATGTACCAGATGCTCTATCAGAACGAGCGCCCGCAGCGCCTGGCCCTGCAGACGCGGGCGCAGGATTCGCTGGAATTGCTCGCCGACGGCCGGCTGGCCGTAATGCGAATTTCCAAGGCGGATTTCGAGCAGACCGGCGCCAACGTCGGCGACACGGAGAACCTGATTAATATCCCGCTGCAGATTCGCACGGTGGAAGTGTCGATGCTGGCGGTCGAGCCGCGCGACGGCGGGCCGGTGCGCATCAGCCTGCGCAGCAAGGGCTCGGTGGACGTGGCGGCATTCGCTGAGCAATTCGGCGGCGGCGGCCACGCCCGTGCATCGGGGTTGAAGCTGGCCGACACGTTTCAAGGCGCCCACGACCGCGTCGTCGCCGCCATGGTGGCGCGCCTTGAACAAGCCTGATCTCGCGGGAGAAAGCGGTTGCCCGGCAAGCGATCCAGAAAAAGCTTGCCAAAACTTCAAAGCCCCGTACCATCGAAGGAGTTGGGGGCGTCATTCCTCGGCGGCGGCCCGCATGCGAAACCCAGCTCAATACAGTGACACGTTTCTGGCGCGGACCGGCATCGCCATTCACACATCTGAAGGAGCCTCGCCATGCATCGCCCTACTTCCTGCGGCTGCGTCGGGATTCGGATTAAATATCTGGCCTGCGTGCTGATCGCGCTGGGGCTGGCGGTGAACCGAGTGGTTGGGGGATCTTCCGGTAACGGTTGGTCTTCGTCTACCTCCGTTCCGCCGCCCGGCGGCGATGTTGCCCCGGTTGGACAAACTTTTGATTCCGGCGGCCTGCATATCGACGTGCAACCGGTTGCGCCGGCGGCAGAGGATCAAAGACCGCAGCGCATCGTGATCAGTCCGGACGGGCACCACGTCGCCTTCGTTTCCATCCGCGGCAGCCGTTTCGCTGCCGTCATCGATGGCAAGCCCAGCTCCAAGTACGATGAAATCGGGCACGTTAACAATGCGGTTAACAAGGAGATCATTTTCAGCGGCGACGGGCAGCACGTCATGTATATCGCCCGCAGGGGAGAGGATCAGATGCTGGTTGTTGATGGCCAGGAAATGGTTGGCTATCAATTGGTTGACCAATTCAGTTTCAGTCCCGACGGCAAACAGAACGCGTTTGTCGCGCAACATGATCAGTTGAACGCTCACCGTCTAGCCGTCGTGAATGGGAAGGACAGTCAGAACTATGTGACGA
>Ga0182024_10005279_pt1 | contig 29069 bp, 29 predicted proteins | sample P32metaG_FD_120480 | JGI IMG/M metagenome (GOLD analysis project Ga0182024, IMG submission 120480) | Permafrost microbial communities from Stordalen Mire, Sweden - P3-2 metaG (Illumina Assembly) | ecosystem: Environmental > Terrestrial > Soil > Wetlands > Permafrost | place: Sweden: Stordalen...
CCAGCCGGTCTCTTTCGGCCTGTGTCATCAGTAGCTGTCCTTCTTGCATCCCCCAAGCCTGGGGTCGTCAAGGGGACATTTCTACTTTGCCCAAAGGGGACATTATCACTTTGCCGCCACAGCCAAGTGACAACCAAGTGCCAGGCTAACGCGGAATTAGCGGCCTTACTTCATCTGGTCGTAGACAACCTTCCCGCCCACAACGGTCAACACCGACTTCAACCGCTTGATGGCCTCGTCCGGAACCTTCTTCGGATCGAGATAATCGTCACTCAACACGACAAGATCGCCGAACTTGCCTGGCTCGATCGTGCCCATCTTATCCTCTTCATGCGTGAACCAGCCGTTTTCCGCGGTGTAGAGACGCAGCGCTTCGGCGCGCGTAATCTGCTGCCCGTCGTTGATCAGCTCTCCCGCCGCGTTCTTGCCGGTGACCATGTAGTAAATCTCCAGCCACGGATCGAAGACCGACACCGCCGCTGCGTCCGATCCCGCCCCAACGTGAATTCCGCTGTCCACGATCGTTCGGAAAGGCGGCCCGCCATTCGTGGGCGTGCCTGACAGGTACAGCCATCCATGCACGGCAACCCCGGCCCCGATCGCTTTGAGCCGGTCCAGCGTCGGCCGGTCGATTTTCGGCACATGGCCGATCGCCCAATGCAGGTCGGCAATAGGCGTGACGGCGTTTACTTTTTCAAATGTGCTGGTAGTGAACTTGTCTTCGTTCAGCGAAAGAGTGTGCTGCTGAAAGGCCCACCCATTCTTCGCCACAACCTGGAGCGCGGCCTCATAGTTAGACGGCGTTGCGCCGTTTTGAAAGCGCCACGCGGCGGCGAACTCGCCAATCCCCGAGATCTTCAGCATGTCGTCGCCGAAATCCGGGAAGGCATTAAGCAAGCGTTCCTTGAGGATCGGCACATCCGGCGCCGTATCCTGGCTCAGGAAAAAGATGCGCAACCGCGAAGTCATCTTGCCTTCCCGGTGCAACGCCAGGAACGCGTCATAAGCGGTCCATGGATTCAGGCTTTCGACGCCGTCCGCGAGAGATGCGGTCTTCATCTCGGGCGTACTCGGAATCACGAACATCCCCATATCCGAGCTGGTAGTGACACCCAGGCTGACCAGATACGCCATGGCGTCGAGCGTCCCCTGCTTCATTTCGTCGAATGTCTGTACCGCGCGCAATGCGTTCAGCGCCGTCAGGAAAGCGGGGTTTGCGATAACGCCCGTGGGGCTCACGGTAACTCCCTTACCTTCGAAGAAGGACTTGCCCCGGCTATTGGTCACGGTCCCGCCGCCGCCATTGATCAGGACCGGATTCGCCGGCGCCGCCGTATCCAGTTCCGCCAGCGTGGGCAAGCGCTTCTCTGCGAACTGTTTGACGTTCCAGTCGCCTAAAGTGGTGATAAACGCACCCGCGGGGACTGTCTTCACGCGCGCCTGAATCATCGCCTGGACATCCGCGATGGAGGCTGCGGTTTCGAGGCGAATGTCGTGGCCGGGCCGCATCCCAAGCAGAACGATGTGATTGTGATTGTCGATGATCCCGGGAACCACGGTGCGGCCCCGCAGATTGATCGTTTTCGTGCAGGGGTTTAACCGCAGCTTCGAGGAATTGCCGGCTGCCGCGACCAGACCGTTCTGAATCGTCACCTCGGACACCACGGTGTTCTGCTTGTCCATGGTCACGATTTTCCCGTTGACCAGTTTCAGATCGCGAGCGTCTGAGCATTGGTCCGCGTTGCCGGCGGCAAACGCAACCGTTCCGAACACGATCGCCCCCAGTAGCCCGCCAAGCCTGCGTTTCTTCATCAGGCGATAGTGTATCCTACCCCGGTAATGTCTCTGCTGGCCATCTTTCAGTGGCTCGAACGCTCAGCGCTCGGGATGGGGATCCGCGACTCGGACTGGATCTTCTACTTCATCGAGTCCATTCATGTATTCGGCATCGTCCTCATGGTAGGGACCGTCGCCATGGTGGATCTGCGCCTGCTCGGTGTTGGCCTTCAGCGGCGGCAGCCGGTCTCCGAAGTAGCGGGACAAATGTTGCCGCTGACCTGGATCGGCTTCGGCATGCAGTTCGTGACCGGATCGTTCCTGCTGATATCCGAGGCGGCTTCAAAGTTATATGTAAGCCCGTCATTCTGGATCAAGATGGCGTTGATCCTGCTCGCGGGAATAAACATGACGATCTTTCATTTCACCGTCTACCGAAACGTAGGCAAGTGGGACAGCGCGCCCGTGACGCCCGCCGGCGCCAGAGCGGCCGCCTGGATCTCGCTGACGCTGTGGACCGGCGTCGTATTCGCGGGACGAGGGATCGCGTACTACTAACGAGATTCCAGGAATGTCTTTTCTCGATTTCTGCCAGTGGATCGAAAAATCGCCGCTCGGCGCGGGCGTGCGCGATTCCGTCTGGATTTTTCCCGTCATCGAGTCGATCCACATTCTCGGGATCGTGCTCCTGGCGTTCACCGCTTCAATGGTCGATCTGCGCGTTTTGGGAACCGGGCTGCTGCGCCGCCGCCCTCTCGCGGAAGTCTCCCGGCAACTTCGGCCATGGACTTGGGGTGCGATCGTCCTGATGATTGTCACCGGAGTGCCCCTTTTCGCTTCCGAAGCGGCATCGAAATGCTATGAGAGCAAAGCTTTTTACGTTAAGATGTCCCTGCTCGCTCTGGCAATCGTCAATGCGGCTTTCTCTTATACAGCTGTCAGCAGGCACGCCGAACAATGGGACTCCAACCCGCCCTCCCGAACGAAGGTAATGGCAGTGCTGTCCATCGTTTTTTGGGCGGGAGTGGTCTTCGCCGGGCGCGGTATTGCCTACTTTTGATATGATGTCGAACCAGAGGTCCAGATGAAAATTAGATTGCCATTGGTAATTCTGACACTCGGGCTGGCGTTGATCGGCACGACCGAACCGCTGCTCGCGCATCATTCGACTGCGATGTACGATATGGCGTCGCCCGTTACGGTAACAGGCGTCGTGACGCGATTTGAGTGGACCAATCCTCACGCGTTCATCTATATGAATGTCAAAGACGACAAAGGCAACGTGCAGGAATGGGCCATCGAGATGATGAGCCTGAACCACCTCAAGTCTTACGGGTGGGCCCGCGATTTGGTAAAACCGGGCGATGTAATCAGCTGCACCGGTGGACGCGCGAAGAGCGGATTACCAACCATGTTGAGCTCCCTGATGAAACTGGCCGATGGCCGGATGATCAAGTCGTAGCCGACATGGCAATCAAAACAGTTTCCGCCGGCGCGTTCGCCGCGATCGCGTTGATGGTGTCGCTGGCGGCGGGTCAAATCGTTCCGGGCGGGGCGCCTGCGTACCAGCAGGCGGGCAAGCTTCCGGCGCGCATCACAAACTTTACCGCTGAACCAGCTTCGATTCAACCTGGGCAGTCGTTAACACTGCGCTGGGCAGCCGAGAACGGGCAAGCCCCCAACATCGATCCGGGCATCGGGCCGGTTACTGCCCGAGGTTCCCTCCGCGTGACTCCGAAGGCTACGACCACCTACACCTTCACGATCCGCGGAACCAACGGCACTTTGACAAAGGACGTTACTGTAACCGTCGCCGGGACGACTCCGGTGAACGCACCTGCACCTGCGCAGGCAGCAAAGAAGCCAGTACCCAGAGCGTCTGACGGGAAGCCCGATCTGTCGGGAGTCTATAACTTCTCTCTTGGAGGAGGTCGTGGCGCTGCCGCCGCGCCCGCAGCCGACGGCATCGCCAGAACTCCCACAGCGAAGCCAGGAGCCGAGAAGTACAAAGTTGTCCGGCCTCCCGACGATGCCGGGCTGACGTCCGATTGTATGCCCCTTGGCGTACCCGGGTCGTTCAACGTACCCTATCCGTTTCAGATCATTCAAACGCCGGCCACCCTCACCATCTTCTACGAATACCCGAACACGTTCCGCATCATTCCGATCGATGGGCGTCCACATCCGGTGGACCCGGATCCCACCTGGATGGGTAACTCTGTTGGCCGTTGGGAGGGCGAAACGCTCGTGGTGGATTCCATCGGCTTCAATGAGAAGACGGAGGTCAGCGGTTATCACCATACCGAGGCGCTGCATGTGGTGGAGCGCTTACGACGTCAGGACTTCGGGACCCTGCACTATGAAGCGACGATTGAAGATCCGAACGTTTTCACCGGGCTATGGACCGAGACCAGGAACTACGCGCTGCGTCCGGAGTTGGAAAAAATCGACGAGTTCGTCTGCGAAAACAATCGCGACTACAAGCCATTGTTCAAGAAATAGCAGCTATGCGCAAATTAAACGAATTCCTGATTGCCGCCTCATTGCTCGCCGGGATCTTATCTGCCCAGGACGCCGCGCCTGTGGGCCCGTCAACCGCAATCCAGCGGCGAGCTGCGCCGCCTGCCCGGATTACCAGCTTTAAAGCGGACCCCGATTCCATTCAACCCGGACAGACCGTCACGTTGATTTGGGCCGTGGAAAATCCGCAGGGAACGACTATCGATCAGGGCATCGGCATTGTAACTGCCCGAGGCAGCCGCCGCGTGACTCCCGCCGCGACCACCACTTACACGTTGTCCACCAAAGGACCGAATGGCGCAGTTACAAAGGAAGTAACTGTGACTGTCGCCGGCACCACGCCAGTTACCTCCGCCGCGCCGGCTGAAACGCCAAAAAAAGAGCTGGCGCGCCTGCCCAACGGGAAGCCGGACTTCTCCGGCGTGTACGCCTTTGCCGGTGGACGTGGTGGGACGCCGCCTGTCCTGAAGCCAGGGGCGGAGAAGTTCAAAGTGGTTCGCGGCCCGGAGGACCAGGGGCTCTATGCCGACTGCAGGCCGCCCGGAGTGCCGCAGTCGTTCAGCGCGCCCTATCCGTTTCAAATCGTTCAGAACAGCCAGGTGGTCGTGATTTTCTACGAGTATCCCAATGTCTTCCGCATCATTCCGGCGGATGGCCGTCCGCACCCCGACGACCCCGACCCGACATGGATGGGTAACTCCGTCGCTCATTGGGATGAGGACACACTCGTGATCGACAGCATCGGTTTCAACGACAAGACTGAAATCAACGGTTACAGGCACACGGAGAAGCTGCATGTTACGGAGAGGCTCCGGCGTATCGAAGGGGGCAATCTGCAGTACGACGTGACCGTCGAAGACCCGAACGTTTTCGCTTCCCCCTGGGTCATGCAATCGCGAACTTTTCCGCTGCGTCCGGAATTGGAAAAGATCGACGAGTTCGTTTGCGAGAACAATCGGGACTACAGCCCGCTCTTCAAGAAGTAACTCAGCTCAACGGCAGAAATCGAGATACCCGCGCTCGGGATCGGTCGACAGCAGCGTTACCTGAAGCTTGTCGCCAACATCGACGCCCGCCTGCCCGCGGCACAAGAGTCCTTCAATCGGTGGATTCAGTACCCGCACAAACGTGCCCTTCGGCGTGACTCCCGTGACCACCGCCGCAAAGCGCTGCCCAATTCGATCGTGCATGGCGACCGCCGCGACTCGCTTGGCCATGACTCGCTCCACCTTTCTGGCTGCGTCTTCCTTCAGCGTGCAGTTAGCGGCGATGGATTCAAGATCGCCATCCGAGTAAGATGCTGCGCGTTTCGACAAGACGGCTTTGATCAACCGCTGCGTCACAAGGTCGGCATAGCGCCGATTGGGAGCAGTGGAGTGCGTGTAGTCCTGCGCTGCCAGGCTGAAGTGCCCTGCGCCGCTGTCTCCGGCTTTTGACATCACGTATTCCCCCGGCCCCAGGAGTTTGATGACGGCCAGTGAAAGATCCGCAAAGTGATCCGGATCGGCTTTGTGGCGGCTTTCGAGGAACGCGCTTAAAGCGGTGGCATCCGGAGTTGCAGGCAGGCGCGCTCCGTATTGGGAAGCGAGTTCCACGATTCGAGACCATCGCTCGGGCGATTTTACGACACGTCGAATGGAAGACGCGCCGCTGTCTTTCAGCGTCCGCGCCATCACTCCATTCGCGGCGATCATGAAGTCTTCAATCAAATCGTTCGCACGAGTTCTCCGGGCCGCTTCAATATTCGAAACGTGTCCGTCGCTCACGGTCGCCACGGCTTCCACGCGATCGAAGTTGAGTGCGCCAAGACGGTGCCGCTGCGCCCGCAGCGCAGTCGCGGCTTCGTCCTGCAATTTCAGCTGGGCTTGTAATTCACCCGACGCGGCAACTTTCGCATCGGGTCCGGTCCGTCCTTCAAGCCATGATCCGACGGCATTGTAAGTCAGCTGCGCCTTGTTGCGAACGATCGCCTGGTAAATGCCGGATGATGCGACGGACCCGTTCGAATCCACAACCATCTCGATCACAATCGCCAGCCGGTCCTGATTTTCCTCGAGTGAAGTAAGATCCGTCGACAAGGCTTCCGGCAGCATGGAAAAATTCTTCACCGGAGTGTACACGGTGACCGTCTCTCTCGCTGCGTGCCCATCGATTGGCGTTCCCGCCGGCACATCGGAATCGACGTCGGCAATTCCCACCAGCACGCGGATGCCGCTGGGGGCTCGATCGGCGACTTCTATCTGATCCAGATCTTTGGATGTGTCGTTGTCGATCGACGACCACAAGAGGCCGCGCAGATCGCGGATGCCGGGCACCGGCGTCGGCGCCGCCTTCTGTTTCAGGGCGGCTATTTGCTGGTCGGTGCCGGGCGCGAAATCGGGATCGAAACCATTCCGAATCATCTCCGCGCGCGCGGATGCTGCAAGGTCGAAGTTAACTTTAAACATTAAAGATTCCGTTTCAGGAACGAACAGATTTGGTACCCCACCACGAATTTGAACGGCGCTTCGCCCAGCGTGTAATGTCCGCAGGGCATGACGACCAGCTTGTGATCCAGGCCCCGCTCGCGCACATGTTCCAGTACCTGGCGCGAGAATTCCGGCAGGAATGTCGTGTCATAGGTGGCGTAGAGAAAGAACGACCGTTTCAAAGAGGAGATAGACGCGAAACGGTCCATGTAGTGGACAGGGCTGATGCAATCCCAGGCGCTGCGCAGGCGATCCAGGTCGATCTTGCTCTCGATGCCCCGGCGAATGTGACGCGTCGAGAGGCCTGTCCACACAACATCCGCGACATAGGTGGAACAGTGATTGAATACGTTTACGCGGATGCGCGGATCGTGCGACGAAGCCAGAAAGGCGTAGCAGGAGCCGAGACTCGTGCCCACGATTCCGAGATCGGTGTAGCCGCATTGCTGCAGCCAGTCGTAGCAGGAGCGCACGTCGATCACTGCCTGGCGTGTGGCGTCGATGGTGCGGCCGATGTTGGCAGAAACCGCGTAGTCGGCCCGCGTGAGCTCGGGAGGCATCCGGCGATCGTGATAGGGAAGACTGATGCGAAGCACCGAAATTCCCAGTTTCGCGATTGCCTCGCAGAGCGCGACGTGCTGCTGCGGGCTGGCATTCCAGTGCGGGAGCAGCACAACCGCTTTTGGGCCGCGCTTGAATCGCGGGTTGGCGGGGAAGTAGCGCGCGTGCACGGTATTGTTTTCGCGGTGCGGAGTGTCGACCGCGGAAGTGAAGCGGAGCCAGGAGTCTTCCATGCGGAAATCGGATGGAGGAGTGTAAGCGAAAAATTCCGTGCTGTTTGCAATAGCGAGCCGATTCAGTTCACGGATGCGCGTTTCCGGGTCCGGCTCGCCGGAATGGACAGGCCATCCGGCGGTCCAGTCGAGCCCCCAATCGAACGGCCGGACGACGCGGTCGGTGGAACGCGTCGCAAGATCCATCTCCCAGGCGTTCATCCGCCGGCCGTACCAGGCTTTTACCATTCACGGACTCTCATCATCGCAGAAACGTTTCGTCGCGCTTCAGCTTCGATTGTCGCGCGGCGAGTGGGCGATTGAGGAATTCGACAAACGGCGTCATGGCCTCGATGCGAGCCACAAGCTCTTTGAGCAGTGTGGGCGTAGTGGCTATTTTCGGATCGAGCTGAGTATCGAGAAGGTAGTGCCTGCGTTTGATCAGGTCCGCCGCGGGATGCTCCGGATCGAAACCTTTGGGCACACGGGAAACACTGTCGCCCTGCAACTCGCCCAGCAGCTTTCTGACCTTCGGCGAACTGAAAGTCGCGCGGAATTGCTTGTGGTTTTCCGCAATGAACTGACGAACCGCCAGCAGGACGTCCCGATCCGGCGTATAAACGCCTCCGGCCACCTCAATGTTTTCCGGCGACACCGCGAAATAGTAAGCCGCGCCGCCCGAATACTTGTTGAAGCCGTTGCGCAGGAACAAAGCCGATGCGTATGTTTTGTAAGGTGTCTTGTCCTTCGAAAACCGCGTGTCCCGATAGATACGGTAAACGCATTTCGCGGGTTCGCCCACATACTGGGGGGCGAATCGCAGCATCTCGCGATGGATGGCGCTCACCAGTTCGATCATCGGCTGGCGGACCGTGGCTTCAAACGTGGATTTGCGCGGAGTGAACCAATCGCGATTGTTGTTCTTCTTCAGCGCGCGCAGGAACGCCATGCCCTCTTTGGGGAATCCGGAAAACGTGCCTTTCATAGGGTGTCTCTATAATTAAAGCAATGAGCCGCGTTAGAAGCGCAAAGGGCATGGAGTGAGCCGCGTTGCGCGTGTTATTGAAGAGACTTTTGAAGAGCTCTCCGCGCTGCCCGACACCACAGTTCTTCGAGACGTTCCTCTTTCAAGTTACACGCGATTTGGCATTGGCGGACCAGCCGATCTCTTCGCCGAGACGCGCAACCCGGCCCGTTTCATCGATGCCTGGCATATCGCTCACGGGAGCGGCCTGCATACGGTCGTTATCGGCGGCGGCACAAACCTGATTGTCTCGGACGACGGCTTCCGGGGCGTGGTGCTCAAGCTCTCGAACAATCGAATCCACGCCGAAGCGCAGACGGTCCACGTTGACAGTGGCGCATCGTTGCAGGCCTTGGTCGATTTTACCGTCGATAGGGGCTTGAAGGGCATGGAGACCATGACGGGCATCCCCGGGTCGGCCGGTGCGGCAGTTTATGGTAACGCAGGCGCGTACGGGCACTCCATCGCGGAACGTGTTTCCCGTGTGAGGTTCTTCGACGGTATCGGCATCCGGGAGTTTGACAACCCGCAGTGCGAGTTTCGCTACCGCGAAAGCGTCTTCAAACAGCACAAAGAATGGATTATTTTCTCGACCGAACTCGCAATGGAGTGCGGCGATGCGGTGGCGCTGCGGGAGACGGCCGATAAGATCCTCGGCATCCGCAACAAGAAATATCCGCCGGCAATGAAATGCGCGGGCAGCATCTTCAAGAATTTCCTTCTCGCCGAATTGCCGCCGCGCGTCGCGCATGAGTTGCCCGCGAACGTGATCATCGAGGGCAAGGTCCCTTCGGCGTGGTTCCTCGAACAGGTGGGCGCGAAGGGGATGCGGGAGGGCGACATCCACGTCGCCGATTATCACGCGAACCTGATTTACAACGGCGGGCAGGGCACTGCGCGGGACCTGGTGCGGCTTATCGCCGAACTGAAAAAGCGCGTCGAGCGCCGTTGGGACATTCCGCTCGAAGAGGAAGTGCAGTATGTCGGTTTTGCTGTCACAATTTAAGTTATGTACCCGCGGGCACTGAGATACAGATACCAGGTTCTGGCCGGCTTCGCCCTCGCTGCATCGTTTGCAATGGCTGCGGACACGCCGTCCGGCGAGAGTCTTATGCAGCGCTATATCGACCGCAGCGGCGGCGCTGAAGCCTATGCGAAGGCGAAGAACGTGGCAATGAGCGGCACGGTGGAAATGCCGGCGCAGAACATCTCCGGCACCATCGCGATGTACGAAGAGGGCGAGAAATCTTACACCATGATGGAAATCGCCGGTATCGGAAAGATCGAAGGGGGCTTCGACGGAGAAACCGCTTGGGAAAACAGCGCGCTGCAGGGCCCGCGAATTTTAGAGGGTGAGGAGAAAGTTGAGGCGAAACGGGCCGCCACGCTATCGCGGATCACGGCATGGCGCGATGTTTACAAAGCCGCGCATACGGTCGGCTCCGAAGACGTGGACGGCAAACCCGCCTGGCGCGTCGAGATGACCCCGAAGGAAGGAAAACCGGAGACGTTTTTTTTCGATCGTGACTCCGGCTTGCTCGTCCGCACTTCCGCGGTCCGTACCACGGCACTGGGAGACATTGCAGCCGACTCGACGATGTCCGATTTCCGTATCGTCGACGGTATTCTCACGCCGTTTGCAATGACTGAAAAAGCGATGAGTCAAACCATCGTCACGCGGTTTAAAGATATCTCTTACAATGTCCCGATGCCTAAGGACCGGTTCGATCTTCCCGCGCCCGTCAAAGCCCTGCGCAAGAAATAGCGTGGCGCGCGCACTCGTGCGTGTTGGCCAGTCGCAGCACATCGGACAGGCCTTATTGACGACTGGCGCAGCCGGATGGCTCACCTTGTCCCCCGATAAGGTCACCCGTCCGTCGTTGCCTGTGGCCAACAAGGTGACCCTTTAGTTGATACTTGTCGTCGGGGGATTCCTCTCGACACTTGTCCCTATATTTCTTCAAGAAACGTCTTGAGCCGGTAACTCCTGCTCGGATGCCGTAACTTCCGCAGGGCCTTGGCCTCGATCTGCCGGATACGCTCGCGCGTCACCGCGAAGCTCTGCCCTACTTCTTCCAGCGTATGTTCGCTGCCGTCTTCCAGCCCGAACCGCAGCCGGATAATCTTTTCCTCACGCGGAGAAAGTGTCTTGAGAACCTCCGCCGTCTGCTCGTGAAGATTGAGATTGATCACCTGCTCGGAAGGAGAGAGCGTCGCCTGATCGACGATGAAGTCTCCGAGGTGCGATTCGTCCTCTTCGCCGACGGGCGTTTCAAGCGAGATAGGCTCCTGCGCGACCCGCATCACGCGGCGGATCTTTTGCACCGGGAGTTCCATCTTCGCGGCCAGCTCTTCGCTTGTAGGCTCGCGGCCCAGTTCCTGTACCAGAATGCGCGACGTGCGGATCAGTTTGTTGATGGTCTCGATCATATGCACGGGAATCCGGATCGTCCGCGCCTGATCCGCGATGGCGCGCGTGATTGCCTGCCTGACCCACCACGTGGCATACGTTGAGAATTTGTAACCCCGGCGGTATTCGAACTTCTCCACCGCCTTCATCAACCCGATATTGCCTTCCTGAATCAGGTCCAGAAACTGGAGGCCGCGATTGTTATAGCGTTTCGCGATGCTCACCACCAGCCTGAGATTGGCTTCGATCAACTCCTGGCGAGCGGTCTCGGCCTCCCGGTCGGAACGGTTCACCAGCTCCAGCGAGCGCCGAAGCTCGGTTGCGGGCGATGCATACCTGGCTTCGAGTTCCTGCATCGCCGTGGCGAGGTAGCGCTGTTCGCGGCGCAACTCCCGCATCGCTTCCGCGGACCCCGCAGCCTCGATCGCCCGCTGATTTCGGGCGATTTTCTGCTCGATCGGCCTCACCTCTTCCACGGCCGAGCGCAGCTTGAAGATCAGACTCTTGACCGCCTGATTCTGCAACTGGATCGCGCAGGAATGGCGCGAGATCTGCACCGCGAGCCGGCCCAGTTCCCACCGCAGCCTGCGGTTCTGTTTCGGCTTCGACTGGCGCGGCACCGCGACCATCTTCTGCTTCAATTGCAGAAATCGTTTGCGCAATTTCGCCAGTTCGTCGCAAGCCGTCAGCATCGCGTGCGCGCCGGATTCATAAGTTTCGTCGGTCGGAATAGGATCGTTGAACTGGAGAATATCGCGCGCCGCCACCGCGCCCGAACGAACGTCTTCTCCCATTCGGATCATTTCCTGGATGATCACGGGACACCGCGACAGAATGCGCCGCGTCTTTGTCTGTCCCCGCTCGATCCGCCGCGCGATGCCGATCTCGCCGTCGCGGTTGAGCAGCGGCACCGAACCCATCTCACGGAGATAGAGCCTTACGGGATCGTGGGTCTTGTCCAGGCTCTCGATTTCAACGAAATCATCGGCCTCTTCGAAGCGCCGGTCGTCGGATTTTTCTTCGGGGCGGTCGTCGACAACGATCGGAGCGTCCAGCGCCAGAACGTCAAGCGCCAATCCCTCCACTTCCGGGGGGATCAGCTCGATACCGTCCTCGAACAGCACATACCCCTGCTCTCGACTGACACGGGCAAGGGGATCGACGGCTTCGAACTTGTCTTCGGCCACTGGAATTGTCCCTGTTAGGCGACGAATTGACTCATTGTACCTGATATAAGCGCAGGTATCCTTAACAACGTGACACTGATATAGCGGTTGTTACACGCGGGGCACCCGCTTGTTCCGACAAATAGCTGATTTCAGGCGAATTGGGATAGTTGTTGCATCAGCGTGAGCGCCTCGGCCAGACGCCCTTCCCGCTCTGCCGATTTGATGCGGCTTTTCAATTCCCGCAGCATCGTCTCGCGATCTTCCCTGCGTAACGCTTCCACGCAGGCCAGGCCATCCTCCAGCGTGGCCCCGCCCGCGGACCCGGTATCGAGAACAATAGTGGCCAGAATGTCCTGGAGGGGCGGAGGTATGCGCGCGTGGAGAGTATTAAAACTGATCGTCTCCCCGGCGTCATACATAGTTAACAGCGCCTCGAAAATGGGCGCTGTGCTCAATTGACGTAAAGCCGGAAGATCGCGAAGGCCGTCGATGAGTTGCGCACGCGCGTCGCTGTCATTCACCAGCAGGGGCAGCAGAATACGGTCGGTGGCTCGCGAGGTCTCGGTTCTGGGAGCCGGCGACCGCTCCACGCGATCCGCGGCCGCTTTTCGGAAATGATCCAGCACCAGGCCGGGGGCGACGCCGAGATAACCCGCCAGATCGTTTGCCACCGCCACGCGCTCCAGCTTGTCGTTGAGGCCCTGAATGGCCGGCAGCAGAAACTGAAAGGCGTCGACGCGGCCCTGCGGCTCGCGCATGTTGAACCGGGCGCGCGCTCTGTCCGCCAGCCAGTAAAAATATGTTTTTGCGCCGGCGATTCGCTGGTGATAGGCTTCGGCGCCATGCTGTTTGCAGTACTCGTCGGGGTCGAGGCCGCCTTCCAGTTCCACGATCCGCACCCGCACATTTTCGTCGAGCAGCAGTTTGATGGAACGCTCGGCCGCATTCGCGCCCGCCGCATCCGGATCGAAATTGAGATGCAGGTTCTGCGAATGCCGCTTCATCGCCCGGATCTGCTCTGTTGTGAGCGCCGTGCCGCATGAAGCGACAACTTCAGTGATACCGGCCTGCCAGGCGCCGATGACATCCATGTAGCCTTCCACCAGAACGATCCGGTCGATCTTCATGGCCGTTTCTTTGGCGCGGTTGAGGTTGAACAGGACGTTCGATTTCTTATAGATCTTCGTCTCCGGCGAGTTCAGATACTTCGCTTTGTCCTCGGGATCGAGCGCCCGGCCGCCGAATGCGATCGTTTTTCCGGATTCGTTCTGAATGGGGAAAATCAGCCGGTTGCGGAACCGGTCGTAGAAAGAGCCGTCATCGCGCTTGCCCACCAATCCCGAAACTTCCAGTTGCTCGGGCTTGAATCCACGCTGTTCCAGAACCCGCAGCAAGGTTCGTCCGGAGCCATCCGCGAGCCCCAGGCCGAATTTCTGTACGGACGCTTCGGTGACGCCGCGCTTTGCAATATATGCGCGCACACTCTCACCGCTCGAACCGGCCAGGTTCTTGCGGAAATGCTCGAATGCGATCTCGTGCATTTCGTAAAGCGCCGCCCGCAGACGGGTTTCTTCGTCGCTGGCCAGTGATTGTTTCGGCAGCGCGATACCGTGCTGATCGGCAAGTTTCTTGAGAGCCTCCCAGAACGTGAGGCCCTCGATCATCATGACGAAATTGAATACATCGCCTTTCGCGTCGCACCCGAAACACCGGAAAAACTGATGTTCCGAAGAGATCGAAAACGAAGGTGTCTTCTCGTTGTGGAACGGGCACAGCCCGGAGTACCGGTTGCCCACCCGGCGAAGCCGCACATAATCCGAAGCGACGCGGACGATATCGACTTGCGCCCGCAGTTGCTCCTTGAAATCCATTGAGATGTCTGAATCCATTATCGCTTGGAGTTAATCGGCCCCGAGATACGAAGAACTTCTTGTGATGTTCCACACGCTGCAGTACGACACGGCGTGCAACCCGGTGGCCTTCGGCGACAAAAATGCTTGCATCGTGTCCAGGGAGATTCGCTATGAAACAAAGTTCAAAAGATGAGATCAAGGGCAAGGCTCACGAGGTGAAGGGAGCGATTAAAGAAAAGATCGGTCGCGCCACAAACAATCCGAACGCCGAAGCCGAGGGTCAGGATGAGAAGACTGCCGGGAAAATTCAGAAAAAAACCGGGCAGGTCGAGAAGGTCTTTGGCGCGTAGGCATTCGCGGGCGGCGGCATGGAACGTTGGGGCGGGCGGAGCTGTTAACCGCCGGCAGGTCGCATGAGGTCGCGACCACAGAGTTGCTATATCCAAAATTTCGACTCCAGGGAGTCCGGAAGAGAAGACGACAGTTAATGACGCCATACTACTTTAAGTACCTCGCAGCCATAACGGCGACAACTTTGGGTTTGACGCTTACTGCTTGCCAGCAGAGCGCGCCGCCCCCGAACGCCGCCGCGCCGGCGACCAGTCAAGCGCCTCCTCCCAGCACCACGACGGAGTCGACTACGACAAAATCTTCTGAGGTCAAACCCGCCGATCCAGCCAACCCGGACTCGACCGCTCAGAAGAGCACTACTACGGAATCGACAACCGTGAAACAAAGACAGTAGGTCTCACGGAATCGGATTTCCAAGTCAAGCCGGGTGCGAAACTGGTCGCGGACCCAGTGGGCATCTTCCCGCCATCGGAAGAGGCTTCAACCCTCTGGGCCGCTTTCTGCCATTCTCCTTCGGGCTCCTGATCCTCGGCGGGGATGAGCCGGGAGGCGATTGTGCAATCCAGATTGATTGCTTCGGACCTCGCACAACCGAAGATCTTTTCCGGGCGCTGCGAGATGACTTGGGCATACGGGCGGCCAGGGAACGACGGGATGTGGAGATACTGGTCGGGCGCCAGGAATCGACTGCGGTGACGGAGCCAAAATCGCCATGACTACCACACCGCAGCGAGCCACCATTTTCTTGGCGCTCTTGTTCGTCTCTTCCGCATTCGGAGAGGTGATCTTCAGCCGCCGCGTTTACAGAGAGCACGGCGCGAGCTACCAGCAGATCTGGACCTGGAATCCGGCAGATGACGTTCTAAAACCGCTGACGCACTCCCTGCGGGACCACTACCATCCCACCTGTGACGGTCGGATAATCAAATTCACATCGCCTTCGCCCGATGTAACCGGCGACGTGAGGTTGTGGAGCCTGAATCTCGCCACAGCCGACGAGAGCGTCATCGGTCCCGCGCCGGAGCGGAAGGGAAGACCGGATTCGCGGACGCGGAGTTGCGATCAGTTTGCGAAAGTGGGAGACGTCGAAGCCTGCGGCAACGATGAGACTCTGGTGGTGTCGCGGGCGGGCAAGCAGATCGGCCGGTTCCAGATCCAGGTCGACACTTGCCCGATCGACAACCACGGCGCCATCGGCAAGTGCGAAACTCCGATCCGCTCTCTCGACTGGACCGAAGACGGCAAATGGCTGCTGATCGGGGAGGAAGGTCTTAATGACGGCAGCGGCCAGCGGCAGGATGACTATTACCTGGTCAACCTCGCCACTATGAAGCTCATCACGGTCGCGAGCGCCTACACCGCGTTCTGGCTGCCGGGCCGCGATCAAATCGTATACGTCACCCCGCAGGGCCTCGCGCCCCTTCCGGGCAAACAGCGGAAACACAACGTTTGGGTGCAGCAGCTCATGTTTTTCGATCCGGTCAAAGGGACGCCCGCCGCCATCACCTCCGGCCTCACGAACAACGTGGACCCTTCGTGGTGCGCAGACGCGCCCGCTCCGCCATAAGTCTGCCCAACTCGCCGGATACCGCCATCTCCGTTCACGTCCCTCGAAAATAAACCTCGGATTCCCCACATCCCCAATTGCTGCAACACTTCCAGCCCCGGCCCATCCCTTGGTCTAGCCATCCGCACACGCAATTTTCAAGCCGCCGTGGTAATTAAGAATCGGAAAAGCCAGCAGGCAAACAAAATGATCTCTGAAAAACAACTCGTAGCGAACCACGCCAACGCCCTTCTGTCCACAGGACCAAAAACGGAAGAGGGCCGAAAGCGCTCCAGCATGAACGCGCGCCGTCACGGCATTACTGGTCAAGTCACAACAATGACGGACGAAGATCGCGCTGCCCACGACGAACTCACCAAAGCTCTGATCCAAAACCTCGCGCCCGAGGGCGCCATGGAGATCCAACTCGCTCAGCGCATCGCCACCGACAGCTGGCGTTTAAACAGGCTGAGCGCCATCGAGGACAACCTCTTCGCCATCGGTCTCCACGAAAACTCCGGCGTCCTCTGCCCGGATCACGAACAAATCGATGCCTCCCTAACTGCCGCGCGCGTCTTCACGAAAGAGTCAAAGCAACTCCAATTGCTTTCCCTTTACGAGCAGCGCCTGAACCGCGCTGTCCAAAAGAACCTCGCCCTGCTGCAATCGCTCCAGGCCACCCGCGAAGCCCAACACGAAGCCGACCTGAAGGAAGCGGCCAGCCTCCTTCAGCTCAGTGAAATGAAGGGCTTGGAATACCAGCCGCAGAAGGACGGCTTCGTTTTTTCGAACGATCAAATCCACGCTGCAATCGACCGCGAACAGCGCTTGGAACGCTCTTCGACAATCGATTTCCGCAAGCACAAGGCCCGCAACCTGCGCGCAGCCGCCTGAAAATACTTTTCGTGCGCCAGGTGTCATTCGAGGTTTTGTTTTTGCGTTGATTGGATGCGTTTTGATTTAGGTCGTCCCTGTGAAGGTGCTCCGGCCGCTTGTTTTTTGACAACCGAATATACCTGTGGCCCTGTTGCGGAGGAGTAAGACCGCTGTAGGGCGGGCAATTTTGCCTGCGGCCGCCTTTCAAGGCGGCCCTTCGAACCGCGTTCGAATCCTTGGTAGGATTCACGAGGACTGTTTTTGAGATCGCCGGTGTGCTTTCAGCCGTGGAAACGTTCGCAATTGGGAAGTCAATTCGCGAACTTCCGCGTCTGCGCAAACTCTATGGCAAAGGCCCGTGGCGGAAAAGAAAGGGCGTCGCTGACGTAAAACTGCCGAATGGTACTATTCGGAAAGCGGAGCTTCACAGGTACGAAGCATCGGGTATCGGCAAGAAGGAATTCAAGATCAAGCGCTTTCTGGATTAGCCATGCCGTCTCGTAATAAGAAAACTCAGAATTTTGCAGTGTGTATCCGAAATGCCGGCTTCGGCGCCTCACTTGAGGTCAGAAAGCTGTATCCGGTGATGGATGACCCGGACGCCGAAGCGAACGATCTTATTCGCGTGGTCGATGAATCGGGTGAGGACTACGTGTATCCGGCCCGGCTGTTCCAGAGACTGGCGTTACCTGGAGAAGTTCAGCGAGCCTTGCTCATGGCATCATAAGCGCGCATTTCCAGTGGATGATCAGGACATTTTCGCGCTAATCGGAGAGGATGGATTCCGCCGTCTGGTGGCCGCCTTCTACCGGCAGGTCCCGCAGGACCCCTTGCTCGGAGCAATGTACCCGGCCCACGATCTCGCAGGCGCTGAAGAACGGTTGCGGGAATTCCTGATCTTCCGTTTCGGCGGACCCCCGCGCTATATCGAACAGCGGGGCCATCCGCGCTTGCGCATGCGTCATGCGCCTTTTGCGATTGGCCAAGCCGCGCGCAACCGATGGATGCAGCTGATGAACAATGCCCTGGCCGAGGCCGCGCTCCCAGCCCCAGTGGAATCGCTGTTGCGCGACTTCTTCGGCGGTGTGGCCACCTTCATGATCAACCAGCCGGACTTGCAGCCGTAGCCGCCGCTGACGACGCCCGGCAGGCCTTTACTATCAAGCCCCATCCCCCAAACCAATCCCTCTCAATCTCAAACGCGATATCCACCGTCTTCACGCCTTTCAACTCCTCCGCAAGCTCTGAAAGCCCCCAGCCTTTCATCATGAGAGTGCGTCCACCCTGCCGAGCCGCGAGCTTGAGGTGTTTCTCCTTCCAGACCTGCGGCGGTCCGGCCAGCTGAACGCCGCGCGTTCCAAACAACGGCTGCCGGTTACCCATCCCGAAAGGCGCAATCTGTTCCAGCGCGCTCCAGAGCGCGTCGTTCACCTCTCCAAACTCAATCACGGCGTCGATCTCCACCGTGGGCTGCATGTCTTCCGGAGTCAGCCGTTCCGCCGCCCATCCCCGCAACCGCACCCGGAAATCCGCCAGCGACGATTCGGGCAGCGTGAGACCCGCGGCATGCGCATGTCCGCCGAACTTAGTGAACAGCTCGCGCATGCCTTCCAGCGCTTCCAGCAGATGAAACGCTTCAATGCTGCGACCAGATCCCTGCGCCACGCCATTCTCCACTCCCAGAACGATGGCCGGACGATGAAAGCGCTCTACAACTCTGGCGGCCACGATCCCCACCACGCCCCGGTGCCAGCCTTCGCCCCACAGCACCAGGGCCGCGTCGGCGTCCGTTACCGGTGTTTCCACACAGCGGTCGAAAATCTCCTTTACGATAGAGCGCTCAGCGGTTTGCCGTTCCGCGTTCAGCGCAAACAGCTCCCGCGCGATCCGGTCCGCTTCCTCCCGATCGTCAGTCAGGAACATACGGACCGCTTGTCCTGCGCTGTCCATTCGCCCTGAAGCGTTGATCGCGGGCGCGATGCGAAATCCCACCTCGACCGCATCCGGCACGCGATCAGCGAATCCCGCCGCGTTCAGCAGAGCGCGCAGGCCCGGGTTGCGGACATCGCTCAGCCCGCTCAGCCCGTGCTTGACGATCACGCGATTCTCGCCCGTCAGCGGCACGATGTCCGCCACCGTCGCGATCGCCACCAATTTAAGAAAAGATTCCAGCACGCGATGGAGCCTGGCTGTCGGCCATCCCGCGCCCGCCAGAATTGCGTGCGCCAGCTTGAACGCCACTCCCGCCCCGCACAAGTTTGGATTCGGATAGCTGCAATCGGTTCGGTTCGGATTGATTACGGCCAGCGCCGGAGGCAGTTCCGCCTCTGGCAGGTGATGGTCCGTTACGATCACATCCACGCCCAACTCGTTCGCGCGCGCGATAGCAGCTACGGCGCGAATACCATTGTCCACGCTGATGATCAGGCGGATACCCCGCCGCGCGGCATCCTCGACCGCCACCGGCTGCATCCCGTATCCATCGTGCAGGCGATGCGGAATGTGCCAACCCGAATCTGCGCCCGCCAGTTCGAGAGCTTTCTTCAGCACCACCGTTGATGTGACTCCGTCGACGTCGTAATCGCCGTGAATCTCGATCGGCTCGCGACGAGCTGTGGCAAGGCGAATACGCTCCACCGCGCGATCCATATCCCGCAACAGGAAAGGATCGTGCAGGTCTTCAATGCCGGGGTTGAGAAACCGCGCCGCGCTCCCGGCATCGCGAAATCCCCGCCGGTAAAGAATCTCCGCCGCTGCCCTGGGGAGTTGCAATTCCACAGCAGCGGACTCGGATGGAAAAATCCAACGACTGGCAGCCATGCTACAGAACCGTGATCGTTAGGGAGCGGCAGTCTATGACTTCTGGCACAGGAGGCTAATTGTTGGAATAGAAACCGCCGCTGAGCCCGTCGCCTCCGGTACCCTCACTGTCGTCCAGCGGTAAAACCGAGCTGATCTCCTCGCAGGCGTCGAGGAAATCCTCATACCAGTCCGGCCGCACTTCATAGACATAGAGGTGTGAGTTGTGGCCGAACGCGAGTTCCAGCGAGCAGGTGGCGCCGACGTGCTTCTGAGCCTTCGCCAGACGGCCTTCCAGTTCGCGGCGCTCGTCCCGGGTGAACTCGGTTTCCATCAATTCTTCCAGCGCTTCGTCGAGTTCGTCCTCAGCCAACTCTCTCGATGCGAACAGGATCAGTTTTTCGCCGGCCTTGCGCGCTGTATCGAGGAATGCGCGGTAGTCCGGGCAGCGTTCCGAGTCCCACGTGATAACCGGAAGTCCTTCGAGCCCGCCCGCATGGCTTCGGAAAATGGCGAAATCCGAGCTCTCGAGGTAGCCGAGGATTTCGTTCTTGAGTGTTTCGAGATTCAGGTCCACCGTTTTGCAGTTCCAGTATAGCCCCAAGCGTAAGCGAGGCGGCTTTACAACGCCCCGGCATTCTCCAGACTGCGCCACAAATACCAGCACGCGATCGACGAATACGGCTTCCACGCCGCGGCTATTTTCTCCATCTCAGCGGGCTTCGGCAGATCCTCCAGCCCGTAGGCCTTCTTCATCGCTGATCGAATTCCCAAGTCCGCGACCGGCAGCACATCCTCGCGGCGAAGCGCGAACATGAGGAACATCTGGGCAGTCCAGACGCCGATACCCTTCACCCGCGTCAGGTGCTCGATAACCGCCGCATCATCCGCTGCATGCAGGTCTTCAAAGACAACGCTTCCTCGTTTCGTGTGCTTGGCCAGCTCCCGGATATAAAGGGTTTTCTGACCCGAGAGGCCCAGTTTCCGCATCCTCTCCGGGCGGAGTTTCATAATCCCGGCGGGCGTCAGTCGTTCCTCACCCGCAGCCGCGTGCAGACGACCGAAAATCACGCTGGCCACCCGGCCGCTAAGCTGTTGATAGACAACGGATCTGACGAGCGTCTCGAAAGAGGGCTCCCGGTATTGGATGGCGCACGCCCCCACCCGCTGGATGATACCGGCTATCACCGGGTCCGATTTTTTGAGATGCTTAAGGGCAGAGCGCATATGAGAACCGTTGGCCTGACTCTCGTAACACTGTTGATTCTACCCGTCGTGCTGATCCGCCTGCCCGCCCAACAAAAGGTGGAAGACGACATTGGCGCGCCGATCAAGGTCGACGTGGATGTAGTTAACCTCTATTGTGCGGTACGCAACAAGCAAAATGGCCTGATCTCGAATCTGGAGAAAGGCGACTTCAGTCTGGCGGAAGACGGCACTGCGCAAACCATCAAGTACTTCACGCGCGAGACGGATCTGCCGTTGACGATCGGCCTGCTCGTCGATGTCTCCGGCAGCCAGCGCAATTTGATCGAGATCGAACGCCGGGCTGCTTCCTCGTTCTTTTCGAACGTTCTGAGAAAGAAGGACGTGGCATTCCTGATCAGTTTTGGGGCGGACTCGGAGCTGTTGCAGGACATCACCGGGTCTCCGCGCACTTTGCAGGATGGGCTGAACCACCTTAAGCTGAACGCCGGATTTTCCGGTATCAACTCGGGTCCCGTACCGACCATGAGCCATGCGCGAGGTACGGTTTTGTATGACGCTGTGTACCTTGCCGCCAACGACATGCTGGCGAAGGAAGTGGGGCGCAAGGCGATCGTGCTCATCACCGACGGACAGGATGAGGGCAGTACGCTGACCGAAAAGGCCGCGATCGAGGCTGCGCAAAAGGCGGACGCGATTATCTACGGAATCCTTTACGTCGACCGGCAGTCCTACGGCGGATTCGGCTTGGGCTACAGCGGCGAAGGCGTGCTGAAGCAGATGTCCGAGGAGACCGGCGGACGGATGCTTCAGGTCGATCGCAAGAATACTCTGGAGTCGGTCTTTGACCAGATCCAGCAGGAGATGCGCACCCAATACGCAATCGGCTACACGCCGACGAACGACAAAAAGGACGGCACGTTCCGCAAAATCGACCTGCGAACCTCAAACAAAGATCTCAAGGTGCAAGTACGAAAGGGCTACTACGCCCTCCCCAACACCCAATAGTTCTTCTTTTCACCACCCACCCTTGTTGCAACGCGTGGCGCGCGCACTCATGCGTGCCGCGTCGAGACTTTTCTCGACGCTTGGTTCTTACCCCGTAAACCGATTCCGCGCCGCGAAGTACTCCCCAACGGCGTCCTCCAACGCAGGCATCGCCGCAATCTGGTGGGCTCTTAGCCGCGCATTCTCAAGTGCTGAAAACTTAGGCCGGTTCGCCGTTGTCCGATACTCCCGCTCGTTGGTCGCAGTCAGATTCGCCGTAACCCCCGCCTTCCCGAATATCAACTTCGCGAACTCGAACCAGGAAATCGGCTGCCCTCCACCGATGTGGAAGAGACCGTCCAGATCCCGCTCCAGCAAATCGATCGAACGGCTGGCCAGCAGCGGCGCATAGGTCGGCGATGCGATGTGATCCTCCACCACCCGGATGGGCTTTCCTTCGCGCGCCAGGCGCAGCATCAACTCAGGAAAATTCCCCCGCGCCGTCCGTAAACCGCCTGGCCCGAAAACGCCCGAGGTTCTCACAATGATCGGCCTCGCCAGATAGGCCTGTATATACAGCTCACCGGCCAGTTTCGAAACTGCATAGGCACCCAACGGGTGTGTCGCATCGGTCTCGACGTAAGGCCTGCCAAGCCTGCCGTCGAAAACGTAGTCGGTGGAAAATTGAATCAGCCTCGCGTCGTTCTGCCGGCAGGCGAGGGCTATGTTCCGAACGCCCAGCGCATTAGCTTCGTAAGCTGCGAGCGGCTCCCGTTCGGCGACGTCCACCTGGTTATACGCCGCCGCATTGAAGACCGCCCAGGGATCGAACTCGGCCAGCGCACGTTCCACTTTATCGCCGTCGCAGATGTCCAGCGCCTTGCGTTCGAACCCGCGCACCTCATACCCGCGCCTCGTCAGCTCCGCGCACAACTCGACACCCAGCTGCCCGAACGACCCGAAGACAACGATTCTTCTCGTCAAGGGCTGATTCTACCAATGGATCTGAAATGCGGCGAATACGATTGCGGAAAGCGCGAGGACCGCCACAAACCCGGCCCACGCCAGCCACGGCAAACGGGCAATCGAACCCAGCGCCGGCGAATCCACGGGCGCGTCTCCGGTGTCTTCCGCGTTGGCTTCCTGAGTCCCCTCACCCCTGGCCTCGCGGCGGGCCATCACTTGCGTGAGTTGCTCTTTTCCGGCCCGGTCGGCAATCACGATAATCCCGGAATTCGGGCTGGTGGTGGTTTCAATCAATTGCGTTCGAAGAGGCTCGGGGACGTCCTGAACTGAGTGGTAGAAGCCATGCTCGCCCCGCGCGGCAATCATTACGGCCGACGTCTTCATCACTCCGGAGACATTGCGCAGAAGACGGACACCGCACTCGGGGCAGACGCCATCCGTACTTCCAAACTCCGAATGACATTTGGGACACGTCATGCGCTTACTCTTTGAGATTACCCGTTTACGACGTTCGGCAGCCGCGGCTCGCCGAACTGGCCAAGGATCACCTGTATAAATCCAAGCGCCGCCTTGGGGAGAGCTTTGTCCTTGCGATAGATCAATCCGAGCTTTCGGATCATCGGCTCCGGACCCAGCGGAATCGACTTGAGGGCTCCCGCCTCCACCTCTTCCTGGCAATTTGAAGCCGCAAGAAAAGTGATCCCGAGGCCCGCCATCACAAACCGCTTCATGGTCTCGGATGAGTCCAGTTCCATCGAGACCTGAAGTTCGTCTTCCACGCTCTCGAACCACGTGTTCAGACGGCTCCGTGTCATTCCGGTCTGAGGCAGCAGTAGCGGATAGGGAACCACGTCCTCGCAGCGCACCTTTTCCATCCTGGCCAGAGGATGATCGGCCGGAACAACCGCGCGCACCTCGTCTCGATGCATATCCACGATCTGAACTCGCTTTTCCAGAACCGGAAGCTGCGTCAGCCCGAAATCGGCCACATTCTCCATAACCGCTTCCACCACACGGCTCCCGTAGGAGCGGTTCACCTGCAGTTGAACGCCGGGAAACTGGGTCTTATATTCGGCGAAGACCTTGGGCAGCACGTAAATACAGGTGGCCTCGTTGGCCGCGATGACCAGTTCCCCGCGCGGCGAGGTCTCGAGTTCATTCAGCGAATTTTGGGCCTGCCGCCGAACGTCGAGCATCCTCTCGGCGTATTCGGCGAATATTTTCCCCGCGGTGGTCAGCGAAATACGGCTGCCGAAGCGCTCGAACAGCTCGGCCTTCAGTTCATGTTCCAGTTGGCGGATTTGGGCGCTGATGGCTGGTTGTGTACGGTAACACGTCTGCGCGGCCTTGGAGAAACTCTTAAGGCGGACGATCTCGAGAAACGTGTGGAGTTGGTCAAAATCCATACACTAACTGCCGGTACCATGAGGACTCGATAACTTTCCCCGTATTTTACCAGAACTTGGGTTGTCGGCAGCTTGCGGGCCGCTACAATTGAATAATCCATGACAGTTGAGATCGAAGGCGTAACCCTTCACCTCGCCCATCCCGATGAATTGCCTGTCCGCTGGGTAGGCCAGGAAGAGTTGATGCGTCATTTGCTGGCCGCCTGGATGGTTGTGACCGAACATGACGTTCCGATGAATCCCCGGCTGATCGGCAAGCCGGGCGTCGGGAAAACGACCCTGGCATATGCCGCGGCGAAGCGAATGGGCCGCGACGTGTTCATCATGCAGGCTACGCTGGATACGCGTCCGGAAGATCTGCTCATCACTCCCGTAATCGAGGGCGCGGGCCGTTTGCGCTATGTGGCATCGCCGCTGGTAAGCGCCATGATTTTGGGCGGGATCGTGATTCTGGACGAAGGCAATCGCATGAGCGAGAAGAGTTGGGCCAGCCTCGCGCCGCTCCTCGACAACAGGCGATACGTCGAGAGCATCGTTGCCGGCATCAAGATCAAGGCGCATCCGAATTTCCGCCTGGTAACGACGATGAACGACGATTCTTCGACGTTCGAGCTGCCCGAATACATCCACTCGCGTCTCCAGCCGCAGATTCTGATCGATTTTCCCGAGAAGGACGAGGAATATCAGATTCTGAAGGAAAATATTCCCTTCGCGGAAGATCGCATTCTGCAGTATGTGACGGATTTTCTGCAGCAGGCGCACGCGGCCGACGAGCGGTACAGCGTTCGCGACGGCATCAACATCGCCCGCTACGCGATCAAACTGAGGAGCCTGGCGACTGGCCGCGAGCATGAAAAACAAGCTCTCGAAACGGCGCTTCTCGAGACGCTGGGTGAGGAGGCACGGCGCTATGTCCGGCGAGACCGGGTCTCCACCTGACCAGGATTGGTCAAGCCTCGAACGAGGACGCTTCTCCTACCTGCCCGTGGTGCCGGGGCGTCTCGAGTTCTCGATAGAGGTCCGGCGGCGGATATTGACCGAGCGGCCGGACGTGGTCGCGGTCGAGCTGCCCGAAACGCTCGAGAACGCATATCTCGACGCCATCCAGCGACTACCGCAAATCTCGGTCATCTTTTATAACGACCCGATCGCGCGTTCACGCCGCCGCGAACCCAATGACGAATCGGAGCATGCGGCAGTCTATGTGCCGGTCGAGCCCGCCGACCCGTTTGTGGAAGCGATCCGCAGCGCGCAGGAGATTGGCGCAGAGGTGGTGTTCGCGGATCCCGACACCAGCGAGCGGCCGCATTTGCCCGACAGCTATCCCGATTCGTACGCCCTGACTTCGATTCCGCTGAGCCGGTATGTCGAAGCGTATCGCGTCTATCCGCAGGAGCGCACGGTCGAGCTGGAGCGCTTTGCCGGTGGAATCGCCTGGAAGCTTCAGGGAGCCGATCCGTTGGCGCGCGTTCTGGTCGTTCTTTCGCTGAACCTGGTGGATCCCGTGCTGGACGCGATGGAGAAGCCGCAGCCGGAGCCTGATCGCCGCCGCCGTGAAGACCTGCAGCTGGTCAACGCGCATCCCGAATGCTTGGGCGAGATCACTTCCGAGTATCCGTTCCTGCAGGAGCGTTACGAGATGTTCCGCGTCGAGATGCGCGATCCGGCTATGGTGGATCGCCCGCGCGTGCAGATGGCGCTGTTCCGCGAGGCCGAGCACGCTTACGTCCTGAATACCGGCGAAAAAATGGATCGCTGGCAGCGCCGGCTTCTTGCCCGGTACAGCCGCAACCTCGCGCTCACCCACCAGGACCTGACCGCCTCGCTTTTCGATCTGACCATCGCCGCCCGGTCGATTGTCGATGAAAACTATGCGTGGGATGTCTGGGAAACCGCGTCCCGCTACTCGCACCAGCAGACCTCAAGCGACATCGAAACGGTGATGATTTCAGGAGAAGAAGTCTGGCTGAACACCAAGCGTATCCGCTTGCGGCGCAGGCTGCCGAGCACGAAGCGCCGCCTCGGGAATCTGGGACTGAAGCCGCGCAGGAAGGAGAAGTTTCCCGGCGAGTGGGCGAGCGAGCTGAACGGCGCAAGCATCTGCTCCTATCCGCCCGAAGACATGGTGATCGAAAATTTCGGGCGCTTCCTGAAGAAAAAAGGGAAGAGTGTTCTTTCGGAAGAGCGCTCTTCCGTCGAGCCTTTCACCGCGTCGCTGCTCGACGGCATCGATCTGCGCGAAACCATTCGCAACTGGCACGAGGGAAAGATCTTCGTGCGGAATGTCCGTAAGGTTTATGGCGAGGCAGGTTCGGTCGTGGTGATTTTCGACGATGACAGTCAAGGGCGGTACAACTACATGACCACCTGGCTGGGCGAGCATCAGAACGAGTCCGATATGGCGTTCTACTCGACGTACCCGTTCGAGCACCTGATCGGGCCGGGGATCGGACGCGCCGAGTATGGTGGATTCCTGATGAGCCTGCCGGCGCGCCGAATGTACGACGTCTGGGCCGACCCGGATTACGATTTCGCGGAAACGAAAGCGGAGCGGTTATTGCTCGCCGGGCTGGATTACTCGATCCAGAAGTACGTGGTGTATGTGGCGGCGAAACCACCGAGATCGATCTTCCGGAATATTGCGGCGCGATTTGGCCGGACCATCGTCTACATACCGATCGGGCAGCTATCGCCGGTCACGATGAAAAAAATCCGCGTGGTGCACGTCCTCGATGGCTACGACAAACGCGAGAGCGCGAAGGAATTCATCTGGTAGCCGCCCTTGTGGGGCCAGGGCTTCGGCCCTGCGCCCTCCGGAGTAGCTCAGATCGGTCGCGGCGCTAATCTATTCTTAGTGGACCTCGAAAAAACTCTGCTGCGGAAAGTCGGTGAAGCGATTCACCGCTTCAGGATGATTCGCGATGGTGACCGTATCGCCGTCGCGGTATCAGGCGGCAAGGATTCCGTCACCCTCCTCGAGTCTCTGGTATTGCTTCAGAAACGCGCGCCCATCGACTTCTCCGTTTGCGCTTTCACCGTGGAACAGGGCAAGTTCCTGCGCCCCATCGGACCCATCGGCGAATACATCCGGAGCCTCGGCGTCGAATGGACCTGTCACAGCGACAACCCGTCGATTCGGCTGATCACCGAACAGCCCGATCATGGCTGCGACCTCTGCAGCCGTTTCCGCCGCCGCGCCGTTTATCAGATCGCGCGCGGCATGGGCGCGAACGTGATCGCGTTCGGGCACACCGCCGACGATTTCTGTGAATCCCTCTTTCGCAACATCATGTTCACGGGACGCCTCAGCTCGCTGCCGCCCGTCACGTATTCACGCGAGAAGGATTTCCGCCTGATCCGCCCGCTCGTCTACGTGACCGAAGAAGTCACCCGCGGATACGTCGAGAGCAAAGGTGTTCCGGTCGTGCCGTGCGGCTGTTCTCTGCGTACCGGCACGGTTCGGCGCAGTATCCGGGAGACGATCGCCGATTGGGAGATCGAACACCCGCACCTCCGCGAGAACATCCTTTCGGCCATGGGCAACGTACAACTTGGCCGTCTCCTCGACACGCGGTACCACGAGTCTGAAGAGCCCGTTGGTGAAGAAGAACTTTCAGTTGGCGGTTCCGAGTTGTTGCCTGTTCTCCATGATGCCTGAGTGCATGACGCCTGAATGTCCGTACTCCTGACCTGCGACGCGATCGCGAAATCGTTCGGATCGCGCACGGTATTTTCCGACATTTCACTGAGTCTGCACGATGGCGACCGGCTCGGCATTATCGGGCCCAACGGGGCGGGGAAGTCGACCTTTCTTCAGATCCTCGGCGGCGGTATGTCGCCCGACGATGGAACCGTATCGATCCGCAAAGGCGTTCGGCTCGCAATGGTGGTGCAGGACCCGCGCTTCGATCCGGAATCGACGGTCCGTGAAGTAATCGCGGCGTCTGCACGTGCGGGCGAAGACAAAGAACTGGAAGTCTCGAAAATCATCAGCCGTGTCGGTTTCGAAGACCCGGCCGCAAAGGCCGGAACGCTATCCGGCGGATGGAAGAAGAGGCTTGCCATCGCCGTGGCGCTGGCGGAACAGCCGGACGTGCTGTTACTCGACGAGCCCACGAACCACCTCGACGTCGAGGGCATTTTGTGGCTCGAAAAGCTGGTCGGTTCCGCTGCCTTCGCATCCGTCTTCGTAACGCACGACCGTTACTTCCTGGAGAACTGCGCGACCCGCGTGGCCGAGATCAATCGCGCCTACCCGCTGGGTCTCTTCGCAGCGCCCGGTAACTACAGCAAGTTCCTTGAAAAGCGGTCGGAGTTCCTTCGTGCGCAAGCGAAGGAACAGCAGGCGCTGGAGAACCTGGTCCAGCGCGAGATAGAGTGGCTGCGGCGCGGCGCCAAGGCGCGGACGTCGAAATCCAAATCGAGGATTCAAGGCGCATTCGATCTGCAGGACCAGCTTGCTGACGTCAGTTCCCGGAACAAAAAAGGTACGTCGGCGATAGACTTCACCGCTACCGGCCGGATGACAAAGCGTCTTCTTGCCTGCGAAGACATCTCGAAGAGCATGGGCGGACGATTGCTTTTCGAAAAGCTGAAGTTTGCGCTGGGGCCGGGAGTCAAGCTGGGCGTACTTGGCGCGAACGGCAGCGGCAAATCGACGCTCTTGCGAATTCTGGCGGATGAAATCGAGCCGGATACGGGAGAGGTGCGGCGCGCCGAAGGCCTTCGCATTGCCTGGTTCGACCAGAATCGCGACAAGCTGGATCTCGATCAGCCACTGCGCCGAGCGCTTGCGCCCGAAGGCGATACCGTCATTTTCCGCGATCGTCCGCAGCATGTCGCGGGATGGGCGGCGCGGTTCTTGTTCCGGCAGGACCAGCTCGAACTCCCGCTCAACCGGCTGTCGGGCGGAGAACGGGCGCGTGTCCACATCGCAAGG
>Ga0182024_10005280_pt1 | contig 29065 bp, 27 predicted proteins | sample P32metaG_FD_120480 | JGI IMG/M metagenome (GOLD analysis project Ga0182024, IMG submission 120480) | Permafrost microbial communities from Stordalen Mire, Sweden - P3-2 metaG (Illumina Assembly) | ecosystem: Environmental > Terrestrial > Soil > Wetlands > Permafrost | place: Sweden: Stordalen...
GCGCACATGACGACGTTGATCATCGGCGGCACCGGGTTTATCGGCCGGCGGCTGATCCCGCTTTTGGCGAAGCAGGGCGAAGACTCCGTGGTCATGGACATCAACCCGCAGACCGCCAATTTCAGCGAGTTGGCCAAGGTGCGGGTGCTGCGCGGCGATGTCAGCCAGTTCGACGACGTGATGGCCGCGTTGACGGCGGTGAAGCCCGACCGGGTGATCAACCTCGCCTATTACATCAGCAGCGACCTGCCGCCGCGCGTCGCGTTCAAACTGAACATCCTCGGTATGGACAACTGCTTCGAGGCGGCGCGCCTCGCCGGGTGCAACCGGGTCGTCTATGCCAGTTCGGTGGCGGTCAGCGGCGAGCAGAAATTTTATGGCGAGCGCATCGTCAACGAAGACGATTTCAAGCACGGCCACGTGCAATACGCGATGCACAAGATCTTCAACGAATGGCAGGCGCAGGATTACCGCGAAAAGCACGGCATGGAGATCACGACGATCCGCCCGGCCAATGTGACCGGCCCGGACAAGGTGGTCGGCTCGGTCGACCACGTTTTCTGCATCACGCATCCAGCACGCGGCAAGCCCGTCAAGTTCCCGTACAAGGACACGATGCGCGCGCCGATCCACGTCGACGAGATCGCGGAAATCTTCGCCCGGGTGGTCATGAAGGACAAGCCGGACCACGCCATCTACAACACCGGCGGCCACACGATCAGCCTCGGCGACCTGGCCGATATCGTGCGCGAGTTTCTGCCCGATGCGCAGATCACTTTCGAGAACGAAACCGGCGGCCGGGAGCGCTCAGGCAACTTCATGATCGACAACAGCCGCGTCGTGACCGAATTCGGCATGCAGTTCCGCCCCTACCGCGAGCGCGTGTTGCAGATCATCAACAAAGTCCGCGCCGAAGAAGGCAAGCCGCCGATCACCGCCCCTTAATTTGGCCATCTCAGATTGAGGGCGTGCCCGGACGCATCCGGAGCTGCCTCGGTCTAGCAGCCTGCATCGGATCGCTCGAAAAGCGGCCTCGGAAGTGAACGGACGATAGACGCTTTTGGCAAAAATTTCCGGGTTTGCCAAAACGGCGCTGTGAGCCTCGCCGAAATCGAAGTAATATCAATGCGGAAGAGTACCGCTCCCGGTGGGGCGCGCGGGCTTCAAACCCGTTGGAGGGCGCGCAGGCGTCTTCGGTAGGTTCGACTCCTGCCTCTTCCGCCTTGTTGCGCTCGATTTTCTGCTGGCTGGCATAGATCAGGCTCAGCGCTTCAACGAACTCTGGCATTGAATGCATCGGGGCAAGAAAAACCGGCGGCCCGGCAACCGGCAAGCTGGACTATAGGCGGGCAGTTCCCGATCGCATCTTGACTCCGGCGTCGAGCAATCCTGGGAGGCTTGACGCGGAACACTCCCCTCCGGGCACCGCCCCGGCACAATGAAAAAGCAATCGCCGGGTAGAGCGCTTCTCGCTTCGAGGCCAGATTGGCACCATGTCTGGGAGCGGAGAGCGATGATGTTGAATAGAGAAGAATGCTGGGCGGCGCTGGCGAGCCGCGATAGAAGCGCCGCCGGCGCCTTTGTTTATGCCGTGCGCACGACCGGGGTCTATTGCCGGCCGGGTTGCGCTTCGCGCCCGCCGCGGCCGGAGAACGTGGCGTTTTACCCAACCCCCGCCGCGGCCGAAACCGCCGGCTTCCGCCCGTGCAAGCGCTGTCGGCCGAGCGAGGGCTCGGTCGGCGAGCGGCATGTGGCGGCGATCGGCCGGGCCTGCGCCCTGATCCGCGCGCGCGACGCGCTGCCGAGCCTCACTGAGCTCGCCGACGCCGCCGGCATCAGCCGCTTCCATTTTCATCGCGTGTTCAAAGAGATCACCGGCGCGACGCCGCGCGAATGGGGCAAGGCCTATCGGCTCGGCCGCTTCGCCGCGCGGCTCGATGCCGGCGAGAGCGTGGCCGAGGCGGTATACGCTTCCGGCTTCGGCGCCAGCTCGCGCGCCTACGAGGCGGCGCCGGGCGGCCTCGGCATGACGCCGGGGGCGCGGCGCCACGGCGGGCGCGGCGAGACAATTCGCTTCACCACGGTGGAGACCGGGCTCGGCTGGGCTTTGGTCGCCGCGACCGGGCGCGGCATCTGCATGACCGCGCTCGGCGACGAGCGCGCCGCGCTCGAAGCCGAGCTCCGCCGGCGCTTCCCCGCCGCTCTCATCTGGCCGGCCGATGCCGCATTGACCGCCTGGGCCGAGCGGATCGTCCAGTTCATCACGCGGCCCGACGCACAGCCCGACCTTCCGCTCGACATTCGCGGCACCGCCTTCCAGGCGCAGGTCTGGCGCGCCTTGCAGAAGATCCCGCCAGGGCAGACCGCGAGTTATAGCGAGATCGCCGCGGCGCTCGGCCGGCCGCGCGCGGTGCGCGCCGTGGCGCAGGCCTGCGCCAATAACAAGCTCGCCGTGCTGGTGCCGTGTCACCGCGTCGTGCGCAGCGACGGCGACCTCGCCGGCTATCGCTGGGGGATCGAGCGCAAGCGCGCGCTGATCGCCCGCGAGCGCGAGGCGGCAGATGCCGAAGCGGCGGCCGAGTGAGCGGCTTTGTCGGCGGACTGCCGGCCGACACCGCATGGCCGGATCTCGTCGCCGCCCTCGACGAGCGCGGCTATGCGGTGGTGCCCGGCCTCCTCGACCCCGCTTCGTGCGGCGAGCTGGCGGCGCTCTACGAATGCGAGGGGGCGTTCCGCTCGCGGGTCGTCATGGCGCGCCACAATTTCGGATCGGGCGAATACAAATATCTGCGCTACCCGCTGCCCGCCGAGGTGACGGCGCTGCGCGAGGCCTTTTATCCGCGCCTCGTCCCGCTGGCGAACCGGTGGCATGAGCGGCTGCGTCTTGCGCCGCGCTTCCCGCTGAGCCTTGCAGAGTACCTCGCCCGCTGCCATGCCGCCGGGCAACAGCGCCCGACGCCGCTCATCCTCAAATATGAAAGAGGCGACTACAACTGCCTGCACCAGGACCTCTACGGCGAATTCGTCTTCCCGGTGCAGGCGACAATCCTCTTGAGCCGGCCCGGGCGCGACTTTGCGGGCGGCGAATTCCTCCTCGTCGAGCAGCGCCCCAGGATGCAGTCAAAGGGCGAGGTCGTGCCGCTCGAAGAGGGCGATGCGGTCATCTTCGCGGTCAACCATCGCCCGGTCGCCGGCGCCCGCGGCGTCTACCGGACGACGATGCGCCACGGCGTCAGCCGGCTCCATTCCGGCCGCCGCTTCACGCTCGGCATCATCTTCCACGACGCGGCGTGAGCCTGTTATAGAGTCCCGCGTCGATGGAGAAATTTCGCAATGCGCGGCAACCCCTCAATCATCCATAGCGACCCCGAGATTTTAGGCGGGACCCCCGTCTTCGTCGGGACGCGGGTGCCGCTGCGCAACCTTATCGACTATCTCGAAGGGGGCTACAGCCTTGACGAGTTCCTCGATGATTTTCCTACCGTATCGCGCGATCAGGTAGTCGCGGTGCTGGACGCCGTCCACGACGCGCTGATAGCCAGTGCTCATTCTGCTGGATGAGGATCTGCCGCGCCGGTTGCGCCGGCAGTTTCCCGGGCATCAAGTCCGCACGGTGCAGCAGCAGGGCTGGGGTGGGGTTGGGAATGGCGAGTTGCTGCGCCGCGCAGCCGACGCCGGGTTTGAAATTCTCCTGACCGCTGATCAGAGTCTTATTTACCAGCAGAATGTGGCCGGATCGGCGATCGGTGTTGTGGTGCTGATCGCCCGGAGCAATACGCTCGAAGACCTCCTCCCACTCGTACCCTCGGTAATCGACGCGATTAGGGATGAAAAACCCGGTGAGGTACGCCGGGTTGGAGCGCCTTAGCCCCCATCACCCCTTCTCGAACACGTCCTTCGCGACGAGCGCGGCGGTCATCGCCGCCGGCCAGCCGGCGTAGAAGGCGAGATGGGTGATCAATTCGCTGATCTCGTCCTTGGTCACCCCATTGGCGAGGGCGCGCTCGAGATGGCCTTCGAGCTGCTTGTCGCGGCCGAGCGCGAGGAGGGTCGCCACGGTAATGAGGCTGCGGTCGCGTTTCGAGAGGCCGGGGCGCTCCCAGACCTCGCCATAGATCAGCGTATCGGAGATTTCGGCGAGTTTCGGCACGGTGCCGCGGATGGCCTCGCGGGCGGGCGAAGTTGGTTGTGCAGGCATGATCTCTCTCCTTGTTGGCCGGGGCTTTCCGCCTAGAATAAGCCTTCGCTGCGGGAAAAGAACCGCTATCACAGGAGGTTCGCATGCGCATTGCGGTGATCGGCGCCGGCGGCATCGGCGCGATCTACGGCGCCGCGCTCGCCAAGGCCGGCAACGAGGTGATCTTTGTCGCGCGCGGTGCGCATCTCGCGGCGATGCGCGAGAACGGCCTCAAGATCGAGGGCGACCGCGGCGAGACCGTGATCCGTCCGGCCCAGGCGACCGACGACATCGCCACTATCGGCCCCGTGGATTACGTGCTGCTCTGCGTCAAATTGTGGGACGTCGAGAGCGCCGGCAAGCAGCTCCGCCCGATCGTTGGCCCGGATACCGCGGTGGTGCCGGTGCAGAACGGCGTCGACGCGCATGAGCGGTTGATCCCGATCCTCGGGGCCGAGGCGGTAATGGGCGGCAGCGCCTTTGTCACCGGGTCGATCGTCTCGCCCGGCGTGGTGCGCCAGACCGGCACCTATTTCCAGATGACGTTCGGCGAACTCGACGGTCGTACCAGTCCGCGCGCCGAGCGGCTGCGTGATCTGTGCGCCGCCGCCGGCATTGACGGTGTGCTCAGCCCCGACATCAGGGTGCCGTTGTGGGAGAAGTTCGTCCTCTTGGTCCCGGTCAGCAGTGTCAATGCGCTGACCCGCGTGCCGATGGGCCGGTACCGCGGCGACCCTGATTCCTGGGGTCTCGTCGAGGCGATGCTGCACGAGAGCGTAGCGGTCGGCCGCGCCGAGGGTGTCGGCTTGGCGCCCGACGCCGTGGAGCGCGGCCTCGCCAGCATCCGCCTGATGCCGGACCAACACATGACCTCGATGGGCAATGATCTCTTGCGCGGCAACAAGCTCGAACTGCCGTGGTTCGCCGGCAAGGTCGTCGAACTCGGCCGCCGTCACGGCATCCCGACCCCGGTCAGCGCCTTCGCCTACGGCGCGCTCAAGCTGCACGCCAATGGCAGCCAGGCGGCTAAGTCAGGCTGAACGCCACCTCCTCGTCGAGCGGGATGACCGGGCGCGGCAGGCGGGTCCATTGGAAGCGGGCGAGCATCGGCGAGGTGAGGCCGGGCAGATCAACTTCGACGATCTGCTCGGGGGTAAAGAACTCGTCGAAGCCGCCGCGGAAATGGCCGCGCGACTTGACCGAGATGCTGCGCGCTCGTGCGATGTCGAGCCCCATCATCTCGAAGAAGACCGGGTCGGCGCATTGCAGCCGGTGCGACACCACGACGACCGTGATGCCGCCGATGGCGAGCGCTGCTGAGGGGCCGAGCGCGAGACGCTGTCCGGCATAGATGCCGCGCCGTCCGACGCAGTTGCCGTCGCTCAACGCCGCGACCCGTGCCGGCACGCTCCAGGGCTCGGAAAAATTGGTCGTCTCGGCGCGGTTGAATTGCGCCGTGAAATTGTAATGGCGGCCGTGCCGGTGCGCCTCGGCGGCGAGATCAGGGTCGAAGATGATCCCGAAGAGGGCGCCTTCGACCCCGGCCTCGGCAAAGGCGCGTAACAGAAACATCGTGTTGCCGCGCCCGCCGCCGCCCGGGTTGTCGGCGACATCGGCAAAGGCGAGCGCCGGCCGCGTCTTGTCGCGCCCCGCCGCCAGCGCCAGCTCGACGGCCTTGTCGAGCGGGGTCAGCCTTGGATAAAAGCGCGCCCGGTTGTCCCAGCCATATTGCGCGATCTCGCGGGCGAGCGCCTCGGCGGCGGTCCTGTCGCCGCGCGCGGTCACGATGACGCTGAGCCCGTTCTTGGCGGTGTCGGCATAGGCAAAGCCGCCCATCACCGAGACATTCATGATCGCCGGGTGCAGTTGTTCCTGGCGGCGCTGGCCGAGCTCGATCATCTCGGCATAGGGGCCGGCGGCGGTGAGGAGGGTCACCGTCGGCGGCACGATCGGCAGGCGCACCCGCACCCGCTCGGTCGTGGTGCCGAGGAGGAGTTCGCGGAGCACCGCGGCAGACTCGGCGCCGCGCTCGCGCATGTCGAGATGCGGATTGGTGCGGTAGCCGATAAAGGCGTCGATCAGTTGGACCATGCGGTCGGAGACGTTGGCGTGGAGATCAAAGCTCGCGACGACCGGCACGCCGGCGCCGACGATCTGGCGCACGGTCTCGAAGAGGACGCCCTCGGGGTCGTCCTCCTCGGTCGTCAATCCCGCGCCATGCGCGCAGATATAGACCCCGTCGAGCGGCAGCGCGGCGTTGAGCCGGCGCGAGATGGTTTCGAGAAGCTCCGCGAAAAACCCATGCTCGACCGGGCCGTTGGGTTCGGCCATCGCCAGCGCGATGCCAATGGGCTGCCACGGCCCGGCAGCGTCCATCGCCGCGACGAAGCCCGGGGTCTCCGGCAGCATCGTCGGAGTGGGCGCGCGCGCCTCCCGAACGATGTCGTCGCCTTCGAGATAGGTGCGGGCAACGAAATGCGTCTTCGTCGCCGGCGGCGCGAATTTGTTGCACTCGATCGAGAAGCCGAGGATGGCGATGCGCGGGATGGCGGGAGGCGGCATGGCGTGGCCCGGCGGCGGTTGCGCGGGACGCGAGTTTAGGCCGCGCTCAAGACCTACTCAACCGCCATCCCGGCGAAAGAGGCTGTAATGAAACCGCTGAAAGTGGCTGCATCGGCATTTTGCGTCCTTCGAGACGCGCCTTTCAGGCGCTCCTCAGGATGACGTATGTCTTTGATGGCACTAAGAAAGAACGTCATCCTGAGGAGCCCGCGTAGCGGGCATCTCGAAGGACGCACAGTTCCTATCCACTCCAATCGTCAATTTGATTCAGCCTCGAAAGCCGGGATCCACCGATCCGCCCCCGGAGCGGTTCGCACGTGGATCCCGGCCTTCTCCTGGCAAAGGCCGGGATGACAATTAGTGACTGGTCTGCCGATTGGAGCGAATCCGGCATATAATGCCGCCATGCCGCAAGACGCCCCGACCACGCCGATCGATTTTGCCACCGACCCTGCCCGCTACCGCCATTGGCGGCTCAGCTGTGCGGGCGCCGTCGCGACCTTGACGCTCGATGTCGATCCGGCGGGCGGGCTCTTCCCCGGGACCGAGCTGAAGCTCAACTCCTACGACCTCGGCGTCGATATCGAATTGGCCGACGCGGTCACCCGGCTGCGCTTCGAGCATCCGGAGGTCCGCGCCGTGGTCCTCCGCTCGGCCCAGGCGAACGTGTTCTGCGCCGGCGCCAATATCGGCGCGCTCGCCCGCGCGTCGCACGGCCACAAGGTCAATTTCTGCAAATTCACCAACGAGACGCGCCTGGCGATCGAGGATGCCTCCGAGCATTCCGGGCAGCGTTATCTCGCCGCGCTCGGCGGCACCGCGGCCGGCGGCGGCTATGAGCTGGCACTGGCCTGCAACTGGATCATGCTGATCGACGACCGCCGTTCGGCGGTCAGCTTGCCCGAGCTGGCGCTGCTCGGCGTCCTCCCCGGCACCGGCGGCCTCACCCGCCTCACCGACAAGCGCCATGTGCGGCGCGACCGCGCCGATCTGTTCTGCGCAACCGAAGAGGGATTGCGCGGGCAGCGCGCGCTCGACTGGCATCTCGTCGACGAGATCGTGACGCCCTCGTCGTGGGACGAGAAGGTGGCGGAGCGCGCCCTGGCGCTGGCCGCCGCCTCCGACCGCCCGCCCGACGTAGAAGGCATTGCGCTGCCGGCCCTCGAATGCCGGGTTGCCGACGATTGGATCCTCTATCGCCATGTCCGGGTAGCGCTCGATCGGGCGGGCCGTCGCGCCACGATCACTGTGCAGGGGCCGGCGCGGCTGCCGGAGGACCTCGCCGGCATCCATGCCGAGGGCGCGGCCTTCTGGCCATTGGCGATGGCGCGCGAACTCGACGATGCGGTCCTCCATCTGCGCTTCAACGAGCCCAAGCTCGGCATCATCGTGTTCCGCTCGGAGGGCGATCCGGGGGCGGTCCTCGCGGCCGACGCGCTCATCGACGCCTATGCCGGCGATTGGCTGGTGCGCGAAATCCGCCTCCTCTTGAAGCGCGTCTTCAAGCGGATGGATGTGACCTCGCGCAGCCTCTTCGCCCTCATCGAGCCGGGCAGCTGCTTTGCCGGCAGCCTCGCGGAATTGGTCTTCGCCGCCGACCGCGCCTTGATGTTTGGCGGACCGCGGGCGGGAGACAATCAGAGCCCCGCCACGCTGAGCCTGTCGCCGCTCAATCTCGGCGCCTATATGATGGGGAACGGCCTCACACGCCTGGCGACCCGCTTCCTCGGCGATCCCGACGGGTTGGCGCGCGCCGCAGCGCGGCTCGGCGCGGCGCTCGCGGCCGAGGAGGCCGAGGCGCTCGGCCTCGTCACGGCGAATTATGACGAAGTTGAGTGGGACGACGAAGTCCGCTTCGCGCTCGAGGAGCGGGCGAGCTTTTCGGCGGACGCGTTGACCGGGCTCGAAGCCAATCTGCGCTTTCCCGGGCCGGAGACGATGGAGACGCGGATTTTCGGCCGGCTCAGCATCTGGCAGAACTGGATCTTCGGGCGCCCGAACGCCACGGGCGAGGAGGGCGCCTTGAAGCGCTACGGCACCGGCCTCAGGCCGCGCTTCGATCCGGAGCGCGTGTGAGGGGCGACAGAGGAGAAGCACATGCCCGAAGCCATCGGCGTCGATTACGACGGCCTCATACCGAACAATGTCGGGCTCAATGCCGATCGGCGGCTGCGCCGGGCGCTCGAAAGCTGGTACCCGGGCTGCCTCGATTGGTGGAAGGAGCACGGCCCGGAGGGCTTCCAGTCGAGCCTTGTCTACCTGCGCACCGCAATGAGCGTCGAGCCCGAGGGCTGGGCCAAGTTCGGCTTTGTCCGCATGCCCGAATACCGCTGGGGCATCCTCTTGGCGCCGCCGGTCAGGGGCCGCCGGATCCCGTTCGGCGCGCATCGGGGGGAGCCCGCCTGGCAGGAGGTGCCGGGCGAACATCGCGCGATGCTGCGCCGCCTCATCGTCGTCCAGGGCGATACCGAGCCCGCGTCGGTCGAGCAGCAGCGCCGGCTCGGCCGCACCGCCCCCTCGCTCTACGATCTGCGCAACCTCTTCCAGGTCAATGTCGAGGAGGCGCGGCACCTCTGGGCGATGGTTTACCTGTTGCAGAAATATTTCGGCCGCGACGGGCGCGAGGAGGCCGAGGATTTGCTGCGGCGCCACTCGGGCAATGAGGACAGCCCGCGCCTTCTCGGCGCCTTCAACGAGGCGACGCCCGACTGGCTGGCGTTTTTCATGTTCACCTTCTTCACCGATCGCGACGGCAAGATGCAATTGCATGCGCTGGCGCAGTCCGGCTTCGATCCCTTGTCGCGCACCTGCCGCTTCATGCTCCTTGAAGAAGCCCATCACATGTTCATCGGGCAGTCAGGGGTCGGCCGCATCATCGAGCGGACCTGCGCGGCGATGCGCGAGGCCGGCATCGACGATCCCGCCGACATCGAGCGGGTGCGCAGGCTTGGCGTCATCGACCTGCCGACGATCCAGAAGCGCGCCAATCTGCATTTCTCGCTGACCCTCGATCTGTTCGGCAGCGAGATCAGCACGAATGCCGCGAACGCCTTCAACGCCGGGTTGAAGGGCCGCTATCTCGAAGACCAGATCGAGGACGACCACCTTCTGGTCGACGCCACCTACCCGGTGCTGCGATTGAAGGACGGGCATATCGTCAAGCAAGATTTGCCGGCGCTCTCGGCGCTCAACATGCGGCTGCGCGACGATTACGTGGCCGATGCCGCCTCCGCGGTCGAGCGCTGGTGGAACCGCGCGATCGCCCGCGCCGGCATCGGGTATGCGATCCACCTGCCGCACGTCGCGTTCAACCGGCGGATCGGCGAGTTCGCGGCGATCCATGCCGACCCCGAGGGCAACATCATGGGCGCCGAGGAATGGCAGCGCCGCCGCGGCGAATTCCTGCCCTCGGCGGCCGACGATGCGTTTGTCGCCAGCCTGATGCGCCCGGTCACCGAGCCCGGCCAATTCGCCTCATGGATCGCCCCGCCCCCCGCCGGCATCGATGGGAAGCCCGGCGATTTCGAATACGTGAAATTTTCACAATGAGGCGGTGAGGCGGCGAGAAGCCCCTCTCCCGTATTGGGCCTTGCAACGAAAGATCCGTCATTCCGGGGCGCGGCCGAAGGCGGCGAGCCCGGAACCTATATTCCAGAGGCCTGTGCTTATGGGTTCCGGGCTCGCCGCAGCGCGGCGCCCCGGAATGACGGGCCTTTTGTGGTTCCCGCCCCCGAAGTAGACCTCTGCGATCACCCTGAGGGCCGGCGGCATCGGATGGTTTGCGGGCCTTCCTGGTTTGCCCGGCCCGAGATGCGCATGCAGCGAAAGCGGTCCTTTACTACCCGAAGCCACGACACCCGGCACTGCGCCTATTTTAGCGCTACCGCTGGTAGGCCGACGGGCAGCGGGGTAGGCTCGCCCAACGGTAACCGTTAAACAAAGGGAGGATGGCATGCGCTGGCTAATCCTGGGAGCCGCATTGTCGGCCGTGGCGGCGCCGGCGCTTGCCGCGGAATTCACGCTGGGTTCGACGGAGGTCAAGAGCGGGAGCCCGATGGGGCTCGCTCAGGTTTTCACCGCCTGCAAGGGGCAAAACATCTCGCCGGCGCTCTCCTGGTCGGGCGAGCCGACAGGCACGCAAAGCTTCGCGGTGACGATTTACGATCCTGATGTGCGGGCGGGCGGTGGCTGGTGGCATTGGACGGTGTTCAATATCCCGCCGAAGGTGCATAGCTTAGCGGCCGGTGCTGGCGGCGAAGGCTCAAAGGATTTGCCCGCGGGCGCGGGCCAGGGGCGTAACGATTTCGGGCTTTCGCAATACAGCGGTCCGTGTCCGCCAGTCGGCGACCACGCGCACCACTACGAGATCACCGTGTACGCAGTAAAAGTCGCTCAATTGCCGCTGGACAACACCGCACCGGGTGCCGCGGTCGGCGCCCAGCTGCGTTCCAACACACTGGCCACGGCTGAAATCGTGGGACGCTACGAGCGGTCGAAGTGACGGCGGCCACTCAGGCTTGGCCGCGGGAACTGGTCTTCATGCCCCATTTGGGTCATTCGCCGCCGCCAACCGAATTGGCTCAGAAGGGTGGATACCGGACCCTGGTTGCCGAGAGCCGTATAGCCTGCGTCAATTGGTGACGATCGCGTGAAAGCCAGATGGGGCAGAGGATCGCGCAGCGAAAATGGACGTCCAGGAAATACGATGTTCCATTTTTTGGGAGGCCTATGGACGCGGCATTCAAAAATTGGCTGGGGGACCAGCCAATTTAGCGATCAGGCGACGTGCGCGGCTCGCAGCAAGTTTGAGACGGTGTCGGGCAGCGTTGACCCGTCGCATCTCACCCTGAGCCGGCTCCGACTGCACTCTCGTCATCAAGCCGCCCCGGAACCGGCTCCGCGGGGACCGAAAAACCGGGCCTCAATCCTCCTCGACCGTCGCCTCGCCCTCGATGACCTCCCGCTCATGCTCGATCGTCATCCGCAGTTCGGCCAGCCTGCGCCTGACCCGCTCGGCCAAATCGAGCGCGTCGCGCGCCCTTTCCTCCTACCTCATCTGACTGAGCCGGTGCTCAAGCGATCCCGTCACGTTGACCTTCTGCCGGTCGCGCCACTTGTCGGGCTGCCGGTTCATCAGTCAACGGAGCGCCGCTTTGGTTTCAGGCGGATAATGTTCGGTGTGGGGAGCGTAAACGGGCTCGCTTGCCCCTGGACGGCATGAAGATTTTTACAGCCTCGTGGCTATAGCCGCGGCACAGGATTTCGTTCAGCGCCGCGCCGAACCGCCCCCTCCTCAGCAAGAGGACTACGGTCGCGCACGCACCCAGCCGGGCGGCGCACCTATCTACTCTCTTGTTTTGTCGCGTCCCCCGTCGCAGCTGGCGGTTTCGACCGCCTGCGACGCACGCGGATCGCAATTCGCCGTTGCCCGAGACATCCGAACGGACGATCCTGACCGCGCAACGACTCGGAATCGGGCGAATGTCGGTTCAAGGCGCGTTTCGGCGGGAGACGAACTATTTGGCTGAAGCGAGCAGCCGATGGGTTGGCGTGACCATTGTGACGAGTCCGCGGTGAATTGGGCTGGTACTTAATCTGGATGTGGGCCACAAAGAGAGATCATTGCGATGCAGACCGGCAAATTTAAAATCGGAGATACGGATCCTCTCCGGAGGCGCGGCCGGAGATACCGCTTTTTTCATAATTTCAGGTACGGCCGAGGCGAGAATAGGCGAAGGTGCCAGGGACAAGAGTGTCGGGATCTTTGACGCCGGTGATGTCTTTCGCCCTTACGGGCCTTTTGTTATTTCTCATTATGCTGGTGAGGTATTTTTCAGTCTCTGGATTTTTTTACTTGCTCGTTTGGAAGCGCCCCCTGCGGTGGCGCGAGCGCGAGTTGAACTCAGACAAACCGAGCCGCTCCGCGATCACACGGGAAATCCTGTGGTCGATTTCGGCGACCTTGATTTTTGCCGTGCCCGGCGCGTTCATGCTCGAGGGCTGGGATCTCGGGTGGACGCGGATCTACCTCGAACCTGCTCGCTACGGCTGGTCTTATTTCATACTGAGCCCGCTGCTCTACATGGCGCTTCACGACACATATTTTTATTGGACGCATCGGCTGCTTCATCAGCGGTGGTGGTATCGCCATGCGCATTACGTTCATCACCAATCGCTGAGCCCGTCGCCGTGGGCGTCGTTTTCTTTCCATCCCCTGGAGTCGGCGATTGAAGCATTGTTTATTCCCGCGCTGGTGTTCGTGCTGCCGATTCATGTCGCAGGTTTACTCTTTGTGCTGACGTCGATGACGATTTTCGGCGTCATCAATCATCTCGGCTATGAAATTTATCCGCGTTTTTTGGTGGATCGGGGCGTCGGCCGCTGGTTCATCTCGGTGACTCATCACAACTGGCATCACCGGCGCTTCAACTGCAATTACGCTTTGTACTTTCGGTTGTGGGACATTTGGATGGGGACAGACCGGTGGCCCAACCTCTCAGCCGCGAGGGTCCCTGCGGATGTGACCGCGGATCAACGCGAACGCGAGTCCCGCGAACACGATGACAAAGTAAATGTTCAGCGACCCGCGAAACTCAGTGGCAGATAAACCAAATTCGCGATCGGCTTGCAGCGACACTAAAAGTCCGATGAGGCATCCCATCTTTTCAGGCGCACAGACGTTGCGCTGGGTGAGCGCTTCCCTAGATTGTGGGCCGGCGGCGGCGGATTCACACTTGGAGGAAGACCTATGACACGCGTCGTCGAAACCGCGATCCGCAGCGTTGTCAGCAAGGGCGTGACGGCGCTCGCAACCTTCAATCGCGGGCGCATGCGCCCTCCGGACGGTCCGCATCCGTTCCTCACCGGAATCCACGCGCCGATGACGGAAGAAGTGACGATCGAGGATTTGGCGGTAACCGGCTCGATCCCTCCGGCTCTCGATGGGCGCTATTTGCGCATCGGCCCGAACCCGATCGCCGCCGATCCGAGGAGCTATCAATGGTTCCTCGGCGACGGCATGGTCCACGGTCTTCGCATCGAGCGCGGTCGCGCGCGCTGGTATCGCAATCGCTGGATCCGCTCGACCCAGATCACCGCCGCCCTGGGTGAGCCGCCGGCGCCGGGGCCCCGCCACGGCGATTTCGACACCGTCAACACCAACGTGATTGGGTTCGCGGGAAAGACCTGGGCGCTCGTCGAAGCGGGGAGCACGCCTGTATTGCTCGACGATATGCTCGCAACGTTGGCCTATGACGATTTCGGCGGCACGCTGCGCGGCGCCTTCAGCGCCCACCCGCATCTCGATCCACTGACCGGCGAGATGCATGCGATCGCCTATAATCCCCGGGATCCCACCGCGATTCATCATGTCGTGGTCACAGCCGACGGCCGCGTGCGCCGAGAGGAGCCGGTGCGGGTGAGCCATGGCCCGATGATGCACGACTGCGGGATCACCGCCCGCTTCGCGGTGATTCTCGATCTGCCGGTGACCTTTTCGATGGGTGCGCTGATTGCCGGGCAAACGTTCCCGTTTCGCTGGAATCCCTCTCATCCCGCTCGGGTGGGCTTACTTCCCCGCGAAGGCGCCGGCAGCGAGGTGATATGGTGCGAGGTCGATCCTTGCTATGTCTTTCACGTGGCGAATGCCTACGACACAGGCGATGGCGGCGTGATCCTCGACGTGGTCGCCTACGACAATATGTTCAAAGGAAATATGGATGGGACCGATTCGCCGCGCGGCGCGTTTGAGCGCTGGACGATCGATCCGATCGCGCGGGGTGTGCGCCGTGAGGTGATCGATCGACATCCACAGGATTTTCCGCGCATCGACGAGCGCCGGTCCGGCCTGCCCTACCGCTATGCTTATACGATGATGCTGCCTGAAACAGCCGACCCGGCGTTTCTTGGCGCCGACTCCCTGTTCAAGCACGATCTGCAAGCAGGTATCAGGAAAGTGCACGGCTTTGGGACGCACCGTTATCCAGGCGAATTCGTCTTTGTCCCCGCCCATGCCCAGGCTGCCGAGGACGAGGGCTGGTTGATCGGCCTCGTCCTTAATCCGATCGAACAGACGACCGATTTGGTGATTATCGATGCGCGTGATTTCGAGGGTGCGCCTGTGGCGAGCATTCACATACCACACCGGGTCCCGCCCGGCTTCCATGGCAACTGGCTTCCCCGGGAAAAGGGAGAGGCTCGTGACGCAGGTCAAGATTTGAGAGTTCGCAATCCTGCCCGAACGGCCTAGACTTTGCCGATGGTCGCCCTTGCTGCCAAGATCGTCATCTTCCTCGCCGCGTTCGCCGGCATGGAGGCTTTTGCCTGGGCGATGCATCGATATGTCATGCATGGCGCGTTGTGGTGCTGGCACCGCAGCCACCATGAACCTCGCGATGGCGTGTTCGAGCTCAACGATCTGTTTGCCGTGACTTTCGCGATGCCGGCCATCTTGTTCATCTGGCTCGGCGTCAACGTAACGCCCTGGTGGTTGCCGCTGGGACTGGGGATCACGGCGTATGGCGCCGCCTATGCGGTCTTCCACGACGGCCTTGTCCATCAGCGCTTTCCGGTGCCTCTTGACGGTCGGCGCAGCTTTTGGCGGGCGCGTGTGCAAGCCCACCGCATCCACCACGCCGTCACCACCCGAGAAGGATGCGTCTCTTTCGGCTTCCTGTGGGTCCGCCCGATTCGCGAGCTCAAGGTGAAGCTTTCCGCGGCGCGCAGCTGACAGCGCTCTGGTATGGACGGGCCACGCCATCGTCGAGGTTGCGCCGACGGTCCAGTTAGGCCCCAATATGGGGAGCGCCGGTGGAAGGGGCTGTCGTACCCCCATTTGCGTTTGACCGAGGGATCGGAAGCTTTTCTGCGGGGTGTGGCGAAGCGATGACCATCGCAAGCGTTCTGCGTGAAAGCGACTCCGTCTTCAGTATCGGCCTTGCGGACGCGTCGGCCGCATGGCGGCTCCGGGTGGATCTGCGCCTCAAGAAACTGCTACCGCCGGCAGATTCGGGGCCCAAGTCTCTCACGGGCGCGGTGCGCGACATTTGTCTGGGACCGGGCAAGCGGGTTCGTCCCGTCCTCGCCATGTTGTCCTCGGCGCATTTCGGCGGGCGCGAACTTGCAGCCCTCGATTTCGGCTGTGCGCTTGAGCTGATCCATACGGCGTCACTGGTCCTTGACGACCTGCCTTGCATGGACGACGCCGTGATGCGCCGGGGCAAGTTGACCCTGCACCGCCGCTTTGGCGAGGACACGGCGGTTCTTGCCGCAGTCGCGCTGCTCAACCACGCGTACGGAGTTATCGCCGGCGACGCCGCGGTGGATCCCGAGACACGCTTGGCGTTGCTCGTCCTGCTCAGTGAGACGGTGGGCTTTCGCGGCCTGGTATCCGGTCAATTCCGCGACCTGCGCGATCCGGAAGCCCTCCGGGACGAGCGGACGCTCGCAAGCCTGAATTATCAAAAGACAGGTGTGCTGTTCGCCGCCGCCATGGTCGGGGGCGCGATGATCGCAGGCGCCGACCAGACCGCGCAGATGCGAGCGCGCCTATTCGCCAATCGTCTTGGGCTCGCCTTCCAAATGTGGGACGATCTGCAGGATTCCGTTTCGACCTCCGACGCCATCGGGAAGGACGTCCATAAGGATGACGGCCGGGTCACCTTCGTCACCCTGTGGGGCGAGCAGCGGACGCGCGCGGCGATCGCAGAGACGATCGATGAGGCGCTGGCGAGCATCGGCGATCCGAGCTGCCCCCTGGCGCTTTACGCGCTGAACTTGTTCCACCGGGCAGGCCATGGCGGCTGAGCAGGCGGAGGTCGTCCTCCGCCTCGCCAAGGCCACGCGTCGCTACGGAAACAAGGCAGCCCTCGACCAGGTCGACCTGGAGCTAGCCGAAGGCGAGGTCTACGCGCTGATCGGACGCAATGGCGCGGGCAAATCGACCCTCGCCAAGGCCGCGATCGGGGCGCTCGCGCTGGACACAGGCTCGGTGCGGGTGCTCGGCGCGGATCCAGGCCGCGACCGCAATGTCCGTCGCAAAATCGGCGTCGCACCGCAGGAGATCGCGCTCTATCCCCATCTGACCGTGACGGAGAATTTGGGCGTTTTCGCCGCGCTGGCCGGCGTGTCTCGCGCCGAGCGGGCCTCCGCAGTCGCTCGCGCCATGGACGAGACGGTCTGCGCCGAACGAGCGGGCGATCGCCTGGACCATTTGTCGAGCGGCTGGCGTCGGCGCGCCAATTTGGCGGCGGCCATCGTCCATCGGCCCCGCCTCTTGGTGCTGGACGAGCCGACAGAGGGGCTGGACGCCGAGACGCGGCTCATCCTGCGCGGCCTGATCGATGGATTGCGCACGGATCGCACCGCCATTCTGCTTATCAGCCACCATGCCGAGGACGTCGCCGTTCTGGCGGACCGCTTAGGCGTAATGGAGGCCGGCCGGCTGCTGGTAGAGGGGCGTCCACTCGACCTGATGGCGCAGGCATTCGGCGGCCGGACCGCGCTCGTCGTCCGGTTGTCCGCCGCGTCGCCCTCGGCCGAACGGATCCTCGCGGCGCGGGGCCTGGCGTCATCCGATCGGGGATCATGCTGGAGCGGCATGGTCGTGGACGCCGTGGCGCAAGCGCACGAAATCGAAATGGCGCTGCGTTGGGTTGACGTGGAGTTGCGTGAACTGACGCTGAATCCCCCGGGGCTCGACGCCCTGATCGGCTGGGCGACGGGATCGACCGAGGCATGATCCTGGTCATGGTGATGGCGCTGAGCCTGTGGCGCGACCGTGCCGGCCTCGTACTTGTCTTCGTGCTGCCGCCGTTGGTCTTCATCGCCTTCGCCACCGTGTTCAGCGCGGGCGCCAGCGGCAGGCTCGATATCCGGGCCGGGGTCGTCGACCAGGCCGACAGCGCCGACAGCCGCCGCCTGGTCGACAGCCTACGACGGAGGTTGGGCGGGCGGCTCAATCGGTTGCCGGACATCGCTGCCCTGGAGGATGCGATCGCATCGGGGCGGGTGGACGCCGGGCTGGTGTTGCAGGGCGATCTGGTCGCCGCACCGACACCGATCACGGTGCTGATCCATCCTGGCCGACGGGCCGCTGGCGAGGTTCTCACCGCGCAGGTCAACGCCGCTGCGGGCCAGGATCTGCCCGACTTGATGCTTCACCGGGAGGTCGCGCGGCTTGACCCGCTCTTGGCATTGACACCCGATCAGGTCCGCCGTTCGGCCGGAATGCCGCTCGGGCTCGCCTCGACGCCGTCGTTTGCGGCACAGCGGATCCTGCCCGGCGGCGATCCGTTGGTGATCTATTACGCGGGCGCGGTCAGCATCCTGTTCCTGATGTTCACTGCCATGCAAGGGGCGATGAGCCTGATCGACGAGCGTCGGGCGGGGCTGTGGCTGCGCCTGGGTCTTAGCGCGGGAGGCATCGCGCCCTTGCTGGGCGGCCGGATGCTCTGGCTGACAGGCTTGGGGGTGGCCCAGGCGCTCGTCCTGTTCCTGGTCGCGGCCGTGCTCTACAGCGTGCCGTTGCTGGCGAACCTCGCGGCTTGGTCGGCGACCGCGGTCTGTGCCGCCGCTGCCAGCGCCGGAATCGCACTGGCGCTAGCCGCCGCGTGCAACACGCGCGAACAGGCGCAGCCGGTTTCGACCTTCGCCTTCTTGATCCTGGCGGCGATTGGCGGCTCGATGGCGCCGCGTTTCCTGATGCCCGAGGCACTGCAAACGCTGGGCTGGTTGACGCCGCACACTTGGGTGATCGAAGCCTATCAAACGGTGCTGTGGCGCGGATTCGTCAACGCGACAGTGCTTGAAGCTTGGACCGTGCTCGCGAGCTTCGCAGGCGCGGGATTTCTTGCGGCACTGTGGTTTGAGGCGCGGCGGCGGCTTTAGAATGGCGCCCATAGGGCCGGTCGGTCGGGTTCGGCCTTCCAGCGGTCCAAGGTCGCCGCCCGCGCCGCGACGAGTCCGCCCTGGAGCACCCGCACAATCTTGATCAAGGCGCCGGTCGAGGCCCGGCGATCCATTCCGGCTGGGCCCGCGGCTCGCACTGTGAGGCCGATCTGGCGGTAAACGCCCCGGGCCGCCGCCACCGCCCACGCCGACCGGAAGTCGAGGTCCTTAAGCCCCCAGCGTGCGGAAGCGTAATAGGGCTCAGCCTCCACCAGCAGACGTTCGGTGGCGGCGAACACGACGGCGCGGTTGGCGGGGTCCGTGACCGCCATCGGATGCTCCGCCACCGCGCCCAGCCATTCGGCCGGCAGGTAAACTCGGCCCACCTTGGCGTCCTCGATCACGTCGCGGGCGATATTGGTGAGCTGAAGCGCCAGCCCAAGGTCCGAAGCGCGGCGCAGGGTAGCGATATCGCGCACGCCCATGACTTGAGCCATCATCACGCCGACCACCCCCGCGACGTGATAGGCATAGAGCAGGGTGTCTTGAAGCGTGCGATAAGTGCGCCCTTCCACGTCCATGCGGAAGCCCTGCAGCAGATCGAGCGGATGCTGGGCTGGAATGCCATGTCGTTGCGTGACCCTTTGGAAGGCGGCAAAGGCGGTGTCGTCAGTCGGCTCGCCGGCCATTGCGCTACGCGTCTTGTCCTCCAGCTCCGCAAGCTTGCGTCTAGCCAGGACCGCATCGAGGCCGACCGCGCCGTGGCCCATGACCTGACCGTCGATCTCGTCGTCGCAATGCCGGCACCAAGCGTAGAGCATGTATGCGTCTTCGCGGATACGCGGGTCGAACAGACGCGCGGCGGCTGCGAAGCTGGTCGAGCCGCGTCGGATGCTGTCGCGGCTGGCGTTGAGGACGGTGTCGTTCAATAGCCTACGCCTCGGCCAACATCAGCGAGGCGGTGGCCTTGGCCGAACCGATCACGCCCGGCACGCCCGCTCCGGGGTGCGTTCCCGCGCCCACGATGTAGAGATTGTCGATCACGTCGTCGCGGTTGTGGGCCCGAAACCAGGCGCTCTGGGTCAAGATTGGCTCAAGCGAAAAGGCCGAGCCATGATGAGCGTTCAACGCATCGCGGAAATCGAATGGCGTGAACATCCGGCTGGTGACTAAGTCGTCCGCCAGGCCCGGGATGCAGCGCGCCTCCAAATAGGCCAGGATCCGATCTCGATAGGCCGGCCCAACCACGCTCCAGTCGAGGTCGGCCGCTCCCAAATGAGGCACCGGGGACAGCACGTAAAGCGCCTCGTGGCCCGGCGCGGCTAGCGACGGATCGGTGCGCGACGGGGCATGCAGATAGAGCGAGAAATCGGCAGGCAGCGACGGCCCCTTGAATATCTCCGCGATCAAGTTGCGGTAGCGCGGCCCGAACAGCACGGTGTGGTGGGCAAGCTGCGGTTGTTGTCGCTTGAGGCCGAAGTAGATCACGAACAGCGACATCGAGTGGCGTTTCTTCGCCAGCTTTCGCCCATGGGCCCGGCCGCGAGGATGAGCAGCCAAGAGTTTGGCGTAGGTGTGGACCACGTCGGCATTGCTGGCCACGCTGTCGAACGCGAGAACTTCGCCGTCCAGGAGCCGGACGCCGGTAGCCCTGTTCCCCGCTGTCTCGATCGCGGCGATGGGGGTATTGAGCCGGAAGACCCCGCCCAGATCCTCGAACAGCCGCACCATGCCCCGCACGAGAGCACCGGTTCCACCTCGCGGAAACCACACACCCCAACGGCGCTCTAGCGCGTGGATCAGGGCGTAGATCGAGGAGGCGGTGAACGGATTGCCGCCAACCAGCAGCGAATGGAAACTGAAAGCTTCGCGCAGATGCTCATCAGTAACGAATTCGGCGACCTTGCCGTACACTGACTTCCAGGCCTGCAACCGCACCAGCGCTGGCGCGGCGCGCAGCATGCTGGAGAATTCGAGGAACGGCACCGCACCGAGCTTCACGTAACCTTCCTCGAGCAACGCCTCGGAATAGCTGAGGAACCGCCTATAGCCGGCAACGTCGCCCGGCGACCTGGCGGCGATCTGGCGGTCGAGTTCGGCCTGGTCGTTGACGTAGTCGAAGGTGTAGCCGTCTTCCCATACCAACCGGTAGAACGGCGAGACCGGCATCAGCTCGACGTATTGGGCGAGCTTTCGGCCGGACAGTGCGAACAACTCCTCGATCGCCGACGGGTCGGTGATGACGGTGGGGCCCGCGTCGAAGATGAAGCCCGCATCCTCGTAGACATAGGCGCGGCCCCCAGGCTTGTCGCGCGCTTCGAAAAGGACGGTCTGGACGCCGGCCGATTGCAGGCGGATGGCGAGCGCGATGCCCCCGAACCCCGCGCCAATCACCGCCGCATTCCTCATGGTCGCGCTTTCTCGCCGATGCAGCGCAACGCGGCGCCGATCGGCACCGGCGGTTTGCCGCTGAGGATGCGCAACTTGTCCAATCCCGTGAGCCGCGCGGCGTAGAATCGGGCGATCAGCGCTTCCGGCAAGCCATAGAACCGCTCCAGCACCCGGTAACGTTCGCCGGGCCGCGCTGCCCGGAACAACATGCGGTTGAGCAACCGAAAGAAGGCGCGGTCGTGCCACAGGCGGATCGACCGCTCGCGGATCAGCCGCTCCACCGAAGCCGCGTCGACGATCGCCAGCCCGCAGATCGCATCCGCCAGGGCCACCGCATCCGGGAGCGAGTAACCGGTGGTCGGATGGAAGAGCGCCGCCCGCAATCCGGAAAGGGCGGCGTCCTCAGCGCGGCGCCAGTGGGCTTCGATATCGCCGCCCAGTGCGACCGGAAGCACGCCCTCCTCTTCCTCCAGCACCGCCTCGATGGTCCAACCCCGGCTCCGCGCGTAGTCGGCGACGCCGCGCCGCAGGCCGTCGCGGTCAAGCTCCGCGCCGTCGGTGTAGCGGGTGTCCTCGATCAGAAGAACGCGCGCGTCCCAGGGAAGCACATAGAGGAACCGGTAGCCTTCGAGCTGGTCGACCGTCGCGTCCATGATGATCGGCGCGTCGAGCCCGTGCTCGGCGGTGAGCCGCACCGTCTGGCCCAGAAACTTCTGATAACCCAGGATGAGATCGGGCGAAGCGGCCGGTCCGCGCCCGTCGATCACGAGATTGGCCGTCAGCCGGCGCCCGTCCGCGAGATCGACCCAGTCACGGCCGAGCGTCTCAATCCGGGTGTTTAGGACAACCCGGTCGCCCAGTTCCGCTGTCAGCACCTGGTGGAATCGCCGCGAGGTGATGCTGCGGTAGAAGTTGCCGACCCGCCGCCGCCGTTTCGGGAAGCGGACCTCATAGGCGCTCCAGGATTTGACTACGAAAACGCTGATCCAATCGCCCACCGATCCAACATCCGTGTCGAAGAACGACCAGGTGTGGCGTCCACCCAGTCTGTCCCCGCCTTCGACCAGCCGCACCGAGATCTCCGGGCGCTTCCTCGCGAGCCTGTAGGCAATCAGACCGTTAGCGAGGCCGCCGCCCGCTAAGAGCAAAGATGTCCGCCCCTCCGGGGCGGGATCGAGTATCATCCCGGCAGTTGGACGGAGAACCGCGCTGCGCGCAAGTGTCAAGCCCAAAGGTACCGCACACGCGCAACGGCTGGCGGGCCCTCTTACGTCTGACTGGCGTCGGCTTTAACGTTTCGGCGAATCTGGAGACGCCTCAATGCCGGAAATTGAGATAGAGCTTGAGCCAATCGCCGAAGGACAAGCAGAACTCGCGCGCGAGATCGGGCAGTTGGAGGCTGAGGGCAAGCGCATATTGGATATCCGATATCCAGGTTGGGCGGCCGACGATCTGGGAATTATCCCGGACGCACAAACGGGCAATGCCGGGACCTATGGTGTCCATCGCGCGACTCAATACACACAGCCTTATCCCGGACGAGTGGCGATCATCGTCTATCAAGACTAATCACCGGGCGTTAAGGTTGGAGGGAAATTTCACTCAAAAAAAGAAAACGGCGATACAAGCCGCCGGGGTGAGGTCTGAGAGAATATCAGACGCCGCATCGGGAAATTGGAACCTGCCGGTGATGAAAGAGGCGGGCCGGTTGGCCACGAGTTTTCCCGTCGCAGCCAACGCCGTAAGCAATGCCTTAACTTCCGCCGGGTAAATTATCCGCCAAGGCTGGATCGAGAGGCGAATGACGCCATGGCGGGTGAGCGACCAACCATCCTCGTTGTCGATGACGATTGGGACGAGCGCGTGGCGATCGCCGCGGTGCTGCGCGATGCGGGATTTGCCGTGGTGTCGGCGGCGCACGATCGGGGCGTCCGGGCCCTGCCGGCGCACGAAGACTTCGCCGCGGCGATCATCGCCCTGCCGGAGGAGGATGGGGTCGAATTCGAGCGCCACCTGCGCCGCCACCAACCCGGCCTGCGGGCGCTGATCGTCATCGAGCCCGCCGCGACCCGGTTTGTCGATGCGGATAGCGACACCCTCCTGACGCGGCCGTTCGACCCGGGCCAGCTGCTTGGCCGCGTGTTCGAACTGGTGCTGCGCGAGGCTGAAGAAAGCGCGCCGCATCACAGCCATGCCGCCGAATTCGGGATCGCCGCAGCCAAGCTCGCCTGCCTGGACAGCCGGCGCACCGCGGCGGCGGCGGCCGGCGCCCAAGGGCTGACGCAGAATTTGACGCGTCAGATCGGCGAAACCAGGGCGATGCGCCGCGACCTCGCCGCCGCGATCGCCATCGCCGGCCCCACCATCATCCGCTGACCCGCCGACTACTCCCTCCGGCGACCGGCCCGCTTCAGCTTCATCTCGATCATCGCGACAACATTGCCGGCGCCATGCCGCCGGCACAGCGCCGCCAGGCTCTTCGGATCGATGGGCTCGGCGGCATAATTGATCGCGTCGCGCAGCGCCGCCGGCAACTCGTCGAACACCGCCATCAGCTCCTGCAGCAAGGCGTTGCGGTCGTCCATCGCCGCCTCCTCGCGCCGGCCTCAGGCGAAACCCGGCCGGCGTCTTAGGGGAAGCGCGATCAGCGCGCGCGCCGCCCCGGCCGCCGTGACGGCGAGAGCGAGCCCAAAGACCACCGCCGCCGGCCGCACCCCGGTGACCAAGGACCAATTGGCGGCGATGACGCGCATCGGATCGACGCCAAAGGCGAGCCGAAAATAAGCCGTCTCTCCGAGCGCCGTCAAAACCGCCGCCGCCACCCCGAGCGCGCCGAGCCAAACCAGCGGCAACCGCCCGCGCACCGCAACGACGGGGACCAAGAGGCGATAGCCCATCAGCCAGCCGTAAATTCCGGCCATGATCGTCGGCTCCCAGAGATCGAGCTTCGACTGCATGCAGTAATGCACCACCGCAAGGAGCGCGATCAGGTAGACCAGCCGGTGCAGCCTCTGCCAATTGCGCGGCCCAAGCCGGCGGATCATCCCGTCGGTCGAGGTCGCCGCGAGCGCCGCGAGGCCAATGAGCGCGCTAAAGCCGATCGTCAGATAGATCCTGTGCACGATCTCGCTCGCCACCTTGGCGAGATCGAACATCTGGTCGGCCGTGTAGAGGCTCAGATGGGTGATGGCATAGGCAAAGGCGGCGACGCCGATCATCCGCCGCACCAGGATGAGCCGCGGCCACTGCAGGATGGAGCGCAGCGGGGTGATCGCCAGCGCGATGAATATGAGGCGGATCGTCCACAACCCGATCTCTCGAATCGCCGCGGTGAATGGCTGCGGCTGGAGCCAGCCCAGGGCGAACGACAGGAGGGTCCACAACGCCGGAGCGAACAGCGCAACAAAGATCGCCAGCTTTAAGGGCGAGGTGCGGCCGCTATAATCCTTCCACGGGTACACTCATCGCTCCGGCGTCGGTTACATCGGCGGCTTGACGCCGTTCTTCTCGGCAATCACGCGGGGCGCCGTCAGGCTGCCATCGGGTGCTTTGAGGGCGCCCAAGAATACCGTTGCGCCGCGCTTCAGCAACTTTGCATCGCCCGGGCCAAAAGTGACCACCGGCGCAGTCGGAGGCACCACGACCTCGGATTCGCCGCCCTTGTAGCTGACCTTGAGCACCTGCCCGTCCGGCGCCTTGGCGATGCCGCTCACGGTGGCGTTGGTCATCACGCTGTCCCCCACCAAATCCCAGGGATGTTCACCCTCGCCGGTACCCTTCATCGCCTCCGGGAAGATCAAGACCTCGATCGCGTGAAGCTTGCCGTCGCTGCCCTTGATCGACGCCGCGCCGACATACTCGCCGGCCTTGATGTCGGAAAGGCGCTTCTTGACGACCCCCAGCACGGTAAAATTGGGAGCCAGCGCGATCGTCAGCACCGGGCCTTCGCGCGACTTCACCATCAGCGTTTGGCCGTCGAGCTTGTCGACCGTGCCGCGGATCCGGGTCGGCGTGCCGGCGGGCGGCGCCTGGGCGAGGGCGGGACCAACCGCCAGAGTGATGAGGGCTGCGGCAATCGCCAATCTTCGCATCGTCGGATCTCCCTGTTCAGTGTGTTGCGAGCAATCCTACATCGGCGGCTTGATGCCGTCCTTCTCCGCGTAGAGCCGGGCGCTCGTCAGTTTGCCGTCCTCCTGCTTCAGCGCGATGACGAACACCGCAGCACCGGGCTTCAGGAGGCTGATATCGCCGGGCCCATTGGCCAGCACCGGCACGTCCGGGCCGATGCTGTACTCGGACTCGCCGCCCTTGAAGGTCACATGCAAGACCGTGCCCTCCGGGGCCTTGGTGACGGTGCCGACCGTGGCGTTGGTCATCACGCTGTCCGGCCCCAGATCCCACGCGAATTGCCGACCGCCGTCCGGCGTCGCCCGCGGAAAGATGCGGGCCTCGATCGCATGAATCTTGCCGTCCTTGCCTTTGATCCCGGTAGACGCCACGAAATCGCCGGCCTTGATGTCGGCAACCGTCTTCTTGACCAGCGTCATGACGGCGACGTCGGCGGCGAGCGCAATCGTCACGTCCTGGCCGTCGCGCGATTTGACCGTCAGGGTCTGGCCGTCGAGCTTGTCGACCGTGCCGCGGATTCGGGTCGGCGTGCCGGCGGGCGGGGCCTGCGCCAACGCTGGCATGACAACCAGGCCGAGCACGGCGGCGGCAAGCGCGATATTTCGCATGGGTCGTATCCTCCCGGTTCGTGTTTCGCGGATGAGTTCCGCAGAAATGGCGCGGCGCTCCCGCCTTTTCCGCTCACAGTCCGGTGAGCGGCCAGCGAACGCACCAATTGAGCGCGACATGGCGCCTCGCACCTGAGGACGCTACGCACCGCCGCGCTACTGTAGCACCATCGAGAGAGGCCTGCCCGTGTTCGGCGCGCCGCCCGTCATCAGCTTTGTCAGCTTGCTGATTTGGGCGCCGGCGACCTATATTGCCCGCGAAACTCACGTGATTTTGGGGAAAGATCAGATGAGCGAGCGGCGGGCGGCGGCCGATACCGATTGGGGCGACATCGATTGGAAGATCCACGGCGTCAAGGTCATCCCGGGCGACCAGCTCGACACCAACACGCCGCAGAGCCCGGGCATGAGCCGCGCCGCGGCCATTAATTTCGCTCGCGTCGGGGCGCAGAAGATCTGGGCCGGCACGGTCCATATCCATGCCAACGCCAAGACCGGCGCGCACCATCACGGCGCGCTCGAAAGCGTCATCTACGTGTTGAAGGGCCGGACGCGGCTGCGCTGGGGCAACCGCCTCGAATACGTCGCCGAGGCCGGCCCCGGCGATTTCATCTTCGTCCCGGCCTATGTGCCGCACCAGGAGATCAACGCCTCGACGGACGAGACCCTGGAGTGCATCTTGGTGCGCAGCGACAACGAGGCGGTCGTCGTCAACCTCGACATCGAGCCCGTGGAAAAGCCCGAAGAGGTGCTCTGGATCGACCCGATCCACAAGCACGGCTGATCCCGATTATACGTCGAGGTCCTTAAAAATCCGCATTCCCGGCGAAAGCCGGGACCCATTCGTCAACGGTTCCGTCGCCCGATAAGTGGATCCCGGCTTTCGCCGGGAATGCGGATTTTCAGGGGGGCGACCTCAGCTTGCCTCCCCCATCGCGAGGCGCAGGCCCGACAGCAGCAGCTCGCGGTCCTCGGGCCTGCGGTAAGGCAGATCGCTCGGCAGGACCAGCGGGGTAATGGCACGCAGCCGGGCGACGATCGCGCGCGCGTCGTCGAGCCTCCCCATGTGGGCATAGCATGCGGCCAGAAAGCGATAAGAGCCGGGGAAGCCGGTGTGTTCTTGAATGGACGAGAGCAGCTTCGACGCCGCTTCGTCGAACCGACGTTTGAAAAAATAGGCCATACCCATCGCAAATAGGGGCGAAAATATACGCTCCCGGGGGCTGAGGCGCAGCGAGGTCTCGAGATGCTCGATCGCGAGATCGTGGTGACCGGCATATACCCTGAGATGGCCGCTCAGATACCAGCCACGCGCGTAGCTTGGGTTGAGTGCCAGCGCGCGATCGACGAGCCCCATCATCACGCCGGTATCCTCGCCAAATAGAGCCAGCGCGAAAGCAGCATTGGCGAGGACACCCGGGTCGGTCTCTGCCACCCGGAGCGCCTGCCGAGCAAGATCGCTCCCTTTGCGCCGGGCTATCTCCCGCTCTTCGGCCAAGCCGTCGCCGAACAGCCGTAGGTGGCAGATCGCCGCCCAGGCAAGTGCCGGCCCGTAATGAGGATCGATCGAAATCGCCTGATCGAGCAATCCCAGAGCCTCGATCACCCGCTCTTTCGTTCTTGAAAAATAGATCGCGAGCGCGCGCAGATAGAGATCGTAGGCGGTGTGGTTAGTCGTTGGCTGCGCAGCCGATCGGCGCATCTCGGCAGCTTGCAGCGCCGGCTCAATGACGCCGGCGACACTGATAGCAATCTTATCCTGGAGGTCGAACACGTCTTCGAGCGAACCGTCGAAGCGGTCGGCCCACAGGTGCGTGCCGGCCAGGGCATCGATCAGCTGCCCGGTAATGCGCACCTGCGTCCCCGCCTTGCGCACCGAGCCTTCGAGCACATAGCGGACGCCGAGCTCGCGCCCGACCTGCTTCACGTCGACGGCGTGCCCCTTGTAGGTGAAGGTCGAATTGCGGGCGATCACGAACAGCCAGCGGATGCGGGAGAGCGCGGTGATGATCTCCTCGACCATGCCGTCGGCGAAATATTCCTGCTCGGGGTCGCCCGACATGTTCTGGAACGGCAAGACCGCGATCGACGGCTTGTCGGGCAATGGCAAGGCCGCTTCCGTGCCGGCAGCCCCCACCCTTCCCTCCCCCGCTTGCGGGGGAGGGTTAGAAAGGGGATGCCCGCCGCCGACCCCCTCCCCCGCAAGCGGGGGAGGGTTGGGGTGGGGGCTTTCCCGGCGGACCCGAAACACATGCACGGGCTGGGCGATGTTTTTGAGGGCCTGGTCGCCGAGATCCTCGACCGGGAAATCGAATTTTCCTCGCGTCTGGGTCAGGACCGCGTGCGAGACGCAGATGCCGCCCGGTTCGGCCATCGCTTCGAGCCGCGCGGCGATGTTGACGCCGTCGCCATGGATGTCGCCCTCGTCGATGATGATGTCGCCGAGATTGACCCCGATGCGCCACTCGATGCTGGTCGCGGCGCGCTCGGCCATCGCCGCCTGCCACTCGGTCGCGCAGCGCATCGCGTCGATGACGCTGGCAAACTCTACGAGGAGCCCGTCGCCGGTGGTCTTGACGATACGCCCATTATGCGCCGCGATCGTCGGGTCAATGACCCCGACCCGCAGCGCTTTGAGGCGTGCGAGTGTCCCCTCCTCGTCGGCGCCCATCAGCCGCGAATAGCCGGCGACATCGGCGGCCAGGATCGCGGCGAGCCTGCGACGGGTGGGCGGATTGTCGGCCATGCGGCGCCTCCTGCCGCATTATAGCCGCGGATCGCGGTTCAGAAGCGCGCGAATGCGCGCTCCACGCGCGCGAGAAACGCGGCGCTTTTGGCGCGGCTCGCGGCGTCGATGTTGTAGAGCGCGAGGAAGTGGGTCTCGACCCCGCGTCCGCACAGCCGGGCGAGGCCGCCGACGAGGGCCGCGCGGACCGGATCGCGCAGCACCAGCCGGATAAACCACCACGGTGATCCGTAAGTCGTCACCACCCAGACCTTCCTGATGTTGGTGAGGCCGGGGCGGATGGTGCCGCCGCCCTGCGGCATTTGGAAGGCAACGCCGCGGGCCCAGACCCGATCGAAATAGCCCTTGAGGATCGCCGGCATGCCGTACCACCAGGTCGGAAAGCACAGCACCAGCCCCTCGGCCGCCCGGACCCGCGCGACATGGCTCGCGACGCCGGAAAGATCGGGGGTCGGGGTGTTGTAGGCGCGCCGCTCGGCCGCGCTCAGCACCGGGTCGAAGCCCTCGGCGTAGAGGTCGCAATCATCGACCTCGTGGCCGCCGCGGCGCAGCGCCGCGAGCACCGCC